>TARA_R110002003_G_scaffold235_14_pt1 | contig 25670 bp, 28 predicted proteins | sample TARA_R110002003 | Tara Oceans TARA_R110002003 (sample SAMEA4396441) | marine metagenome | biome: Westerlies Biome; feature: [SRF] surface water layer (ENVO:00010504); material: water (ENVO:00002006), including particulate matter (ENVO:01000060) such as... | depth 5 m
CGACCCATTGCAGACCGAGTCTCTGATCCAATAGTCCCAGATTGGCAGAGCCATCGGCCAGGATCTCTTTGCCAGGCAGAAAGCCGAATCCTCCGACGCGATAATTGACCGCCACAAAAACAATGGGCTTCCCTTGGGCCACCGACTCGGCAACGAGAGATGTCCCATCGTACATGGACGTGGCACCCAGCTCAAAGCCTCCACCAAAGATCCAGAAGAGAACAGGCAGCTTTGCATCTGCCTTTGTGCCCGCGGGCCGCTGAACATTGATGGTCAAGCAGTCCTCCCCAGAGTTCTGAACAGCTTGAAAAAGTGGTGTGTTGAGTAGAGTTCCAAGTACAGCGCTGGGGATGTTGCTATCGTCGACGCTGAAGAAGAATTGCGGGCAGCCCCTGGGAGAGGCTGTGCCGTCGACGTTTCCGACAGCGGAAGTGATAGGCTGCGGTGGCTTCAATCGCAACTGGCCAACCGGTGGTTGGGCATAAGGGATGCCATTGAAGGTCTCCACGCCTGAGCCTTCCTTCCCAGCAACAGTTGCTTGCGGTGAAGGCGCGACGACAGTGGGAGCGGCACGCTTGTCCAGTTGCGCTGGAGCTGCAAGGGCTAGAGGAATCAAGGTAAGGGCAGCGATGAGCTTCATGATGAGCTTGAGAGTTTTAGCTCTGGCTTGTAGTGAGGCTGCGGGGACGCTGATGGTAGCGACTGAAGCTCAAAACCAATGTATAACCCAATCTCTTTATACACCGCCGTGGTGAAGCTTTCACAAGCAAGAAGACATCGAACCCCAAAATTTCCCCGCAAAACGAGTGCTCGGTGAAGGACAATTCAAGGATGTCCAGGTGACTGGTACTTTTACAAGTAAGTCTACAAGTCTCCGTGCTTGCAGCTCACCCATGTTCAATATACCATCCTGGAAGAATTTTATGGTGCAGATCGCTCTGTAACCGGATTGCAAGCACCCAGCAGCCCTACGATAGTGGCGTTTGCTACATCATTGGCCAATCAGAACGTACCTCGGACCTCTTTAGCCAGGGGGAAATAGTCGAGGTGAGGTAGAGCCAAGGATAAACGGTGCGTAGGCGCCTTGGGGATGGTGGGCGCTTCCTTACTAGTTCGTGGATGGTCATGAGGTCCAAACAGTAGAACGTCGGCGCGATGAACGGACGAATCGCGATGTCGCGTACCTAGCTATTCAATGAACTAGGGTAGATGAACCGGACTATTTTTGGCTAGTTCGCTCACCATTTTTGCCTTAAACATTTTTGCCCTGTCGATCGTGATCTTAGGTGTCAACTGAACCACGACAATCGCAAATCCAAGGTCGCGCTTGTGATGACGACACGACGCTGCGAAGTAATATAAAGTGCCGAACCGCGTCGTATTCCATACGATTCCTCTCATCCCGGGCATGCGCTTGCGAAATCGATGGCCCTTGTACTGTCGCACGGAGGACTTCCGAAAAACGTTGGTGTGCTTTAAACAGACCGGGAATGTTGCCATTCAGGGGGGGATTGCGGGGATAAAAACGCGGGGTATCGATGGAGTATCTTCACCTCTTTCGACACATATTCCTCAATTTTGGGCCTCGTTCGTGAACAGCATTGTGCAGCCTCGGCATGGACCGACTGACGAACCACGTCTCATAAAAAGGCGTTTCATGTGAATGCCGAATGGGATGCTGCGCCATGCAGGGCTGACCGGAAAGATCTACCCCAGGTTTTGGACGGCGACGAGGACCGTCAATGCGAACCCGAGACTCCCTGCTCCTTCGCTGTTGACCTTTTGCGCAGATTATACTTCATCAAGCTCGTGGGGGAATCGTATGAGGATTTGTGATAGTACACATTTGGGCTGTCTCGAAGACCTGAAGCAGAAGTTGCTCCGGATGTTTTGCGAACGGACCGGAAGCCCAGGACTCCCGCGCGGGAGTAGCCATGGACAATAAAGATCCGAAAATTGCCGCCCGCGGCTCCTAGAAAATCCCATCCATCGTGAAAAGCAAATTGGCGGTGAGTTTGGGACTCCAGCAAGCACCATCATCGAAAATGTCTACACTCCATGGGGGAGGCCTGTACGAGACAATGTTCGCCATGGAGTATGAGGGGGCAACCCATAATCACAGTTGCAGGTAATTCGTGCCAACAATCCTCCAAACCCCGACTATCTCTCAAGCGACGATCTTGACACATGAAAGTGTCTTGCTTCTACTCTCTTTTTAGACTTAGTGAGTAGCACGATGAACTTGACATGCAGGTCGCTCCTGCATCTCCGGGCCGAGGCCTCATACCTCTCTTTACTGTAGATCTCGTATCCATGATGTGCGCCATCGGTCGAGAGCTCCGTACTCAGACTTCCCGTGTCATCACTGGACATCTCACTCAAGGCTCGGACAGGATTGTCAGACTTCTCTTGACGGCTTAGGTACTGATCAAGCGGCGATACACTGCGAGGTGGTTGGTGATACGCGGAGGTGTATGCTGTGGGCGAGGCGGAGTTCGAGTGTGTACTATGCCCATGGGTGGTGAATGAGGAATGTGCCAACCCCCTATTGCTTTCACTGCTGCTTGTCCGAATTACTCCAGCAACGGCCACAGGCGGAGCATTGCTCACTGTGGAAGCAGCAGGTGGTTGATGGCCTGATTCTTTCCCGGCGTCCCAAGCGTTCTCACTCCAGCAGTCCAGACTATGCCGGCGCATGTGCACCGCTTTCAGCGACACCGGACCCCACAGGTGCAGGGGGAGAAGCAGAAGCACCTGCCCTTGCGCCATCATGCCTGGATTTTGAACAAGAGAAACGCAATTGCAGCAACTGCCGCAGGAACTCCAAAACAAATGCGAGCTTTGGCGCCATCTGATAGTCCACTACTACCAGAACCGCTGCTAATCCTGCAAGCGCTGGTGTTTTCTGCGCATTGACAGACAAAAAGTAACTCCGAGCTGGAAAGAGAAGCCGGGTATACCGTGCTGGAGTGGTGTAAGAAGAGGCGAAAGCTTCATTGGTGAAACATAATTTGCTAGTGGGTATTTTGGGAAACAGCTTCATGCAATTTACACCGACCCAGGCGATGGCGTTCAAGGTAGTCTACCTGGAGGCTCTTGATGCCTTGCCTAAGTGCAAGCATGCCAGACTTAGTCAGTGTACCAGACTTTAGGAACTGTCCTTGCTCCTGATAGGTAGCGAACAATTGGCGTTTACTCCGTTTCACACTGCTTGTGGATCGCCCATATATCAACCATAGAAGCTGTATCACATTACCTGGGAACGGTAGCTTGTTCAGTAATCGGAAGGAGTGGATCGTTCCAGTCCGTAGTGTTGGATGAGTAATCCTAGGAATTGGTGGCCGAGAAGTTTCAGGCAACCTTACCGCAAGGAAACTCTTATGTGCTGAAGCAAAAAATACAGAGAACCTTCATCCCCATCAAGCTCTAGCAAAGCATCACTGCAGCCCTTTTACAGCGCTTCTCCTAAGTGTACAACATTGTGGAAGTCCAAAGCCCATATGCGAGCTGCAGGCTAGTGAGGCGCTGATAGAACGGCCGGTTTGTCATATTCAAGGTATAGCTTCGCTCAAGATAGGGCAACTGCTGTCGAGTATATCAGACAATAAAAGGATTCCAAAATTGGGAGACAAGATTGACTTTGCGGGCCGTTATGAGAGCAGACGGAAATGCTTCGAACCAACTGCTGATGTTGTTTATGTGACATTTCTATCAATGTCTACCATGTGTGGATCAAGCAGACGGCGAGAGGAGAAGAGGGAGTTGGAGTGGGGCTGCTCGCCACGTCGCAACTTGTACCTGTAGCTCCTCACGTGTGCTCCTTTCCGAATCGGAACTGCAATCGGAACGCAACGTCCATGCGGAGATAATCCCTGAAGCCCGACTCGAGGCTCCAGAACCTCATGCACAAAACCTGCTTTCTTCTCGGCATCCCCGTACAGTATGACGGGCTTCTCGCTTGAGGTCAGAGCAACAGACCTAACTTCCTTCACCTCACTCACGATCGTTTCCAGGACTTCGACACACACATCGAAAACCTGCGCGCACAATTGCAGTTTCTAAACGAAGGCCTCGATGCGACGGATCATAATGCGCCGGACTGGCTCGCCACAGACCTCATATCGCTGCGGAACAAGTCGGGCAGACTGCAGGATGAAATGAAGCGCTTCAGGGATCAACTGCAGAGCGAAGGGTTGGCGGTGAAGAGGGTACGTGGGTTGTGCGACTACCGCTGGACAGGAGATTGACTTTACTAGGCGAAGACGAAGAACCGACTGAGTATAGAGGGTGCGAACTCTTTCACGCCCACCACCAAATCTCCGAAACCACACAACCAAGCGGTGTCCCCTCCTATCGACCAGAGTCCAACACCACGAGCGAAACCTGTGCAGAAAGAATCTTCGTATGTCGTTGAGCACATCGATGTCACAGAGGAGGTGAATAGGAGACTGCAAGAGAGCCGATTGCGCCGCCTGATGGAGACGCCCAGCACGGCGCACAAGCGGAAGCGCGACGCTCTAGAGGAGATACGGTCGGAGAGCGCGGATACCGATCGCGATGAAGGATCGCATAATGGGTACAGCGCCAGTGAGTACGATGGAACTCCGACAAAGCGACTGAAGAGCAGTGGAACGTTTGAGCATGCCTTGAAAAGAAAGGAGAACGGGCACGTGGAGCGCGAAGGAGAGGAGCGGTTTCCAGACCGTGCAGACGTCAAAAGGCGGAGAGTATGATACCACTCGTTCTATCAGACGAACAATTATTATACGATGCTTCATTATTGGAGGTTGTCAAGCGACTACGAGTGTTGCCATAGCGTGGTCTTCGGCATCCAACGACGCTGCGGCGGCTGGGACCCTGGGGACTCCCTCAACATGCCCACATCGAGCAAGTTGAGAAATCAAAGAACCATATATGACACCACCAAGAGCGTCTTAATATGACCTAACCTTGCGTCGTGACTACCATCGTTAAGCACTGATCCAGAAGGGCAAGTTTAGCCGACGAGCCGCGGCGGTCTTTGCATCATTGAACTTTTGAGATCGTCGCCATGCCACCACGGACTCCCCACCACAACACCAAAGTAACCGCGTCTAACCACCCAAAATCTTCAAAATTGTGATCGCATACACACCCTACGCCTATAGCACCACCTGCATCCCCCACAATGGCAACACCAACCCAACAACCCCCAATACCGCCCGAACAACGCCTCGCCCTCGAACAACAAGCTCGTTACAACCGCATCGTCCGCAACCTCGCCATTGGCGGCGTCGTCGTATGTCCGCTTATCATGGCCCTCCCTCCGCGAAAACTCGATCTCTACACCTTCACGCTCAGCGTAGGCTTCTACCTCTCGGCCGACCACTTGTGCACCGTGAACACCGGGCGCGGACTTGTGCAGCAATTCGTGCCATCCCGGCCGCTAAGCAGCGCAGTGGGAATGGACCTACCCACTGACAAGGCGCGGGAAATGCAGAGTCGGATACGAGAAGAGCGAGAAAAAGGACGGCGGAGGGAGGGTGTATTGAGTGGTGAGGGCCAGGATAATGGGGAGGAAAAGGGCCTTTTGGGACGATTATGGATGGGCGATGAGAAAGAGGGGTGGAAAGAAAGACGGTTGGAGGAAGAGAGGAAGGCGCTTGAGGAGGGGAAGTCGTACATGGATATGATTTATGAACAGATTTGGGAGGTGTGGAATTGGGATAAGAAGAAGGGGGGTGATGAGGGGAAGAAGGAGTAAGGCGTAATTATAGAAGAGATGGATGATGTACAGTATGGAATGTACAATATTGAAACCCGTGCGACGGGGTGGGCGATGGCGCATAGCAAGGAGCTTGGTATATGGAATGCATGCAGGGAGTCTGCCCACGAATAACGACTGCGATTCGGTTTACCCCCCAACTCATGGATATAACGAGAACGTATGGCTTGGAATTTAGTCAGATGAACCTCCCTGGAACGCATCGAGACTCATTGGGCTCAATGCCGATATCAGGTTGATGCAGTATCGGCGATTCGTCCATGTAGGGCGATCATGCGATCAGAGCCTGGACGACGCTCCCAAATGTGGAGTCGATTCAAAATTCCGGGACTATTCCAAACGAAATCATCCTACGTTGTCGGACTCCCGCCTGCAACGTATCTGTAAGTCTCAGATCTGTGGTCGGGCTGCCATGTGCATGTTCAGAAAGGAGTCCAAGCACTGTGGTTCACTCCTGCCAAAGACATCCACGCAGTCAAATGAATGTCTAGCCATTGATGCTCAACGCCACAGACACCACAAGCACCCCAAGCTTCTCTGCACCAGCCAAGCATCCTGTGAGCAGAATGCACGATACGCCAGCACTGCAGTGTCCAATGTTTGCTCACTTTCCACGTTCTCCACGCAGCTACCCGTCCATTGGCCGACCCCACCGCCACGGTCCCATCTCACCAATGTGTTTGTCAACCTGTCTCAGCTCGAACCACCAGAAAAACAAAAGCATGACTATATGTGGACATTCGGCACGCCGCTTCCCATCACTCGTGTAACAATCCTGCCGCAACCCCCTACCCCGTCACATTGCCATCGATCACGCGCACTCCCGCGATCGGCAGGCACACGATGTCTCAGCCAAGCACGCCGTTCAATGGCCTACCAGCCGATCCCTTTCTGCCTGCGATCAACCATGAGTCAGAGACCTTCTCGCACGCTCAACTTGAGCAGCTGTTCGGCCCCAACCCTTCCGACCATCCCGTTTTCACCTCAACCACCAGCGAACTCCTCGATGATCTTGACTTCACGTTTGACGAGCCATCGCTCTCCCATGGCACTTCAACAGCCGCCAGCACCATCTCAACACCGGACTTCTCATCCCACGCCTTCGAGCCATCGACAACGGGATATCCGCACCCGCAGGCGATAGTAAACCCCCCGCTGCCATATCCACTCGACCACCTCATTCAGCCACACACACTCACACACCGCCCCCTCCCCGCGCGCGCCCACACAAACTCATCCTCCCCCTTTCTCTCCCCCTCACTCCCCTCGCCCAGCGCCTCGCGCCGCCGCTCCCTCAGCCACGGCGATGCAGACCGCATTTCCAATCCGACATTCATACGCCTGCAAGTGCCGCGCGCGCGGAGCGTGACGCCCGAGGACAAGCGGCGGGGCCCGTATGCCCGGCATGGCCGGAGCGTGAGCACCGGGCCTGGCTACGGCGCTCGAGGGCGGAGTGGGAAAGCAACCTGGCATGGGGCAGGCAACGGAGGGATGCGAGTTGGCGGCATGATACCGAGGAGGATCGGGCGGCCGCTAGACGCTGAAGCCCCTGATGAACACTGGGCTGGACGGATGCAGGCGTATGCTGGGATGGGACAGCATGGTAGTGCAGAGGTGGTTGTGAGACATATGACGGATGCGCGGCAGCTGGAGCGCAGTCGGCGCATTATTGAGATTGGGGCTGTGGCTGTTCGACCGCAGGGGCTTGGGACGCTGGATCCGAGGCTTGAAGACGAAGGGTTGGGGGCGCGGGAACGAGCGGTCAGGAAATTGGAAGATGTGGAACGGTATTTGAAGCTGGATGGAGTGGGGAGTGAAGATGCGCTGAGGGGGTGCGAGGTGATTAGGGAGGCGTTGGCGAAACAAAGCGGACAAGAGAGTGATATGGTCGAACTGGCGGACGGGAATGAAGGCCGTGGCGAGGACACGTTGGAGCTGCCGAGTAAGGCCATGGGAAAGGACGACGGGGGATTGTTTGGGGGATGTTTGGACGAGAATGACTTGATGAGCTTGTTGATGAGGGAGAATGAGCGATACGAGGCTGGGGATGCTTGAAAGGATGTTTGACGATGGAACGGTGCATAGCGGGGGCGTTTACATTGGCGGACATATCTGCGGCGTTTATTGGCGTTTAGGAGCACGGGAATAGACATATACACATTGAAGCATTGAATTCAAGCATAACAGAAAGATCCAATGAATCAAATCAAGCCGACAAAACAACGTTTCGAAAGTCCCCACACACCTCAATCTATCAATCACTCTTCCCAACCCCCACAACCCTCCCCGCACTCCTCATCCCCAGCTCCTCCGCACTCCTAAACCGTCCCTTGGCCTTCTCCACATCACTCCCGCTCCGACTCCCCGTCCTCCTCTTCCCACTCCTCTTCCCCGTCTGCGCCCGCTCATACTCATCGCCGCCAAATCCGCAGCCAAAAATGCAAAACAAGCACAGCACAACAAACAGTCCGATAACCGCCATGATGAAGACGAACATACTCCAGACGCCAGAGCTGATGTACTCTCCGACCGTGCCGGAGACAGCGGAAACGAGATGCGCCGGCGTGCCGATGCGTCCGTGAGCGTCCCAGTCATGAAAGCGCATCGTGTGCATATTGCTTGCTCTAGCAGTCGCAGAGCGCGCGACCAAGTCCACACGCACGATTTCGAACGCGTGGCTAGGGTCGCCCGGGGACAGGACTGGGCGGTGCAGGAGGACTACTTGCAGCACTTTTTGCTCTGCGGCGTTCAATGGGATGGTGAGTGCGGGAGCGGGCAGGTCGGTCCATAGCTCGAAGATGTCGAGGTGGAATAAGAGGGCTTGTGACTTTGCGATGCGGCGCAGCGAGTACGTGTAGGAGAGGCCGAAGTAGCCGCCGCCGGGGGTGTCGAGTTGGTCGCTTTCGATGAGCTTGGTGATGTCGGATGTGGATGTGTCGAGGAGGACTGGGCCTGCGTAGATCCGGGGGAGGGCTTTGGAGGTTGAGAGCAGAGGGGCGTTGTTGATGCTGAGATGGGCGGAGTCGAATGGGAGAGATATGTTCAGGAGCTGGATACTGAGGTCAGCTGAGAATTCGGGCAACTACAGGACAGATATCAATTTACTAGAGCATTTTCGTCATTTCGCGTTTTCCACGGTCCATCTTTTCCTTCTGATGTGTCTTGATACAGAAACGGACAACCCGTGCAGGGAAGCTTGGCGATCACGTTGTAGCCTTCAGCCACAATAATTTCTGGTGCGACTTGTCCCACAGCATGTTGTAGCAATGATGATAGCGTGAACAGTAAGGCATTCCGAAGAATCATGGTGGGTTGTGATGAGGGTGAAGGTCTGTCATCTTGACACGTTTGAGATAGCTTGCTGGGGTGAGGTGGTGAGCTGCGGCGAGGCGGGGCTTGGCGAACTGGGGAAGCTGACGAACACGTGCTTACGCGATCTAGCGTGTTTGCAATACCCTTTCATCGTAAAACGAATATATCAGGTTCTTTAGCAAATGGAAGAAAGACTACAAAGCACAGTGCAGAAGTGGAAACGAGATGAAGACTAGGCAGCTTAGAGCCAGCATCACGACTCCAAGGACCACAACGCTCCTCGTGGCCAGAGTCCATAAGCGCAGTCAATCTCACTTCCTAAGCCTAGTACTCTCACTATAAAGGAGCTGCCGCATCAGCCTCAGATTATTGTTCGCAACGGTTCCAGCACGTCATTACCGACCAGTCAGACCTCAGTACGACTGGCCAATGAACATGAGTGTGTTTGCTTACCTCCTGACGAGAAGACTTGTCCTTGTCTTTGTAACATGTGCGATCTCCATGGCAGTGGTAGTGGCAGTATCGCTTATCAACAAAGGGCGGTCGAATAACCTTGGCCGTACGGATGCGTTCAGTAAGTGTGGTGACCACATTCGCGAGGAAAACCGAAGGGAACTGATAGTCGCTCATGGACACTGGAAAATTGTTCGTGAGACGCCAGGTGGTGAAGTCGAGGATGATCCAACGCAATGGCGAGCCAGCCCTAGTGGCCTGGAAGACCTCCACTGATGAGTGTGGCGGTGCATTGCTGCATTCTCGCGTAGCTTCGTTAGCCCAATCAACCATCGCGTCCATTACAGTATCCTTGAAGTCGATACCCTGAAGGTAGTCGCCGAGAAGGTATGCCTTGCCAAGATTGGCCCACTCCCACTGGCCATCGCTCAACGAGGCCTGGTTGAACTGGAACTTGGTGTGCAACTGAGCTGTATAGAGCCATTGCACGTAGACGCGAAAAGCGTGGGCATTGCAGTCTGGAAGCTTAACGATCCTCTCTTGAGACTCTTTCCAGTCGCGACCAAGTGCCGCCTCGAAAAAGGGTGATGAAAATCGGATCAGGTTCTCGTGAACGCTGAAATCGGTGTGCTTAGGCTCGGGGTCTACTCGAACTGCAATAACCTTGGTCCCCATCCTATAATCTATTAGCACCGATACTGGCTTGCGCGATATACTCTGGCTTACTGGAGCAGGTTACGATCGGAGAAGCGCGGCATGTAGGGATCAGGGAGCGAGGCGTCGTACTCCTTCAAGCAACAATATCAGTTGTCTTGTGATTGATCAAGAGAGTTGGAAGGAAGGAAGGAGGAGGTGCGGGGAATCGTGATATTCAGAATTTAAGGTGAGAGAGGCATGACGTGACCTCCGCCTTTCGCAGGGAAGTCGCGACTGAGCGACCGACTCTACAACTTATTCTCTCACCCCGCCGCCATAAGGTATTTTCGAAGACTCAGGATGCCTTCGCTGTAAATTTTCGACATACGAAAAGGCGCACGTCTGTCCCTTGTCCATCTGCGCACCGGAAGTTACTGTGCGATTACGCGCGAGTCTCCTTTGCCCCATGAGACATGCCACTCCCGGTGTATAACTCCCCAATTGTGCCTCGTCGTGAACGTCATAATCCATCGCTACCATTCACGAAGACCCGTGCACCTTTTCTCATACTCGTCGCTTGGCTGCGGAAGCCTCGCCATCTTGTGATGTTGGACGCTTCTTGGCCGGCTGGTTCAGGCTGTGACGGGGTCAGCTTCGAACTTTAGATCAGGTGGTAAACATACCCTTTGACCTTCTCTCTGTAGCATGGCTTCTTGTCTCCGTGGCTGTGGTACTTGCAGCTCGTCCCCCAGCCTTCGAGTGGTGAATGTCCCGCGCGAGGTCCGAGAAATTTCGCGGCCATTGCATGAAGCAAGTCCATGATGAAGTCTGGATGCTCCGCTCCCTCTGACTTATCGAACCTTGCCTTCATATTGTTGATGTCATCGAAGGATGAGTACCATGCTGATAGATGAGCAATAACAGATCTTGTAGAAGACCCGGCTGGTGACAATTTATAGAAACTTGAACCGACAGGTAAGAGTAGTAGGTGACATGACCGCGATTCAGCCGCCATCTGCAGCAATGCGTCGCTCACGATGTCGATGAAAGAGGTGTCCTTTAAGTAGTGCCCAAGACCGGCGAGCGATGGGAGTAACATGAGCTCCCCAAGGGCTGCTGAATCCTGCTCTTGTCTGCTATGTAGCCGACCAGTAAGGACCCATTGATAGTAGATCTTGAAGTGCTGTGGCTGGACATGGGGAAGGCTGATACACCGCGTTTGAGACTCGCGCCAAGGGCCCTCTTGAGAGCTTTGTCGAAGAATTCCGAGGACTTGCGAATAGCGCCTTCGTGGACGGCGAATTCGTCTCCTAGTACGCCGACTTTCACGGTGATGACCTTGTTGTCCAAGCTGCAACTCATCAGCCAAAGCGCCTGGGATTATGTGCGTCAGTTTGCTTACTCGAGCATGTCAGCCGCCAGATACCTCTGCATCGTGAGAAGTAGCGCGATGGTGGAGTATGCGTGCAGAGGGCAGACGGAGGAAGGGTTCGGGACTGCCTTTTGTTTTCACTATCGCGCCTTCCAAACTTAGCTGCACGTGCCCGATACCTCGACTCACCTTCACCCCGAATGCTCATCTTCACTTCACCAGTCATCAAAGTCCACACTTAGATATCAAATCATTCATTCGCTCGTGCACTCATGCAGCTACCCCACCCATCCCAACTCAAGCTCTGATGCAAAAATCCATACAATAGCACTCAATGCTCGCTCGTCCAAACGCCAACGCTGGGTATCGTACAAGTATGCAAAACACAAACACCTTTTCCTCTGCTCCCCTTCACTCAATACCCCCTCACATCACTGCGACTCCTCTCCCGCTCATGAAAGAACCCACTCCCACCAAACCCCTCCTCCTTCGGCGTCGCCCAAACATCCCCATCCCCCTCCTCCTCCCTGTCCCTCGCACCGCCCCAATTCTCTTTGTCTTGGCCAAACCGGCCCCGACTCTCCCCACTATCTGTGACTCCGAACTTGCCCACCATAGTATCCCGACCATCGTCTTTCGCATACGCCCGCGGTGTCCCCGCGGCCGTGTCGTCCCTACTTACGATGAGCGTGTCGGGGGAGGGAGTCGGGTATGATGGCGAAGTGGCTGTTGCCGAGGCGATGAGTTTGTTGACGAGGGCGTGCAGGTCTGCGATGTCGTGTTGCAGGTTTCCGACTTGTTGTTCGAGGGCTTTTCGCGCACTGCGTTCATATTTGAGGGCCTCGTATAGTTTCTCGATGACTTTCTCCTTGCTGCCTTCTTCGGCGCCGGGGCGGACGAGCGTTGGGCTCGCGGGACCAGACTTGAGCGTGTCGTTGCTGGACTGGTAGTTCGGCAAGCGCTCGCTGGTGCCATTGCTGTTGCTGTTGCTATTGGTGGAGCCGGAGTTGCGAGACCGAAGATTGCGTGGTGCGTCGGAGAGAATGATGGTCTGGCGGTTGTTGCGGGTGGAGAGGCGGTGCATTGAATGTTCCAGGGACTGGAACGTGTCTTCGAGCTGGGAAACGCGATCCTCGATCGATAGTCGATTGCGATTGCGCTCTGGTGGTGTGACGGGAACGGGCGGCTCGGAAGGGACTGTAGTGTCGTCTGAGAAGCCGCTCTTCAGTCCGAAGTTGAACGCAGAGACGGGAGCTTGAACCTCGCGCGAGGAACTGGTCTCGCGGGGTGATGGCGTAGGCTCGTCGGAGTGCACCAAAGTAGCACTCATCTCGATGACGGAGTCCTCGGGCTCGGTGATGGTGGGCTCTTGTATCTGAACGCTTCGTATCGTCTCGACTGTCTTGGCAGTCTGCGGTCGACTGTACACACTGCCGGATGCATAGCTTTGCCTCCAGTATCGAATTTCGGCGCTCCGTCTCCTATCAATAGACGCGCGATCTTTCACAAGCTCTCGCAATGCATCCGCACTTCTTGATCTGCGCTTATGATGCTTTGAACTCGTTGCCTCGGTCGGACTCGACAACGCAATACCGATCCCACCTGGAGAAGGTATTGGCTCCTCATCTAGCCTTTCGTCCCATGTTGGCAGCCTTCCTCGCGGCTCGTCCAGACTGTGCCGCTGAATACCAGCACTGGGCACACTAGGCAGCGTTGCACGTCGCCGGCCAAGGCCGGGTCTTTGCATATCAAATGTCAGATATTCATGAGGCGGGCTCGCTTGTGGCGCGTTGACATTCATTGGGAATGGAAGATGCTGGCCGAGCGGATGAAGTGGTTTCAGCTCCTCAACCGGCAGGTCCGATATTCGAGGCCCACTTAGTGATTTTTCTTCTCGTGGTGGGGATTGCCTCAACATGCCCGGATCCTATATTTCATTAGTCGAAGTTCAATGAAGATGCGACCCACTTACGCTGTGGTGATAGCTATGCCCTCTACGTCCAGGCTCTTCCTCCTCCGACTCGTCCTTGCTCTTCCGGCCAAACATCTTTCGAAAAACATTTCGAAGCCCGCTCTTCCGCTTCTTCTTTTGCGTAGCTTTTGTGGCACTCTCGGGCGTTGACCGGTACGTCGCCTCCGGAGTATAAGAAGTAGAATCAACGACGCTTTCACGTGCCATCTCATTCACTTGTTGGGGTCTTGGCGGTGATCTTGACGGCTGTCGCTCATTGACGGTCTCTTGTTGTTGCGCCAAATGCTCAACAGGATGCGAAGTCAAGGACGCTGGTTCCAGTGGAGTGCTTGGTGGAGGATGTGCAGGTTGCGGTGGTGTCTGTGGTCTTTGATCCAGCTCTGGGTCGTCCTGCGGCTGGGCGGGACTTTGCAACGCACCGGTCTCCGCGAATTCCTTCTCTTCCTCATCGTTCAGCGGCGTATCCTCCGTGATAGGAATAGGTCCGCTGATCTTGAGATTCCCCTTTCTAATTGCCTCGGCCTTCCAGCTCGAGCGTTGCAACTTGCTTTGGCCGCTCATGTCTACGGCGACAAACCCCTCGCGCATGAGCATGTGGTGCGGAGTTGTTACTTTAAGCGAAGGAGGGCCACTATAGTCGACGTTGGACAAAGGACAGCTGCAGTGGTGTTACGCAGATAAGATTACGCTCACGCAGTTGGTGCAGGGAAGGTCCTAGCGCGCTGAGTAGGCCTGCTTCGCATCACCGCCGTGCGAATCGGAAGGTCACAGAATCATGCCCATGGACTGCCACAAGATGCAAGATGGCGGTCGCCTGCTGTCCCGGCTCTTAGTGTGTCGGTGGTACAGATGCGGCGCGAGTGAAGGTATTAGTGAGTACGCTAAAGCAACGGTGATCGCAATCGCGCAACGGGAGTGCCGAATAGGTGGCCGGGATATAGCAAAGAAGATTTGAGAATGAGCGACGAGGTTAAACGACAGACGTAGCAAGAGGGCAAGAAGCCGGCGCGGGCGAAGGAATATGTATCAAACAGCCTACGGCGTCATGTACCTGTCCTTCGCACAAGGGGGGTGTGGCGGGGCGCGGGAAGGGCTTCCAAGCTATTGATGGCGCAAATGCGAATCGAGCAGGAGGAGCGGCATGCTTGGAGTGCGAGGGCTCCGTCCATGCCTGGTACTAATAAGCATGCAGTGCAGCGCAGCGGTGGGAGAGGGCGGCTCGAGGGCCCCGGCATGGACCATATCCACCGCGCAGACGGACGCGCTCTCGACGGTTTGACTGCTGCAAGTTGGAGCGAAAACGGTGCGGAGTTAGCCATGCCTGCAATCGATAGGCTTCACAGACCATTCTTGCGACCTGCACGCGCGCTCGCTACCGCCGACCGCATCTCTGAAACGCGAGCCCGCATTGCGCTTGTCCCCATGCGCGGCGGCGCCCACGCCATGCGCCCAAAATTGCAGGCCGCCGCGTTCCCAAAGCACGTTGCGGGCGTCACGCGTTTCCCATCTGGTGGGTGTTCGGACGGCGACACTGGTGGCGCGCCATGTCATGGACCCTGCCGACGTGCAGCTCAAGTGCGTTTGAAGTCGATGCGCGGCCACACGCGATGCTGATTCGCATTGGCGGCCTGCAGCGCGGCGCGCACTCAACAGCCTCGAGAAGGGCCTGCTGGATAGACGGTGAGTGGTCATGGCCGCGTTGTGAGGGGCACGACATCGACGTGGCAGACGAGACAAGGTTGCGGCCCCAGCTTTGATATTGCTGCATTGTGGTAGTGCGCCATGGAGACTATTGGAACAGGCACGACTCGCTCAGCATGTCGCCAACACACCGAAAGCAGCCGTCGCCAATACCTGACAGCCGAACGCGAGGCTTTGCTCTTGTTGTGTCTATCTGCTGCGAACCTGCCGTTGCGTCCGCCTCAACACGCTCGCCTGCGCCGTCGTGTCTGGACTACTGCGAGCAATCCACTACTGCACCTCCACTGCGAGCCAAGTCACGCCGCAATCCGCATCCTCCACACGCAAGCTGCAGCATCGCCAGACCTCGCTTCGCTGTTGAGCCGCCTGTGCTGCTCCCCACATGTCATCGTCGCATCCCATGCCATCTTGGCGACTTGTCTGGACGATGCCACGCATCCCCGCGCATGTTACAGCTGCACGTCTCCACGCCGCCGCTCACCCATTTTGTTCGTCCACGTAAATGTCTGCCAGGTTGGGATATCGAAGATCCGCATTCTCTTCCAGAAACGCCATCCATGCTTTCAAGAATTTGCTGCCCCTGAAGTCGACGTTAGCAGTCGTCTTGTGCGACCGCATCCAGCAACACGGTACGTGAGGCGTGCCAGGATGTGTGTGTTACAGCATGCCATGCACGGGTTTCGTGTGCTTCGTCTTACGCAACACGACCGAAAACAACTTGCGCTTCTCGGCCTCCCACGTTTTCGGCATGGGCCCCGTGCGACAGCATGGGTCACGGAAAGGGTAAGAAGAGAAGGATAGACGTACTTGCTTATGGTGTCCGAATCGGCGATCACACAGAGGTGTCGCTTTGGTCGTGTCATGGCCACTGTGCCGCGCATCAGTATTTCTTCATCAAAGGCATGAAAGTGTAATGGTCGCATACCATTGAGTCGTCTTTTCTCGCCCAGGAACCCGACTTCGCGGTCCGCATTGCTTCGCACAGTGCTCACAACCACGGCTTCTTTTTCGCGTCCTTGAAACCCGTCGACAGACCCGAGCTCAATGCCCGGATATGCTTCTTTAAGCATTCCCGCCAACAATGCCAACTACGCGGGGAAAACATTAGTCCCATGATATCAAGGTATCCCCAGTTTCATGCACAAAGTTTGTAAGATGAGCAGGGGAATTCGAGATGCGTACCTGTGCATTGTAAGGCGTCACCACGGCAATGTCGTCTGGCTTTACGCCGGCTTCGATGAGATTACTGACATGCATCCTCACCAATGCCGCTTCGGCTTCGTTGGACTTGCTGTCGCCGAGGCTCATGCCTTTGCTACCCTTGGTGACTGCATCGTCTTCCGTCTTCTCTGGGAAGTCGTCGCCCTGCGTGTCCCAAAACACCACCGGTTCTCGTGTATCTTCCGTGTCCTTGACCTCGTATGGCAGATCTTTGAGTAGCCGATCCTTGACAAAGTCGGCAGCTATAAGTTTCGATTCGTATAGCTCATCAGATGGGAATCGCATAATCTTCTCGTGCATACGATATTGCGTCGTTAGCATGCGTTTGATCGATGGGCCGTGTAGGGCGAGGAGACGGTCGAAAAGCGTTGTTTCCAGCGTCATGCCTTTAGCCGGCTTCGTTGCAGCTTCTGCCGCATTCTTCTCGCCTTCCTTACTCTTCTTTGCATCCTTCTTTGCCACCTTCGATTCCTTGGAATTCAGGGATTTGATAGTAGGTGGTAGTTGCAGATGATCGCCAGCCAGTACAAGCTTATTCGCTTTGACCCACAGTAACGGAACCCAGCATTGTGCTTCCAAGGCCTGACTCGCTTCGTCCACAATCACAACGTCAAACTCCTGGCCTTTGAGATGGAAACCTCCAGCTCCATGCAGTGTGGCGAGGATGACTTTGCTTCCACCGACTAGGTTATTGACGCAACCCTTCTCTCGCTCCCTGAACTCTTGTCGTAGTTCTCTCAGTTCCGTGTAAATTTGGCGTCGCTCTTTCGCGTTTCTTGTTTTACGAATAGAGTTCTGCTTGTCGTCCATTTCCTTTCTGACGTCCTGCACTAGCGCAGCCGCTTCTGAAGTCCGTGTAAGGACGTCCAAAGAGTGGTTGAGAACGGACGGGAGCAGCCGAGCCGGATGTCCAAGGCGTACCATGGGAACCTTGTGAGAGGCCAATCGTTCAACGATATTGTCGACTGATATATTGGAAGGTCCACAGACGAGCAATCGTAGGTTTTGCTTGAGCAGCTGCAAGATAAGCTCAATGAGCGTGTGCGTCTTTCCTGTGCCTGGCGGGCCATGAATCAAAGCGACCTCTCGAGACGCAAGTGCGAATCGAATAGCCTCTTTCTGGCTGTCATTCAGGTTGGGATCATTCCATTCGAGCTTGTGGAGAGCGTTTGAGGGATCGTTGAGATCTGATGGTAATGGCGTAGGTGAGGCCTGACCGAACAGTACTCGCATAAAAGGTGTATACTCTTGATCGCTGAACTTCTGGAGCTTGCTCATCGTCTGATTCATCCTATCACATATGAGCATAGGGTGAAAATGTTTGCAGTAAGGCGAAGACGTACCTCTTGTAAGTAACGTCGTTCGCCAGCTTGACTCTAATACATCCATCAGCCTCAGTCTCCTCATATATGACCATATCCACATCAAAACTAACATCCATAGCTTTCCTCCACTCGGCACATCAGCGTCCTCCTTGTCCAACACAATCTCCACATTCTCCCTTCTCACTCTCAACACCACGCCTTCGACACCTTTCTTCGCGCCCTCTCTCTTCTCGGCCTTTCTTGCGCTTCCGCTCGGCTGGTCCTGCACCGCCACGATGTCACCCACACGTATGCCGTGCTCAGGTATATCCGGCTTTTCGCCTTTAGCCACGACTGCCGAGTCCAAGGCCAGCTCGACCACCGTTTTACCGCCTAGCCCTGTTCGTATAGAGGATACGTTAAGGTTCAAAATCGCGAGACCGGCGCGTGAGAGAGCGGTTGGGGTGTGAGAGGAGAGGAGCGCATTTGTTTCTGAGAGCTCAGCCTGGAGTTCGGCGTCGAGAAGGGTGAGCTGCGAGGCTGCAAAGGTGGGGATATCTGTCGGTTGGGGCATGTTTGTGAGTGGCTGGCGGTTATCGTGCGATGTGCGATCAAAAGTCAAGTACTGTGGTATGTTTGTAGCTCGAGGCGGGGTGGTGGGGTACGCGCACTACGCGATCAAAACCGCGTGCTATTGCGATTGCCGGTATTTGCAAGTCTGGACAGGGCTGTCGTCGAGCATCATTAGATCAGAGTCGATAGATACGGTGTGTTATGACAGTCTTGCAATTGTGAAGACGAAGGAGGCGATGTCATGCGTGTTAAGCTTTGGAGCAAGCGCCATGCTGGTCGTCATTGTTCCTGGCTAAGCCGTGTTCGCGCTAGCTCCATTTCACTGTAATATGACCTCCGCACAGATATTCACACTGAAAACCAATTTCGATCAAACCGACATTTCACCTGGGGGTTCATCCCGTTGGAAAGCAGTTCAGACCTCCGTGCTCAAAGTCAATAACTCACCACGAAGACGCCCCCACATACAGTTCCCAAACGACATCACCAGTTTGCGCCCTCTTCGCAACCAGGCTCCTCACATCATCGTAGAGACCACCAGGGCCACAAACGACCACACCAATTCGCTTCCAGCCATCAACTGATTCTCGCTCCAGTAGATCTGATACGTCAAGCCTGCTACCAACCTTGACTTCCTATTCTCGCAGCCCCTGCAATACATGGCTCAGGTCATCGACAAGGCCCTGGCTGCTGGTACGCATTACAAGCCAGCAAAGCAAAAAAGAAGAGCAAAAACATATGGTTAGTAGATGCTCGCTAGTGGTCACCCACCAGCTACGAATCCGTCGGTACACCGCTCACGGCCGTTTAACGGAGTGAGAGATCCCAAGTGCCCGGTCTCATATGTTTATGGAAGACATTTGAAGATAGTCAATATATATTCACTTACCACCTATCCCGGGAACAGGTCACGTATTACAGTATAGCTTGACATTCGAATGGTACGCAATGAACGGCAAAGTGGCTTTGATGCCACGCAGCGTACAGCCAGTGCTCGTAGCCCAACTTCCTCTTGAACAAGAGCTCTACATGATACCATGAACCAGCGATCACGAACACAGCCATGATGATGTGCACGATGAGGAGGGTCTCGTATCTCATGCGGCGGAAGTACAAGGTCGAGACTACAACTATGGAACCATGAACGTGCATTCTAGATGTGCGCTTGAAAACTGGTCTCGGCATGCGAATGCACAATTCGGTTGGTACACTTTGTTTGTCCGTCAGGCGTGATGTTTCAAGTTCTTAAATTGCTCACTTACTCGAGATGCCATATCCATTGAGCCCTGATGCTGTACCGGACAGCAGTAGATCCAGAAGAAGGGGGGCCTGGTGCTTTCATGATTATGCTTGCGCCAGCGGAGAGTCAAGTTAGGAGGCGTAAGTCTTCGAAGAACAAATGCAGCCCAACTTGCTATATACCTTTCCAACGCTATTAGGACTGCAGCAGGTTCTATTAGCATCTGGAACCGTGATCTGACCCAACGCTATCGTGCTCAGGTGGCGCTTCCGAGCTTGTAACGCGCTCAACTATGCCGATGGCCCTGCCTTCTTCGCATGTCTAATTTGCTCAAGTCGACACCTCAAGGCCGTTTACTACTATGGCGGTATTGCAGCGGTTCAATAAGAAGATAAGAAGACACGAAATGATGAGTCAAAAGGTTCACTGGGCAGAGCAGACGTGCTCAGCGGCATACATCTGCTCTTGGCATGGCTTGGCCTCGCGACGGTTTTCATCGGAACAACTTCGAGAGACTGAAAATAGGCGCCATATGAATTGGTAATGGGGTGCGCTCATTGGGTATACAATGCGGTGGGAATGTATGTCATATTGGCGGTCCTAAGCAGGACGCTTCGAGTGTTTTTCACCGTCGCAGACTAATATGCACAGACGGACAAGGCTTGAGTCAAGGAAGCCGTTGTCATTCATCTCGTCGAGTATATCAGACCGGTGCCCGGGAATAAAACGAGTCTAAATGTTGGCCTGGAAGCGTGCAATGGTACCATTCATTCTTCCGCAGTGATTTACAGAAGCATTGGTTCAAGCTTCTAAGAGGACACACACGCCCCCGGTGAGACATCTTCCCCGCGCGCTGCACTTCACTCGTAGTGTTGATCTGTTGTTTTCGAGTCAAACCTTCCCTGGTATCCTCCTCCTCAGTCTTGCTGATGACTCGTTCTCATATGTCAGGACGGCTGAACAAAGTCTTCCTTCACCGCTTGATCGAAAGGCTGATTCGCTATTCCGGCTGCACTTTAAGCAGCTGCCATCAATGAAGACGAGCTTTTGGGGGTCCCTTGTGGTTGCAACCCGGCATGCTTACGTCCACACCTTCGTTTCATGGTGTCATGCTTCATCCCTCCTCGTCTCCAAACGTCAGCTTGACTGCTTTGGCTTTCTTCTTTGGTTTCTTGGTCACTTTGCCATCTGTTGCCTTTTCGCTTTTGCCCGCCTCTTTTTTACTCTCCTCTTGCTCATCACTGATGATCTTGGCTGCTTTTCTCTTCTTGGTGGCGGCACCTACTTCAGCAATCTTGTCTTTCTGCCTACGTTCGCTCTCGGCGGAGTCTGGCTTGCTTACGGAGGCTGCCACGTCCTCCTCTTTGTTCTCGGAATCCTTTCCTGAGACGAGCGCCTCATACTCCTGTTTGGTCAGTGACTCCTTCGTGTCTTCCAAGACATAAGTCGGTGCATCGTCTTCATCATCTTGCTTCAGCCGTTTATTCCTGGGTATCGGCTGTTCATGGCGCGCCGTGTCTCCGCTCATCAATTCTCCTCGGAGGCGGCGAAGAAATGCAGGCTGCTCATTGTCTGCGCATGTAAATACGCAGTGTCAAGAATCTCGGGCATTTTGACTGACCAAAGTGCAGATCTTTAGCCTTGAAGCTCATGTTGATGACGGTCTAATGGACCTCGGGAGGCGTAGGCGGTCAGGTGCGATCTGGAGTTGCGGGAGGCTGGAAAGCCAAGGTTGCACGGCGCTAGATCAATGATTTGCCGGGAGATCGTGCAGGTGTTCCTGGCCGATATCTCCGACGACGCACGTGTCAATATCTACCATGAATGTCGAAGGTTCTTGTTACTCGCGGTTCTCATCACGGTGAATTGACGCGTCGAGAAGCCATTAAGGAGGCGACAGCTCGCATGGTTCGGTCGTTGCTGCCTTTGCTGTCCGCTCTTGGCAGCCGCGGCTTCTCCGTTGTCCACACGCGCGACTTCGACACATCTTCAGTGAGCTAGCTCCAACACTCAGTTCCTCGATGCAAACGCACCATCGGCGCGGCGCAAGGCGACCACCTCGACCTCCCACTCTTTCACTCCTTCAGCATCAGTTCCGAGGCTTTCACCGGAGTCGCTGTGCGCTCCTAGCCCGCGCTGGTTCCGCCTTCCGAGTAAAAACAGTCGCTCATTACCAGCACAACCTCCCTATCGAAGCCCTTCGCACCCGCCGCACACCCTTTGCCTCGTTTCAACCTTTTCGAGCCCTGCGCCGTGTAGAGAAATCGAGTCTTCCGGAGCACGAACTAGAAGGTCTGCCAGTGGCAGCAACTACAACTCGGCTTGCCGCTTCCCGGTCACCCAAATGGAGCACCTCCAAGATGCAACAAGGAGATCACATCCCTCAACGGACAATGCGGAGAAGAAGGATGAAGCGCCCCACCGCGCAGAGAAAGCCAAGGTCCCTGCAGCTTTCTTCCGCCGCCGCATACGCCTGAAGGGCGACTCAACCGTCTCAATGCCACTAGCCCTGGTCCTCCTCTTCCCACTGCTTGTGATAGGCCTGATCTTCACACTCTTTTGGAGATCACCAGATGTGAGTGGCCTTGCGAATATGCCCGCGGGCACCCCTCCATCCATACGGTACGTGCTGTGCCTTCCTTCTGCCAGTGGCTCAGACGCATACTGACATCCGGGCAGGAAAATTAGTGAACGTTACGACAAAGTATTTGCCGTAGGATGTCTCGAACCGCAAGTAAACGCACCTCGAGCGAACGCCGCTTTCGTCGTACTCGCGCGCAACAAAGAGCTTGAGGGCGTCATACAGTCCGTCAAGTCAATCGAGAGACATTTCAACCGATGGTTTCACTACCCTTACGTCTTCTTGAATGACGGCGCATTCAATGATACATTCAAGGAGACTGTTTTGAACTACACCAGTGCACCCGTCGAGTGGGGTCAGATACCACCAGAGCAATGGGGTTTCCCAGACTGGGTCGATCCCGCAGTTGCGAAAGAAGGCATTGCAAAGCAGGGAGACAATGCAGTTATGTACGGCGGTATGGAGAGCTATCACCACATGTGCCGATTCTACTCAGGGTAAGAGCTCTGATCTTTCTATCCTTAGCCAAGCTGACCAGCATAGCAAATTCTACGAGCACGAGCTGCTGCGGAAGTACGACTGGTACTGGCGACTCGAACCTGAGATCAAATACTTCTGCGACATAACCTACGACCCTTTCATCCACATGGAGCGGCATAACAAGACGTATGGCTTTACCATTGCCGTGAAAGAGCTGCGAGAGACTGTGCCCAACATCTGGCGGTACGCCTCCGCTTACAAGCGGATGAACAAACTCAAATCGAAGGGCCTATGGGAAATGTTTGTGGAGAAGCCGAAAGAAGACGAAGACAAAGAACTACCCAAGACAGATGCGAAGTACAAGAAGAAGGCCCAACAGCATATTCTGGACTCAGAGCCCGGCATGGCAGAACTTCCCGAGATCGATCCAGAGAATATGGAAGGCGAATCATACAACATGTGTCATTTCTGGAGTAACTTCGAGATCGCCAGGCTCGATTGGTTCCGAAGCAAAGAGTATAACGACTTTTTCAACGTCATGGACCGCAGCGGTGGCTTCTGGATGGAGCGTTGGGGCGACGCACCGATTCACTCACTCGCGGCCGGCGCTCTTCTTGGTCCTGGAGACATCCACTACTTTCGCGATTTTGGCTACCGACATACTACAATTCAACACTGTCCGGCGAATGCACCCGCGCGACAACTAGCCAGGGAGCCATACCTGGAGATGACTACTCGAAATGAAAGGGAGCGACTGGACGAAGACAAGTACTGGGCCACCCCGGATCCAGTGAAAGAGAACGGTGTTGGATGCCGCTGCAAATGCGACACCGACATTTCGGACGTGGAAGGCAAGGAAGGATCTTGTCTTGCGGAGTGGGTAGAAGTCGCAGGTGGTTGGGCATCACCCGGGCCACTGGGACTATAATGACGATTTCCTTCGTACACGCGTGTGAATGATTCTAGCGAGCATAGCGTCGGAGCATAAGCATATATACCCCTCGGCATGGCGTGTGGGCGGTTGCATTGAATATGGAGTTGGCTCGACCATGCGTGTTAGGCCTTTGAGAGGTCGTGGTCGTGTGTACTTGGGCTGTTCATATCGACGACGCAAATGTACCTTTGCGATTAGAGTGATCTAGATCATACCTGTGTCAATGAATGCAATGAATGAGCACCAACAGTCTCCTTGCGGGATGGATGCGGTCATGGCGCGGGCGTTCTCCAGCTGCATGATGACCAGTTGTTTATGTCTTCCAAGGTGGTACAGTCTGACAGAGCCCAACTCGTCGAATTTGTTGTAGCGAGATCCAAACGGTATGTCTATAACTCTAGCACAAGCAAAGAACTTCAGGAACGGGAACTGGCTGGGCGTCCGATATGTGCAGAGAAATATGAGTTCTACAACGTGCTCTGGATTAAGTGGGATGATGGCGTCGCTTACCGGAGTCCATTGGGTCGTGTAGTGCTGATGTCTAGTTATTGCAGAATTTGGAAAACATCAATCTGATTCTAGGCTTGCTAATGTAGTTTGGAGTTCTGGAGCATGAAACAATAATGATACTCACATCTCATAATACCTAGGTACTATCTGAGGGCGATGACGGTATGAAGCGCGTTTGGGTCGGCCGCTAAGATAGGCTACCCCAGGGCACAAGGCCATGTCAACTCGTCACACCTTACGCAGGTTGATATGCTGCTACTACTCTTCAACAATCGCCTGCTGTATGAACTCAGACATAGCGCACAGTATCAGAGTTCATGTTAGTCGAGTGTTTGTCATTCCCTTCAGTGTTACATGATTCTGGTGTTTGTAGTGTTTCATGCGAGGTTCGTTATCTCCTCCCGGCGCCCAATGGCGCATGCGGGGCTACCCCCACCAGGCCCGCGCCTTGAGCTGCAACACCACTCAGCCCTTGTCACCTGCACCTGCGCGCCACGACAAGTCACTGTTGCTTTGTCGTGTTCCAGCAGATTCTCTTCACTGACACCGACTTTGGGCAGCAACTTGGCTTTCACGCTGTCTTCAAAGGTACGTGTAACAGTTTCCCGCGCCATCCCTTCCCATTCCCCGACAGGGCTGCATCACTAGCGTCCAGGCAGCGCTGCCCCCTCTCACTCCCGTGCACTTGCTCGATCCTCTTCTGCTTTCCGAGCGTGCACTTTGGTGCTTCCTCACACACTCTCCTACATGGCTGCATGCTGACATGACTTCCAATAGCTCCGACGCATCACCGGACCTCACGTACCCGCCCGTGCAGATCAACCACTCCTTGACGAGGCTCGACCTTGACACGCTAATCATGAGGTCGACGTCTCGGCGAGTGCCAGAAGAGGCCGGAAGCGCTCTCGACGATAGCGCTTTTGAGTTTCTCGGCGACAGCGTGCTCGAAACATCAGACGATGAGGGGCACACCGAATCCATAGCGTCGACCGATGGGTACACTCCCGACGATGCGTCTAGCTTCAGCGACGACGATGTCGACTACGGCACTCATGCCCACCAACTACAATATAGCACTCCCTCTCTACCCGCCGAAGCCCCAGAAGAGCACCGCGATACACGCTCAATACACAGCACAGGGGACAGCATACTGACCGAGGTCCCGGCATACGCGGGAGACAGTGGGCTTTCCAGCAGGATCAGACTCTATGAGCACCCTGCGAACGAAGCCGGCGTGATTCTCGGAACTAAGGTTATTCGAAGCTTCCCAGACGAGACGGGCCAGATGTACAAGATCATCGAAAAGTACCAGCGGTCACAGGTAAGGCTGGTCGTCAAAGCAGCCATGTCACAAGAGACGATCCCGACGCCAGACTCGTACAGAGTCTTGTTCCTCGGCACGCTCGCTGATTATGACGAGGAGGCTGTGATCAAGAAAATCATCGCCGCTCTCACCTCTTGTCCGAGCACGTCTAGGTCACACATGGTTCAAGGCCAGCTAGAGCCCTATGGTCCCGTCATTCATACGTACCGGTCTGCCGATATCGAGATCTTGTCCGAAGATGGAGACCCAGCACGCATCGCAATCAAAGTTGACAAAGACACCTACCTCACTTT
>TARA_R110002003_G_scaffold822_2_pt1 | contig 25655 bp, 24 predicted proteins | sample TARA_R110002003 | Tara Oceans TARA_R110002003 (sample SAMEA4396441) | marine metagenome | biome: Westerlies Biome; feature: [SRF] surface water layer (ENVO:00010504); material: water (ENVO:00002006), including particulate matter (ENVO:01000060) such as... | depth 5 m
GCTTGTTCGATGAAAACTTTTTGGAATATTTAATAAATATACCGCTCGGCTAAAGACTACATGCAGAGGTACATTTCGTTGTGCTGAGTGTTGTAAGATTGCGCAGACCGATGGAGAAATCCGAAGCGGGGCAGTGTGGGAAAAGAGGAGTCTTGTGTGTACTGAACCCCGCTCGACCGTACGTTTCCGGCTCCGAGAGGACTTGTCGAAAGCGGCTAGCGCCGAACGCGAGTTTACGCGACGCGCCGAACTTGACTTCTCCACTCCTACCATCACGCTGAAGAGGCTCACATTATGACGACACTTTGAATCAATGAGCAGCTATTCACCGGGCATACCCTCACCATTTGACCCTGCATTGTTGTATGCAGAACACGAGCCCCTCCGAGACGCGCCGCCATCACTCTCCTTCTCCGACGACATCGCGGCTTTAGCGCACTGCATCGCCGAAGACAAAGCCAAGAAGAGCAGCGAGGGCATCGTCATCCAGCACAGAGCTTGGACCATTGCCCAAGTCTTTCGTAGTGAAGGAGACGCCTCGATCGGTACTGCTGGTGTTCGCATGCGCCCTATGCTCTACTGACACCCTCAGACACGCCAGTGAAGCGCACAAAGCACCCATCATCCGAGTACTTGCCTATCGACGCTTTAACCAAGGGGCGCGCCTTCCCTTCATCCCCCCCGACCTACACCATGCCGCTCATCTCCTCGCCCATTGCGTACCCACCAAGCTCGCTAGCACAAGCGCCCTCTCCGAAGAAGCGGAAGCGGTCGATCGAGGCGCGCGAGCCACTGAAAGACGTCCACAACAACAATGCTGTGCGCAAGATTGGAGCATTCCTAGACGACTCGGACGATGAAGACGACATCGCTGCGCAAAAGGAGCATGCGCTCAAGAGGAGAGCCATAAGCACAGTCAAGGACCTGCCTGCGATACCAGATGGATTCGCGCAGAACACACCCCCTGCAAGTCAGGATGAGATTGCCGACCCCGCGAGCATTCCGGTAGGCGATCTAGACAATTACAGCTTTGCGTCGCGTTCGCAATCGCCCGTCAAGCGACCAAGCACAGCGCAAGAGCCCACCCCGGCACAGCCCATGAAAGGCTGTGTAGCCCGAAACTCGTCGGGGAAGGCCATCTACATTCCACGCAAAGCGAAGCAAGAGTCTGTGTCTTATGAGCAGCTCATCGCTGCACGCTCAGTCGCCGTGCAAGGAAAGGCTCGAACAAGTTACTACGGCCTCAACATTCACGAGTTGATCGACGAGGCGAAGGCGCTAGATGTCGAGCAGGCAGCGAGTCGAGTGCGCATGGCAGACCTGCCGCAATCACGCATTGAACAGCCAATCAGCAAAACTGGAAAGAGCGCCCGCACCCTGATGTGGACCGAGAAATACAGAGCGAAGAAGTTCACGGACCTTGTAGGAGACGAGCGCACACATCGATCAGTATTGCGATGGTTAAAAGCTTGGGATCCCATCGTTTTCCCCGGTTCTAGCAAGCAGAAGCCGAAAGCGGCTAAGAAGGATTTCGGAGACGAAGAGCACCAGCACCGGAAGATTCTCCTTCTAACAGGGCCGCCCGGTCTTGGTAAAACAACGCTCGCCCATGTATGCGCGCGTCAGGCCGGTTATGAAGTACAAGAGATCAATGCATCCGACGAGCGGAGTCGAGATGTGGTCAAGGGCCGCATCAGGGATATGGTGGGCACCGAGAATGTCAGAGGCGTAAACACCAGCACAGCAAACGGAAAAGTGCGAAAAGCTGGCAAGCCGGTGTGTGTAATCGTAGACGAGGTGGATGGTGTTGTCGGCGGCAGCGGTGGCGCAGGGGAAGGCGGCTTTATAAAGGCTCTCATCGACCTGATCAACCTGGATGAGAAGAACTCGAGGATGATCGGGCAACACCAGACGACCGCAGGCAACAAGAAAAGGAAAGGCGACAAGTTCCGTCTGCTGCGACCACTCATCCTCATCTGCAACGATCTCTACCACCCGTCATTGAAGCCACTCCGCCAGTCATCAATGGCTGAGATTGTTCACATTCGGAAGCCTGCTCTTAACATGGTAGTTAGCCGCATGCAAGACATCTTCGTAAAAGAAGGTATTCAATGCGACTCGGATGGTGTTCGACGATTATGCGAAGCCACATGGGGTGTCAGCACAAAGAAAGAGGGCAGCACTGGCAGCGGCACTGGTGAGGGTGACATCCGGGGAGTCATGGTAGTAAGCGAGTGGGTAGCCGGACGATTGCGATCTTCTCATGACACGAAATCGAAAGAGAAGCCCCACCTCAGCCGACAATGGATCGAGGAAAATTTCATCAACGATCTCCGCCATGGCGGAGGATCGGCGCGAAGCCTCGGTCGAGGAGGTGCGAAGGATGTTGTCGAGCGGGTGTTTAAGGAAGGCGCCGGTTTTCCGAAGCAGGCAGAGACAACAGACGTGAAAACTGCTACTGCACGAGCGAAAACTGGTGTGATAGGAGTGGCAGAAGGTGCCAAGCGGCGCGCGATGGATCGTCTCAGAGAGATGGTCGACACGAGCGGAGATTGCGACCGCATTGTGACAGGTAACATACTCGCCATATTGTCACCTACAACTGTCCGCTGATCATAATAGACTGCTTCACCGCCTATCCCGAGAAGCCGTTTCAAGATGACACTATACTTAGCAAGCCCAGCGCGGCGTACGAATGGCTACACTTTCATGACACAATCAACTCCGCCGTTTACGCATCGCAAGGTTGGGAACTCGCACCGTACCTCTCCAACTCTGTCCTTGCCTTTCACAGCCTCTTCGCATCACCGCGTCAACAAAGTCCTACTTCCGATCCGGACGCTCAGCCCACTCCTCTCTCTGGTCCTGGCGCAAACTTTGCAGCAGCGGAGCAATTCAAGGCAAACAGATCACAGCTTATGGCGCTTCAGTCGACACTGAGTCTGCACCTCACCCGCATGTTCCGCAGCCCCGAAGAGATGGCACTTGAGCTTATTCCGTATACCCTGCGCATGCTCTCACCCGACGTGAAACCGGTCATAGTCAACACCGGCGCCTCCGGCTCGAAATCCTTTGCATCGGCCACTGTTCGCAAAGCGTCAGAAAAGTCACTCGTCAAGAAGTCGGTCGAGGCCATGGCAGCGACAGGCGTTCGTTTCGAGAAGTCGCGCATCGAGACTGACGACATGGCGAATCGCAATGCCGGCTTCGTGTGGCGCATGGTACCTCCCCTCGACGTCATGGGCGGCTTCGAAACCCTAGCCAGCAAGAAGGAAGAGAAGGTTCGGTACGCGGTGCGCAGTGTGCTGGAGCAGGAGTGGCGCAAGGAAAGCGCACGCATCGATATGGATAATCGAAAGCGGAGAGGTGGTCGCACGGATGCTGATGATGCAGAAGAAGAGAAAAAGGAAGAAAGGACGACTGAAGAGAAGGTGGCCGAGGCGAACAGGAGAGCCGTCAAGCGAGACTTCTTCGGACGCGTCATCGTGGAGAAGTCCCTCCCTAAAGGCGAGGCAAGGGCCAAGAAGCTCGAGAATAAAGGCGGAGATGTGGGCAGGATATGGGTGTCGTTCCACGAAGGATTTTCAAACGCGGTCCGCAAGCCGATTACGATTGACGAGCTGCTGGGAGGATTGTAGAGCTGCTGTAATGCTGCCATCATTGTGGTTACTATCTAAGACTTTCTACTACTTGCGCACACATCGACTGCAAACGATCGTTCACCGTATATCTTACTTTGACTTCGGTGTACGCTTGCATTTCCCAACCGACCGAGGTGCATTGCGTCAGAAGCTTGTTCGAGAGCTGCGAAAATCAAAGGGCATTTTTACCTAACTGGAAGCGGAGGATCACGATCTCCGTTTCTACTGGAGCATCCGCGTCGAACGTTGTATCGAATCATCTGCTGGTTCTATCGTGGCTGAGTAACCCGCTGTTTGCTTTCTTGAAGACGACGGAGACGTGGATTGGGGCTAGTGCGCTGCAAGGTGGGATGAGGGGGGCGTGGCTTGTTAGTGAGGGTGTTGGCGGCGATGGGGATAACATCATGCATATGAACATTTTCCTATCCCGCACAGTTTCTGCCAATTGCTTGACAGTTTCACAGCGCTCGCACTATTCTCCACTCAATCTGAAAACCTGTAGCTGGGACGGCGCCTTCTAAGATACCAGCGCCACTGCTTTTCGGCGAAAAGACCTGTCATGACAAGTAACCACAACAACCACACTGTCCAGACCCGAATCACCAACATCGAGTAGAAATCCGCCCCCAAGACGTTAATTATCATGAAGTAGATGAACCATTTCCGTCATGACTTCTCTGATATAAGCTCCGAATTTCAAAGTAAATGAAGATAGACACGGAGGTGGGCGTGACACACGTCAACTTATGCGACAAAGCCTCATCTGTAGCCCACTGAATGACAGCTTCCAAGACCTTGTACCACATGCTTCTGATGAGGAGAAGGGAGCGACGACTTATCCGTGCGACAGCACCGAGTGCATGTCGTGATGGCTCATCGTAGTCGTGCATCAGTTGCATTTCCTGGCAAAAGCGATGTAGCCTGAAGCACCGGGTTGTTCTATTTTATCGTCAAAAAAGCAAAGCGAAGTTGAACAAATACTGACTGGATGAGAGCGACATAACTCTCTCATAGCAAGCTCGTTTGCCAGCGCAGACTCCTTGAAGCTTTTAATAGCCCGTATCAAGGCTAGAGCCGCGATGAAAACACCAATAGCTGGTAGAGGTCTGAAGTACTTACACGACTTGTCTTTCCATCTCTCTGTTAGCGCGTGAAGCTTCGATACGCTCCCGGGAGCTGGGCGGATGGAAGTGGAGATGCCGTACCGCCCGAACCGGGTTTTTTTTTAGAAGGCTGCCCAGGTGTTCCGATATTTTTTAAAGTCGCATGTGCACATTGTAATTAAAAGTTAAGATAGTGTAGTTATTATGTGTAAGCCTTAGAGTGTTAAAGTTCAACACTCTTAAAGGAGAGCAGAGTGCTTCGGAGTAACTCTGTTCTTATTCTGTGAGCTGAACGCTCTGTTGATTAAACCGCTCTATTAGCAAGAAACGCTGTTGCCGTCTAAACCTTAAAGAAGCAAAGGCTTAGAAAACTTCGGATATGCTCTCACGGGTTGAATGTTCACACTACACCCCTACACGCTGCATAGAAAGGTGCAGCGCAGTCGCACATATATAGTGACCCTTTGCTGCGCCTTGACAGGCGTGTACCTTGCGCATATGAGCGTGTGAGTGGTCTTCGTGGGCAATACCCGTGAGGGTAAGAGCTCTCCTTGGGCGCTCCTTCTCTCTAACTCAACAGAGTTAGAACAGAGTGTTATCCTCAACAGAGTACTCCTTTGAATACTCATTTACGAGGATACTGACTTTAATAGAGTGTTTAAGTTCAACATGCTGTATACAAAACCTCTACACAATTTTTAAAACCCCCACCTGGGCGCTATAGTGCAGGTGGTAGCTGGCAGGCACTGTTGGTGTAGTGTGCTGCATTGGCGTGACCCGGGGCGTGTTCGCTGGCTGTGGTCGTGTGAACGGCGGTGAAGCAGCGATGCTACCACTCGGAAGCATTAATGGCGGTCGGCTATCTGCAGCTGTGGAAACTTCACGGAGGGTTGGAAACCTACCTTGGAATTGACGCCTATCTGGAGTCGACTCAGCCTCTTCACGTGAGCTGCAAGCCACCTGCACGAAACGACCAATCAGCCGTAGTCTTAGCTATGAAAGCTCCAAACCACAACCTTGCAAGGGATGCAAACTTTTGACATCAAGAACCAGTGTCAGACTTCCACGCCCCGGTTTTGAGGACTCACTAAGGCTGAGAATCGCAAGCTGACTTACATATGCTCTATCGTGGCGAGTCTACTGTTGTTCGTCATCTTGCTGATGATCTTCTTACAACGTGAGAGTGAGTTGGCGAAGCTCAGTACGAGTGAAGGAGTTGGTAAACTCCTGGGACCGGGTTCTGGATTGCTGATGGTTGGTTACGGCTTGTTGCGCTGTTGGTTACATCAAACGTCTTGACTGGAAATTACAGGGTGCTACGCGTGTAGGATAGGCTCTAAAACGTTCATGGGTATTGGTATGTATGCTACACATTTCAAGTGCGTCTTGACAGTTTTGATTGGAATGATCTGTACGACACTCAGTTGTTGAATGCGGCTTCTCCGCTCATGTCTACATATGGTAGGTCAAGTTCCAATACAGTAATTCGATACTGTGAGCGCAACACCTGCGCTAGTCGTGATCACATTCCCCTACACATACTCCTGCGCTGAACGTTGCATAAACTTGCCCACGGAGTCAAGATGACATCCTAATCCTCAGCCCTGCATGTCCTGCTCATAACAATCTGCATCGGCGAGCATTTTCTCAAAGCTAAGCGCCAACCACGCGTGGCCGACCAGATATTCCTCCGCCTTGTTGGCAGGATTTCGGCACCACCGCGCAGCCCGAGCCAGGTCGCTACGGTCGTTCGGGTCATCAGCCTCCATGCAATCGCGCAATAGCTGCGTATCCGGATACTGCGGCCAGGCGTTAATCTGCTCAATACCCGTCATAATGTCTGCCTGGTGGTCCAGAGGAAAGTAGATGCTAGGGCCTGGGAACAGGATGCTGGAGTTGTCGACATCCTGGTATGGGGCGAGCAGGGCATCCATCTCAGCCATTGACCCTATGCAGCTCTCACCAGTGTCCATATCTTGACCGTGTGACTGAGAGATTGTGTTCTTGGAATCGATCTCGGCATATGAGGACGAATAACGGACGAAGGGATTATCCGACATGTCATTAGCCATCGGGTCAAAGATCGCTTTATCCTCAGAGTGCAGTCGTGCAGTCTGCTGCGGCGTGTCAACGTTCATTTTGTGGACCTCTGAAGTCACCGCCTCAACTCCATGGTGGAAAGGTCGAAGAGTGGCACCGCCCCAGTGTTGGAAGTGGTTCATGGCGGCGGTGGTTCGAGTGTCACCACCAATGTTTTGTGTCCACTTCGTACCCGCCACTGGAGACGAATTTGGCTCATTCACTCCAGTCAGGGGCTCGGACAGTGCCCGTGCAGTTTGGGATGTGTGCGGCGCCGGAGCGAATGGTTGGAAAGGTGGCACCGAAGACGTGAGCTGATCACCCAGGGGCGACATCATGGAAGAATTCTCGCCTGGGACCGAAACCTGTACCAATTCAGGGGAATTAGCATGCGACTGATTCGATACCAGCGTCATGGGATGATACGCGCCAGGTGGAAAGCTATTGTCAGGAACGGTGACTTGGGCGGGCTGCGGTGTCTTAAGAACTTCCGTCTGAGACATATAGACGCCAGATGACAAGCCAGGAGGCAGTGTGTTAGCCACTTTCTGGGATGTCTCGACCTCAGTGGTCGATTCCTTCACCTTCTTAACGTGTCGACGCTTTGGGAGAGGTGCTGGCTCTCCTGCCGCCTCGAGCTCACGAAGACGCTTGTTCAAGGCTACGTTCTCAGCTTTGACTACAAGTTTGTAGCGTTCGACAATCGCGCCGTCGGAATGATCAGCTGTGATGTTTGTGTAGCCAATTGCTCCCAAGATCACATGTAGGTCATCCGGGAACATGAACTCCTGGTGCTCGCCGTTGGGACCAGTTTTATTGTTCTTCATAGCGAAGGTTAGCGCGCGGGTGAGGTCGCCAGCATCTGCTCCTTGAGGCAGCTTCTTCAAGCCCTTGCACAGCGTCTTGAAAGGGATTGGCGCGGGGTATATCCAGCCAGGTTCTCGGGAGGCATCCGGTAGGAACATGTTGACCGTTGTTTCACGGTGATCCCAACCCTGAGGCGCTCTATGTTTGTTCTTTGACCAGCGGCTGTCGATCTTTCGCATTGTCTTGCGGTAACGATCCGAGATATGGTCTTTTGCGCGGTGGACTTCGAGCTCTGAGAGGGTCAAGTCCCGATACTCCTGTAGGATAGCCACATGCACGCTGGAATTGAGGCCATTATTCAGGAATCGCGTAGTAAAGAACTGGTTCGGGTACCAATTGAGCATGACCGCAAGAACATCCACTAGAGTGAAGTGTACGGGCGGACCAGCAGGGATACGAAATGGGTGCTCTGGGGCTTCTGATAAGAAAGAAGCGCGAGGTTGATCTGAGCTGCGCTTTGGGTAAGGCTCAGGAGCTAGAAGTATAGTCGTGGGCAGCGGCTTTGGTGCCGCTGCTGGAGACCAAACAGTGTCTTGTGAGCCATTTTGTCGATGCACAGTTTGGGCTGCGGTATTGTACTCAGTTTCGGCGTGCGGCACGTTCTGCTCACCAGCTGAAGCAACCCCCACTCGAGCATGTGCAGTATCCTGAGGCTGCATGAAAGGATGGTACGAGGGGCGCTGCATCTGGTGTGACATGGCAGTAGCTGGTGTCATTGCTGGCGTCGGGTCAAGCTGGGTTGCGAAACCATACTGGACGCGGTTGTTATCTGGTGCGAGAACCTCCCGAACGCCCGCATTCTGGAAATCGGTTGGCCCGGGCATGTTGAAGGAGTCCATAATTGCGTCGTTGATGCGGGTGGAGTTGCGATGGGTGATGTAGATCAAAATGTTTTTACAGGCAGAGCTCGAAAATGAACTTGTAGCTCGCAAAACACGCTAGTGATGAGTGAAGATGCATGACGCAAGAGAAGGTCTTGTGTTGCTACAGTGAAGTGAGCCCGAGCACCGGAGCAGTGCGACTACTTTGATCTGAAGGTGAGAGCTACGTTTCACGAATCGCTGCAATAGTCCTCACCCTGTTCTCGCTACATCGGGTTATCCTGTCTCTATGGCCTCGAGATGCCCTTGTTGGTATAAATTCTGGCTCCAATGCAAGCATTTCGCCATATTTGCCTCACATTGTTGCTCTGCTGAGGTAACTTGACAATGTAGCCAAACATATGGCATGGAGCGTTTCGGAACATTCAATGCCCTTCTGGTTAGGATCGATTAGCAGGTTGTGTGCCAGGATCTATCGAAGGCGTAACAAGACCGTTCCTCAGCCCCCATCCCACTGTCTTGCTCCAAGAGGAGTGCGAAACGCAAGCGCAGAAGCGCGGAAACAGTCTCTGAACCTAGGCCAAAGTGACCTAGTCCGAATCCCACTGAATAGCATCCAAAATCTTCTTGCGCTTGACTTCACTTCCAACGCTACGGTGCGACGAAATGGTGTCCTCTCTTATGGTGGTGAACTCCGATGGTCGTACGCTCATGAGTGACTTGAAAGGGTTCGCTCGACGGACTGCCGCACCAAGTTTAGATACTTTCCAGGAGTCTAGAATGCGCAATTGTTTCTTCTGCTTCTTCTTCTGGAATGACTTTTCGACTCTGCAGGATCGATTTGAATTTGTGGTTGCACTTGGTTGGCAATCACCGCCCGTGGGCTTTGGCGGGTAAGATTCCAGCTTGGTCTGCCAATTTCGAGCTTCTCTCGCTAAAGCGCGACGTGTCGCTCGCGTGCGCTTCTGTGCGTTGCGCTGGAAACTTGACTTCTTAGGCGGTGAGCGATTGTACTCGCGGTCTGCAGCTACGTTGCATTAGCGAAGGCTTCGAATGAAACATAGCGGAAAAGATATAAAACCTTCTTTGAGCACTTGGACCTTCTCAGCTTTGCTGACAAGATGCGCTAGCTCGTCTGGTGGTTTATAGATGGTTGTGCCCCAGCACTCATCTTCGGCGTGGGGTACGACGAAGTCGCGCATCTGTGGTGAGATGAACTCGTCCCCTTCTGACATATATTCCTCTTCGGCTTCCCCCAACATGGAATGGTCATCTTCCTCAGACGGCTCCTCTTGCTCAGTCATCTCTGCTTCGCTTTCGTCGCAATAGTCATCGGGGAGAGATTCGAGTTTGTACATGGCGTAATGAGGTTAATGTTTTATGTGTAGGAACCAGCGTGGCTGCTGACGCGCTAAAGGTTGGCAGGTAAACAGGGCGCCGATGAAAGCGATGGTTCCGGATTCGGTGCATGAGTGGTGAAGTGAGAATCAGATAGTAGTGAACAATCAGCCCAGTACGCACGCTGCTCTAACAGAGGTGCTAATTAGACTACTGTATATCATCTACGTAGCATTAGATAGGGTACAAAGGAGCTCGTAGCATAGGATCAAGTGATGTCATAAATTCTGGTGTCTATAGCAACCTCCAACACTGTAGATGCGATTAGGGTGAGTCTTGTAATGAAGAGCTATGACTTGATGCAGTGATGCGACGATGGAGAGAAAACCATACCTAACATCTCATCCTTGAATAACAGAAGCCGCTTGAAGGAAACGAAAACAAAGTGCGGATGAGCACGAATGACCGGTGGCATTATCCTCGTGGATATTTTCACTCTCTCGAGCTTTGGGCCTTTCGTTTCATACTCCAGGTCCTCTCCTACGGCTACGCTTCCTCCTGCTCGTCCTCCTCGTCCTGGTCCTCGCCCTCCTCAGTCTCATCCTCGTTGCTCTTGTCAGCAAACATGCCGTACTTCGCCACGATGTCAGCCTTCTTCGGCTTCGGCCTAGGCACATCTTCATCATCCTCGTCGATGTCCGGAAGAACATCGTCGAGATTGTATGTCACTGCGACCTTGGTGTTGCGGCCCGAACGGCGAACCTTCGGCGCTTGCTTCTTGCCCTTCTTGTTTGGGCCAGCGTAGCCATCCGAGTCCGAATCAAGCTCGTCGGCGAAGAGTTCCTTGCACAGACGCGATGGACGAGCAGGAGCCTTGCCCAAAGGCTTGCGAGCGGCGCGTGACTTCGGGGCGATCTTCTTACGCTTGGCCGGTTTGCGAGACGGCGTTTGAAACTCGTCTGAGTCGGAATCGGGGTCGCCAAAGGGGTTACGCTTGCGCTTCATGCACTTCTTGTCAAGCGCCTCAAAGTCGACGTCGCTGCTCGATTCGTCTCCAGAATCGGTATCCATTTCGTTGTCATCGAAATCCTCCTCACCAGAGTCTTTCTTCATGAGACGACCTCGAGCGTCGTGCTTCCGAGTCCGAGCATTTCGAACGCTAGCTGCCATCCGACCTGTCATCCGTCGTTGGTTCACTGCGTCGTCTTGGTGACCGACTTGAACAGGAGCTGGACCTGGCGGATGGCCAGCGAAGTGAGCGTCTTGCGGAAGCTGATTGACAAGGCGCTCATAATCGTCTGGGTAGTACCAGTCTTCATCTGGATGATCGACGCAGTAACGCACCGCCCGAGTGAGGTCTAGGGCATCGTACCCGGTCGGGAATGTCTTGACACCCTTGGCTAGATCCTTGATAGGAATAGACTCAGCAGACGATGTGTTCTTCCCATTCGGGGGCGTGCGAAAGCCAGTGACACTGACACTCGCTGGGTTAAAGTTCGGTGGTCGCGGGTACTGATCATGGCTTCCGGTTGTCCAATTTTCCCATACTGGATCCTGTTTCGCACGCTTGTCCATGGGAGCCTTGAGCATCCGGTAGACGCTGTTGTTCGTGATTCTACCACGGTCCATACTCCGGCTCGTGTTGATCATGGTTGCGATCGATGCTGACGAGGCGCCATTGAAACAGGCGCGATCGATCACGTCCCAGGACTTGAAGCTACCAGGAAGGAAGGTCGCCAATTCCATGAGCGTCATATTGCCCTTTGGGAAGTCGAGATTGCAAGGAGGTGCATCCGCGAGCTTGTCGTAATTATCTGAAGCCTTGCCAGTCTTTGGTTTCTGCGGAGTTGACGCCTTGGCTGCTGGAAGAAACTCATGCTCGATGGACTGATAGATCGGCTGTAAGTCTTCGGTGAGCCAAGGAAACCCAGATGTAACGACCTCGCAGCGAAGGGGAAACGATTCCAGGTCCTCGTCAATATCCTCTCCTAGCGGCGCTTGTTGCTCATCCGCGTTCTTTGGTGCAGGAGTGGCCTTGTAGAATCGCCAGGCAGCTTTACCGAGCCGGTGCTTGTTGTATGCATCGAAGACAAGCCGCTCTAGCCGGAGGCGCGTCTTCAATAACTCGAATGGGCTGCTCTTACGCTGCTCGCACGCATCCAAGCCCTCAAAATACTGTGTCTTGAGCTCCTCGCACAGCTGATTCAGGTGTGCATAGCGGTCGTCGGCTTCCAATCGCGCAGCGTCCAACATATCTCTGACGTCCTCAAAGGAAGGCTGCGCAGGCTGGCGATCCTCGGCCGATTGTGAGATCAATGATTGTTGCGCGCTTGAGGGGGTGGTAGGAGAAGAGGCCATGTCGCCAATTTTCAGGGGGTCTAGACTTGCGCGCTGGAAGGTGTAGGGGAAATTGATGCGTTGAAGAGTGCTCGTGAAAGAAGGGCTTCTGGTTGACGATAGGGAGTCGATCGATCGCGAGCTTGCTATGGAGAGAACGAAATGATCAAGGCGCAATTGATCATTTATCGACGCAGTCGCGATGCTGTCGCGTCACTACGTAGCGCCAAGGAATTGTGTTTGCACAGAATATAGGGAAGGGAAAGGTTCAGGCGGCAAAAGTGAAAAGGGCACAGAATTTCGAACGGCGCGCATCACGCATCCGTGCCGGGACTGGATGAAAGACATTGTGCTTGAACGAAGAGAGCTCGTGATATAGTGAATGGCACGAGCAGAGCCGTATAAGAGAACAAAGACCTCGTCTCAGCACAATGTCGCATCAACATACGCTGTCATGTCATGAGCAATGAGTAGATTCAGTCGGGACTCGACGCGAGGTATTAGAGGTTGACAATGCTATTTATGCCTCCTCTTGCCGTATCAGGTCATCTAGGAGGGTGAGGAAGCAAACTACGGTCGGCAAGCAGTACGACTATAGTTGCAGGGTAATTTCGAGAGCCAAGTGCCGCAGTCTTGCCGTGTTTGAGAGGCAACTCGAATCGTTCGGCAACCTCGAATAAGCTTGTCGTCTCCAAGAGACAGAACGTCTTCTTGGGCCATCTAGCCAGGGTATGCTCTTCGATACTGTCACTCATGCGCTACGCATCATCCGTCGTGGGCCTTATCCGTATTGTCCGGAACCTCGCAATGCCCAATCTTCTGTGCTCTCTGACGTCTCCATGGGTCGGGTGCAGTAGCAGGAAAACCAGATTATCGTTGTTCTGCTCAGGCTTAAAATTGTGCACAGCAGTAGTGTCGTTATCGTCCAAGCCGAGAAAGGTACCAAAACTCATCAGTGAGGGCTAGTAGAGTCGTTCGCAATCCTGACCTTGTTTGCATTGCTACAGGATTAAGCTAACTATTGTTACTTTTTGGGCGTTTTGCGAATCTAGTGCTATCTTCCTTCTCCTTTGGCTCGGCTTGAGTCTGCATAGAGTGTACATCGTCTTACTCGAATCATTTGCATTTGGACAGAAGGTAAGGCGTGAACTCCTAAAAACGCACGCGCGCCTCACTAAGATGATTGCGGGTATCGGAAGGATGGTCTTTGACGTGAACATGTCGATCTTGCATGTCCAAAAGTTGGTCTATGGTCAGCAGAATTCTATACCGTGTGAGGGTGAGATTTAGACATGAGGATCTCATAAGGTCCCAAATCAGCCGACAAAGTTTACATATCGGGATCGGAGATGCAAGCCCAGAGAGCGTGGAGTGACTGCACAACCAACCTCCTCCTAATCTCGGCGTTAATGCCACGACATCTTTAGCAGATTGTACAAGTGGATTTTCGCGGCTCGCCATCGTGAGCTTGCGTGCTTCCTGGAGCACTACTTCCAGTCCCGCCTTTTGGAGTTGAAACATGGTCGATGGCATGTTCAATATACCTCGCCTTTAGGTCATCAACCAATTCAATTCGGGTGACTGGCCCGCGTAATGCTTCCCTGCCAGCTTCCAGGGCTCGCTCATAGGCAGGTAGCCAACTCTACTTCCTCCTGGGCGATTTGTCCTTATTCACTGGTTGAATAGTTCCTATGACTCCAGCGATGAATCGGGACTATGGTTGAATTCTTGAGACCCGCATAGCGCTCAAACCAATGTTGGTAGTGACCCTCGACGTCTGGAAGGCCGTCGCAGGGAACGCAGGTCGGAAAATACTTTTGCGTCGTAGCGCAGGTGGTGGCCCCACGAGCCGTCTGCCAGGGTATCCATGGGAATACACAACCCAAATTTGCGTTTCTAGTCGACGCGGCGACGTAGGGTTCATTGGCGCAACCAGTGATCTGGCAAGTATTCATGTCGTCGGTGGTGCTTCCTGCACCCCCTGGTGCATGTCAAAGGCAACTTTGTGACTACAAGCATGAGAGCGAGGCTTGTGGTAACCTGGCGCCACGTGATTCCAGTCGATACAATATGAGATGGGCAGGACGAGGGTGAGGGATTGATGGTGGTGATGGTCAATTGAAGCCAATCCAAGTATGTATTGCGGAGTAGAGTTCCTAATGCAGCCTAGCGCTGTATGATGGAAGCCGACGCGTCGTTCGCGACATCACGAACATTACAGCACAACGTGCCTCAATGGCAGAGCGCTAAAGCCCTTGGGGATTTATTGTTATACGGATCGGGACTTCATCTTCCAGGCATGAGCAAGAGTGCTTCCTATGGTTGACACTCTCAAGGATCATGCGACGAGAACGTCACCGTGAGTTGTTCGCTCATGGCCTCACCGCGGCCAGCACGCAACTCATCGGCATAGCAGCACCAACTCGTGGCAGGTTGCCATCGGAATTCCAGTACGTCTTTTCACACTGACTAGTTACTACCTGCGACCGCAAATCAGCAAGATGACATTTCGACCCCTCGCGCACAAGGAATGCCCAGCAGAACTAATGCCAAAAGTGGCAGGTCAAGCTTATGGTGACCTGGTATATCACCCAGGGACAGACGATATCCATGTTATCCGGTTCGTTGGGGAAAGGCAAGCTTTGAGCTGCGCACGTTATGGCGCCCGATGTACATCGTCATTGCCTCAAAGCAACGCGCGCATGCTCGTTGCCGGTAAGATAAACGCAGTAGGCGGGCCTGACCTCTTATAAAGCGAGCGTGGCCTTCCTTATTTTCATAGTTACTCGGCCTCTTCAACACCGCGCCTGAAAGGTTTGCAATCATGAGGTTCGCACCTAATTTCCTTTTGCTCTCGCTTGCCGCAGGTGCGACTATCCGTAGCCCAACTGCAAGCACATACGATGGGTCCAAGGTCTATCGTATCAAGGCAGGCCGTGACATCGCATCGATACACAAGCGAATTGCCGGTATCGCCTCAGATACATGGGATCAAGCCCACGGAAACCTTGATGTGGTTATTCCTCGCAAGCAATTGGTCGCATTCGAAGGATTAGGTCTCAAAACTCGTGTGTTGCATGAAAATCTTGGAGATTCGATTGCCAGAGAATCTGCCGTTACAAGAAAGGACTGGAAGAGGCAGTCGAATGACTCACAGGATCTGTGGTTCGACAGTTACCACCCATAAGCCGATGTGCGTTACTTGTCGAAGCTCTGGTGAAACCACCCCTAAAGTTACGGACAGCATGTCGACTGGTGGCGCGATTTGCAGGGATCATTCTCGAATCAGTCCAACTGGACAAGTTCGGGCACATCTTATGAGGGCCGTGATATCTTCGGAGTGCACCTATGGGGAGCTGGTGGCCCAGGGATGCCTGCTGTGCTTTACCACGGAACTGTTCACGCTCGTGAGTGGATCGCAGCGCCGTAAGTCTACCTATAACGTCGTAAAGCAATAATGGTTTACAATTCTTGCAGAACCATCGAGTACGTCGCACAACAGCTTGTCGAGGGTTATAAGTCCGGCGACAACATCACACAAGCCTTCCTGAACAACTACGACTCCTACATCTTCCCCTTAGTCAACCCGGATGGTAAGTCGCAAGCTCTAAAAGCTTTCTTTCTAATTGCTCACATCTTGTAGGCTTTGTATATACTCAAACAAACGAGCGATTGTGGCGTAAGAACCGTCAGCCTCCTCCATCCAGTGCGCCTAACCAAACTTGCTTTGGACGAGACGTGAACAGGAACTGGGAGACAAACTGGGATGCGGACCCACGTGGAGCGTAGCCCAACCCTTGCTCGCAAACGTGTCGTGGCGTGGTCCCGCGTGATGCGCCCGAGAACGCTGGTCTCGACGACTTCGTTCGCAAGATTCGTGATGCTCAAGGTATCAAGCTCTTCATCGACTGGTATAGCTACTCGCAACGCATTCTGTCTCCCTTCGGACACAAGGAGACGCTTTACGCACCCGAGCTCGGTAAATGGACTAAAGTCGCTGCACTTATGAGCGAGGCGATTCGTGCGGAGTCGACCAATGCTACGACCTTCACGTTTGGACCCAGTGGCGCGGTGTTGTATCCGACTGCCGGTTCTTCCGTCGATCACATCTACACAATCGGTCGCGCAGAGTTCTCATACACAATCGAACTGCCCGACTACGGCGACTTCGGCTTTGTGATGCCTCCGGAGAGGATCAGACCCACTGTGGAGGAGCAGTTGGTTGGCCAGCAGGTCTTGTTGAGTTTGCTAGATGAGGAGTTCTTCGATGGTGAGGGGCCGGCAATACTGACTCTTTGAGTGGTTTCTTTAGTCCTCTCCATCCTGTTCGGGCACCGTTGCTTATTATTGTTGCCAGAGCCATAATCACATACGAAAGACCGGAAGCGAAGAGTCACTGTATTCTCTCCTCTTGATCAGAATAGTGCTACGGTTCGAATCATGCGTCCAGCATATCTCTCAACTTCACGAGACGTACCGTTTTTCACGTCCTTATCACCTAGGTACTATGCGTTAGCTCTGGTCCTTGCGTTCGATGCGCTTCACGTTCTATGGTGGTCATCTTACTGATGCTATGGCTTCTCGCCCATTGCTTGTGTCTTTTCCGCAACTTGAATCTTACTTCATCATCTCATGTGTGTCTTTGGTATGACTAGCACCGCTGTTTACGTAAACGTCATCTCAAAATAGGCGCTAAGCCAAAATGGGTTGAGGCAAACAAGTAGGTCGAGGTGAAGGCGGCATTGAAGCAGAGCTGTAGCAGCAATGGGGCGATTAAATCAACATCACCAAACCATCGCACGCTCATCTTCATTCTCATCACTCCTGCGGAACGATTGACTCGGGCCAGCTACTAATGCGATGGGCAGCCTTCTGGATACACAGAGCGAGTCACCCCTTGAACAGCAATCTCGCGCCAAATCCGCTCCACTTGATACTCGAAGCCCGCAAAAGCCGCTTACGATGGAAAATTCAAAGCGTACGCCCTCGCGTTCGCAAGCGACGGACCACGTCTTTCGTAAGCCTTCTTCAGCACCTTGGATAGTGTTGAGTTGGCTGACGATTCATTCTAGAGAGCCCAATCTTCACATGCCAGAACTCAAAGTTCGAAGCTACTGCGATTTCGATGACCCCAACGAAGTCATCGCCAGAGGCAGTCAGCGCACCGTCGACGCCTTCCGTCCAGCGATCGCTCCCAAACATGTTCGGGCTTCTTACTCCGAGTTTGCCAAACTTTGCCGACTTCAACTCGAAAACCATCTCGATCGAAGACAACAACGCAAGCCACGTTTGCGAAGAGACCAACGCCATACAGCGGCTGAACGATGCCGATACAATGACCATCGACATGACCGAGGAAGCAGACACTAACTTCGCTAACGTCCTCGAGGAGCCACAGGAAAATAGATTGGCACAGCAGCAGCAGCCAGCGTGTAGTGATGTCGTTGAGGTTGACGAAAAAGAAGACTCAGAAGCTGACGAACTTAATCATACACAGTATGACCGAATGCAGCGCGAGATCCGTGACGCACAACTTGCTGCCGAACTTGGGGTTAGTCACACTACCTCGGGGACGCGTCGCAGCACCCGGCTCGCCAGGAAAGATAATGTGAAAGGTGGGCTTTTTCAACTTGCCTCGTATACCCTCACGCTCATGTTGACACTCTCTTCGCAGAACCCAACCCCGCTGTCGACGTTTCAAAGCCCTCCAACAAGGCCCAGGCAATTGTAGTACTCGAACAGCCTACTTCGCCGCCAGAGTCGAGCTTCATGTCCGAGGCAGTCGTCCAACTTCCACCGGACCCCAACCCGGCCGTACTCACCCTCTCGTGGGAATTGCAGTACCCCCCGGGGGATCAACACACCCATCCTACCGCTATCCCGAACTAGATCCGCGCTTGCTCTTCAACCCATCGATTGTTCCTCTTATCGAAGGCTTACCTAGCATTTGCGCGGTCCCACCTTTGGTCTTACCGATGGGCTGGCGACATGTTACGTGGTCAAGTTTGCTTCCCATCGTGTTCGATCCAAATCAACAGGCTTTCAAACTCACGCCTATCGGTCCGCTACCATTGACATGCGAAGAAGTGCAGCAGGGCGGCCTCGCACGGTATGTTCCAGGTGGCGAATGTCATCCTGAAGCTGGGCTGTTGCCAGACATGACCGCTTTCAGCGACGGCTCGGATGAGATCTTCAACTTCGATGGCATCGACTGGGTTCTTCCATTTGCCGAGGGCGAGACATTTACTCGACCGACGATCGTTCATGGGCATCCATCGCCAGGTAGACGTCGCGGTTCGTCCAACGCCACTAGCGATCGCACAAAGCCTGTCGCGAAAACAACTACGCCACCCATCTATCTCGAATCCCGCGATTGTCCCGACAATATCGTGGATATCGAAGATGCTTGGCACTGGATGCAGCACCTTGAAAACTCTCCGAACACGCCCTTCGTCCCCTCCCCAACCAAATCCTGGCGCGGTACGGGCGTCCGGCGAACGAATCGCAAGACCAAAGCGCCTATTCCGAGCCTCATGGGTGCCGTGGTAAAGGACCTTATCGAGCATCCCGAGGACCCACTTGCCGTTTATCTCCTACCACAGAACGGTCGAGAGTTCTGCGCTTTCAAGAGTATCGCCACGCCTGTGCACGTCAACATCACGCTTCTCAAGGACATCGAGATTACTTTGATCGAACTATTGAGCTACTTCCCATCTCACTATCAATGGCGCAAGGCAGCAGATCGTATCGTTCGCGCGGGCATGACGGCCGCTGACGTCGCCAATATGATCAACTACACACGCGTCCTTGATGGAGACTCAGCACGTTTGAGCAGCAGTGTCAACGATCAGTTGTTCTGGCAGTATGAGGCGCCAGGTAGCCGCAAGCGTGTCAAAATCGTGCGCGACAACGTCGATGAGGTTGCGACGTACACGACCAAGGGCTGGGGCCATCCTGTATGGGAGCTCACCGATTATCCCCTTTTCGGACTGGCTCATGGCCTCAAACATCTACCTGAAGGTCAGGATGCAGGTCCGCTAACGGCAACGATCAAGTGGTGCCGAGACCAGAGTCGATACGACACGCTGCTGAGCGATGTCCCGAAGCTAATTGATGGCGCAAGCATCAAGAGTCTCATAGAATCTGGTGAGCATGGTGATCCTGATGCAGAAGTGATGGGCAGGTTTGCACATCTACTGAAAGGGGACCGAAAGAGGGTGCTGAGGATTGCTGGGGAGAGGAAGAGGACTGCCGAGAAAGAAACGGGCGGCAGGAAAAAGCGAGTCAAGTCTGAGTAGACTGGAGACGGAGTATGGCTGACGATGATGACAAGGTGTGATGGATTGGAAGATTTGCTTGGGTTTGAGATCACAGTGCAGGGAGAGTTAGCTCATCGCCAACGACCTAGCCAGGAGCGCTACGCAAGGCTGCGAGCCGCCTAGCCGACCAATTGAAATTCGCTGAAGATTTCCTGGTCGAATGCTGTGATTGTATTGAATGCTTGAGATTTGGTCTTCGCTCCTTAATGGGTAAATGGTATAGCATCAAGAACACCCAACCCGCAAGCTGGTGCAGGTGAGGGGCAGCTTCCTCCTGATCCGATATAGCATCCCATGGCTGCTGCATGCTCCATCAAACACCGCTATCAAGCTTCATCAGTATTGCCATTGGAGTTGTCCCGGACTCTCCACTCACCTCGTTTGCATTCAGGAGATTCAGAGGCACGATCGGCTTCGCGCACTCGCACTCTGTTTTGAAGGTCGGTACAGGCTCTTTATGTGGGTTCTTTCGTGTCCCGTTGCCCCCGTGTGTCCCATTGTGTGTGCGGCTTGGTGTGGGAACAAGGCTAGCTTGCGGCGCGGCCCACGGATACGGCGTGGCCGTGACGACTGCCACGGAAACAACAGCTATGATGGCGAGCTTCATTCTGAGTCGTACGCTGAGAATGCGAGAGCGTTCGGTGGAGGAGGGTCTGGTCGTCGAGAATACTGAGAGCCAAGACCGCGAATCGTGGCGGCGGCGGCGGCGTCCTGCGACTTTTGAACGCTTGCATTGCGCCACGCGGCGCAATACCGAACAGATCGCAATCTAGTACGCGGCTCAATTTGTATTGATGAGGTTCCATCTGGATGTGCATGAGTCCTAGCCAACGAGGACGAAGACGGCTAAAGAGGGCAGTCCCAAAACGGCAATCTGTGCTCGAAGTGCTCATTCTCATTGGCTGACGGATGTGTAGGGAGAAAGTCTGGGGAAGCCAGGAATGAGTAGCCGGCTGCGAAAATAGATCTGAAGAAGGAAATTGTAATTGTAATTGCTCCCACCAGGCTAAGCTTTGCATTACCCTCACCAAGGTATTTAAGAACACATCCCCGGGACTGCCCTTCAATGAAGGTCTTGCGCCTACACCGTGTACGTAATCCAAAGTTGACAGCCTTGAACCTTGGAACCAAACGAGTCGAACATATCATGCCAAGGCTGGAACACAAGAACCCTTTCCGGAAACATCAATCCACCCGCGTGGAAACTTAGCATCGACCCTTTTCGCGAATGATTTTCCATGTCGGCAGCGAAGACATTGTTGTAAAGCCATCTCGTGGAACAGCACTAATCCGCAGCAATCCGTCTCCGGCACCAGAGGCGCAAACTTCGCTAAGCACTTGAGATCCTCGAGAGGCCAGTGAGTTGCGTGTACTTGGACAAAGTGATGGATCCGGTAAATTTCTGGCGGATTTTGCTGGTTGTCAAAAGTTTTCGGAAGCTGTGAGATGCAAGCTCCTCAAGCTCTTGCCTAGAGGTCTTTGCGACACAGATGAATCTTTGCAAAACGTAAATCTTGCCGCTCATAAGGATTTGATGGGATGGAGGGGTGAGGAAGATTGGTGATGGTGTTCAGGGGAGACTTCGGTGCTACCGGAGCTATGACGCGTGGCGTGGCGTTAGCGCGCCTCACTTGGAATTCCAATTATTCCAAGCTCAAGTTGCTCAACGCCCACGAGACATCACCGACATCTACTAGACCACACTTATCATCATACTTCCATACTCAGTTCGACTCCTATCGAGAGGCGGGCGCACTTACTTATACATCCGTGGAGGGTTCAGAGTACGTGCAACCCGAATTGGTCATCGCGTTACCACGACCATCGGGCAACATATGGTCCACCGCTCCCGTGACAATTACCGTAGGCGATGAATGAGTTTCATCAAATCGCGCGATTATGATGGCGGACTACAGGAGCGACACTGGGGCAAGAGACAACCGAAAGGTCCAGAAAGGCTTCAGGATGAGGCGACGCCAAGTGCTGGCCCAGACCCGAGACGTCGCAGACCAGCGCCTGGTGTCGACACCCCGGGGACGTAAACGGCCAAATTGCACGGTTGGACGATATTTTCAAGATAAAAACCGAGCTCTTTTACAGCATCTGCTATGTGAAAACAAGTCGCATGCTTGCTGCGCAGAAAGCAGCTTGAGCTTGCAATCGCATGTTACGAGTCCAGCACAGTCACCATGGAGCGTGAGTTGTACAAAGCTCAAGACTGACTGGTGGTCTAGGATCGAAATTTGTCGCCGCGGAAGCAAACTTTACCTTGGAACGAAGTTGCGCTAATCATTTCAGACTCGCCGCAGCGGTACTGTACGACATTACTCGAATCGCCACCGCAGGACATCTGGGAACTTCACGCATCTCTGGACCCGACATGGTCTTTCTTGCGAAAAGCATCAATGCGGATCGCGGAGACGTCGGTGAAGTTTTCGGGAATCCGAGAAGACTTCGATCGTCCTGACGTGGCTCTGGGACCATCCAGACGATCAACTTCTCGCGTTCTGCCCATGGATGAGACTCAAGACGGATATAATTCAGGGCGAGGAGCAAATCTCACGCCGCCGTGTGTACCAAGAAGCGATTGGCTCAGCCAGTGACTAGCTCAGGTGCATAGTGTACAACATTACAAGATCCGACAACACTCACCGCACATATATGTACATGGGAAGAGCTAATCCAGGTCCTTTATCAACGACGCACAAGCGTGTCCGAGCCCTTCGTCAAGTGTCGGCTTTCGACGGACGAAGTCATGAAAAATCCAGACGGGATTTTGTGCACGAAGAGATGGCTACAACACTTCAGACCCTACAAATTCAGGCCCACCTCGAGAGCAGATCGGATACACTCGGTGTGGTTGGCAGATGGTTACTACGAGCGCAGATCTCGTCATCGATTCTACATTACCTGCTGGAGTAGTACCAGTGGATCCGAGCATCCGAGACACTTTGGTACACGCGGACCTCCAAGCTACGTAAGGGTTACGAATGCACATACGACACTCGGTCGACATACAGTCATAAGTAATCAACTGGATACGACAAGATCACGTTGTTGACACAGCTACAGCGGCAGACCCGTGTCGCACAAGGAATAGCATCATATTTGAGGAGACAGATATTGCCATTTCGGCTCATCACTTAGCTACATGACTTGGAAGTACACCTTCTGTAACCAACAGATAACATGATCTCGGTCGAGTCTCCACCTCTACTGCCACACTGTGTCCACAGTCGCAATTCCAGTGCAATCGTTTGGCACTGTGTAAGCACGATTCGCGCCGGACTCGTACGTCACAGCACCACTGCTCTCCACCTTGATGAACTTATACTCGAAGCTTGTTCCAGCGGGCAAGTTGATCGTCGTCGACCAAAGAGGGTTAGATGATGTGTATGCTGTCGCTGAAAGTGCTGGCGCATTAGCAGTGTCCCAGCTTCCGAGCTGCGAGATCGAGCCCGCGATCTTGATCGTCTGCCCAACTGCTGTCGTGGTCTTGGAATTGAATGTCACCGCCACAGTTGCTGCCGGAGTTGCGCAGCCGGTTGCAACCGTGGATGACGTGGCTATGGTAGTAGTGGTTGGCGTCGCAGCATTGCTGGACGTAGATGGGTTCGAGCTTGTGCTACCTGCGCCATTGATTTTGATGTCGGCGCAGGTCAAATAAATCTGTGGCGTCTGGAACGAGTTCCATTTGAACGACAGCAGGGTGTGGTTCGAAGTGTAGTTCGGGATCTTGATCTTCTTGGTCACGGTGTATCCACCAGAAATGCTGGTATAGCACGAGTTGATCGGTGCGTTGTCAACACCACGGCACTTGGTACCTTCTTGGAACCCACCGCAGGTGAACCAGTCGTTGCGCCAGCATGCTTGACCTTCCTGACAGTCTGCATTATAGTCGCAGGTCTGGCCACTGACATCGGTACACTTCAGCGTTCCAGCCTCGAAGCAATCTTCAGCAGATTGCTTTTCGGCATCTGTGGGAAGGTAGCCTGGTGTGAGCAACTTGTCGACGAGCGCCTGGTCTTGACAGATGCGGTATGTGAACATGCCGCCATGGTCGCCATTATTGTCGAGACACCACTGGACGTCGACAGTGTCGCCTGCTGTATACGTGATGACTGGCTCAGTGCCCCAGAGTGGGCCGGGTTGGTTGTCTGTTGGTAGACACGCGAAGTTAGTGACATTCTCTTGAGGCTGGGAGGTGTGGTTTTACATACAGTCTACGGAGACACGAGCGTTGTAGCCACAAGGACCACTGCGGCCAACAGCGGCACTGTCAAGATCCGGCCATGCAGTGACAGGCTCCAAAATTGTGCATTCAGGGCAGGTGTCAACGCCGGCTTGGGCGTTGAGACCTGTACGGCTCATCGGAGAAGAGAGGTAGCCATGGGCTTGTACTGACGCCGCAAAGGCAGACAGGATGGCGAGCGATGAGCGCATGATGAACAGAAAAGCGAGCGAACTGACAAGAAGGTGTAGAGGCAATGGTTCTCACTCGAACTGAAGTCGTGGGTTGCTGATGACTTTCGTGAACATCAGGTCGTCTCCATCTTGGTTTTATATACTGCGGCCCTTCATTTCAACCTCTCACTTGCTCATGATCTTCCTTGCGATATTTTCGTTCCGCTTCAGCACAGTAGCATGTCTCAATATCGCGTCGATTGGATACAAGTCGGTGCAAAAATGCACCCAGGCCGGAGATTCCCTTCTAGAGGTTTTTCAAGAGGGTCACAAGAGGTACACGTATTTACCGGCCCGCACCTTAATCTATTTTCCGCGCCGCCTTGTGCTAGAACGCGGAGCCCCGCGTTAGAAGGGACGAATACCGGGCGCAGAGAAACGCCAAACCTCAGAATCGAGGTCATGGACTTCGCTTACGCCCTAGGTAGCGAGTCTGTCGTCATTTCCGTCCTGCGATCCGTTCTCATTTCAGATGCATCACCTGTTGTTTCAAAACCAAACGTCCGGAGATTGTCACGGACGCGGATAGGCGTATATTAGAGCATGAACTGGAGCTTACAGACCAGGCGGACAACTGCCTGATTGGGCTAGTCGACCGTTTCATGTACCCCACATGTTCGGCTCCGCGTCCACGAGGTGCATTTCATGCACGATTACCGGCGCAACACTCGGACCGACTGAAGATCAGACAATACCATGATGCACAGAATTTACAGTACCTTGCGGCAATCACATGCTTTACTGGTTGCTTGCCGGCCCGCTCAGGTACCGGGAGATCAGCATGACCTCTGGCTTATTTTCAAGTTCCCCACAATCACGACTCATGTCAGTGTGGATGTCAACGGCACGAAACACCAGTAAAATTGCAAATCGCTGCTCCATTGAGATTGGAGGGTGGTCGTCGTACACCTGAGGCTGCGTGGGTTGCCTGACTATAAAGCCAACATCAAGCCCTGCTCGAAGCACCACGACTTTCGAGGTCGACAGCAACACAATCATCAGCTGCCAAACCCTTCTTTCAAGATGTTCTTCTTCAACACTATTCTTACGTTCTTCCTTTACTTCAGCTCTCTGGTCTCGGCTGCGGATACCAGTGCCTGGAAGTCCCGCAGCATTTACTTCGTGTTGACCGACCGTATCGCTCGCAGCAGCAGCGATACAGGTGGCAGTTCTTGCGGAGACCTCGGCAACTACTGCGGTGGAACGTTCAAGGGCCTGGAGTCGAAGCTGGACTATATCAAAGGCTTAGGGTTCGATGCCATTTGGATCACGCCGGTGGTCGCGAGTGGGTACTCCTCCACGAAAAACTGGACGATGGCTAACAAAATGGAAAGACAGCGCGGGAGGTTATCATGGCTACTGGGCGCAGGACTTATATTCCATCAACTCGAATTACGGCACAGCAGCCGACTTAAAGAGTTTGGTCTCGACCGCTCATACAAAGGTATGCACATGCAGTCTCGGACCGACTTCGCTTCTCCACTCACCAATTGTAGGGCATCTATGTCATGATCGATGTTGTCGCAAATCACATGGGATTCGGTGCGATCGCAGATAACCGCCCAGAACCACTCAACCAGGATTCAGCATACCACTCAGATTGCGACATCGACTACACCAATCAGACATCTATTGAAGTATGTCGCATTGCCCGGCTCCCTGACCTTAACACACAGTCTTCCGAGA
>TARA_R110002003_G_scaffold1035_2_pt1 | contig 25639 bp, 27 predicted proteins | sample TARA_R110002003 | Tara Oceans TARA_R110002003 (sample SAMEA4396441) | marine metagenome | biome: Westerlies Biome; feature: [SRF] surface water layer (ENVO:00010504); material: water (ENVO:00002006), including particulate matter (ENVO:01000060) such as... | depth 5 m
TACTCTTTATCTAGACTTCTAAGAAATCTTACTTAATTTTATTATATTCTAATCTTCTAATTTTTCTCTTACGTAGTATAGTATATACTCTATTTAAAAAGTATTTATAGACTTTCTAGATAATTAGTCTAGTAATAGAGAGTAATATTTTACTATATTTATTATTAATTAAATTTACGTATTACTAGCTAATTAGATCTTAGTTTTAGAGAGTAGTTTTTGCAAGCAGATTAGGCTTTGTCTAATAAGAGTTGCAGGTACGAAACGCGTTACTCTGCATAGTACCTGCAGCCTCAGTACTATAACTCAAAGACCGGGAACAAAAGTCGGTATTGGGATGCAATATATAAAGTCTACTTCTCCCGGTTAAGACTCTAGATCCTTGATTGCCTACGGCTATTCTCCGCACTTTACATGCATTTTGCTGCATGCAGGTTAGTATTGCTTCCTATACGTGTAATATCTAGGGGCTAGAACATTCTATTTTCGAAAACCAGGATATACTATTAGATGCTGTGACATACCCGTCTGCAATTCGAAAACACTGCATTAAAGAACGCTCGGACGACAACGAGTCGTCTCCTCCACCTGCTATAGAACTTTGATTGTCCTCAGACAAGGTCATTCACGGATGCAAAAGTCGGCTTCGAGAATTGTAGAGAGAAGATGGGACTGTTTAACCTTTGCGAAGGAGCATATAAACCTCCGGAACCGCCGTGAGGATAGATCTATACACCATCGTCTACGACATTCTCTCCTCTATCATGCACTTCTCTGCCTCGACTCTGGGCGGTCTTGCTGCCATTTCTGCAACTGCAAATGCTGCCCTCGTGCGTGTCAGCGATTTTGGCTCAAACCCAGCAAGCTTGCAGATGAACATCTATGTACCAGCTACGCTTGTTACCAAGCCCGCCATTATTGTCGCCGTAAGTGAATGACATCCACAGAGTCGACCTGGGGAGTAACGGAGAAAAAGATGCACGGTTGTGGCGGGACCGGCGAACAATATGCCCAGATGACCCAATATAACTCTCTCTCTGAGCAAAAGGGCTTCATTATGATCTTCCCCTCCACTAAGAAAGACAGCAACTGCTGGGAAGTCAATACCACCAAAGGCCTTTCGCGCGATGCCGGCGGCGACAACCAAAGTCTCGTCAGCATGATCAAGTATACAATCCAGAAGTACAATGCCGACCCGACCAAGGTGTTCTCCACGGGAAGTAGCTCAGGCTGCATGATGACGAACGTTCTCATGGCTACCTACCCAGACGTCATCGCTGCTGGATCGTGCTACTCCGGTGTCGCCGCTGGATGTCTCGCCGGCAGCCCTGGTGCGAGTCCTGGATCTGCGAATCCAAACTGCGCCAATGGACAGGTAATCAAGACACAGGACCAGTGGGTGGCGCAGGTCAAGGCCATGTATCCCGAGTACAACGGCTCTTACCCGCGTATGGCTACCTGGCACGGTACTGCGGATACACTAGTCAAGATTCCAAACCTGGGCGAGCAGTTGAAGGAGTGGTCTGGTCTGCTTGGTGTGTCGTTCACGAAGAATGCGACAAATACTCCGCAGAGTGGATACACGCAGATTGTGTACGGCGATGGGACCAAGCTTGTAGGGTATAGCGCACAAGGTGTTGGGCATACTGTCCCAGTGCACGAGGCGGATGACCTGACGTGGTTCGGACTCTGAGAAAGCTCAATTCCGCATGGATTCTGAGAACATAGCTAGAATGTTGCCTGTATATGCTTGACTTCGAGACTGTAGAGAGCTTACTGAAACACGCATTGGTTACGTTACCTACATGGCTGGCATAGTCGAATAAGATGAGAGAATTCATCGATGGTGTCCGACTTCTTTACGATTCTATTGAGTCAGTCTCTAATGCACGTGGCGTCCGACCGACTATATGGAGTTGCGAAAACCTTGAGGCCCGCCACAGGCGGCGCTGGATGCGACAAACCATTTCAGCACGCCTCTTGATCAGGCCGCTACAACGGCGATAGTGAGGGACTACAGAGAGGGAATTTTTAAACTCTTGGTCAATGTCGCCAAGTTCAATTTGCCAACAGAAAACTCGGATGGTGCGGCGAAGCTTGAGGCCAAATTGCGCAAAGTGAAGTAGTCGTTGTGTAAGGAGAAGGACGTCTCAGTTCCGAAGGTCATCTAGAAACCTGTGTTGGTGCACTGCAGCTTTTACTACTGACATTTCAGGTGCAAGTCTTGTGTTTCATTCCTCCCAACCATATCGGTGGACTAAGGTTTGCTAAAGACAGACAGCAACGTACAGGCGCGAATGCTTACGGTCGTTGTAGAGGTTACTGGTGAAGTCAGCACGCTTATAATTCATTCAAAAGTGGCCGTGTCATCAGGCGAAAGTGTTTAAGATGAGCTAGGAGCTTCTTCGAGTCTACGTATAGGCTCTACATTGAAACTGGAATAACAGTTTAGATCGGGCAGCTGTGCCATTGCACGTGTAGCTACTCAGCTTTCGGAGATCTGGCAACACTTGTACTAGTAAGTAAGTTATCTGCTTTCGGGTGAGCCAACCACCTGTGGCACACCTGGAGAATCTCTGGTGGCGTAGGAAGAACTCCTGGTCAAATCCGAAGGAACTAGATTACGCTGATGGTTCATCTGCAGTGGCCTATCACTAGAAAGAGCAGCGCACCGTGTTGCGTTTGCTTCAAGAGTTCCTCACGGACGAAAGACAACTGCACCATGCAGCTGCAAAAGGAGAACCCGATTCAAGTGAAGCTACGAAGACCTGTATTCCCATCGATGCGTTCAGAGAGAACAGGCTACCATTCCACCACGACGATATCAACTCATTTAACGCTCTGCTTGCTGTTTTCCTGGTGAGAGTCAAGGACAAGGGCAAAGGTGCGCTGGACAGAATGCGTTTCCAATTGTTCAATATGTATAAGTCGTCCAGGCAAAAGCGTATCGATCTGAGATGTCCTGGGGTTCTTCCATGCTATGCAGGAAGATTATTTGCCAAACCCGGCACCCAGGACAGTTTGTCGAAATGAGCATGCTGGTGCCTGCCACCCCCATGTCTCGCTAGCACGATGCTCTGGCTGTTAATGTAAAGAAAAAGGGGATAAAAAAAGAAGGGAAGAGGAGTGGTAGGCTCATTCTGAAGCCATCCAGCTTGTATCATTGAAATCGGTTTATTACGGGTCTCCAATGACGTCCCGTTCCAAGGTTCGTCAAGACGACCTGTGGCAGTGACTGCACCAGTGGATGCAGAGAATACAACCATTATCACGAATGCTCAGTCTGGCGACGATATCGCATCTTACAGCAAGGTCGAGACGGTTGCGCCGCCAGCATACCAATACCAAACCACGAGCTGTTTTGCCGCGAAGGTGGAGATGGGCCAAATCTCGGTGCCCTAGCGGGTGCCTGCACTTTTGTAAGCATTAGCAGTGCTCGAGTTGTAGTGCAGGAATTGCTCACCTTTGAATAAGAGTTACCTAGATTAGTTGTGTGTTGCTGTCAGTCTCGCCTGGTACAAGTGTGCTTGTTAAATCGCTAATCACTAGCGCGCCGTTGCGGCTGCACCTCAACCACCAAACCATGTCGTGCATCTGCATGCAAAGCACATACCCGGTCGTAGATCCATGCATTGCGACCCACTTCTTCGAGAACACATGGAAGCGCACAAACAAAGATGACTTCTGTAATACAGCGAACTCAACATATGGTTGTTGACATTCCAGCCACGTCTTCTGTACTACTGTACCGCCCCTTTTCGTTTCCCCAAAAAAGTCTAAAACAAGGATGTCTTTCCGGATGCCGTTCCCGCACCGCACAGCATGGCCAACGTGCGCGCTCTAATTACATCCGCAATTGCCACCTCTCCTGAGATGTTCCAGTCAGCCGAATCTCGGCTCGCTCATTAGCATCCCTCGGGACGTACGTAAGTGTGCGCATGCTGGTTTGTGCGTCATGGTTGCCTATTTCCATCAAAATGAGCAGATGCCCCGAAGTTATTGCGACGTGTTCCATCGCTATCGCTATCAGCCAACATGTTTCTCAGCGTCAAGGAAAGAGCGAAGCAGATAGCAAATGGCCAGCTGACGTCGTCGACGCCAATAGCTCCGGTCGTGGAACCGCCGCCCAAGGTTGCGCCACCAAAAGTCACGATCCCGAAAGCCACAACTTCGAAAGTCGCGGCGGCAAAACCTCCATCACCAAAGCCTTCGTCCTCAAAACATTCCTCGTCAAAATCTTCGTCTTCGAAACCTGCGTCTCCCAAGGCTCCCATCGGCGCATTTCCTGACATTGCGCCGCCCTCAACACCGAAGCTCAAGCGGTCGAAGACGGAACCACCGAAGACTTTGACACCAAAGAAGTCGTCTTCAAAAGAATCCTCGAAAGAGTCCTCGAAAGACACACCATCAAGACCAAAGCCCTCAAGGACCGAGTCGTCAAAAAGTGTGTCGTCAAAAAAGACACCATCGAAGACGGCGACGAAAAGCGTTCCAGCGACTCCGGTACGCTCAAGTTTCTTCTCCCGAATCGCGAGCAGCTCGTCGTCCGCCGACAGCTCCACCGATGACGACACGCCGAAGCACCCACCGTCGGACGAGATCACGGAGCTAAAAGCTGCATGCCTCAAACAAATCGGCGGTGTGACCGGGCTGGGAGGCAAGAACCTTGCGGTTGTATGCCGTCAAAAGTCTAAGAACAGGCAATGGTACGCGGCTTTGAAGGACCTGAGCTCGGACAAATACCTCAAGATGTGGATGAATCGAGAGAAGACGTTTCCGACGCAGAAAGAAGCTCTCGAGGCCTATTTGGTGTTTGCGAAGAAGATGAAGGATGGCTCCAGGCTGTTCCCAATGTCGCCCGGCACAAAGAGCAAATAATTATAACACATGGAGGGGCGAGAAGGCGTTGAAATAGTCGAGGCAGCGCGCACCATGATCGGCGGTTCTCAGTTCCCAGGAGGACGAAACGCCATTTCTCGACTTTCACCAAGGTCGCATAATAACACTGCATAACACCACTCCACTTTGGCAAGGCGTTTGGAACCGGAAAACACCACCTGGGATCATTTCAGCGAGGCGTTCATGGATATAGATTGGGATCGCTTCGCCAGCAGCTCACGTAGGATGCGTACAGGCTGTATCGATGCTACCAGCATGTAAACTAGGTGTATGAATAGCGACCTGCTGGTCAGGGGTGTAACATTAGGTACTGTAACTGTTAGTGTAATACTATAATGAGCAAGCTTCGCCGGAGGCGAGTTGATCGGCGCAATGCCACACTAGGATATGACCATCATGAAGGAAACAGCAGTTTGAATCGGGTGATTACGCCGGCGCGTCTCGAGGGCGTCTGGCCTGCTTGGAGGGGGTACACGCATCAAGAACAAGCTTATCGATAACGTTAAGCCACGTTCCCATGTGGACGGATCTGCACGTCACCCACATGTCTCGACCACGAACATGTGAAGCACGCGCCGGTGCTTCACTGCTCCCAGACAATGTACCATCTCTTCAAGTCGATCTACTTACACGCCACAAGTAAAGAAGGTGCGACTCTCTTCGTCTACCGCCTTGAAACAACCAACGACTCTCTCCCAACACCATGCTTACCCACCTAACTAGAATACTCTGTCCTCCTGCTTGGCCTTGACAACGCTGGCAAAACTACGCTCCTCGAACAGATTAAAGCCGCATATACACCCTCCCACCCAAATCTCAAGACCGTGCCCACAGTCGGCCAGAACGTCGCAACCGTTGAACTGCCGCCGCCTAATCCTCCGATATACTTGAAGATATGGGACGTTGGCGGTCAACATAGCCTACGCGGGCTGTGGCAAAGCTACTATAGTAGCTGCCACGCCATCGTTTTCGTAATTGACAGCTCCGACATTGGCAACGCAACCCTTTCCGACCTGGCCTCTACTACGACCACTAATGAAGATGTCGGCCGCCTCGACGAATGCCGCCTCGTTCTCGAATCCGTGCTATCCAATGCCGACACTTCGGGCGTGCCCATATTGGTGCTGGCGAACAAGCAGGACAGGGAAGATTGTGTTGAGGTAGTGAGGATTAAAGAGGGGTTTGTGAGAAAGGTGTTTGAGGGTGAGAAGGGCGGGAATGTGAGGGACAGTAGGGTGTTGCCGTGTAGTGCGTTGACAGGGGCGGGCGTGGGGGAGGCGGTAGAGTGGCTGTGTTCCAGGATGCAGTTCAACAAAGAGGCGAGGCCGCCGGTTATGCGGTAATGAGAAGGGAGGAGGGTGTAGGACAGGCCGAAAGGGGGAAAGAGAGGAATTATACCCGTTTAGAAGTGCTCGCATCGATGAGCAGGGTCTTGCATGGACGCATGATGCGCCTATGGAAAATCATACGATTACGTCAAGCACAAACCATAAGAGCAGCCGGGTTGTGCATGAATCAAAGCCACTAACAGTTTCCAGGCAAGTTTTATAATCCAACAGACAGTTGAAGGCTACACTAACCAAATGTACAAGGCCATGCGCGAGTGACGAGACGTCACATCCACGACAACCAATTAGTGGGGGCACGTTGACCAGCTCCAACACGATTACGTGACATGGACGAAGCAATATGTGCACTTTGGGGCGGAGTGTTTGCGCCCTATCGGAATTACACTCAGCAACGAGCAAGACCAGTTAAGCATGTACGTCCAAAGACCTACTCGCAAAGCTTCGGCGAGGTCATCAACACGCAGACTTGCTGGCGAGGCGCAGTATTGTACTGTAAGAAGATATGTAGCTACTCTCGGCAAGCGATCTGAATGCTAGAACGACCAGGAGTTCTGGTACATCGGGTTCTCCATACCGCACGGGAGGGCCAACGATGCTGCTAAAGTTCTGGGCCCCCGCGAGCCTTCTAGCTCACCAAGTCCTCGCTTAATTCTACGCTGCCGAGCCAGAACCATGGGGCTTCATCACCAACAACACTAGATACCAAACTACTGGCTCTGATTCCACCTCCTACCCACGATTCGTAGAATGGCAGGATGGCTCGACCGTTGCAATGGCATCTTTATACGCGTTACCAGCTTTTATGTTTTCCTGTTTTTCGAATTTCATGGTGGTGGTGCCAACTAGGAGTACATTTCGGGTCTACAAAACTAGGTCACTGGCTGGAGCATGAGCGCACAGCCTGCGTTGACAGAGCCCACTGAACCGTTGGTTGGCTATCCCGCCGGAACTACTTTGGAAACTGGAAGTATCTGGAGCAACAACGGCATGCGAATCAACTTGTCTGCTAGTAGAAATGATGCCAGGACCTTGGAAATTGGTAGCCATATTGCTCAAGGTGGACGGCCTAACACTTCCAATGGTGCAACACCGATTTGGGAGCTATATATCTTGTTAGTAAATTCTCCTATCTTTCTTCTCGTCTCAAAGAACAGATTGAAGTTGTGTATGTGCTACCGACATTTGCTGGAGGTTTCAAGCTGTTTGTTTGTTCTACGAAAATTACCCATCACATTCTTATGCAACCGACCGGTACACTGTCTCGGTTTGATGTGGCCTGGTCAGTTTGGCAGCCTTGCTGCTTCCTTGCTGGCGGTGTCTCGGTGGCGAGAGCAAAAACGCAGATCCCAGCTATATCTCTACATTGACGAATCCATCATCGATGGAATAAGGTCACCTGCGTTTGTGCTCCTCCTCGCAATCCAGAACACTGGGCGGTAGTTGTTCTGTAGCATGCTTCGTGGATTCGAAATGTATCCTGTCTCCGAAATGGCGTTTTCTTGTTGCTCCATGGTAAAGCCAAGATGCTCAACAAGCGCAACGACTTCCTCGTTGCTGAGTTCTACAGAGCCTGGATCGCCGATGCCCGCATCGTGAGCCTTGGTTCTTTTCATGTTCTTTTCATCGTTCTCATTGTCTTCGTCCTCGTCTTTGCGCGATGTGTGATGCCATAGCAAGGGCCCGAGGTTGACCCAAATACCACCGGGCTTGAGACAGTTTCGCACGGCTTCGATGTACCGAATGACATTGGGAGCAGTGTCAATGAAGAATACTGTCGCGACTGCATCGAAAACTTCTTTGTACTCTGGCTGAGTGTACAGAACACAAAAGTCGCCGGTTGCCATGCTCATTCTCTCGACAGCTGGTACATGCGACTCGTTCACATTTTCTAACACGGAGCTTGGGTGGACGTCTGGTATGCTGAAAGTCTGGAACTGATCGTCGCGCGTTACATGATTGGAACAGCTGAGTGCAAAGGGCGCGATCTTGAATTCACCGACTTGCCGGGTGTGGTTGAGTATGAGCGAGCTGGCCATTAGTTCGTGATATGAAATCTCGTTGCCTTCGACGCTGAAGCCCGCACGGCACACATCAAAGACGAGACGACCAAGCCCGGCACCTGGGACAAGCACCTTCATCTCTGCTCGGTCCATGTTTGGCCTCGATGTCGTATGTGTGCTGTACTCATGCTGCAAAGCTGCAATGACGGGGTCAAAGCACTTTGAACGTTCAACTGCCCCTTCAGCGCTCCATTCACGATAGAACTGATTAATGCAGCTGCGGGCTTTCTCCAAGTCATTCTTCGACGTCTCGACTTTCATATGGTCCATGACGATCGAGTAGATTTGATACTCATCATGAGCATACTTCTGCGGCACAATCGAGGCCACCCAATCACTATCCAGAACCGGTGCAAGAAAGGCATTGAATCCAGCTTTGAAGATGGCCTCAGCCAGCTCTGCGTTGCAATCAATGAGATCATCAAGCTTGGAGAAAGAGTCTAGGATGGAGAATGGCGGCCGGGACAGCAGCATCCAGTGCTCTTGAGGTAGTGAGTAAAATGCTTGGCGCCGAACATGGGTGCCGTTGAAGTGAGCTAATCTGCGGTATGATCTACCACAGTAGTTGCAATGGTCAGAAAACTCAATGAAGGAAAATGAACGCGCACTTGAAGTCATACCTGAAAGAGTCTAGCACCGATAATATGTGTCTTTGTTCCTCTGGATCAGCCATGGGGTCAAAATCACCCTCCCACTCATTCCCTGTCATTTTGGTACTTGGTCCGAAATCTCGTGCGGACCCCCGTCAGCTTGTCAAAGTCTTCGTTAGTCTTTCGGAGGTGATGGCTCGGCCCGGGCAATATGTGAGGAGAGATTGCTCTGGTTGAAAGAAGTCAGTGTGGGGTGGTGACAACAAAGTAAGCATTCAAGGTCCGACATTGCTCCGAGTGCGGCGATGCCACGCGAGTTTACCCCGCGGTTCTGCCTTCCACCTCTCTCAATACCACCGTCATCTTTCATGCCAGCCACCGCAATGGCAACTACCTTGACAAACGGTGACGCGTCGCACGCGCCCTTAGAAGTTGCCTTCGCACTTCCACGAGCGCCGCATACGAACATCCATCTTCAGCTTACTGATAATGGCCCAAATTTGCTGCTATTCCTCACCACATCGACACCTGAATCCGCATCGACGTCAGCGTTGGGATCATTTGTGTATGCTATGCCAAACGTGAGTTGTTAACGCCTTTACCATGCCTGGCCCGCCTTCAGACATTACCCTCGCACCACGCTCAACGGCGCGGCTCCGCTGACTGGCCTTGTGTAGAGAGCTGCACCCTCCGAGACGTTGAGCACGTCGCTCTTCACGCAAGGTAGCACCCTGGATTTCACTACACGCCTCTCCAAGGTTCTCGCAAGGAAGACGAACAAGCCGGTATACGTGGGCAACTCCACGAGCTTCGCCAGCGCCGGCATGGGAGGAACAGTCGAAGAAGAAATGGAAGGCTTCCGAAGAGTCGTCGAGGTGGTCGTGGGCTTGCTGGACACGACGAAAGATCCTGGGACTTGACGAAGTCTGCAGTCTATGCCATCAGCTGAATCATCAAGGATGTTAAACGACGCGAAGTACGAGTGCGTAATCTCGCACACGACAGCTCGCAGTAAGTATGGCGATGCGCCAATCACAGCATATCAGAAATTCAGGGGCTGACAGTGATCACAAAGAGACGTCATGATTGAGGACTACATGCATGAGGAGCGCAGTCGTATCACTTATACTGCCTGTCCAGTGACTGGATAGGCCTGTGCTTCTGGCACTAGTTCACAGTATCTAGCTGCTTGCAGGAGAACGACGAGACCCAACTAGACAATCCTCCATCTGGCTGCAGGCTGCAGGCGCTGTTGGGGTCGTGCATTGTTTAGCGCGATGAGCCCGATTGTGACGAAACATGGGGTGCTTTTGGGACCATATCCCATAATCGTGTAATTCTTAGATATGCATGTTTCGCACACCACGGTATGTTACCGATCTATAAGTTTAGCGGACCCACTATTGCAGGACCGATCGATGTGAGGTCTTGCATATGGGGCTCCAATGTCATTCAGGAAACGTGCATCAATTCACATGGCATTTATTACAAGTGGCCTAATCCAGGTAACTCCCCAAACCTGAATTCCGGACGCTGCACGCTGCACGTTGCAGTTTTAATACTGCATAGCGATTGTGCCTACAGTGTCGCAAGCAGCAAATGTTTGGCGACGCGCCCGTGACCACGCGCTACCGTACCGTGACGCGACTTTAGCGCCCTCTACGCTGGGATTCCGCCGTGAACTCACTTCCAGTTCGCCGCGTCGACGCTCAAAATCCCATCACACATGGACCACTTGCGCTGCTGTCAAGAGGTCCATGCAACGCATCGCTTTCTGTAAGATATCTGTTCAGCCTGCCGCTATTTTTTCTCTGGCATTCGATCCTTCCTGGGCTCCCAGAACGGCAAGCTGCCAGAATTGAGCTGACGCTCAGCTGAGCACTCCATACCGGCTTGCAGGAGCTCATCATCGCTACATGTAGACGGCTGTCTGGATCTGATGACTCGAATTTCCATCGACATTGCTTCTACGAGTATGGTCGCGCTCAGACAAGTGCGCTGCTTTCGCTCGCAGACTAATGCTTCTGCGGCATGCAATAAGCCGTTTAGTCCGCCTGCAGAGGCAAAATTCTCATTCCTGAGGATCAACCACCAGTTTACCCCTGACTTTGCCATCAAAAACATCCTGGCTGGCTTGTTGCATAGCTGCAAGACCGCCCCCAACCTTCGTAAACTTCACGGGTTCTACTAAGTTCCTAGCCAACACTTCTGGTAGGTACTCTTGATACCAGAAATTCCTCCAGTCGCTGTACTCTTCCTTTTGGGCCGCTTGCGAGAACGCTGTGTAGACAACCTCGACATTCTGAGGCAACTCAACAGCACCAGGCAGAACACTTGCGAACTTTCCTCCGTTTGGGAGCAAGGTCGCCAAAGCCTTCTGGGACGCTGCATCGCCACTGGCTGTGAAAAGGTACTTGTACGGCCCGTGTTCGCGTAGTTTCTCCACAACACCTGCCGATTTATAGTCGATGACTTCGGATGCTCCAATCCTTTTCTGTCGATCAATGTCTCGTAGCGAGGCTGTTACGACAACTGTATACCCAACCTGGCATGTGTTAACACTGACCGTTCGCAAATACCTTCACAGAAATAGATGACAGTTTCACTTACAGACTTGGCATACTGGACAGCATATGACCCTACGGCTCCTCCCGCGCCCCAAATGAGCACCTTCCCTTGTGCTTTACCACTCTCCGGTACCCCCATTCCGAGGAAAACATGGAGTGCTGCAACCGCCGTCTGTAATGGAAAGTCTACTAACACGGCTTGCTCGAAAGGGATGTCGCCAATCTGGTCCGAAGTTAGCGAACTCCTTGTACTCAAATAGCCCGAGAGAGCGTACCTTCGCAACGGTTGCGGCCTCACAGATTACCAGCTGTTGCCATGTACCTTGTCTGCGATTTTTTTCAGATACCACGTAGGCCTTGGTGTCAAATACCACTCTGTCACCGACTTTGAGTCCCTCGACGCCCACGCCCAATTCTTCAACGACGCCGGCACCCCCTGTTCCAAGAATTGCTGGATACTGTAGCGACGCTGCTGGCCCATACCCAGCTATCAGCATCTTCGCGTCAAGCGGTTGAAGAGCAACCGCATAGTTCCTTATCAAAACTTCTCCGGGCGCAGGATGGCCGACATCAACATCTGACACATTCAATGCCTTTCCAGCAAGAGGAAGTAACGCAGCGCGATTTGTGATAGTCATTGCTGCGAATGTTTGATCTGGACTGTTCGGCGTGAAAGGCAATATTCGAGATTTTGAGTAGGATAACCCGCTACGGGGAGTCTTTCTATCTTCTCATCACTATATCTAGGCTTCCCTTCTGAAGCCATTGCTAATTTCTTTACAAGCATTGTGTGCTATGCTCTAAGTTGTGCAGTCTGTTCAATTGCGCATGCCAAGTAAGCCATTTGCGATCGTTGATAAGCGAGTTCCTACGCTTCGACACGACCTTCCAGTCAAGCTTGCTTTTTGAACTAGGTTTTGTCAGCATCGGATAAGCCACTTCTGGCGAGAGAATAATGTCCGCTAATTAGTAGAGCCGTCTCGCTCAGAACGTCGAATTTGGGGACTCCGCCGACACATCAAGGACCCCGCTCGATCTCCGCGACAGTGTGATCTGCAGTTCAAGTCATGTCCATGTGTGTCGCCTCAAGCTACCTGTGACCACTTTTGGAATGACGACCCAAAGACAGGAAAACAATGGCTCTGTGATCTTGCCCTGCAACCATAACAATATTACCGATCTCCGCTTGCATTTGCGCTGACCATTCCCCTTTGATGATTTTGGGAACCATATGCAGTCATGCCATTGGCACCGCTGCTACGGGTTCCTGGGGCTTTCCCGCCATCTGAAGGACTGCATTAGCATGCCACCTGTGCTCTGACTGGCGCCGCTGGGCATCAGATGGTACTGCTAGTGTACGGAACTGGTAATCTTCTGGAAGGAAGGCGAGTCCATGGTGGTTGCAACCCTGCCACAAGTTGTCACTAATCATGCAAGCGAAGGCAGCCAAAACGCTGACAAACTCTCCGACTCTAACCCTAACACACCGGAACTCGGCGCTATTGGTCGTCTAAATTCGTACAGCGTTTCCTTTTCACTGTAGCTATGACTTCATAGCGAGTACATGTGGGACTTCGTTCCTCTATGACTAGGGGCGGTCAAACGAATGCGCACGGACCAGGGCGGAAGTTTGGCGTGAGCTGAGTAACATCCCTTGACCGTGACTGCCTCTCGTGTTAAGACGGCTAATATTAGAGATCACTGGACATTTGATTCGTTCGTACGATACTCGCGGCGGTCGCATATGCTAAAGTCCTAGTTCCGAGTCCGAGAGGCCAATGGGGTTCGATGTTGCGCCAGACCTTTCCTCCTACAGCGCGACATCTGGCCTCCAAACCGAGTTTGGCCCATAGTGAATGAGATGAACGCACACATTCGCCATGTGGATAGCGGGCTGCCGCTAGTTGCGAGTCGATCCCGCGTCGAACCCTCGGCGATATTCGTTCTTTGCTTGACTATTTGGCATGCTTACAAGAAAACAGACAAATTGACTTTCTATCCACCGTTAGAGGAGACGAGAACAGACCAGAAGATGGCTTGGCGAGATATATCAAAGACCATTGCACCAATGTCATTGTCTATGCATATACTAACAGAGTTTCACACATCCAAGTAGAACGAATGCCATTTCGGAACACACGACATTGGAAACCTTGCCCTACTCAATCTGTCCATCCTCAAACAGAATACCGGTCATCTTGCATGCGGCTCAATTAAGCATCTGACGACAGCACACTTACAGCATCCCGCTGTATGACCTCGCTACCTGTGCGTTCGGATCCTTTGCAGCAAAACGTGGAAGGGACGCCACACGTCTAAAAAAGGTCCATTCCGCACACGCTCCCACCCAACGTCCCGGGCCCTCCGCAGTCTCACCTTCTCCAAAGGCCCGGATACCGTAACATCTAGACTTGCCATTCGTTAGGAACCCGAGTAACAGAGCGCTTGGATCTTCTCTTTGAAATAGTCCTCCACGCTCTGACCTGCCACTTCGCGCAGACCAAGCCACTACATCCCGATTATGCGAAACTGGACCTGCTTAGGACATCGAGAATCTCTCTGTTCAGACTCCACTCGATCTATTATCGACAACTGGCGATCGTTCGCAAGCCACGTCAAGGCTCGCTATCGGGGGCCATAGAGGTGTCTTTGAAGATATAAAGTTCTGGTGTGATCAGTCCGAGTACCCATCGCCGACTACAACAGACCAACAGCCAAAAACAACTCTTCTCACCTGCACACTTCCTTTCCCACCTTGGAAATTCAGACAGCTAGCACCAACAACGTCATTTCCGAATCCTGCCCATTGCCTGGTGTTGAAGTAAGCACGAACGCCTCGAGCTCGTCCAGTGTATGAGCAATCATCCTTCAGAGACCGCCAGCCCATCAAGATCTCCAAAACATACCAGTACTCGCACTACACCAGAAGCCACTCAACCAAGTATCCCTTCTGCTCCTTCCCTAAGTTTTGTGGAAACCCCTCAACCTATCGCTGGACAACCCGTTTCCGCTTCGAGCTCGACTCCTGCAATCATTGTCACCGGCTCACCTGCTTCACGCGCATCTTCACCCGAGCCTGCTCGACAAAGCCGATCTTTAGTGGCACGACACCGCAACTCTTCGCCGCAATCTCCGCATCGGTCTTCAACACCCTACGCGCGTCCTCGCTCAAGCTCTCAAACCCGCGACAATCCGACGCCTACCGCATCAAACATGTCTTCGGCCTCTTCCTCTCCTGGAAACACATCTACTGCCGGCGCTACCTCCGGATCTAGCAACCCGGGCTACCAGCTTCCCTATGCACCATTTCCTTACCCTATGCCGGCTAATGCACGTGGCTCGGGTCAGCAACAGGGCGGCGGCCAGGGCAAATAGATGCCGCATGTTTTCTGCGCAATGCAGCGCATAGGTGGTGCTTCAGACTGGCCATCAATAAAACCCCCACCGCGGCGCGGTCAATTGGCACGACGTACAACACCGACTTTCTTTCGCTCGTTCTGAACCTGGATCTCTCAACACCATATTTCGACCTCTTCTTGTCTTGGGCATAGGTCTTTCCACTCACTTGCATCTTCTGGACGCGGGATTTCTCTTGGTTTTTGTTCTTGCACTGTCAATCATTCTGCCATTTCGTCTCTCTGCACTGTACACCGTTGTTGGTCTTGCGTTGCATGGACTGGGCGTCAGAATATCTTTCTCCACATGAACTTTGCATGCATTGGCGTTGATTGTCTGCTTTCCACGTCTGCTTCGATTGCCCAAGTGCGCTATCTCCATGGCAAGACGGGTCCCGCATGGTCGGCATGAGTCGACTGGCCAATGGGTAGTATGGATGCGGTTCGCACACCTTCTATTCTTGCGATAGCTTGCATATCATGGCGTCTTGGTGATGTAGGCACGGCGATCTAGTCAGACTACAGATGGTATAGACGATAGAATACAAAGCTGCAAGCCACAGTCAGTGGCTTCGCATGACGAGGTCTATTTTTAGCACAGCGCCATCGTGACTCGCTGGAGAAGTTCGAGGTCGTCCCGTTGAATGCAGGAGCTGGCCACGGTATTGGGGAGGGGTGAATGAGGAAATTGATAGTGAGCGGTCACCGTCAAGACCCGATAGCTGGGTTGATGACGGTGCGTGATGGCGGTCCGATGCTGCCGCACTCACGGCAGGTAGGTCGACTTGGGCGGAAGGCGTGGGCGTGCAAGAGGAGGCTCGATGCGAAGCCTTCCAGGTCCATATCTTGCGCGGGGCCAGCCTCGCAGGCGGCAGCACTGACTTGCTGGAGATGAGGTCGGAGGTGTTGGGGCTGCCCACGGGTCTCGCCGACGCGACGGTTGACTCGGTTGGGCGCTAACAGGAGCAATGTCTTGGCAACGGAGAAGCAGCCAGCAGGTGCCGTCATCGCCAACAACTTTCAGGCCTCACCAGCGCACCAGTCCACGCGACGCCGCCCCATCCCTAACACGCCCGCATCCGTCCCCGACCCGCCCAACACCGCCCTCTCCCATCACGGCGGCCGCCATGGCACCATCTCGATCACAGGCGACTCTCTTCTCGCTGCTTGCGGCAACCGCGTTGCTCCCTCCGCCAGTATGGGCATTCGATTGCAAAGATGTCATGGCCGACCGGCAGCACTTCGATCTCTCGAAACTGGGCGGACCACACGTGGTGCACTGGAAGGAAGAGGACTTGGCGCATGACATGCTGTACAAGTACAACTTCACACTCAACATTTGCGACAAGTTGAAGTGGCATAAGGGGGGCAGCCTGGCAACCGAGTGCCACCATGGAGCAAGGGGTAAGATTCATGCTTGACGTGGGAGCTGTGGCGTTGGCTAACAAGGTATCCCAGTATGCGGCCTTCGGGAAGATATCAACCTCGCCATAGACCGAAACTCCACCATAACACCCATCGACATCGCCGGAACATTTACTTCGCTGAGCGGCCGTGTCATTGACGCCAAGTTCGAGCTCCTCCGAAACTCAAAGTCCAACTCCGACGGAGGCCGCGAGGGTGTACGGGCGATACTCAACGGCGGACGCCATCCATTCACCAAGGACGGACTGAACCAAAGAGCCATCATCGAATTCGTGTGCGATAAGGAGAAGACGGGGCTTGAGCGCGAGGATGGCGGCAAAGATGATGCTGGGGATGACGATAAGAAGGAGGAGAAGTTGCGGAGGCGGGAAGCAGGCGGAAAAGGAAAGTGCGAGGAGAGTGACAGCAGCTTGAGGTTCTGCGGCTACCAGCAAGAAGAGGAGGACAAGAACAAGAAAGTCCAGACGCTGAGACTCGAGTGGCGGACCAAATACGCGTGTGAGGATGCTCCAAGTGTGGACGGGGGGAGCCACTGGGGCTTCTTTGGCTGGTTTTTCATTGTGTGAGCCCACGCCCACGACCAGTACTTTTGATTGTTCCTGCTAACAAACACACAGCCTTTTCCTCGCAATAGCCACCTACCTCATCTTTGGCTCATGGCTCAACTACAACCGCTACGGCGCACGCGGCTGGGATCTGCTACCCCATGGCGACACGATTCGCGACATCCCGTACATTGCCAAGGACTTTGCGAGAAAGGTTGCAGGAACCGTGCAAGGTGGTGGAAGCAGGGGCGGGTATGCGGCAGTGTAACGAGTTTGAGGCCAAGAGTCGGAAAGGGGAGACAAGCATGTCAGCAACGGCGTCAAGATGGTGTTTGGGACGGTGGACGCATTTCGTCACCTAGACTACTGCAACTTTTTCTTTGCAGATCTTGTATACAATTCTATCCTTCCTCCAGTGAATTGGCACTTTCCCGCCAACTCCGACACCGAGTACAAGTGCTTGCTGTACTTTCGATAGTCGTGATCATGCTACCTGTGTGGGTTTGTAGTGGCCGAAAGTTGACTGTGACAAGGAGATAACAGAGCCTGCCACCAAGCTTCACCGTATTCATCATACGCATCTCAGCATGTGGGAGCGAGGATATGGTGTCTGCAGATCTCGTATCCCATAACTAACCACATGATTCTCGTCCTCGCCAGAGTAAGGACAACTCCTCACCTTGGCTCATTTATTTGGCTTGAAATTCGCTTTCCCCGGAGTTCCGCCCTCCCTTCCCTGCTCCCTTGGTTTCTGCTTCTGCTTCTTTTTACTCGAGCCACCGGCCTCGTCGCCACTCGTTTTCTTCCCATTGGCATTGATTACGCCGCCGTCACCCTCCGCCGCCGCAGTATCTTCATCCTTTTCCTTGACAAGCAACTCATTCAGCGCATCATTGAATTTCTCTAGCTCAGCTATCTCGCCAATCTTGACGCGCATATAGTCGAATGCAATCGCGACTTTCATGTCAGGATTTCGGATCTTGACAATGCGTTCGTGTTCGTGCATGGTGGATGACCCGTGATGTTTGAGACTTGGTATCTTGGGCGCGGCAGACGTCGAAGCGGGAGGCATTTCAGTGGTTTGGTGAACGTCCACGTTTGGTGCATTATCTTGGGTGAAATCGACATCCATCTTAAGTTCGTCCTTTACTTCTTCGGCGGCGTTCATCGGATCGAGCAATGGGTCTTCAATGTCGCCATCTGTAACTGTCTGAAGTACAGGAATCTTCTGATATCGTTGACTGAAATGGGTAAGCACGACGGCTTTGGCATTCATCTTTGCACCGACGCCCAACGCTTCTGAAGTGGTCGAATGCTTTTTCGCCCTCGCATCGCCCTGCAATTCGTCGTCAAACGTCGCTTCGTGAATGAGCACGGTACTATCCTTGCCGATCTTTCCGAAATGATAACTTGGTCTGCAGTCCCCGGAATAGCTCACTTTGAGAGGTTCGACATTGGCAGGATCGGAACTCGATAGCGGAAAGGTCATGGATACTGCCATTGCGCCATGGCAATGAGCCACTCGGGCGGCTTGTATATCTGCGAAGCCAAATAATCGCTCATACTGATTCCTAGAGATCAAGGTGTCGTCACTTCCTTGGAGGTTGAAAGAGCTTAGAATGTTTAGTGCCGAATGGCGTCCGGATTCATTGGCCGATATCTCAAGGGGTAGAATACGGCTGTAACCGAAGTCCTCGACTGATGAGTACTCGTATAGCCATTGTAGCATGCCACTGTGTGAGATGACTGCAAGCCTACGGTCGATAGCTTCAGAGCCCAATGTAGAAGCATTGAGACTGTGCGTACTGGGTACACAGCTGTGTACAAGTTGGTACCATGCGCGAATCACCCCAGCTGTGCCCAAGTGATGGTCTGCATGCAAGTGGCTAATCCATATCACACGCATGTTTTTGATAATGCCAGCCAACTCCTCTGGTGGAAATAGCCGTGAGAGCTGTCCCAACGTGTTTTCACCACAATCCAAGAGGTAGTTGCCGGCATCGGGCACTCTCACCAACGTGGCAGACACATTGCGATACTTGGACGGCAAAGCTGAACCCGTCCCAAGAGTGATAACTTCAGTATCGGGGCGTGCAAGGAGTCGTTTCCATGCTTGCAACCTCGGTCGATCATCTTGAACTGCCTTTCGCGCCGCTTCCGCTAAGCGCAAGACCTCCGGATGTGTCCCTCGCTGTACTACATCGTGGTCAAACAAGGATGACTTGGTCTCCGCCTTGGTAGCAAACGTTGGCATAAGAACGAAGCTCATGCCTCTGTCCGCCGGCATCGCCCCCGTTGGTAGAGGCATAGTCTGTTTTGTTTGCAGTGCGAAAATGTTCCTTTGAGGGACGGTGCTGAGGTCATACACAGGCACAGAATATCTGGAGGGATCTATCTGCCCCAAACTGGTTGCTTGGCCCGCTACAGAATCAAACGTGACGCGATTGGGAGCTACGTCGGCTGAAGACAGAACATGCTGCACGTTGCTAAGTTTGCCCATGAATGTGGTCAAGATGGAATGGCCATGTACCCCAGGACCAAGCATCCAAACGATGGCCCCAACGCCATTCATAATTTGGGTCGAGACCAGCTCCTCGCGCTGGACGATGGCCTCCAAGTAGTCGACGGAGGGCACGTCAAGAATGGCAATGCCCTGGCCAGGTTTGTCTGCTCCAAGAACTTGGTCTGGTGTCACCCAGTCCCCGTCCTTGTTCTGCACAGACTGGCCTAAGGTCAACTTGTTGAAGTCGGGTCCCGGCTTCACACCAAGCTCTTTGGCTCGAGCAACGTCAAATTTGCCGCGGAATGGCAGAGTGCGCACAATGTATGAGATGCTCTCCGGTGCTGGGCTCGTGGGAGGGAGAGCCAGGATGTTGGCCCCTGGCCATGGTGTTCGAGTAAACACAGTGATGTCGGGCAATGGATCGGAGCCGCCCGGCAGGGGACCCGTGTAAGGCTTATAACCATGAGTTTCGGGGTCGCGCACAAACAATGCAGCTGGCATATGCACCTCAGATATGTGCCTCTCGACAAGCGTATCGAAGCTCCAGTCTGAATCGAACATGTGCTTGAGGGTCGCGGCTCGTATGCGGTCGTAACGATGCTCTCTGGCCTCCGGTGTCTCGCCATGCGGTGCCTGGTGATCTTCGAACGCGTTCAGTCGCGTGTCAAAGGCTTGTCGACGCGCTTCCAGGTCCGCTGCGGTCTCTAGGTCCTGCCGCTGTTGTAGTGGCGAGACGGCGAGAGCCCAGACTTGTATGGCCCCATCCTGCCAGCTTGGTGCGGTGGTTCCATCGTCGCCTCTGGGCACGGGTCGGTCTGCGTACTCGGTCGCGTGTATGGGGATGCCCTTGCGGAAGATGAATCTGCGACATGTACCCAGCATGTGCTTCAGGTTGGGGGGCCCGTAGATGTTGAAGCGCGGCCTCGGCGGATCGTCGACTTTGCGTCCCTTCGCTCTGGCCTTGAGAACAGCGTCCATGGACGTCGCAAACGAGCTCGAGCTTGCATCGGCCAAGGTGAGCATAAGCCCCACCAAGCCCCCCATGTTCTTCCACTCGACCTTTCCGGTCAGGAAGAAGTCCTGCGCCTTCAGCAGCCGCGTGCCCTGCTGCACCAACGCACGCTGCGTACCCTCGGCCTGGCTACCAAAGACATAGTTCTTGCTGGGCGTCCGCAGAACGAGCGTGGTGCCCGCCGTGTCCGCCGTGGGCGTCGTCAGGATCTCGATGCTCGCAGACATCTCCCTTGCTGCGCGACGCTCACTCGTGCACTGCTTCCGGTCCTCGGCCTGACTGGTCACGCCAAGCGGCTCTAGCAGCGAGGGCACTCTGATCTGGTTTCGGACAGAGCGACCCGGTCGGCCTCGCGCATCGCTGGGACGGACTTGTGTGGCTATATATACACGGTGAGAGGGGAGAGTAAAGGCAGCTCGAGGGCGCAATGCGCAGAAGGCGCGGGTCCTCGTGATGGTCGTAGTGCGCCCGGCGGCGGTCAACGTGGGAGCCAATGTGGCGGGCGCTCAAACGAATGTCGTGGATACGGGTCGCAAACAGACAGCATGCGAGGCAGGGCACGCACCATGAGTCGAACCGACAGGTTTACGGCGGGCATCACATTTTTTGTGTGGAGATGCGTCACTCACTGCTCTCGGCAAAACAATAACCCGTGATAGTCTTGGCATTACCGCTGCCGCAGCATCAATCGCTGTCTGTCTAACATCGATGTCCACACTGCGCACCATGCACAGCACCCATCAACGCCTCGACGCGTTTCTCCTGGCTGGCCTAGGCGTTCTTCTTACGCAGCGCGCCCCCATCGACAGTGATGTCCTGGCCCGTCACGAAGCCGGCGTCGATCAGATAGAGCGCCGCATCCGCAATATCCTTGGGCCTTCCAGCGCGATTAGTCGGGTGATCATCCACGTCCTTTTCCGATATCTGGCCCTCCCAGTCTGTGCCACTCTCATCGCCTGCCGTCCATTAGTCCACACATCACGGCTGATGCACCTTGGGAGCGTACCTTCTTTACTCTCATGAGCAACCTTTATCCTGCCAGGCGCGATGAGGTTCACTCTAATTCCCAGCGGGCTCAGGCTGATGGCCATCGAGTGCATCAAGCCTAGTTGACCAGCTTTGCTTGAGGCATAACCCTCCTGATTTGGATCTGACTGATGTGCGCGGAACGAGCCAATGTGGATGATGCACGGCCCGGAGCCGTAGGCCTTGTGAGCTCCCGATCCTGAATCCGACTGTCGAGACTTCATATAGGGTATGCAGGCCTGAGACATGGCAAAAGGACCCGTCAAGTTGGTGTCCATGTACGCCTGCCACTCCTCAAAGGTATCGGGGTCTTCCATCGTCTTTCCGTCTTTCCACTGCGGGCTGGCAATACCGCCATTGTTGATGAGAACGTCGATCTTGTTGTCAAAAAACTTCGCCGCCTCCACGACTTTAGCACGGATGTCCTTGACATCGCGCAAGTCGCAAAGTGCTGAGTTCAGCTTTCCCTCATCATAGTACTTCTTGAGGTGGACTTTCGTCGTGTGTTGTAGCTCTTCATCGTCGATGTCAAAGATGTAGACACTGTGGCCGCTCTCAAGAAACATGCGACTGAGTGCTCGTCCGATGCCCCTCGCTCCTCCAGAGACGATGATATTTCTGGCAGCTGTTTCCACGTTGATTGGGGCCATGGCTGAGATTCGGATTCTGGTTGGGATTTGCAGGGGAGGTGTGGGCGAGAACTGCTGGTTGCTGTAGTTCCCATCTCGCACATTGCACGAACGTCGCACTGACGTCATTTCTACTGCATCCATCCGAGGAGCATCTGGGAACACGAGCAATGTTTTGGTCTGACAACTCAAACGTATAACTCTAAAGGGACCGCTCACACAGATATCGTGAACGCCGTAACCGGCTGCAATCCTCTTCGGAGGTTGCGGCGACAACCATAACCATTAGTGCCAAGCTCTTACTTGCTATGTTAGCGTCACTCGTCAATACCCACACACAACTTTGGGGGGAAGGGGAGTCCTGTCATGGTGCGAGGAGTCGAGATAGACGACACGATTCTGCCGGACCTAGTTCCAAAGCCTATCATCCGAAACTATGGATTCACAAGTACCTTCATTCAACTGCGGCTATGAGCAGCTTGCCACCGCACAAAGCATGGTATCTGCGGTAACAAATTATCTCGACTGGTCGTCCTCTTATCTGATCATCCTTGCCTCCGGGGTCCGATTTCCAGGTTCATGATCTTCCTGCCTACGGTAAGCTCACAATCAAAGCAGGTGTGTTTGAGACCATGACTGTCACCGCACTCCAAACTTCTCGTCACCCATGCAAGGTTAGTTCTCACCCAAAACGTTAAGTGAGCTACGGCAGTGACTTCCAGTTCATGGGCTGCGCCGGCCGCAGCGATGGAAAGAGCGACTTCGCCCCTTCAGCGACAATGATCAGGTTCTCCCTGATCGAATGGCAGTAGGAAGGAGACACGCAATTACGCTCACACTATGGCGCACGGTCATCGTTGCAATGCACCACTATTCACCGCACTCTATCACTAAGTACTTGTTCAAACCATCACGAACAGTTCACAGTGGAAGACATCTCTAACTATGATATTTTCCAGTCTCTCATAGCCCGAAGCTCCAGCATTCGTTCAGCGCTCAAGAACCAAGCCCACTTTGGTGATCAAACTCCTGTATTCCAACTAGAGCGGCAGCATGGTCGGTCGTGTCGTGCCTTTCTTGAAAACTAAAAGCGGCATCGCCATCATCGTATCCTTTGGCGTTCTAGTGCCATTTGCGGCCGCTGTGGGAGTAACGTATCGCAAGATAGGCCATAATCCTCAACACATGGGCGCCACATACGGCCTTGTGTTCCTGGTAGGGCTTAAGCGTTTTCAACCACGTTCTGATAAACTGACTTTCCCTAGCTCCCTGATCTTGTATTTTGCCTTGGCGCTACGTCGCATACCGATATAATGCTGGAGTGGATACCCGACACCAAGACTTTCAAAGTTATCATCCCGCTCCTTGTCGCATATGGATCATTTGCAGTTGGAGTGGGACTCGGTGCGGTGAATTTTGGAATTACGCCCCCTTTCGAGAATGAATCAGATGGTTGGCTCGCCTTTGGCTACGCGTGCGCCATTCTGGTACGCATCAATATGGAACAACGTAGCACAAGCCAGGCTAATTGTAACAGTTTGGTTGCGCCTTGATCTTTCACGGCCTAATATATCATGGTTTCGTTGCGTGGCAAGTGACGTTTGGGGATTGGCGCAACGAATGGCGTCGAGAGGACGATTCCATTGACTGGAAACGTGTGCGTTGGACGCCCTATTCACAACGGCCCGGATAGATTCCTGTGCCCAACGACGATGGTCCTACCACACCTTCGGCCCGCAGGCCCGAGGAGTCTACTACGCCTCTAACGGAGTCACTGAACAGTACGCTCTCCCGTGTATCCGGAAGATCCCTACAAGGCAAGACGTACGCCAACGAAGACGAGCTTGGCCAAATCCGTCCGAACCGTGCAGCCAAGCCTAGCACGAGAACAAGTCTCCCTTTGACGACAACAGACAACTTTTCGCAGTGCAGAGATCGAGCGACTGCGACCGTGTCAAAACCAGGCATGCTTCTGGTCGGGTCCGTGGGGAAGAACGCCCAAGAGAACACCAATGTCATGGGACATGAGCTTGGACTGCTCAGGCCGAAACCTAGACCGAAGCAGGACACAGAATTAGTGCTCCTAGGGACACCAACTAATGGCCTTTCGGAAACAACATGTGAATGACATGGCTCGCCCTCAAATATCGTTGCCTGTTGCCGGACGATCAAGTATTAGTCCTGGAACTTCGAGAAGTGGCACTGGCTCAACAAACAGCAATGCCGCCCTTTCAAACAACAAGCAGTAGTTACGAGCCCTCTTAATGTGGTCATCATCCCCAACCTACGCCAGATTCCGCGTCACAAGCTTCATGGGCAAGTGAGGGACCGTCCAGAGGCATTCTCAAATCAAGACAAGATTACGACACTTGGCCTAACGGATCAAGCGCGACCAAAGAAATGAAGGGAGTACGCTTCGCGAAGGGTTCAACACCACGAAATTCTGTATACACCGCAAGTCAAGCACGCAATACCGCTTCTAACGTCGCCCCGACGACACCTACCCAGGCGACCATGACGGAGGGCACCAGAAACGAGCCGAGGGATACGAGTTCGGATACGAAAGGAATCCCATAAGGGTGAAAAGGGGATTTCGCCTGGCCTGAAAGCCTTGGATTTGTTCCCTGAAATGCAAGGAAGGCATACGTTGGTGATGCAGAGCTCGGAATGTGGGTGCAGCAAGGCACGTCATTAGCCACACTCGTAATCACAACACGACTCTCACGGTCGCAGCTGTTCTTTCAAAGTCGTTCCCATACACAATACGTACTGAATAACGCTACGCCCTCGTCATGTTACCGTTGTCACCCTTCGTACCCACTTTCCTCGCCTTCATTGCACTGGCCGCTGCGAATCCAATCTCAGCGCCTCAGCCCGCTCCCACCACGAACAAAATAACCCACCTCTACCTGTGCCCTGACGCCTCCTTTGGTGGCACCTGTACGAACCTGCACGTCGAAATCTCCGAATGCGTCGATATCCCCGGCGACCTGAGTGGAAAGGTCTCCTCTGCGGGGCCAGATGAGGGCACGTTTTGCACTATGTATTCGTAGGTTGACCGCTCCTGAGATGCCCATGGGAAGCAGAAAGCCGGGTACTGATGTTGGCGAACGTACTAGGGAGAGGAATTGTAGGGGTGACGCGCTACCATTTACAAATCCAGGGATCCGAGAGCTGAGGCGGTATGGGTATGAAGACGTGGCAGAGAGTGTGAGGTGCGATTTTATCACGGGATGGAAGAGTCATCCTTAGCGATGCAGATGATGAGCAAATGTGATCGGACTGTCAGGCATCTGGTGGACGTTAAGCGTTTCGAAGATTCACATCAGAGGACGAGAGACATGAAGAATAACATATCGAGATTCATTTCCTAGATCGAAACAACCCGTAGCCGCCAGGCGCCGGAAACGCCAATCCCTTTGTCGAAAGTACAGGTATATGATCGCATCCATACATCGTGAAATCAGAAGCCTAAATCCAGCCGCATCTATTGCGACCGTTGGTACACGCCGACCACCATGGCGTGGTCACGCTCAAAGGGCTCAAGCGTCAATTGCTCCTTGGGCTTGATGCCCATTTCCCTTAGCTTGGCGACCTCTTGTGCGAAGACGGCTTCGGGCGCCGCGGTCGAGTCGATAC
>TARA_R110002003_G_scaffold120_3_pt1 | contig 25630 bp, 29 predicted proteins | sample TARA_R110002003 | Tara Oceans TARA_R110002003 (sample SAMEA4396441) | marine metagenome | biome: Westerlies Biome; feature: [SRF] surface water layer (ENVO:00010504); material: water (ENVO:00002006), including particulate matter (ENVO:01000060) such as... | depth 5 m
GCGGTGGCAGCAGCGATGCACGTATGCTCGTGGAGGAAGGCGCCGGTGTCGAAGGACGGCAGGAGCGAAGCAAGGAGGGAAGGAGGGGCGGTGGCAGCAGCGATGCACGTATGCTCGTGGAGGAAGGCGCCGGTGTCGAAGGACGGCAGGAGCGAAGCAAGGAGGGAAGGAGGGACGGAGCGACGGAAGGCACGATGCGACCACAGACGTCAAAAGGAGAGTCTGGCAGAGGACGTTTGGCCCAGATGCGGAGACACGTCGAGCATTATTTGCGGCTCCGTCGCTGGCTTGTGAACGTCACTCGGTGGGCCGCTGCCCTCAGCATTCCCCGGGTGCCATGCACAACCGAGGTAACTCCTTCCCCAGACGAGCGGCCCCTGCGGCTATCGTGCTCCACCCAATCTCGTCGACTCCATGCGCAGCTGCCCGCCAGCCCATGCACCATGCACCGTGAACCCCATTGCATGCTAGTCTCACCTCCTGCTCATCTTCCTCTCCAAGCCCCTCAACGGCACGTATGCAGCTGCAGAGACTGCGAAAGCGACCTCGAACCCGATGTCGCCCGTCGTCTCCCCGATCGGCCCCGTGTACCACATCTGTGCCATGCCAGGGACGACGAGGCCGAGGCATAACAGTGCCGCCCCCATGGCCGCGCAGCCCGGGGGAAGCTGTCGAGGGTCGTCCCACGCCTCCCCGTCTTTTGTGTAGGCAATAAAGCTGCCGCGTCGGAACAGCAGATGCTCGACAAGCACGATGCCAATGAACGCGGCGCTCCAATATCCAATGACTCCGAGGAAGTTCTCCAGGTTGATGAAGAAGGACTTTGCTGCCTCGACGGCCACGCCAATGACAATCCCCGTGATGACGATGCTAAAGACGACGCGCGGAACGCGGAAGAGCCAGGGCACGAGCATCTGGAGATTGAGAGTGATGCTGTACATGGTCGCAGCAAGGTTGCCGAGCATGCTGAAGCCTAGCACAACCGTCACGAAGCGGCCAAAGCCACCGGCGGGGTGCAGCATAGCAGCCAGCACGCCGCTCGCTGCATTGGTGTCGTAGCCAGCCTGCCAGCCCGGCATGTTGGGTGTTGCACCGCCCATGGCCGCGCCCAGGGTCATCAAGAGGACAGTAGGCAATGCCAGCCCGGCATACGTGTACGCCGCGATTCGCACCGAGGGAGCCTTGGGGTGCATATAGGTCGAGAAGTCGCTGGCCAGCGCTGCCCACGGCAGCATGAAGCCTGCAACCAGGCCGCCGAAAGACAGGATCTGAGCTGCCGTCGCAGCTGGTGCTTCCACTTGCTGCCTCAAGCTCTTACCACCACATCCTGTTGCAATGACGAGCGCTATCAAGGCCGGAATCCACGCCCAGCGCTCGTAGTGATGCAGTACCCGGAAGCCACAGAATGCGATCACGAGAGACAGCAGAGCAATAATGACAATGCCGACTGTTGCGCTGATCGTCTCCCCGCCCTTCACTGCCGAAAGAGCCTGGCCGCCGATGATGCTGTCCACTACGCAGAAGCCGGTCAACGTCGCAAGATTCAACAGCACTAGCACAGACACGAAGTACTTTCCAAACGCGAAACGTGCCTGAACTAGCTGCCGCATGCCCGTTTTTGGGCCCCAGGTGCACAGGAAAGCCACGGGTACTGTGGAGATGAGCGTGAAGAAGAGAATGACGAGCGATGCATCTCGTAGGCTCAGGCCAAAACTCATCGTGCCAACCATCCCGAAGGTGACACTAAATCCACCGTCAGTGTTCGCCACTGCCAGACCGCACGCAGTACCCACGGTAGAGGGTTGCAGCTCATGCAGAACCACAACGTGAAGATGTTGAAGTAATTGGTCTCCGTCCTGTCTTCGTACGATACGGGTGTGCACCCCCTCAACTCCACATCTCCTCGTGTCTCGAGAACCTTCAGAATGCCTCTCCAGCTGCTAGCTTTTAATGGTCCTTCTCTGGCAACCTCTAATCTGGGTACTCCATGACCAACCTCCTTCTCAGACGATAGTCTGCTGCTCTCCAGATCGTTCGGAGAGGCCATGGTCTGCTCCTACCTATTTCCCGAGACCGTGGTACAAAGCCCGTTGACCCACTTGTGAAGTGAAAACCTGGGGTTAGCGGAACACGGTCATGTTGCGAATCTGCAGAGTCGCCCGCAGCACATAGCTTCTAGCAGGCATGACTCCCGGCGAAAAGTTCGGCTTTTCCTGCGTTATCCGTCATATGCGAAAACTCAATGCCGATCCCGGGCGATCTGGCTGGCGTCGTTAAGCACTAAGCTCTGATGGGAGAGCTAGCCGAAAGCTACTTTTGCCATCTACATCCGGCAAAGCGCTTTCTTTACTTGGACGACATCAGACGGTTTGGCCGATCCCTCGCCGGTCAGCATCGGCTACTGCGTTCCTATCGTGCTACGGTGCTCTTTACTCCGAACTGTTGACTGCACTTCTCGGGAGGCACCGTTAGTGATCATGACGACCTCGGACGGGAGGGAGGATTTGACGGTGTGGCTGTTCCGTGACCTCTGCACATCACTCTGCGCAGACGCAGACCATGGCAGCAACCGTCGAAAACAAGCAAGAGCCGGTCGATGAGGCTGTGACGTCGTGTCCAGAGGCCGGAGAAGTTGATGTACCATACAGCATCTACACAAATAAAGAAAAATGGCTGATTGTGGGAATGGTTGCTTTGGCAGGCTTCTACAGGTACCCCAAGTTCTACCATCTCTATCGAACAGGTCACTGACAACGACCAGCCCTCTGCCGGCAAACATATACTTTCCAGCCATACCGACTCTCGCACAAGCTTTCCACAAATCAATTGATACCATCAACCAAACTGTCACCGTCTACCTCGTCTTCCAAGGACTAAGTCCTATGCTCTGGGGCCCAATATCCGACCGCCATGGACGACGACTGGTGTATCTGGTCTGTCTGGGCATTCTTGTTGCCTCCAGCATCGGCATGGCCTTGTGTCCGACTGACAAGTTCTGGCTGCTCATGGTTTTGCGATGCTTCCAATCCGGCGGCAGCGCCAGTACTATTGCCCTGGGAGCGGGTGTGATTGGCGACATTTCCACGTCCAAGGAAAGAGGAGGCTACTTCGGCATGTTCAATCTAGGGCCGATGCTGGCACCGTGTATAGGCCCAGCGCTTGGGGGTGCGTTGTCGCAAGGACTCGGCTGGCGCTCGATTTTCTGGAGCATTGTCATCATGGTCGCAATCTGCCTTCTCTGTATTGCACTCTTCCTGCCCGAAACCCTCCGATCTATCGCAGGCAATGGCAGCATCCCGGTGCCGAAGCGTCTGCGTGCGATCGTTCCCATCGTTGGGCTCAAAGCCAACCACGAGGCTTTTGATCCAGCGACACAAGCCAAGACGAAACACTCGGTCAACCCATTCGTCTTATTCACTTACCCAGATGTTGTCGTCCTGCTCACATTCACCGGCATTGTGTACGCAGTGTATTATACCATCACTGCGACTCTTTCATCCGCCTTCGCCAGAATCTACCCCGACCTGTCTGAGACCGTGCTCGGACTCTGCTACCTCCCTCTAGGCGCCGGTATGATTGTGGGCAGCACCATGACGGGGAAGATGCTCGACTGGGAATATGCGCGCATCAAGAAGAGAACCGGCGATAACTTTACTATCGAATACGCGCGCCTGCGAATCATGCCCTTCTACCTGCTGCTATTTGTTGTATGTGTCGTCAGTTGGGGCTGGGCCATAGAAGCACGCGCGCACATGGCCGTGCCTCTGATCCTGGGAGTGCTTCTTGGCTGGACTTCCATGGGCATCTTGAACACGACGATGACGCTCAACATCGATATCCTGCAGTCACGCAGCTCGGGTGCCACGGCATGCACAAATCTCGTGCGCTGCTCGCTCGCAGCCATCATGATCTCAATCATTGATCGCATGACGAGCGCGTGGGGTGACGGATGGACGTACACGTTCTGGGGAGCCATCTGTGCGGCGTTGTTGCCGCTCATGCTTCTGCAAATCAGAATGGGACCAAGATGGCGGGCAAAGAGGGAGGCGGCTGAGAAGGACTCGATGTGAGCGGAAGGGCTCCTGTTGTGAACGTGACGTACCGCCGCTGCGGTTCGCATCACCATGTTGGCGCTGCTGCATTTGAAAGCACTATACCCTTAGACTTGGATACTCTATTTTGAAGAATTATCATAATGTTGCTCGGCCTCGAGTCGACGCCTTGCTTCCTTGGCTACAATTGCCCCAGCTTGACCCCGATTATGAAATAATTTCTATATACCACTTTGCCTAACTTCGGCGATTAGGCTCGTGAAAGTGAACCGCCTAGAATTCTTTCGACACAACCATCCAAGATGTCAAAGTGGTCAAAGTGGGACAATGTATTAGTTAGGTAATGTAATGTTCTTGATGTTGCTCGCATCGAGCCAAAGCAGGCGCGGACCACAACCATGTAGCCGCCCCGCTCGTGTACGCCATGCAATGCATCAGGTCATGAAATCAATAAAAGAGACCAAGCACTTCGGCAGCAATGCCCGATTAACATACAGGACATGACGAACGTGAGAGGCATGAAGGAACATTAGGAAGGCATAGTCGCCGGACTGCCGAATAGGGAATACCACCAAACCGGAAACCGTAGTAATACACGCTGCACAATGCTGCTCGATCCCCTTCAACCGAAGCCCAGCTGGCTCGGCGGCACCATGGTCCGCCTGAGCTTGTAGTCCGGCAGATGGTCGAAGTCGTCCGTCTCGGGGTTGTATCTCCAAGCCTTGAACTCGACGCCATACGGCTTCGGCTCGAGCTGATACAGCATGCCAAGCGGGCAGTCGAGATCCGCCACGTCCTCGCGGTTCAGACCTTGGAAGTACGCGAGCAGAACGCGAGCGACGCTCCGATGCGTGACCAGCAAGCAGTGGTCCGTCATGCGCTCGAGCTCGACGATGACAGGGCGAATGCGGTTGATCACGTCCAAGTAGCCTTCACCTCCCGGTCCGGGATACCGGTAGGAGAGCTTATCGCGCCGGCGTCGGAGGTACTCTTCGGCGTATTTTGTGCGGATCTCGTCGTACGTGAGGCCTTCCATGATGCCCGCATTCAGCTCGTCCAGCATACGCATTTGCTTGACCTCGTAGTCCTCGTCGCAGAAGTACTGCGCAGACTGTATGCTCCGCTTCAGCATGCTCGTCCAGACGCAAAAGTTGTTGTGGTCGAAGTCGTGGTCGTAGTAGGGGTTCGGAGGGGTGTGGTCGCCGGGGACGGGCGGAAAGTGGGTATTGGCCATCTTGTCTGCCTGCCGCACGGCCCAGTCTTTGCGCTGTCGGTCGACGAAGCGTGCCATGGCCTTGGCGTATCTTTGCCCGTTCTCGCTGAGGTCAGAGTCGCCGCCAATCCGGCCAGCCACGTTGTCCATGGACTCGCCGTGGCGTGTGATCCAGATCATGCGCGGCGCGAGGTTGAAGTTGAGCAGGTAGAAGACGGCCTGTCCGGCGAGGAAGCCTTTGATCTGGTGCGAGATCATCTTCCTCCCGACGTCCACCATCTTGACGTAGGGCATGTTGTTGTCCTCCTCGTAGTCGCCGATCGGGACGTAGTTCTTCTCGTAGATGGCGACGCGCTTCTTGAAGTCGTCGAGGGCCGCGACGGGGTCCTTGTCCTGGTAGTCGGGCCCGGAGAGCTTGAGGCGCATGTTTGACTCGAGCAGGCTCTGGTCGCGACACACGCTCTCGACGAAGAGGACGTTCAGCTCCGGCCCCGCGCGCTTGCGTATGCGGTCCATGATCTGCTTTCTGCGCGCCAGCGTGCTGTTGGTCGCATCGAATATGCCCACGGAGCCGCTGCCCTTGAGGATGTAGTCGAGGAGGTCGTCCAGTGTCTCCATTGCGCACTGCTCCCGGAGCTGCGCGGCCTTTGTGTTGGACGGGTCGAAGAACCCGGCCGACTGGTCCATGTGCTCGTCGTCGTTGTGGGGGCTGTCGTCGGCGTCCGGCGAGGCCACCTCCACGCGCGGCGCATCGTCGACCGCGGTGCTGTCCTGGTCCTGGAGTGGGTCCGGCAGGCTGAGCGGGTCCACGGCGCCGTCCTGCGCCGACTCGCCGTTGATCAGGATTTTCGCTGCCATCTGCGCGGGGCTGTCTCTGTGCTGCGCGAGCGCGTCTCGGACGCCCGTCGACACGCGCTCGAGGCTGGCCTGCGAGAGGCGGAAGCCGTGGCCGCTCGCCGCGACTCTGCGCTTCTCGCCGACGTTGAAGATCTTGGTGTCGTGCTGCAGCCAGTTCAGGTAGCGCGCCATCTTCTTGGTGATGTACGACTTGCCGCGCGCGGGCAGGCCGACCATGACGATGACGAGCTTGGAGCCGACATCGCGCTGCGCAATCTTGCCGTCGGGCGAGACCTTGGACTTGGTGAGGCCCGGAATGTCGAGCGTCGTCGGTGTCGGGCGCAGGCGCGGTGTCGAGGTGGCGGAGCTGTTGCGGGTGAGGGTGCTGCGGCGCGTGTTAGCAGAGGCGCACACGGCACACGCACGGCGCTGCATACTCGCGTGGGCTGCCGGGGTGTGACGGCAGCGGGGTGTCGCTCAGGGCGATGCCCACGCCGTCCTTGCCGACCGCATGGCTCGCGGGGTGGGGGAGGGGGAGGGGGAGGGCAGCGCTGTGCGGCGGCGGCTTCAGGTCGCCATGGCGCGCAGCAAAGTCCTTGATGTCCTGGACGCCCTTTGGCGGCGCAGAGACGGGCAGGGCGGCCGTCGCGGAGGCCGGGCGGGGCGGCTCGCTGTTGCTGAGGAACCTGTTGTGCGCGTGTGCAGTGCTTCGCAGGTTGCTCATGAAGGCGTTTCGCGCGTAGATGGAGTGGGTGCTGGTGCGGCGGGCGTGACTTGCGGAGGATGCAGCGGATCGGCGTGGCTGCGAGGACTGAGGTAGCGCTGCTAGAGCCGTTCCCGGCGCGGTCACTCTCGGCGTGTCTGGCATCGTCGCCATCGCCATTGCCAGTGCCGCGCTACGGTACGCAAGGCTGTGCCAAGCGGTGCAGTCGGACTGGCAACTCGCAGCTCGCCAGGAACAAGCCGCGGATGCGCTGGGCGCGCTGTCACGGGACGGTATTCGGAATGGGAAGCCTGGACGGGGACTTCAGCGACGTCGCAGGCTGAGCGCGAGCTGCAGTCGAGGAGCGCGCAGGCTGACTGCCCGGTGACGACGGCGTTATGTAGCCCAGCCGGATCACTCTTCGGGATGCTCAAAGGGCCGCTGTCATGGATCGTCGTCGCGCACAAGTACGTGGGCAGTGGGCGATAGCGGAGGGCCGTGGTGCAGGGACTCACGGCGCGCACAAGTGTCGCGACGCATTGCGCCTCTTATGTTGTAATAGCCAACACGCGCAGCGCTGACGGCCAGGTGTACATTCAATCTGAGCATGCTGCTCTTACCTACTGTACTGTGCAGAGGTTACACGGCTTGGCTGCCCTGCTCGATTCGGACCCCCCCACACCGGCTTGCGAGAGTCCAATCATTCCCACACGCGCCGCCCGGTGCAGCTCGAGACGACAGAGACGGCCTGTCCCGCTGCACGCCTGCATGGCCATTCCTATCGCGTGAATATTGTACTCTCATGCCAGACAAGCTCTCAACGCTTTGCTTCATTGCAACGCCGTCTTGCTGTTCGTTGCGGATTTGCTGGCAGAGACAGCGAACATCACAAAGCCAGCGACGTCAGCGTGCACAGCGTGCTACAGGGTATGTGCCTTCGTATAACCCCAACCTCTTGGCACTCAATCTGGGGTGCTCACGTTTCCAGCTTGAGCGTGAGCACCAGCAGGCAGATGTACGCTGATATGCTCAACGCCGTCAGCACCGACACGACGTTTCCACTCGTCCTGAACTTCTTGCGATGCAGTCCGTCCTCACCGACTTCGGAGAAGAACTGCTTGTTCCCTGCTCGCCATCAGCGTCATGGCTCCAGACAACGTCCGCGGGCACCAAACAGCCTATACTCGTGTTCGCGGACAGACGTACCTTGCTGTCGCCTGAACAGACTGATGAACAAGATCCCCGCACCGTAGACAGCAAACAGCGCTCCGATGGAGTAGAATTCAGCCGTGAAGATCTTCAACACGATGAGTGCGAACGAGAACTGTCCGATTGCGGTGCGAATGTAGGCGCCTTCGAACGTCCTCTGCGCTGCGCGGATCTCCACGAGCTCAGAGCTGGTCAATACGACTGAGCGCGCGCGGTGCATGCGCAGCCGATATCTATCTGCCACATGGCGTCCCTGGGCTGATGAGCATGGCAATGCCGCACCGGATGGAGGTCCTCACCTCAAACATGTTGGCGGTGTGTGTCTAGAGGGAAGGGAGGCGGGGTGTCAGACTAGCTATATGGAGAATACTGAATCGTCTCTTCTTGTAGCGAGTGACTCCTTCGTCGTGCTGCTGACTGAATTGACAGTGTCCGTGTGATGTTCTGGTAGGTTGCAGTGAGCCAAGGGTCCGCGAATTGCGTCAGTTGAGCATGCTTGCGCGCCAAGAGCCATCATCTTTTACATTTCGCTGTATCAACATGCCTCCACCAGCCTGAACATATTAACGGAGACTTTTGGCGGGACCAGAATGTTCCTCGAGCAAATAGAGGAAGATATGTGTCTATCAGATACGCACTTTGCCGTGCCACTTGCGACTGCCCCAAAGGTGGCTCAAGCACCCCCGAAGTTCCCCGCAACTTCATCCCGGCGAGAGTCCGCAACGACAACAAACTTCACGTCTGTCTGAAGTCCGCCAAGCTTGCACGCGTCCCGGCGCTGACTCGCGCTACAAACGCTGTATGGGATTGAGACTTAGGCGTGTCTCTGTCCAACTCGTTTCTCGTGTTGCAGCTCCTCAACAACAGTGGTATGGGCGCTCATGAGCTGTCTTTGCTCTTTGCTGGACAAACGGGGACGCTGATGGTACTAGGCCAACGTCACGTATTCACAATCGCGTCGATATCTTGGTGCGCCGCATAGCCACCGTGCCCTCACCATCATATACAACTCTGTCACCCCACATCCAAGTCCACTGCGACCCATTCTCACATCCCGGCTCAATCACTCAGGACGACCCTCACACAGCCTACTTTCGGACCGACGTAATGCCGGACGCCATGTCAATTACGTCCAACACGTCAAGTGGAAAGCGAAAAAGGAGTTCGCCCAAGTTCTATGCGGTGAGAAAGGGGCGCAGGCCTGGCATATATTACAGCTGGGACGACTGCAAGGTACAAGTGGACGGCATCAGCGCTGATTGTGAGTTGAAGCCTGCGCATCAACAATTTGGTCTCACAAGAATCAGACAAGAGCTTCCCAACTCTCACCGAAGCCGAGGCATTCATGAAAGGTGCGACCGGGTCGGCCTCAAAGTCGCCCAAGTCCAGCAAATTCTACGGCGTCGCAATCGGACACGTACCTGGGGTCTATACCGATTATTCCAGCGTGCAAGCCCAGACCAAAAACTGCCCTGGCGCGAAGCACAAGAGCTTTGCCACTCGCGAAGAGGCGCAGGCATTTGTAAACGAGTTCAAGCGCGACGCGAGTGCTCCCATCAGCCTGCGCGGCGACCTTTCCGAGACGTCCTCTCTGGCAGCTGGGAAAGGATGCAAAGTCGGCGACAATACATCTAAGCACCAGAAGACGACCGAGGAAGCGGTGCCATCGCACACAAACGGAGACATCAAGTGGGAGCCCGGTTTGGGTCCTCTCCCACCTGGCGCAGAAGACGGCTTCGACCCAACACTCAAGCTTGACGCAGAGACCGGCAACATAAGCTTCAAGACCGAGGAGGAGCAAAATCGCACCAAGCGCCAACCAACAGGCGACTTCACAGGCTGTATCAATGTCTACACGGATGGGAGCTCTCTAGGTAATGGGCAACTGGGCGCTGTCGGCGGTGTTGGCGTGTACTTTGGTCCTAACGACTCAAGGTTGGTATCCGACGCTACTTTTTGTGCAGTTGCTGATACGACAACAGAAACATTTCAGAACCGCTTCGTGGAGAGCGGCAAACGAACCAACGCGCTGAACTGACGGCTGTCGCCCGAGCACTGGATCATGTTCCCATCGACCGTGCCGTCCTCATCCACACCGATTCCAACTACAGTATCAAGTGTCTCACCGAGTGGTTCCCTAAGTGGGAGAAGAATAACTGGAAATCCTCCTCCGGAAAGGCCGTTGAGAACAAGGATCTGATCGAGCCCATAATTGCCCGCATACGGGAACGCGAGATGTGTCGGGCAAAGACGAATTTCAGATGGATCAAAGGACATGCCAACGACGCAGGCAACATCGCTGCTGACCAACTGGCGGTCCAAGGCTCGCGAGTTAGCACACCCGAGCTTCGCAACGCCAGACCAACTTCCGTGACACTGAACACGCCGACAAGAACAAGAGCGGAACTGGAAGCGCTTATGCAGGAAGGAAAAGAGAAGGAGGAGGAGGACAACTACGATCAGCTTTTCGCCACCCTAGCAGCCGAGCAGTCCGCCCGGGGGTTCGATGAGGATCTGTTGGCGCAATTCGAAATGGCCCCTGCTGTAGCAGCCTCCAAGCTATCAAAGGGGGGTGCGAAGGAAGGCCAGGATCAGTTGATGGATATCTTGAATGGAGACCCGCCTGAATCAAAGTTCGACACTAGTGAGGGAAAGGCTGGCGACAGCCAGAACATGAATGTTGCGTAAGAGAAGGTAGAGGATGTGTGATCCGCATTCAGGGACCACAGCCATTGGCACGACGTCGATAAAGCCTTCATCACTTGAAGGATCAAATACATTGAGCAGTTTACGTCACCGGTTCGCTTTCCAAGACCCATCCACACAGGTTCACACAGGTTCACACAGGTTGGCATTTAAATCACAATCCGACATGCCTCCAGCCTCGCACTTGGCGATATGCCTACACCTCACCTTGCCTTGGCGTGACCTCTGATATTTTATCCTCTGCGATTGAAGCACGGAGCACCCACTCTATTGCTGTTTCGCTTTTCCAGAATATGCCAGCTCAAGCAGACTTGGTCACCGGACACTGCATCCGAACACGACAATGTCGGCAATCGCGCCCCACCAACTTGCTTCACCGATTTGATAAATGGCCACAATGACCCTCTCCCAAAGTCCGACCAAAAGCACAATAACGCGCATAGCCTATTCTCGCTAGTGAAAGCCTCAAATATGCTCACTTCAATCCTCAACGTGGCAGCTTTGGCAGTTTTGTCCCACATCATTGTCGGAGTGGTTGCAATATACCTGGTGGTTCAAGCTGGAGAGCCGCCTCTTCCCTACCAAGCCCGAACGCTGGTATCGTCTGGAAGACTGCCTGTGTTTGGTCTGTTCCCGTGGTGGAGCCAATGGGTGCCATCCGCCTGACAATTCTTAATATAGACATCGATGAGGGTCAAATACCAAGGTGATAGCGATTTGATCAACATTACACTAGTACAATCGAATATGGCGAGAGTGTCAAAGACAACGCGTGAGTCGGGTCGAAAACGGTCCAAAAGGCTGATTGCCTTTCGTTTGCTAGTTCACTGTAGTAGCGATGCCAGAACGTCACGCACAATCTCGCTTAGTTCAATAGTGTTCTGTGCTCTGTCCATCGGTTTGAGTTTGTTGGGTCGATCACGTAACCTGAGAACGGAAGTGAACAGTCTCGGTATCCTCCCAACTGTCTGACGTCAGAGGTGAAAGAAATCTATCACGTGCTTACACAACTACCTACTGGCTGACCTCAAAACGCTGCACCGTCGCGCGCTGTAGCTCACCACAACCGCAATGCCCGTCCACGATGGCTCAAGCACAACAATACCGCGGATCGGTCACTTGCACACCACTCGCGATCACACCGCAAATATGCCGGCCGAGCTAATTTCGATGATTTGCAAACTAGTAAGTCGATTTGCATGCTTATAAACAGCCAGTAAGGATTCAGTACGCACTGTGCATCGCGATTGTCCCCAAGACTATGCCCCCAGCCGTGTGAGCACTCGTGTCAGAGTCGCACTGACCACAAAACAGCTGTCGCCCGCGTCTCTCAAGAAGGCCCGCCTCGCCTGCAGGCGTTGGAACCACTTGGCTGCCTCGGTACTCTGGCGCCTCTTCAAAACGGATTTTCGGAGTACCGGCCGGCGTGATTTCAACGCACTGCTCACGTCCTCAGAAGGAGGCTTCCTCCATAGTGTGAGAATCCTGCACGTCCGCCCTTCGTACCGACTGTCGCAAAACAACCTGGATATGAAGCTCCTTCAGCTCCTTGTATCACTACCGCGGAACACTCTGCAAAAGTTCATAGTCACACGTGACATCGACAGCAGCACGTTGGGTCTGTTGATCAAGCGGCAACCGCACCTTCACGAGCTATCAGTACGAATACACGGCTCCCCGCCCGATTCCGGCTATATTGCAGGCAATTTGAGCGACTTGGAGTCATTGACAGTGTTTGTCCGCTTCAATCAGAAGGGTTATGACGCATGGTTCCCACATGCACACTCGCTGAAGTCGTTGAAAGTTCAGGGAGCACGACTACATGGTCCTAGTTTTACTCCATGGTTGACTGCGCAGCCATTGCCAAATCTCAGCACTCTCAATCTGTGTGGGCTCACTTTCGCACCCTCATCTGGCAGGGTCGATCGCTGGTTGAATTTATCCAAGCTAACCTGCCTCACGATTCAAAACTGCTTCAATCTGCCCGAGTTTCTGCAAGATCTCAGGGAGGCCTACCTGGGAATTCCCAAGGACTCGCTCAAGACTCTCGTAATTGAGCAGAATAACAAGGAGGCATTGGAGCAGAGGGTCAGCGGGCTCCTAGACGCTATTGGTGATCTCGACTATCTTCACATCTCCGTACCGACAGCCAAGCGTATCGACGTGGCATGCCTCAACAAGCACCGAGCGCTTCGCTGCTTCGTTATGGATCCACTCAACGCCTGGGACAATGAACTGCACATTTTGCCCCATCCACAAACCCACATATATGGAGCGCATATGTACGACGAGAAAGAATTATCCTTGCTGGCTAAGCGCTGCCCGAATTTGGAAGAGTTCGGCACCAGTCTTCCGATGATGAGTTTCGATAATTGGGAACACACTAAGCCGTTTGTGTGGTCACCAGCTGGGAACCGTATTGCTCGGGAAGCGTTGTTGGTGAAAGCGCTGGTGAGTACCGACTTGTCAGTTTAAGAACTCTTACTAAATAGTCTCAAGGAGGCGATAGCCCGGTTTCCGAAACTACGAGTCCTGCGTCTAGTTCATCGTCCTATCGAACTACCAGAAGAGGACGAAGACAACGCTCGCGCAGAAGATCTATCTCGAGAGCGACAATGGTGTCACCAGCAGCTTGCGGAACAGATACTGCAGCTACTGCACAAACTCCACTCCCCAGTTCAGCTTTTGGCGTTCAGTCCTACCATCACTAATTCTGTTGGGTCTCCGGATGACAATGGACACGAGTGGCCGCATTATTACTACCTGCGGGGCGAGTCGACGACTGTCCTTCCGCGAGACCGGAAAATCAGCAAGGTTGTCGCGGTACCAGTAAGGAAGGACGACATCCGCGATTATCTCGGCCCGCTCCGCATTTTGTCTGAGCCTTGTGCATAATCGGCGGTCTTGGAGAAAGATATGTGCTTTGCGAATTTTACTTTGTGCGAATTTCCCATTCCCGGGCTCCGTCACGGTCGATCTTAATTACACCTGCAGGTCACCACGTGCGGGGTTATCTCTACCCAGCTTATAATCGGTTATTTTCACAGCTGCTGGTGCAGATATAACAACCAAGCGCTTGGTGCAGCACATATACCTTACCTGTGCTTTATTCAGGTCAAACACGAAGCCCGAAACTAGATGGGAAGAATCACGATATATGTTCAGATGCGCTATTTTTTACATGACGCCTGAGAAGTTCCATGCCTTTTGAAATAGTTATTTGCTGCTTGCTTGCTGCCCAAACGAGGGGCAAAACAGGTGGATCTTCGATCTATAACAATTGCTTGCCGTCAGGTCTCCATGCTCATCATCACTCGCAACCCCCAAATTCGATTATCAGCGTCTTCTGCAACCTTAACGCAGCAGTATACACATAGCACGGCTTGAGCATGCCTGTGACCCTCCGATCAGGTCACATTCTGGTCCAGAATGACACTCCTGATCGTACACCAACTACAAATAGTTTCTCCTTTGACTTTCCTCAAAAAATAAAGGATATGATATGTAGTGCAGTAAGTGTGACGGCATGTCTGATCCTCTACACGGGTGCAGGACGCCTCATGCATTCACTACTGACAAATACAATCATCATCCGAAACATTGGAGAGTCTTCGTCTCGTCAACAAGGGAACCACATGCTAGCGCCGTTCTGTGGAGGACGTTGGATCCAGACCTTGAAGACTCTTCGGCCCGAAGTTTTGATGCAATTTTAACTTCACAACCAGGAAGCTTCTGGGATGGTTTCAGGGCTCTGGAGGTTCGGAGCGCCCAGCGGGCGAACTATGTATTTTACGTGAAACTGCTCCAACTTCTCAACGGAATTCCGCACGGGAGTCTTGTAAAGTTCACCACAGAGGAGGAAATCGAGAGTCATGCGTTGGGACTGCTCATAAGAGCCCAACCAAAGCTGAAAGCGCTTTCCGCACCGGAATACAATCTTGCAGGGCTCCAAGGCCCAACTGGCAAGCCCATGTCAATGGCAGACTACAGGAGTTAGAGACCTGGACAGTGCATGCAAGCGCTTCCCAAGAATTTTATGACGAATGGTTTCCATTCATGCCATCACTACAGTCACTGAAGGTCACGGGTAGACTTGCTGGCCATCACTCGATGTTCTCTCTTTGGACAAGCGGAAGCAAACTAGGAAAGCTACAAACTCTTCGTCTGGAGAATCTGACCTTCATGGCTGGCTCGGGAAACATTGATGCTTGGTCAAGTCTCAATAATCTCAAGCATCTAAGTATCCGGAATTGCAAGCAGCTACGAAGGTTTCTCGAAGAGTTGGACACTCAAGACTGGGACACAAAGTCGTCCAAAGGGGGTTGGAACATCATGGATTGTCTCTCCATCTATCAGCCGTTGGCCGAAGCTTGCGTGACTGCCGTGGACAAGTTGCTCTCGAGAATCGGCGGCCTTACCTACTTATACGTGTCCACCCAAAGTGGTGAGCAGCTCCATCTTGGCTCTGTAGTGAGTTACTGCGGACACCAACTGCGGTATTTCGTCGGCGACTTCCTCAATTCATGGAACGAACAGTTGCATTGGGGCGGAGGGAAGAGTCATGTCAACCACGCCAAGTCACTGACATACCTGGCTGAAGCATGCACATCCATCGAGGAGCTCGGACTAAGCTTGATCTCGATAGATTCGATGACTGGGGCGTCCATGAGTCGTTTCTTTGGCGGAACGAAGATGAATGCAACTTCGCGGAAGGACGCTTAGTCAACTCCCTCGTAAGTGCACCATGACACCGAAAGAGCAAATCCATAATCATCGCGTAGGACGCAATTGCTCGCTTCCAACACCTTCGTGTGTTGCGCCTCACCCAGCGTCCGATCCAACTGGAGGAAGCTGAGACACCATGGCGCGCACGACAGTGGCGCTACCAACAGTACGGCGAAAAGATCCTCGAGTGCCTGGCGAAGCGCGGTTCTCCGATTGAGATACTAGCTTTCAGCCCTACCGTGTGTCCATCGGAGATGATCGGACGAGAGGATGACAATGGTCACTGCTGGCCTAACTACTATTATGTTCGAGGACAGTCAAGCACATACTTGCCTGGGGGACGGGAGACAAGCAGCGTGACTGCTGTGCCGGTGAAGCGTGAGGACTTGCACAAGTACGGGAGTGAGCCCGTCATTTTGACCGACGAATCGAACTGGCCCCAAGGTCCAGTGTGAAGATGGTGATAGCCGAGCTGGATGAGTGTAGACAGTAGCTTGTTTGTCATTACTTCCTAAGTCTTCACCACCTTGGCGGCTTGAATCTCGATACCAACGTCCTTGCGAAGTCAGTCTCTCTCTCTTCTGGGCTTCCAACCATTATACTGACCGGCCCGAAATACTGTGGCACCACCTGCATCTTCGCTGCATGGGAGTGGCGTGGAGTATAATGCTGAGAGCCGTAACCTTCCCTTTCCTCATATTCCTGAATTCGGCTAGCGAATGCGCTGTAGTATAGCAAGGATGTCGGTATGGACAAGTGTAACGAGCATTCAACCTCCCAATTCCTCTGTAACCACCTATGACAAATTAATCGCGTCGTGGCCTACGCACATTACCGCCATACAGGGGACTGTCGAGGGTGAAGCAAAGAGTAACTATGGACGCTCACGAGGCAGCTACCTGTACTATAGCATAATTAGAATCTGTGATACTCTGCGTACATATACCTGCTTAGATACTATGGTGATCAATACCGATCGACCAGACAATACCAAAGCAATTTCACTTCTTCAAACCAGACATTAAAGCACACTGCAGCTACGATATCCTTCGTCGATTCTCCTTCAGTCGTGCCGCTCAAGCCTATGGGCCATAACCACTCGTTAAGAAAGCGTTGCTACGCTAGTTGGTCTCCACACCGTTGGTGCTCAGGGAGTAAGAGGCCACTCACTGAGTGACAATGAGCGTTTCATGGACTTATTGTCGCCTCTGGACCACATTGGAGGCGAGAATCATGTGATCGTGTAATCCTTCCAAGGTTGCGACCCCGCATCTTGAACTTCCAGCTGGCTGATTTGCACGAAACCATCAACAACGAGCACTCCTATTGGTGCAGCGCGTTTATCATAGTCTGTTATTTCCTGGCAAGCCCTGGCTGCATGTGTCGTGGATAAATCTTCGAAGGCGAGCTGCAATCTTTCAATCGCTGGTTCTCGTTGGAGTTTGCCGTATTGTCAACCTTTGCTGTCACCTTAGGTAATTAGGCTTCCTGCCCCGTGCTCCCTGAGTCAATAACATGTCTCTCAGCGCCTCAACGTCCTGGGGCTCAGCATCCACTACATCTATCGAGTCTGGCACGTCGCCCTGCGAGGTTATTGATGGTGTACCACTCGACTGGTCGGGGCGTGGGACATCGCACGTCGACTACAGCAAAAGGGAGGCTCTACCTTTGACACAGGGTCGCTTCCTAGGCTATGGAATGCATGGCGGCGTCTACGAGACCACCTGCAATGGAGTTGCGCTTGCTTGGAAGCGCAAGTATTGCTCCAGAAGAGTGGGCCACCGAGAACGCAGAGAGATCGAAATCATCAAGCGCCTTCAACATCGACATATCATTAGATTAGTTGGCACGTACACGCACGGCCCATTCTTGGGGCTACTGCTCTGGCCCGTAGCAACGTGCGATCTTGCGAGCCTCCTCGAAGACGTGGACTGGCTACAGAAGCCGTTCCAGAACCAGGACCAAATGCAGACAGACCACCATATGCCTGCCGAAGAGACGCCGGAGCAGATCAGCGAGCGTCAAACAAGACTACAAGCTCTCGGGCTTTCGACGGCCTCGTTGGAGGCTGCGCGCATCGATGCAAATGCATATCTTGAAAGGACGATGGGTTGCATCGCCAGCGCCGTCGCCTACCTTCACCAGCAGGAGATCAAGCACAAGGATCTAAAGCCTTCGAACATTCTGCTCTCCTCGAACGGCTTGTGGGTCACTGATTTTGGCACGGCCACCGACTTCTCCGTGCTCACGACAAGTGCTACAGAAAATGGGGAGCGTGGCACGCCAAAATACTTTGCCCCGGAAGTCGCAGTCTACGATCCGAGTGGACGAGCAGCTGACATATTCTCCATGGGCTGCATATTCTTGGAGATCATCACCCTATGTGTGGGATATTGCTTGGAAGAGACTGTGCAGCTTCGAAGCCAGAACGATAGGTCATTCCACGCAAACCTCGATAACATCCATATGTGGTTCAGCCGCGGTCGTATTACCTCTCGTACGCCTGCCGATGAGCACATGATGGGGTTGGTAAGGAGTATGATACAGAAGGACCCCGAACACAGGCCCACGGCAGAGACGGTCGAATTTGAGATCGCGTTGATCAGCGGCCTCGCGAGTGCAGCTGGAGGTTTTTCCTTCAGCAACCCTTGCTGTGACTCCATGTCTAACACAGAGTCCGCTGAGTCGTGGCTTCAGTCGCAACATCTTCCAGCCCCGTTGGAGATGTCTCTAATCATCGGCAACACGTACGAGCTCAAGGAGTCCGATCTACACACGTACACGTTCTTCGTGACGGTATCTAACCCTGATCTTGTCGAAAAGGTTCATATCTTCCTGGTAGGCTCATATTTAACTCCACTAAGATTTCCATGCTAATGCAGTGCCGCGCAGCATCAAAGCTTCCGCAGGTCCCACCACGTATGCGAGCAGCCACCGTTCGCATTTCGAGGGCGTGGATGGGGTTCTTTCGATATCAGCGTGTATGTGGTGCTCCGACCGGGATGCTACTGGGACCATCCTATGGCGCGACCGGTCCCACGTGAAAATGTGAAGCGGATGTTACCGATGTTTTGGGAGCTGAGCTTCGACCAACCTCGTACGGACAAAATCCACAATGTGGCAGTTAGGTCGGTTTGATGAAGTCAGCGAAGACGGTATTGTGGAGTAGGATCTTCTCGCTGCAACGTGTAGTGGACCCCAGTGGAGTTGACAAGACCCGTAGTGCTGGGTCGGACGAGTGATGCACTCGTATAAGTTATTGCTGAGAAGTGCCATCCTTGTCCACGCTTCTTTAACGGCATCGCTTAATGTCAACGATCGCTAGCGCAACCCTCGCTCTGTGGGCTGCTTACATAGATAAATGGCGACCAGTGGGGCGTACGATCCTGCGAGTTATGATCTGGTACTTGGAGGCCGGCACTTGCAATGTCTTCGGCGAGAGAGCGCAACCATGTAAGGTTGCCATAAAGGTAGATTCGCCCTTCACTGCCATCAAGTCTTAGGCGGACTCGTGAACCACGCAAGCACAATGCATTTCAGCAGTGCTGTTCTCGGTCTTGCACTTACAACTAGAGTCTCCACTGACTCTTCACGTCCTCAAAGACCCATCCTACTCTCAAAAAGCGGCGGGTTCCAAATTGGCGGTAAAACAATTACATCGCCCTTCAATGGCAACACAACGCTCTCATGCGATCATGGATATATGGAGTACTTCATCCCATGGCGCGCTCGCCGCACCAGTGTTGTGATGTGGCATTCTTCGTCCACGCAAGTGTGGCAAAATCGATGGGATGGCGGCGAGGGCTACAAAGACATGTTCCTACGGCGCAACTACCCAGTCTACCTCTGGGATGGCCCAAGGGTCGGTAGAGCGAATTGGGCATGTGAGCCTACCAACTACAGGCCGAACTATCAAGATCAAGCAAACTTTGGCGCATGGAACTTTGGACCGACATGGCCTATATGGTGGGACGACGTGCAGTTCCCCACGCGAGATGAGGCGGCGTGGAAACAGGCCACAAGTGCGCGATACGTCGAATACGACACCGAAGCCAATGTGGAGTTGCAAAGCGATGCCGCCGCGAGTGCAGCTGATTCGGGCAAGATTGGGGAAGAAATTGTGTACCTGACGAATTCCGCTGGCGGCTTGCGGGCCATGGTCACAGCTACAAAAGCGAACAGTACAAATATCAAAGGCATATTGACTTACGAATCCACCGGGTACGTCTTTCCGGACAACCTTAACATCACCGCTGGAGTCGGAGGGTTCGGCCCTTTCATTGTGCCATTGGAGCGTTTCAAGAAGCTTGCTAGGCTCAGCGCAATCCAATTCGTATGGGGTGATCATCGACCGGAAAATCACACGTCAGTCGTGGAGTCGCAGCTCGTGGCGAAGCTCATCAACCAGTACGGTGGAAACGCAGAGGTATTGAAGCTGGGTGACGATGCTGGATTGAGAGGTAGCACGCATATCCCATTCGCGGACTTGGATAACGAGGAGGTCGCAGGATTGTTGGATGACTTCTTAGAAGAGAATGGGTTGGATGAATACGAGGACGGCGACAATTGGGTCTAAAAACATGAAAATAATGCGCACATGGCAAGAGAAACGTTCATATGGCGGCAAGTGTCGGTAATGGGCTGGAATTGCAATCTGTGTCAAGATACTTATGATGCACGCTAGAAGATCGCCGTGCCATTGACGTGGGAACTCACGCCAGCTAAAGAAGTCAGTTCAGTGCCTTTAAAGTTGTTTAAGGTGTAAGTGGACGTACCTGGACAGTTTGCAGGTGCTGATGTGAAGAAAAAGAACCACCTGTTCTTCTCGCGACAAGTCTGCGCCAGTTTCTCGAGGTCCAGCATTTCGCCAAGCGGCATGCCCCAAAGCGCTAAAATGTACTCATGGAGGTGGTAGTCTGCATAGGTCAGTCATAAAATGTGGATGGTTGAGGCGTCTCGACTGACCTTCATGCGTTGGCCACGCTTCGAATGACGGCGCATCGCCAGCAACGCTCGAAAAGTAGCAGTCGTGCAGCCAGTCCAGGATCTTCTGCTCCTGGCTCAGACCCGCGTACCGTTGTCCATCCTCACCATCCTTGCCCGAGCCATGCCTCAACGCAGCCTTGGCTCGGTCGGCATCATTCTTGCTATCGTACGCCTCCTTCCAGCCGCTTCGAATGAACAGCATGTCGCCGATTTTGATATCGCCGCCTTGAGCAGCTGGTCGAATATCGACACCCTGATCTTTACCGCATTGGTACAGCTCTTCCCATGAAATTGGATAGTAATCGTATGGATCGTAGTTGATGCCTTTCTTGTGAGCGTAGCCGCGATAATCGAGCAAGATGCCACGGCCAGCAATGCCGTGCTCGGCCCAATGGTGGATTGAGCATTTGTGGTTCGCAGCAGGGCCGACGATGTCGGTGCCCTTGGTGCCATTGTAGAACGAGCCTGAAGCGATGTGCGCAAAGTGTCGGAAGCCATCCCACTGCGTTCCGGATTGGGTGTTCATGGTATATAGATCATCATATGCTACGCCTTCATGAAGAGTCTTGATCTCGTGCTTGAACGTCTCACGACCAAATGCGGGCTGATTTGGCACGTTCAGAGGTAGGCTGTGGTGTGTTAGTCTTTGATTCACGGAAGTTGCGTTAGATCGGACGTACTTCACCGGCACAATCTCGCCAGTTCTGATCTCTTTGCCCGCTGCTGCCACACGGGTCGGCGTGAGCAGATTCAAACGTCCGATCTAGCGCATCTGTCAGCATTTAGCAATAGATGAAGGATGATATCTTACATAATCACTATCGCCCCAAACCCATGCAGCCTCTGCTGGTGCGCCAGGAATCACGGGCAGCTCCTTTCTGGTAGGGAAGATTGTACAATCAGGGTCCCATGGGATTGTGATTGCCGTTTTGTTCATTGTCAGAAAGTCCTTGATCTGTGTCAATCGCGTGTTCGCAGGGTTCTTAGGCTCCGCCATGATGCTGTCGTTTGGTGTTGCGGAGTGTTGCTAGCTGCTGTTGCTACTGAGCTTAAGGACTTATCAGTCGTCCACGATGGTTTCGAAGATATGTTGATAGAAGTCCTCACTGCTTCTACCACAACCGAAGTGTTTAAAACCATTCCCCCGCACTCGTTGCCGCCTGGCTCATAGCGCAGATGACGCGCCGAGGCATTTGTGGGGTCAGTCCATGCAGATGGTCCCGCCCTGACTATCCCAAACCGACTCGTCCAACCAATTACGACGAACCTCCGCGGATATCAATGAAGGCTGGAACTTTTGACTATTATTTCTGGCGCTCAGTGCGTTGTGGACTTTCGCACCGCCTAGCACGGGGTGTCAAAGGACGAAGTCCGGAATGGAACGGTAATGACGGCTAAAAGCAATGACGTCAGTTGGCATGTTCGTGTTGATGCGAACCCAATGCTCTTCCGATACATGAGCTCTTTTCCTAAGGCGCAAATCGGGGCTCTTTCCAATGGGTTCGAGCGCGGACATGAATTTGAGGGCCTCCAATCGTGCAGTAGTTGATTTGGAGCCAACCATCGTTGTTGTAGTTCTAATGCCAATGCTTCGCTCCACTCCGCAGTCTCAACTAAACCGCCCACCGATATCTGCACCAGAAATGTAACTCGGGTCGCTACTGTCCTTGCCTTCATGCACCTTACTATATCCACGCGATCGTCGTGTTCCCAGCCACCATATCACGAACAGAAGAAGATTGGATGCTTCCAACGCGGCGAGGCCCACGCCGGCCCAGAACGCGAAGCGCTGCGTCCGTCATTAGCATACAGACGAATCAGCACGTAGATTCTTACCATCTCGGTACACATCTCGTGGAATTCGATGTTCTGATAGTTGTAGGCGGGGTCTTGGTGTCTGCAAGTCCATGAGCTATGCGATGTTAGTTCGAATAACACTGGCGGCTCCGTAGCACGAGTATTTACAATAGATCCCAGTTCGTCTTCTTCGTGTCCCAGGATCCGTAGTACGCAGCAACAACCACCCATACTACCAAGCAGGTACCTGAGACGATGATGGTGGTAGTGTTCCCGGTCTTGGTCATGCGCCTCACCTGCCGAGGAGTCAGCATAAGCCCCGGTCTGACCCGAGACCACCTACGCTTTTGTGAAAGCTACCGATGATGAGTATCAAGCTGAAGAGTCCAGCAGCAAGAGCAGCTCCCAACAGCATGTACGACGGGTACATTTTCAAAGTGTCGGGCCAAACTGGGAAAGCACCGCTTCCGTTGCGATATGGATTCGTGACATGCTTTGTCCTGTGGTAAGATCGAATCGAATCGATGAGGACGGCAATGATAGAGATACATGTTGCTAAGGATAGTATGCGCAAGACGAGGCGGGTCCTGTATACTCCGCGATACTGTCGAATGTCCTGGGTGGTGTTTTGCGCTTGTGTCTTTTGACGCCGTTCAGTGAGCAGGATATCTGCCGCATTGTTCTCCATATCGAATCGGATGCAGAAGAGAGTGCCGCCAAATGGACATGTGAGAGCTGATAACTCAATGAAAGTATTGTGCGAGGTTTCAGATACTCATATCGAGCGATAAGCAGGTAGGATCAGGTCGGTCCAATCTTACTCCGCACAAGCCGTGATATCGAGATTAATACGCATCTCCAAAAATACGACATCTGCACCAGATTCCTGGCTTATTAACGGCACCATGACTAGAAAACTAGACCACAAATGGTCAGAATGCTGGGCCAAGGACCAATCACCATGCTCGCCTTATGGGCCGATGCAGGTACCCGCAACAGTCTTACCCAGCGAGTGGGTCAGCTACGGACCCAGCTCACCACTCGATTCTTTCAGGGCATCCTTGGACTGTGTATCGGCCAACGGTTCGGAGCCTTCATAGGTCGCATTGTAGTGTAAGGCAAGGCACATAATGATGGTGTTAGTCAGTGTCGACTGGCCTTCAGTAGACGACGACGATCGATTTCATTGAGCGCTAGGGCTGCAACCTATCTGGTCCAGGGTCTAGCGCTCATTAGAAGTGACCGTCTTCGTATGCACGTACACAAGCAAGGTCCATCAGCTGAAGATTGTGATCTAACGCATTTTTGATCAACCGAACTGCATCGAAAGCTTGAAGGTGGGTGCATGCATGCTCCAATCGCAGTCTCTGGGGACATGATTAGAATAAATCGCGAACTTTTAACTGAGCCTGAGCCTGATGAGCATTTGTGCAAGAACCGAGTCATAAAAGGAGGGTGGAAGGGTAGGGTGGGGCGGCAGATGCGGTAAAATCCAACCGACAAGGCTTAGTCAGCAGATGGCTCGTGCTTGCTAATCAGCAGCGATGTCCGACACGTCAAGACACCTCAAACGCAAGCCAAGGCCACAAATCATCTCGCCGTGGCTCGTTCGTCCAGATCATCACTACACTATCTGTGACAGCGCTTGACATCCTCTGTCGAGAACTGACGCGAGCTTGCATGCTCGTCCGACTGCGACGCGCCTTTAGGATCTGTTCCCTCATTCTGCTTCCGTCGCTACTCATCTATCAGTTCTTCGGACGTTGGTCACCGGCAGCAAGATCGATGTCTGCTTCAATATCACCCCATGAGGTTGCATCCTCGCTACTTGCCGACAATGGCCTACGATTGCAATCCTTGAAAGTCATCCAGTCGCTATGGGCTGGTTACGGCCAGATCTGCCTTCTTACTGCTACACCGGATTCATCACGGAACACGTCGGCTCACTCTTCCCGTTCAGTATCTGCAGATAACTCTAACGTAGCCACACCACAAGAGCAACAGTCATACGTGCTGAAGTTGATCACTCCGCCGCCTAGCAGAGCCAAGGATGAAGGGCACACCAGGAAGATACTCAGCTATCAAGTGGAGCAGCATTTCTACAGTCATCTCGCTCCCCAAATGCCACCATCGATCGCTGTTGCAAAATGCCTCGGAAGCATTAATCAGCATCACGCCAACGGCACATCGACAACGGCGATGATATTGAGTGATCTCAAGCAGCAGTATCCCATCGCCGGAGAAAAGCGGGATGTGTTATCATCAACTCAGGTCACCGCCGCGCTAGACTGGCTCTCAGGATTTCACGGATTCTGGTGGGCCCGCGTCAAAGCCTTGCATCGTTCATCGCTTGTTCGGCCACCGCTCGAGGAAGTGCGGAACGATAGTGAGGACGCCACCGAGAAGACTGTCTGGCTCAACGGCGGCTACACGTATCTTGAAACAAGACGCAAGGAGTACGCGAGCCTGATTGCAGACGAGTATTCTGAGTGGTGCGTGCCCTTGACAAGCCCAGTCGGAGCCCAAAAACTATCAGTCTCGGAGATGGTTGCGATATTCTTGGCCCCTAAACTGTCTGGCCCATCATTAATCAGACGCTTCGAGACGCTGATTCATGGCGACGTGAAATCCGAGAATCTCTTCACAAGCAGATCCGGAGAGCAGGTGGCGTTCTATGACTTTCAATACACCGGCCTTGGCCTCGGAGTCTGTGATCTTGCGAAGCTGTTTACGTGCTCCATCCCTCTGAGCATGCTTGTGGTCGATGAAAACGTCCCAAATGAACTGCCGATGCAAGACAGTGAAAAGAAGCTGCTGCATCGCTATTGGACAGGGCTGAAAGCCATCAGCGGGCGAGACTATGACTGGCCGACATTTTTGTGGCATTGGGAAGTTGCGCTCGTAGACTGGCTGCGCTTTCAAGCCAGCTGGGGCTTCTGGGGCAATACAGAGTGGCTTGAAGCAAGGGTGCGCCATATTTTGAACGACAGCGCGTGGCGGGACACCCTGGAACAGACTACAACTGGCACTTGAATTTCTGGTTGAAAGAAGAGACTGTAGGCTGCAGCCCGTGATTGCGCTTCGATACAAGGAAGACCCGCCCCGCTTGCACATTGTTTCCATTGTGCATCCTTTAAGCCTTGCACCCCCCTCATATGCATGGAACTCCGGGATTGGGTATATATATTCGAGAATGCTGAAACCAGCATAGACGCGAATTTGCCCGGATTGCCTAGTGGTAAGGCGTCGCACTCGTAGATCCAACGACATGCGAAGATCCTGAGTTCGAATCTCAGTTCGGGCATGGCTGCCTCTCGTGGCCTGGTTTTTGCCCCCTTACAAGTCTCTAAGGCGATACAGTCGAATCACCGTTATAAGGATACGCTTGGGGAGCCGAAAATT
>TARA_R110002003_G_scaffold70_8_pt1 | contig 25610 bp, 24 predicted proteins | sample TARA_R110002003 | Tara Oceans TARA_R110002003 (sample SAMEA4396441) | marine metagenome | biome: Westerlies Biome; feature: [SRF] surface water layer (ENVO:00010504); material: water (ENVO:00002006), including particulate matter (ENVO:01000060) such as... | depth 5 m
AATGTGCGAACAGGCGCTTGCATACGAACCTTTTCTGGTCACAGCAAAGGTATTGCTTGTGTGCAATTCGATGGGCGAAGGATAGTCAGCGGCAGTTCTGACGAGACCGTCCGCATTTTTGACCGAGCTACAGGTGCTGAAGTAGCCTGTTTACAGGGTCACTCCAATCTCGTCCGCACCGTGCAGGCCCAATTCGGTGACCTTCCTGGAAATGAGGAGGAGCTTGAAGCCGAGGCGCGTGCGGTGGATCGCAATTTCTTCGAGGCGCAGAATAGGGGACTTGTATCGCAAAATCTCACTAGAGAGCAGCGGCGGGCACGGAACGCTGGTTCCAAGGATCCGAAGGCTATTTTTGCTTACGGAGCAAAGCTGCCACCTGGCGGAGGCGGCAGTAAATGGGCCCGCATTGTGTCGGGTTCCTACGATGAGACGGTCATCATCTGGAAGAGGGGACCTGATGGAGCTTGGGAGAAGTCTCAGACTCTTCTGCAGCACGAGGCTGTTCGGAATGCAGGCGGTCGACCAAGAAGGCCAGTCGTTCCGGTCCAACCAAATCCAACCCAAGCAAACCCAAATCCAAATCCAAACAACCAGCAACAAGCTCAAGGCGCAACCCAGAACAATTTTCAAGCGCTGGCGCAGCAGGCTCAAGCACAAGCTCAAGCAGCTCAAACTCTGGCACAACAGGCACAAGCCGCACAGGGCAATAATACCATCGCCACCAATAACACGATCACGGCAACCACGAACGCAGCCGCAGCTCCGGCAGCTCCTAATGCAGGTCAGCCAGTGGGCCCTGCCCAGCAAGGTGCGGCACCGAATGTAGCGCCGCATCATCACCACCATGGCCATCACCACCACCACCCACATCCTCTTGCAGGCCCACTAAACACGCAAGGCACAAACTCGCGCGTGTTCAAGCTTCAATTCGATGCAAGGAGAATAATATGCTGTAGCCAGGATCCTACGATAGTTGGCTGGGACTTTGCCCAGAACGACAAGGACATTATCCTCGCGAGTCAATTCTTCAGCGACTCCTTCTGAGCAATGCATGGCTGGACGGATTTATCGAGGCTGCTTGTGCTGATTTGGAATGAACGTCCATGAGCATAACGCTATTTTTATTATTGCGGGTTTTTGAGCGGGGCATATCTCAGCGCGCACTTAGTGCACTCTACAAGGCCATGACAGTGCATGATTCAAGCAAGGGGATTGGCGTAGGATACATATGTATAAGCATTTTGAGGTTCACAGCGACATCCTGGAGATTAGTCTTTTGCGGCGCGAGGCGACCACATATTCATAGTAAATCGGCATCATCCTCAAATGAAGGCTGAGGTGAGAGTTATGACCTTCAGATATCTCATCGTCTCTGAAGTTGGCAGTGAGGACTTTGTGCAAGTCAATGCTGGTCTCTTGAAGTGTTGTCGTTGCAATAAGCTCGGTAGCGCTTACTCTGTTTCAGGCACGGTTGTGAAGTGACACCCAGGGCAAGAACGACATCTCACAACCTCGCGGTCCTACATGCTTCCCGGACCGTATCCAACATGCTCTTCAACCACACAGAAAGAGCTTGGGTGGCTACCCCAGCTGCCTAGTCACCTGCGGAAGCTGATATACCACTCCCGGTGCAATCAGGGTAGGCGCAACGATGCAGTCTAGAGACCCATATTCGAGGGAAGAGTCAGGTCTAATGGAGCCGGAAACGTCCAAGACGCTGATACATGTCAACGAATGCGTCCTTCAGTCGCCCGGACGATTGCCTAGCGATGTATGGCAAACGGTAATGCTGTTGGAGAAAGCGGTGCGTGGTGTTTGCTGAATTCAGTCCTTTGGGCCAGTATTTCCAGTTCGGGTAATGTGAACGACCAACGACTAACATCCGTTTGTAAATGCAGGTGTATCTCGCAGCATTCGGCTCTCCTAGGTATTTCACATGCGGTGCGGTCCCACAATATGTATGGTATGTTGATATCGGTAGTCGGAAAATCGCCATCCGCTTCCAAGTCCCCGGATCGCCGCCCGAAGCCAGCCAAGACCACACGCCAGCCCGTTGACATCCGAGATTGCGCAAGACGTGAGCAAGAGTGAGGAAAAGGCCAGGGCACCCGGAAGCATATGAAGGCAGCGCCGAGGCGTCGGTAAGGCTGAAGCATGGCACTCGGGGGCAAGTCGGGTCCCGGAAACAGGGCGCATCCGCCACTAGGCGCAAACGGCAACGTGCACCGATGGATTTTTCGAGTCTTTGGCGGGCGCGGCTCCACCGTTGGAGATGAGGATGGGGCCCCTGGAGAAATGCGCTTTTCGTCCGATTGAGTGCTTGGGGATCTGGAAGATTTTGGTGGTGCGGAATGGAAGAGGCCATGTGCAATGACGACTGTGGATGCCACGATAGCTTCACGATGTCGACGTCAACACCAGACTGACATCTCATGATGTCCACGCACACAATCCCATGCTGCTCTGTTTGCTGGAGGCCACCCAGGCGCACATGGTGCAAGCACTCCAGAACCGCACCAGCAGCGCGGGTCCTGCACTGGTCATAAAGCCTCATCGCCAAGCCGTCAGAGGAAGGAATCGGTCGGCGACACCTTGAACGCACTCAGCGGCGTGTGATTGGCTCGAGTTCGCTTTTGTCGCTCTCGGTTCCGTATGCGCCGTATCCGAGACCATCGACTTGCCGCTTCAAGCTACGCGGCAGGCGCAAGCGAGGCCCATGCCCGGACAGCAGCCCATCCGCCTCCGTTGCAACGCAAGCCAAGCCGCCCGTCCGCCGCCTGCTGGACCAAATTGTTTCCTGAGGCGGCTTGGGCTGTCCTCATTAGCTGCAGCGTCTCCTACCTTTTGTCGAGGCAGCTCCCCTTGTTTATAACTGTTTGCCTTGCCCATTTCGAGTCCCTTACTGTACCACCTTTTAATACCACCCTTTGCATTTGCTTTCGTTTCTCCAACTTGCTGGAACGCGAAGACGATCCCCCGACGATCGTTGTTCGTCCAGCATGAGCTTAGTCGGCAACTTTACATCCAACTACGACAGGGAGGCTATTTCCGGTGGTGTTCCCAGTGCAGAGATGGCAGGCCGCCGCCCGTCTCAGTCACACTTCAACGAGCAGGAGCGCGAAGTCTCAGATTCGGATGCGTCCACGATTGCAGCAAACTTGGAGGGCTCGCCACAAAGTCACAGGCGCCATCCAGACCACAAGGAGTCCTATCAATCAGCACAGCAAACGCTCGATCAGGACGAGGCTGCCGAGCTCGAAAGGAGACACTCAGCAGTACACGCGCTTGCGAGGCGACTGACTACGCAGAGCCATGCTACGGCGGCTCACCAGAACCCATTTAATGCGGAACCAAATGGCCCCTTGGATCCCAATGGCGAAAACTTCAACGCTCGGGCCTGGACCAAAGCCATGCGCAACTTGCAGCTCGAAGATGAGCATGCTGGCCCTACGCGAACAGCTGGTGTTTCCTTCCGCGGCCTAAACGTCCATGGCTTCGGTGCCGATACCGACTACCAGAAGAGTGTAGGAAACGTCTGGTTAGAAGGTCCCGGACTGATCAAGAAGCTGAGAGGCAACAAGGGACGCAAGATCGATATCTTGCAAAACCTTGACGGTCTTGTCGAGGCTGGCGAGATGCTTGTCGTCCTCGGGCCGCCTGGGTCTGGATGCTCGACTTTCTTGAAGACCATCACCGGCGAGACGCATGGTTTCTTTGTCGACCAGAACTCGCACCTCAACTACCAAGGTGTCAGCCCTGAGCTGATGAACAGGAACTACCGCGGTGAAGCTATTTACACGGCAGAAGTTGATGTCCATTTCCCCGCTATGACGGTCGGCGAGACACTGTACTTTGCTGCTCAGGCGCGTCGCCCACGCAATATTCCCGGAGGCGTTAGCGTGAAGCAATACGCTGAGCACCAACGTGACGTTATCATGGCATTGTAAGCAATGCACAAGCAACATCACATATCCAATGCTAACTACGTGCGACCAGGTACGGTATTTCCCACACCATCAACACTCGCGTTGGTAACGACTTCCTTCGCGGTGTCTCGGGAGGAGAGCGCAAGCGTGTCACCATCGCCGAGGCTTCGCTCAGCCGAGCTCCTCTCCAGGCATGGGACAACTCGACTCGAGGTCTCGATTCCGCCAACGCCATCGAATTCTGCAAAACTCTTCGTATGGAGACCGAGATTAGCGGCACCACGGCGTGCGTCGCCATCTACCAGGCACCACAAGCTGCCTATGACCTCTTCGACAAGGCTCTTGTGCTCTACGAGGGCCGACAGATCTACTTCGGCAAGACCACCGACGCGAAGCAGTTCTTCGTCAATATGGGTTTCGACTGCCCTGCCCGCCAGACCGACGCCGACTTCCTCACATCTATGACCAGCGCCCTCGAGCGTGTCGTCCGCCCTGGCTGGGAAGATCGCGTCCCACGTACACCTGATGAGTTTGCCCAGCGATGGAAGGACTCCCCAGAGCACGCAGCACTGATGGCCCAGATTGAAGCCTATGAGCAGAAATACCCTCTCGGCGGCGAATACGCTCAGAAGTTCGCTGAGTCTCGCAGAGCCCAGCAAGCTCGTGGACAGCGCACTAAGTCCCCATACACTCTATCGTACACCCAGCAAGTCCAGCTCTGCTTGTGGCGAGGCTTTGTACGCTTGAAGGCTGATCCGAGCATCACCGTCACGCAGCTTATTGCCAACTCCATCATGGCTCTGATCATCTCGTCCGTCTTTTACAACTTGGCTCCTACCACAGAGAGTTTCTATCTCCGATCCGCACTGCTCTTCTTCGCTATTCTCATGAACGCCTTTGGTTCCGCCCTCGAGATTCTCACTCTTTACGCCCAACGACCAATTGTCGAAAAACACTCCCGATACGCTCTCTACCACCCATCTGCTGAAGCATTTGCCAGTATGTTGACGGATATGCCTTACAAGATTATCAACGCGATCACGTTCAACTTGGTACTGTACTTCATGACTAATCTGCGACGCGAGCCCGGAAACTTCTTTTTCTTTGTCCTCATCTCCTTCACCCTCACATTGGTTATGTCCATGTTCTTCCGCTCCATCGCCGCCGTGTCCCGCTCCCTTGTCCAGGCCTTGGCACCTGCTGCCATCCTCATATTGGGTCTGGTTATGTACACAGGTTTCACCATTCCTCCTACCTACATGTTGGGATGGTCCACCTGGATCCGCTACATCAACCCTGTCAGCTACGGCTTTGAGTCGCTCATGATCAATGAGTTCCACAACAGAGACTTCGAGTGCAACCAGTTCATCCCGTCTGGCCCAGGATACGAGGGCATTAGCGGAGTACAGCAGGCTTGCATGGCTGTAGGCTCTGTGCCAGGGCAGCCCTTCGTCAATGGCGATGCGTACATCACTACCGCTTTCGAATACAAGGCTGGGAACAAGTGGCGCAACTTTGGTATACTTTGGGTCTTCTGCTTCGGTCTCATGTCCGTCTACCTGATCGGTACCGAATACATCACCGCCAAGAAGTCCAAGGGCGAGGTCCTCGTCTACCGCCGTGGCCACAAGGTTCCTAAGAGCAAGTCTACCGACGACCTTGAGGGCGCTCCAGCCGGCCGCACTGTCTCCACTCAGTACGATAACTCCGACGACATTGCTATCATCGAGCGCCAGACGGCCATCTTCCAGTGGAAGGACGTCTGCTACGACATCAAAATCAAAGGAGAGGATCGCCGCATTCTCGACCACGTTGACGGCTGGGTCAAGCCTGGTACTCTGACTGCACTCATGGGTGTCTCAGGTGCTGGAAAGACCACTCTCTTGGATTGCTTGGCTACACGTACGACCATGGGCGTCATCACTGGCGAGATGCTGGTCGATGGCAAGCCTCGTGACGACTCGTTCCAGCGCAAGACTGGCTACGCTCAGCAACAGGATCTCCACTTGTCTACTTCTACCGTTCGTGAGGCTTTGACCTTCTCCGCCCTCCTCCGTCAACCTGCCCACGTCTCTCGCCAAGAGAAGATCGAATATGTCGATGAGGTTATTAAGCTCCTGGACATGACTGAATACGCTGACGCCGTCGTTGGTGTGCCTGGTGAAGGTCTCAACGTTGAGCAACGCAAGCGTCTCACTATTGGTGTTGAACTTGCGGCTAAACCAGCCTTGCTTCTCTTCTTGGACGAACCCACCTCCGGTCTCGATTCTCAAACCTCTTGGGCCATTCTCGACCTGCTCGATAAATTGAAGAAGAATGGCCAGGCTATTCTATGTACTATCCATCAACCTTCTGCTATGTTGTTCCAGCGCTTCGATCGCCTCTTGTTCCTAGCCAAGGGTGGCCGCACCGTCTACTACGGTGATGTCGGTGAGAACTCGAAGATTCTTGTTGACTACTTCGTTCGCAACGGCGGCCCACCATGCCCACCTGCCGCCAACCCGGCTGAGTGGATGTTGGAGGTCATTGGCGCTGCTCCTGGTTCGCACACCGACATCGATTGGTACCAGACATGGCGCAATTCCCCAGAGTACGCTGAAGTTCAACGCCACCTTGCCGAGCTCAAGTCCGAGCGTGGACAGCAGGAGGCACTTCAACGCACCATCTCTGCCCAGAAGCGAGAGGACAAGGCCGCGTACCGCGAGTTTGCCGCTCCATTTACCCAGCAGCTCCGGGAGACCTTGATCCGTGTCTTCCAGCAATACTGGCGTACACCCTCGTACATCTATTCCAAGACCCTTCTCTGCGTGTCTTCGGCCCTCTTCATCGGTTTCTCACTCTACCAGATGCCCAACACTCAACAAGGTCTCCAGAATCAGATGTTTGGCATCTTCATGTTAATGACCATCTTCGGCCAGCTCGTCCAGCAGATTATGCCTCACTTTGTCACCCAGCGCGCTCTATACGAAGTCCGCGAACGACCTAGCAAAACGTACAGCTGGAAGGCCTTTATGATCTCCAACATCATCGTCGAATTGCCTTGGAACTCACTCATGGCCGTGCTCATCTTCTTCTGCTGGTACTACCCTATCGGCCTGTACCGCAACGCCGAACCTACTGACGCCGTCACACTCCGTGGTTTCCAGCTCTTCTTGTTCGTGTGGATGTTCCTCCTCTTCACCTCGACGTTCACACACATGGTCATTGCCGGTATTGACAGCGCTGAAACGGGCGGAAATATTGCCAACTTGATGTTCTCGCTCTGTCTCATCTTCTGCGGTGTCCTCGCCCAACCGTCCGACTTCCCGCGCTTCTGGATCTTCATGTATCGCCTGTCGCCGTTCACGTACCTCGTGTCTGGCATGTTGTCCGTTGGTCTAGCCAATTCGTCTGTTCAGTGCGCAGATCGCGAATACGTCGTCTTCCAGCCTCGCTCTGGCGAAACGTGTCAGCAATATACACAGGCATATCGCAGCATGGTCGGCGGCTACGTCGCTCAGGAGAACGCCACGTCGGATTGCCAATACTGCAGCATCAGCGAGACGAATACCTTCCTGGCGGCTATCTCGTCCGACTACAGCGTTGCGTGGCGCAACTTTGGTATTCTCTGGGCGTACGTGATCTTCAACGTATTTGCCGCCCTCGCACTCTACTGGCTCGTCCGCATGCCCAAGCCCAAGAAGGAGAAGGACGACAAGAAGGCGGTTGGTGGCCACAAGGGCGCGGTGGAGGAGCGCATGGTTGGCCAGACTAGCCGTGATGGAAGTGCTAGCCACTCTTCTGCCGTGCCTGAGAAGCATAATGATATGGCACAGGAGACGAGGAGGTATGCGAGCATTACCGGGGCCACGACGCCGCCAAGGCAGGAGCAAGATGTTGCCGAGAAGGTATAGAAGTGGTATCGTCCACACGCATTAAAGTTTTCTTTTTGTTTTTGACATAGTACGCTCTAGAGATAGATTGTTCGATACGCTCAAGCGCTGAGTAGCACTGTACTGCACCTGCATTATCCCCGCACGATTGGGATGGATTTTCTTGTATACTGTAATAAGACTTAGTAATTTCATCGGATGCTCCAACAGAAATACAAGCTTGTAAGGAGTTCAACAAATATGAAAGTCCTCACCATTGCGAGCACCGGAGGTCGTTCACGCCTTCCGAGCCGAGCGCACAAGCCACATCGAGCTTATGACGTATGCCTTACACAACCTCCTTCCAACCAAGTATACCTTCTCTCCAGATCTGTACCAACACACCACATCCTCGTTTCGTTACCATGAAAGACAAAATCGATCCCAAAACCGGCAATCGCATGGCGACACTCCTACGCTACACGTCGCGCATCAATATCTTGTTCCTCGCTGGATTTGCGGGCGGATACGCGATTAACGAGTACATGAAAAAAGAGGCGGGGAAGAAGAGCGTGCTGTTGCGGGAGCCAGGCGATGATGGGGTTGGGAAATGAAGAGTAAAGCTGCGTGTGAAATGGCTGACACCTGTGCTGGATGGGGAACTTCGGCGATACAAGGTTTATGGCCACCGCCATCTCACCTGCGCCTCAGCGACGGGCGAGCCTTCATGGCTACAGCACTCAGGGGGCCAGTGTTAATTAGCTTATCTGACATCCTGGATGCATATGCGTTCGATCACGTAGACTCACTGTCAAATACCAGGCACTGTAGTCGTCAAAAGTCTCTATTCCTACATGCTCCTCTCTCCCAAACCACCCCATGGCACCCACAGCGCCCTCGTCACCCTCCATCCCAACCCCAAACCACCTCCCACCACCCCTCACTCCATCTCCCTCCACACCACCACCTTTCCCCTCCCACCCGCCACCGCCGCCATCCACTCCCTCCACGCCCCCACATCCACCCTGTACCCCTCCACGAGGGGCACACGCCCGCCCTTCTCCATCTTCCACACCTCCCTCAGGAGGGTGCGGGCGCCCTCTTGCACCACCGCAGCAGCCTCCTCTACCCGAGGCAGCTCCGCGCTGCTCGCCGACCGCAGTTCCTTGCGCAGGTTCTGCAGGGAGCTGAACCGCTTCAGTCCCTTGGGCGGCGGTACGGCGGCGGGCTTGGGCGCATTGGAGCCGCCCGGGTAGATGGTGTGGAGGCACTTTGACGACCTCGTCACCGCTGAGGCGTGCCACGCCATCATGACGTGCGGCGGGGTGGCGCCGGGGTAGGCGCTGTGGTGCGCCTGGATGAGGATGTAGGCCCAACGGCCTTCGCCCACCTCCGCACGGTGCCGCATCGACATGTGTTTGGCGTCCTTGTAGGGGACGTGGATGCCCACGGCGCGCTTCGCGGCGTCCATTTTGGCCTTGTGGAGGGCCTGTGCGGGGTGGACTGGGGTCTCGTCGGGGTAGGTGAAGGTGTCGACTTCGTGGTAGGTGATGTCGACGTCGTGGCCGGGGCCGAGGAAGCGAATCTCCCTGTGTGGAGTGTGCTTGTCATCGTAGAAGGCGGCGGACACGAGCTTGTGGGTGATGGGCGGCTGGACACGGTATGGGAAGGCGGCGTTGATGGAGAAGAGGTGGGCATCGTTGAGCTGAGCGTGGAGACGCGTCATACTAACAGACCAGGGCAGCATGATCGTCATGAGCGCTTCGGTGTTGCCAGGGAACTCTTCTTTCCACATCTCCTCTTTATCGACGGCGAGGACGGGCAGACCAGTAGTCTCCTCAGTAAGCTGAGCCTTAATTAAAGCAGGGCCGAATTGATCGGATGACTGCGAAGGGCCGCGCTTCCTGGAGGCTGGTTCTTTCGTGGGCGACGGCGGCTGAATCGTGATCTGCGGTACTGGTAGCATCTGCTGACGCTCCTCGAGGAATGGCATGGGAAACGGTGGCGTTCCGTGGATGGCGGGAATATATGCACCTGGCATGAAACCCTGGGGTGCAATGTTACCTGGCTTTGTCTGAACAAAGTCCCATGACGGCTGTCGCTGCAGGCGAGGTGACGGGAAGAGCACTGATGGAGCAGGTCCTCTAGGGTGAGGTATGTTGGTAGAACTGGTGGCAGCAGTGGGTTGAATGTCGTAGTTGTGATGCAAGCTGCTGGGCTGCTGAGCAGGCTGCTGAGCAGGCTTATGCTCAGTGTCGCTCTGCATCTTCTGCTTCGCTTCGGTCTCTCTAGCCTGTCGGATGATGTCGATTGGACTCTGTCCCTTCATCTGGAGGTCCACGCCATACTCCTGCAAGCTCGCCACGAACCTCTGCTCAAGATCATGCGGCATCTGCGGTGGTGTCGCATACGGCTTTGGCGGCTGGTGTAGAGTGACTTCCTGGAGCAGCTTCGAGGTACCAAACGACGTAAAAACACTAGAAGCCAAGTTAGTCCTGCTACTTGGCGGCGTCTTCTCTTTGAGTTTCGAGTGAACGTCCGCGGCTGGTGCATCTTGAGGCGAGGAGCCATCGTACTCTGAACGGCTGTAGTTGGGATCTACGGAGGCTGCTGTGATTGCTTCTGGGTCTGCATCCACTGGTTCTAGAGCGTGGTGGTCCAAGGCAGCAACTGGCGTCAGTTCCGAAGGTGTGATAACCAGAGAGGAAGTTGAGTCTGGCGTGTTGACATCGGGAAAGTGGGGAGGAGAGTGCAAGCCAGCTCCATCGGAGGGCATCTGGTTGCTCTTCTTGTTCTTGCGGTTGTTGTGCTTGTTCTTCGCCATGGTGAAAGTGAGAGCTTTTCCTGTTCGGAGCGGAGCGTGAATGGCTGTCTGTGACAAAGGTATACCCTAGAAGCGTGGATGCGCTTGAGAATCAAGTGATAACAGAAATGCACTTCGAAGGTGATGTGAAAATCTGCTGGTGTTGTGGTGTTGAGGTTGAGCAGGTGCAAAATTTGCTGTAATCGACGCAACCAGGTTGCCATGACAGAGCGACGACAAACGGACGAAAAACAACGAGGTGAAGGAGGAAAGCGCACCATTATCATTATTGCATCAGATATAGATGCCTAGCTAGGTTTCCAGTCACGTTGCTCCTCGATTACATTCGTAAATGTATTACTTTAAAATCGTCTTGATGGTCCCAGTATTCAAGTGGCCGGAACCTGTTTGGGCTGTAACTACTTGGTGGTTGAGAACACATAGTCGGCCTCCAGAGTATAGGTGGGGCTATTAGGTCCAAAGATGTGCTTCTTCTCACGCTGCCACTCGGGCTGGTTGATCGCATCGATCCAGTCCTGGACTTCCATGACAACGCAGCCGTACTGTTGCACGAACGCAGGTCGGCCTTGCACGCCCTGGGTCGACTTGATGGGGAGATCACCTTTGGTGCATTAGCTACAATTGTTTCGCATTCAAGTAAAGATCACTTACCAACTTGGCCGCCACAGCTGTACATCTGGAACGCCTCCTGGTCGGAGTAGATGTCAACCTTGATGCCAGACCAATCGCTGGACAGCGAGGCAACTGGTCCAGTGTTGTGCCAATCGTACGGACCGTTCTGAGCACGGTTAACGAGGTAGCAGTTGTCGTAGCCAGTGCAGTTGGTGCCGCAGTTGCCCTTGAGATCCGGGGATGTGAAGTTGGCGCCAATTTGTTTGGGGGCAGACCAGAAATCGTTGACGGAGTACTTCTCGTTCGGCAGGATAGTGCCATCAGGAATTAGAATGCCGTCGACACCAACGCGCTGACCGGAGTAAGGCAAGTGGAAGGTGTGGTTCAGGGCAGTAGGCGTGTCCGGGTTCGCGAAGCCGTCCAAATTCCAGTAGGTCTGTGAAGGTCAGTTCCTCTTCCCAAGATATGATGGACGAGACGTACGTGAGAGGTCAGCATGATCGGAGTCTTCTTGGTGGTCGCCATAGCCACGATCTTGATCTTCCAGGTGTTTGGCGTCATCGTGTATGTGATATAGCTCACGACCTCTCCAGGGAAGCCCTGCTCGCCATCTGGGTCGACAATCGAGAAGGTAATGGAGTCGGCCGTGTGGGAGACGATGGTGAAATTGCGGTAGTCCCAGCCGTTCGGTCCACCATGGAGGGTATCGTTGTTGTTGTTCTCGTTGGGCAGGATATTGAACGTCTCGCCGTCGATGACGAAGGAGCTGTTCTTGATGCGATTGGCATATCGGCCGGGCACACCACCGAGATGGGGGTGCACTTCGCCCTCGTATGCGGTGGCATTGTCGAAGCCCAAAACGATGTCCCGCTCGACGCCATCCTTGCCCTTGATGAAGAGGTTCGAGATTGATGCGCCATACGGAATGAACAGGCCGCGGATGCCATCGGCTTTGATCTCGTACTTGCCGTTCTCGTCAGGCCCGAGGGTAGAGTTGGAGCCGTACTGCGCAAGAGCGGTCGCGGCGAGCAGCGAGAAGAGAGCCGGAGTCCACATCGTGCACTTGTCAATCGCAGTCGCGTCGAGAAGTGGAGGCGAGATAGTGAGGTGGAGTATCGCGCGGATCACACAGGGCGGAGTGCATTTATATGCAATTGGGGAGGAATCAAGCGCGTTTTTACCGGTTCAAACACCCGATGACCAGGTTCGGGTTCCTCTTCTTTCACTCATTGCGTTCGCGGACGCGATCCCGTTAGCAGACGCAATCTGGGGGCTGGTGCGCTTCCTTGTGAGAGGTCGTGCCGCTCCCCGCAAAAGGCAGCCCATGTCGATCGCTCAGGAACACGGATGCTAAGTCATGACGGAACAGCATGGTCGGCCCTGCCAGCGAGGACACGCTGCGATCATTGTTACCTATAGCATGGTAACGATGGTTCGTGTCGCAATTGTGCGTTCAGTTCCTTGACCGCTTTGCGTACGAAGTATTCCGTTCCCAAACAGCTTCGGCAGGGGTGCTCGGAGCCCTGGACGTCATAGCTTCATATAACGGTAGCAGGTAGCAAACCACAGGTAGTACCTAGACAAAAGGCGTCATCCCACCGGAGACAGCTTCGTCGCACGCGGCGATTCGCGGAATTACTCCACCGCCGGCACACTGACATGGCATGGTACATGGGAAGGTTAAAATATGGTGTGGAGAACGGCTGCGGCTTAATGCACTCCCTGCCTTAAAGCTTGCGGGGAAGCTTGAACGCGCCACCCAGACCGCGCAACACCATCACGTGCTGGGAAGGACTACTGCATACAGAACGACATCCGGGAGGTGCGATATTGCACGGGAAGCAAGAGCGGTTCTTGTGCCTGTTTGAACCTGCGCTCGAGAATTCGACTGATTATTCTTTTGCATTTCTCGCCTTGCTACCAACATACTCGCTACATCCAAGCTGGCTTCAGAAGCGAGCATGTAATCCACCTCGACGACGGCATCTGGCCAGGTCTCTCCCAGCATTAGTGTCTACTACACGATATCGCTTCGCGCAATCATCACCTCACCGCCTAGAGGCGATATTTCTTCCTCTCCGGCCCAGGCGAGACAGATGATTGCATTGACTCCCGATACTCCCTAGCATACAAACTTGGGTCAATATGAGCCATCCCTTCAATGACTTCTGTCGAGGCTGCGTGGTGCCGCGAATGTTCCGGAGACATGGTTGGCGATACTGCTGCAGACGAGCGTCCATATCTGTCCACAAGCGAAGGATACCGCCTGTCTTCTGACGAAGCTGGAGCGTGAAGCGGCATAGCCCAGCCTGCCGGATAAGCTGGGCCCGAGGCAGGCAGTTGATCACCATAAACATACTCGTCTTCCGGACGGACAGAGGAGAAAGCCCAAGCTGGAAGATAGTGGGACTCGCGTTCTGCGGCTGCAGCCTGAGCATCCAAGCGACACACGAGTGAGTCGTTGCGTCCTTGCGGCACCGGGGCTTCCATCTTTGATGCCACGTTAACAGCCGACAACAAGCTCTCGAAAGAGCTTCTCGCAGGCAAACCGTGTGTATGATATGGAAGGAATCCACCTTTTGCGTCCTGGACCAAAGTTTGTGGCGAGTTAAACGTCTCCAGCGGCTCCCGGGTGTGATTCTGTTGTACCGGTAACTCCAGAGGTGCAGCATCATAAGTCGGAACCATGGCTGGTACAACCGGGGCTTTGTATTCCGTAGACCCAGAATCGTCCGTCCGCTGCCTCGACCGGGGGGGAGAGGAAATCTCCTTGGCCACGCGCGACTTTAACTCCACTTTGCAGCTTGGATGATCGTCCCAGCTGACGTTTGGCTTGTTGTGTTTCGCCCAACACCCAGTGTCGGTATCGAGGTCATCGTACCTAATGCCCCAGTGGTGCTTCTTGACTTTGGAGCGAGTCGCAAAGCGCTTTCCGCATAGACCATGAATAAACGCACCATTGCCCTCTGTCCGGCTCCGGTCCACCACGTTCTCAGACTTGGTGCTTCTTGACCGACGCTTGGGACCCATTTCGTTCTCGCTCTTCATCTTTGTGAAGCCGTGCTCAGGCTCCAACGTCACGCCTGGCTCCTCGAGCTCGCCATCAGGACTGGACAGCCAACGATGACGCTTTCTGGATGGAGGCGGCATTTCAGCGGGGTCGCCAACAGCAATCCTTCCTGGAGATAACTCTGAAGAACCTCGAAGTGACGATGGCATCTGAGGTTCAGCCCGCTCTCGGTGCAGGAATGGCGCCGACACGGTGTCCGGCAGCTGGGTTGGATATACAGTGTCCAGACTGCGCATGGCGTAGTGTGTAGTGGGCGACTGGGTTTCGTCCACTGATCGGTAGTACCCGTCATAAGGCAACTGCCTGTCCGCAGCCCATGTGTTGCCATAGTCCACTTCTGTCCACGTGTTCAGATACTGAGATTGCTGTGGTCGCCACATGATACTAGGGTCGACATTCGGCTGATCGGGGACATAACCGTAGTCGAAGTTGGGGATCGTTGCAGCGTCGATCATAGAACCAGGACCTGGTGTCACAAGCTGGGTCGTAACGAGCTCGTTCGAGGGCGAAGGGCCATAAGATGAGAGAAATGCAGGCTCTGCATGTGGTTCGAATTCATTACGGCACTGCGCGTCCGCCGAATCTTGTCCATCCTTATGCTCAAATCTTGCGTGTGTGTTATTAGCACTGTATGTGACCGGGTCAAGAGGCGGATAGGCGCGACTACTGGACTCCCATGGCACCGACATCGACGGCAAGCGCATCTGTGGCTGATGTGCGGGCTGGAAGAATTGCGGAACTGGCTGCTGATATGGGTCGAAATCTCCAGGTCCCCACCGTGCATCTCCGTGGTTGAGGATAGCGAGAAGATCATGCCTAAGGTCATCGTGACCGCCGATGGTATCCGAGATGATCGAGAATGTCTCCCTCTTTGAAATCTCGCCTCGACTGAATTTGCCAGTAGTGCCGTGAATTGTTGCTGACTCGTGTGATTGATCGCCAAATCGAAGCTGCCTGAAGTCAGAGACCAATGTTCGAAGAGCGAAGAGTACATGTTTGACACATTCGCGGGCTTCCCAGAACTATGGGCACATTGAAGACGTTGACCGTACTACACGAGAAAGATCTTACCTTCATGTTCTCCATGAACGCAAGCGCCACTTGGTCGATCGTTGGCGGCCGGCCTCCACTGTCGCCATCCTCAACTTGCTGAGCGGCGGCTGCAGACCCGTTCGTCGCGTCGTGGCTGACAGCACATGCCGGTTGTGCCTGCTCGCATTCCATATCGGTACAGATGCGTCGTTGTTGATGTGCGAGTGTATCTGAGCCTGCGTAGCGACTCGTTCCTCATCGACTGCAGCCAGAAGTACCTTTGGTCGTAAGGGATCTGGCTCAGTATTTGCGTCGAACAGTACCGAACGTGATGAAGCTGCCGCACGGCTGACGTCGTGGGGTTGGCGCACGGGCTGCCGCTTCCGCTTGGGAGTGCTCCGTGCTTACAGTGAAGATGAAGCACGTGAATTGTGCGACCCGGCACAACGGGAGGCGCCCTATTCGCCGAAGTCGTTTGTTTTCCGCAGCGGTATCATGCAGACGTTATTGTTGGTTGCCTACCGGTGTACGACGCGCGCATTAGGCGTAGGTGGCAACAGCCGTGACGGTGGTGACTGGGAAGGGAAGCCGCACTGACTGCATGATGGCACAACGAATCGCGCACCTACTCTCTCAGCAACAACTACAACAACAGCTACTGTTTACGTGTTGTGATCTGACGTCGTACTGGCGGTCGTTCGACCACGGAAGACCGTCTGTCGGGAGGGTCCGGCATCGTACACGACTTCTGCAATGCTCTTCCGACACCTCCAGCCGCTTTTCATCTGGTCAAACAACAAGAGATCAGCAGGCTGGCCAGGTTTCAGGCTCAAGAATGTCGATCTGCAGCCAATTACTGTCTTCGCTCTAGACGAGACGGTTTCCTGCATCGCAGCGTCAGAGGCGGAACTCAATTGGGTATAGCTTGGAGGGTACTCACATATATCAATTCTGCGTCTTTGATTGTGCCGGCCTGATACAGTCCGACCGCGAGCGAAGCCAGTCTCAATGGATCACAGTTGCCCTGCGGAGTGAACGCATTACCAATATTGTTTATTGAAAGGGCCGCATTCAGACCGTGCTGTTTGATTAGCTCCAGGACCGGTAGTGTTCCACGTAGGCCTTCTGGAGTACGCATCATGAAAAGGTCCGACGTGGGCAAGCCGACAAAGGAAACAGGTAGGTCGCCAATATTTTGTCGCAACACTTGCCACTCGTCGTGTGCAATGACCGAGTGCAATCTTGAGTTGTCCTGACTTTGGCCACTCTAGCTCCTTCACGATGTCAAGGACGTCCCACACTAGAGGCTGCTTGTCTTGCTCCAAAAAGTAATCAAGATGCAAGTCCAGGTGCTTCTTCCGCGCCAGCGCCAACCGAGTAATCCACCGCACATTCTCTTTCGACTTGGAATCGTCATCATCGACGTATGGCGTACTTCCCAGCACCTCAACACCTTCTTCAGCTGCTGCAACGGTCATCAAAGTCCTCACTTCAGCCCCACCGTCTTGTCCAGAGAACAGCGGAAGCTGTGCGAAAGCGCAGATTTGAACCTCGCATCTGTCCCTATAATCGTCCTTGAGCCTCAGACCTGCGTGCAAACATTTCAGCTGCACCACGCCATCCACCTCGACAAAAGCCCTCATTGCGGTAACACCGAACTGAATGCTCTCTTCAATGAGCAGCCTGCCTCTCCTGAGCAAGTCCTCCTCGTCGAATCTGGATTTGGCCTCGCCAGTCATCTCCATTGCTTCGTTGAAGTCGCCACTCTGGATTTGAAGGTCGCTGTACTTGGGATCCTGCAGCAAGAAGCACTTGTCGAGGTGGATGTGAGCATGGCAGAGAGAGGGCGCTATCAGCCGGTTGGCGCCGTCGAGCACATCAGGCGCGCTTGCATCAAAGGCGCTGTCATGGGGTTGTATCGATGCTATTTTTTCATCTGCAATGGCAATGTCCCATAGTTTGGACGCGGCCTCGTTCGGTATGCGCACGCCAACAATCTTCTTCAAGGTTCGGACTGAGTGTCTGCCGCGACCCGTTTCAGCGTCCATCTCGCTGGTCCGTCACTGGTGCACAAAGGTGGAGACTGACGAAGCAGGTGTGCAGAAGCAGTAATTGGACAAAGACGAGACACGAGATGCTGACGTCTCGACGGACTTAGGCACTGCATATCGCGGATCGGATCGCATGCCAAGAAAACTGCGTGCACGCCGTGAAAGGGCATGACGAGGTGCGACACCAGTGGCAGCTTTCGAATTAGATCCACACCAATCGAGATCTGTTTCATCATCCCAAGCCGGACCCGACGATACGATCAGACGGTCCAGCGTGTTGAGAGGCGTTCGCGGGGCTTCCAGCCTGCCGCAGCCCCGCCATGTTGAAAAGGAGACGCGCGAATCAGGCCAAAGCTCTAATGTGGCACCTTGTTCCCTTGAACGCGTCTCCCCAGAGAAGCGCCCTGCCATCTTCCATCTCCAACATCGCGCTTCCATCGTGACAGTCGCCCCCATCGCCGTCGCCGTTCCCAGAGCCGCGTTCCTGCCCACCATGTACGGTAACCGGACCAACTATATTCCGCCGCAGCAAATGGCGATGCCTGCCGCGCGCAGAGGGCCTGGTAAGTGCAACCGTGAATTCACTGCTGTCCACCGCACCTGCCGCCCCCACTCCACCTCCCCCTCCCCGTCAACATGATTAGCAAGTCTGACCTGGCGTTTGCCTTCCGCAAAGCCCCCATTGTGCCGCCGCAACACGCCGCCGCGCAGCAATACAGCAATGCCAACATGCAGGCCCAGCAGCGTGCCGAAGCCGAGCGCCGCGAAAAGATGCGCCGCATCGCAAAGAACCCGACCGACAAGAACATCCCGGAGGGCATCGAGGACATCTGCATTGGCGACGGCGTGGCACGGTATCGGGAGCTGCGCGAGGTGGAGCGCACACTCGACGCGACCATGATGCGCAAAAAGCTCGACGTCATGGACTCCAAGCACCACTCGCGCGCCTCGCGCTACGGCACCATGCGCATATGGATCTCCAACACCGTCGACAACCAGCCCTGGCAGAGCAGCGGCATCGATGCCGACGCCTTCGACTTTGAGAGCGACACCAATGCCACCTACCGCGTCAAGATCCAGGGCCGCCTGCTGGACGAGCAGGGCGACGAGGGCCTCGAGGACGAACAGGACGACGAGAAGGATGCGGACGCCATGGACGAGGACGATGCAGAGGCCCAGGAAGCCAAGCCAGCTGCGAAGCCGAAACCGTTTTCCCACTACTTCAACTCCATCACAATCGACTTCGACCGCGCCAAGAGCTTGCAGCCCGACAACTTCACGCAGATTGAGTGGAAGCGGCCGGAGACTGCAAACACGAAAGAGGGCAACTTCAGCGAGCTCGAGTTCGAGCGCAAGGGCGACGAGAACATCAACATCACAATCAACTTGCAGCGCTTCCAGAATCCTGAAGTAAGTGTGCATGTGACAGAGCACTCTTGTGGGAATGCTTGCTAAGAAGGATTCTAGGTCTTCCGACTAAGCAAGCCGCTCGCCGAGCTTCTAGACACCGACGAAGAAGACCGCGCCGGCGTGCTGATGGGCATCTGGGAATACGCACGGTCGCAGCACCTGCAGCAAGACGACGATGAGCGCAAGTTTGCATGCGACGCCAAGCTCAAGACCCTGTTTGGTGGAGCAGACTCGTTCTACTTCCCGAATCTGCCACAGCTCATCAAGCCGCATCTGACCACACTTCCGCCAATCCAACTGCAGTACACGATCCGAGTTGACAAGGACTATATCTCCCCCGCCGCCGACTCCGGCAAGGCTGCGTCAGAGCCCACCATCTACGATGTGCAAGTCGCGCTGGAGGACCCCATGCAGCCACTGTTCCAGGATATCCTGCGGCGACCGGACAGCATCCAGACACTGCAAGAGATCCAGAAGATCGACGAGCAGCTCGTCCTACTCATGGGCGCAATTGGCCAGTCGAAAGCCAAGCACGCCTTCTTTACTAGCATGTCCAAGGATCCAGTCGCATTCTTCAAGCGCTGGCTCTCATCCCAAAAGCGCGATCTCGAAGTCCTCATCGGTGAAGCCACACGTGGTGGCGGCGAGGACGCATCAGGCGAAGAATGGAGACGAGGCGGAGCCGACGGTGTTTGGGGCAGCGATGTCGCCAAGGAGAGCGTGGCTTTGTGGTTGGCTCGACAGAATATCAAGACGGCTTAGTGGTTGGTGCTGGATTCCATCTCTTGCTCTTCAGAGGGCCCTGGCGTTTTTAGAGATACCCAAAAGTTTATATCACGGGTGCTTAATATGATAGCATCGAAGCAACCTCTGTTACTTCTTGCGAGAATGATCCTGGACCTTCGGCCTAACCTATTTTGTCTGGCGCCCTGTCGCAACACCATCTTTTGCTTCCACAACGATGGTTTCCACTTCCCGCAACAGACAACATGAGACTCACGGCGGTTCTCTGGTACTCGGATCGCTTCTTAGAACTGACCAATGTATGCCTAAAGCTGCGAGACTGACGAAACAAGATTGGAAACCATTTCGAGTAGGTTAGAACACCACCTAGGATAACGAGATAATTACAGTCCGATCTAGATTCTATCCTGAAAGAATGCGATAAAGTTCAAATCACCGACTTTGAATCACACCGCAATAATACTGACCTTACAGCAATGTGCGATATGGTCAGGCATGGATTATTGACACGAGTTGATGCTGCGCTGGCACGGCTGGCTCCTCGCCTCCTCCACGCAGACGATATTTCCCCTAAAGGCGGGACTGCATACAAGAATGACAACGAGCAGCGACTACCAACTTACAGTACCATTATGGTGTGATTGGCTGCATAGATGTAGCAACGCTGAACGCCATCTGCAGCTCTGATTGGTTCAACTGCGGAGGCATAGGGAGCAACACTCAGCCTCATAAATGTAAGCTCCGCCTCGACCTTCACTACTTCATTCCCCACAACCTTTCCAGCGGCAGATTCGCCATCATGTCCCTCACAGTCACTACTTCCCAGTCAACGACTAACCCCCGCAGCAGCAAGTCCGACCATCAATGGCTGCGGCTCACGCAGCGGCTGGTATTACCACCGACAGTATCCTCCCCACTTCTGCCTCAGACTGCAACGCCGACAGTGACGACGGACTTGTCGAACTTTCCGAAAAGCCCGAAGGTCTTATTCTCAAATCCAGCTCCAGATCCTAGCTTGTTTGAACCCCAGTCGTGCTTATATTCGGATGGCGAGAAAATGGCCAAGCGCCAGGACATCATCACTCACCCACTGCCAGGTTCTCTTTGGGACCACAGCTTAGGCGAACTAGAGCGTGGTAAGTTTCAGTTGCTGTCAAGACTAGTGTAGCTGCTGATTGCGAAGGACTCGTGGATGCTGATCTAAATAATGAGCGCGCGAATCCATCCCAGCGAGAGAGAGATTGGCATCAGCAGCAACGTGACACTTGCGACACAGTGGATCCATGGGCAGTGGAGTTTGAGCCAAATCCCGTTATTTTCGCTCATTTGTTCGACTGCTTCTCGGCCGACGAAGAAAAGGTTGTGCCGGAAGTGACCGAGAAAACTCAACTCGAGCTGCCCATACAGCGCGACCTTCTTGATGTAATATCCTCAGACCCGCAGAAGCAAGATCGAGAGAAAGAAGTCACGTCAGACGAGAGGCAATGCCAAGCGATCACCAAGAAGGGCCAGCGCTGCCGATGGCCAATACAGCCACCTGGCACACTTTGCCCTATGCATACCAGGCGAAATAGCAAAGGTATTGAGATATCAGGCCGCACTATGGCCAGTCCTGATCCTTCTGAGGCCGAGGGAATGGTCACTGGAGAATCCGATGCCAATCTGTTGCCAAGATTGGATGTACCTGCTTCGTCCTCGAACTTGTTTGGGCAAACGCCTGGTTTTCAGAAACCCGACAAGATACCAATTCCAAGGAAAACCCTGACTCCTAAGTCGAGGCGCATAGCTCGCTCCGATAAGGGTGTCAGAAGTCAGGCACCACCGGCGAACACTAGTGAGCACCACAAGCTACTCACGCCTGTTGAGCAAAGTTCCCCACAACCCCGGAAAAACGCCATCGGATATGCTTTCGAAAAGTTAGATGCCGCAAATGTCGTGGATCTGGGCCTCATTGCGGAGCTTACAGAACAGGTGAAGAAATCTGTACTCGAAGAATTCAGGATTGATGTGGTGGGCAACTCTCCGATCGATCTTGCAGATTCCAAGTATGGCTGCCCTGAGTGCGACCTCACCTTCCCGACCGCGGGTAAAGCCAGAGAACACATCAACCGCAAGCATTTCCGGCGCTTTGTTTGTAGCATGACGGGCTGCGACAGGCGCTTTCATCTCCAGGCTGATCTTAACCGCCATGCAAAGACGGTCCACGGCAAACTGGACTCAGGCGCCGGAGCACCTGATTATAATGCTCCGTCTTGGATATGCCCCTTGGAACATTGTTCAACGCCCTCGAAAGTCTGGGCTCGCAAGGACAACTTTAACAGGCATGTCGAGCGCTGTCGGAGGCTGGCCATGACGGTGGAAGATGACTTGGAGAAGGCAGAGACACAGGGAAGAGAAATGGATACTATGATGTTGCGGCAGGGAAGAGAAATGGATACTATGATGTTGCCGCAGGAACGTCGGATGCTCCGGATACCTGTGACTTCGCGCATCTTGTCCAGGCTGAAGACTATCGATGAGGTGGCTGATCAGACGGGATGTGGCACCACTTGGCCAAGGAGCATTATTGTGCAAAACAGGTCAAATCGATGACTCAACAGAGGGTATCGTGTTGAATAGATAAATGTGCTTAATCTACAGCGCACGCAGTTCTCGCAATATGACTTGAAACTCCTTCCTATTGACAGTCTATTCTCATCCATCTAGGAAATGTATGCTCAGCAGCGCAGTCTAGCCAACCACTTCAAAGCGTAAAGACAGCCCAAAACAAAAACTTCGTTGAAAATGCAAAGATGTGCGCCCTCAAACAACCAGACCCGCCTCACGCTCAAGTCACCGCTTAAGGGGATAGAAGCGCTCCTCCATTGCAACCCATCCTGCACCTAACCGCGGCGACATCGAATCCTTCCGCGCTGTCGCCACCTCCTCCCGCTTCCGCTCCCTTCGCTCACAATCCTCCAAATACGCCGGCGGATACTCCTCCCTACTCTGATAATTCGTCAAACACTTCCACGCCTCGAACCCCTCCGGACAATCCGGGAACGTTTCTTCGCCGCCCGGTTCCATCGGCTCCCAGTGCTCGTAGGCACGCGCCTTGATGCCGCGGTGTGCGAAATCCGCGTCCGTCGGGTGCTCCGTCACGATCCTAACGCCGAGGCGCTGGAGCTCGGGGATCTCGAGATTCAGGGGCTCGTGGGACGGCTCGTAGTACCCGATGTAGAAGTCCATGTTGACTTCGTCGGCAGCGTCGTCTGTGAGCCACTCGTGCTCGTGCTGTGTGGCGTGCTGGCGCTGGACGCGGAAGTATTCGTCCTTCAGGGTGGAGTAGTCGTGACCGCGGCGACGCCAGTATTCCTGGATCATGGGGTTGCGGCCGAATGGGATGGGGTAGAAGGGGGCTTCGTGGTGCAGGAAGGCGCGGAGGAAGGCGTTGTCTTCGAATTCTGCGCAGGCGCGGTCGAGACGGAATTGCGCTTGCCACGTCTTGTTTGTGAGGATGTAGGTCTTGGGGAGCGCGAGGTGGCGCAGATAGGTGATGAAGAGGGGTTTCAGCTCGTCCGTTAGCTCGTCCATGAAGTCGGCCTCGATGGTATGGGACCTGATGCCGCCATCGACGAGGGAAGCCGGGTCGAATTCGTCGATGCCGTATTCTTCTTTGGCTGCCTCAACGGCGTGGTAAAGCTCGAGAGGGAAGAGCTGTATTTCTGATTCTTTGGCTTCTATATCGTTTGTGACCAAAGCGTCGAAAGAACAGCCGAAGCTTAAGAAGACGAAGAGCGCTTCGGCGGACGGTTGAATATCGTCATACAAAGCCTCGAATTCCTGCTCGGCAACTTCTAGAATGGCGAGAAGAGATTTGGACAGCCTGCTGTCACGTGCAAGGAGCCAGAAAGTGCTCTTGGAAAGTTTCTTGGGGACGGGTGAGTAGAACTCCGTCTTTGAGCGATCGGACTGCGCTTTGGCCTCAGCAAGGGCAGCGAGCTGAGCGGTGTCGAGGCTTTCCGATGGTAGAGGCACAAACTCCTGATATGGATATGCCGGAAACTCCCATGCATGAAAAGCATCGTATATCGCAGTGCCTGACCAACCGTGGTCATAATCTTCTTGGCGCGCGGTATACGTGGATGAGCCGGCGCACTCGTCACCGCATAGCACTTCGTCTTGGGGGAAGATTATGGGTGATGTACGATTGGAGCCATAACCGCTGTCTTCAGTCGGTGTTGTGCAGGTCAGTTTCTGCTCGCCACCCTCCACGCTCATGGAGCCAGTGATCCGCCTGTCGCGGCCGTACACTGGGTGGACGATGAGCGCGGTGTCTGCGCGGTCGGCATGAGAAGGGCCATGGGCTTGGGATGGGGTTGTGGCGTAAATTGCGTATGTGCCAGTGGCGATCTGCAGGAGGGAGATTGGGCAAATCTTCTGCGCTCGAAGCGAGACAGGCGCTGGGTAGTTGTACTTGCGAGAGACCAGCTGCCATGCGCGGCATGAATTCTGTTGGGTAGACATCTTCTCGTCCGCGCGGGCAAGATCGCGGCGCAGGAACCCGAGGAGAACAATCTGCGAAAGCATCTTGTGTTGTTCGTGCTCTCAAAATTTGACTCAGAGTTGTCTTGACAGTTGACTCGAGAGGTGAGCAAGAAGGCGGAGGTGAGAACTCGAGAGAGCGAAACTGACATTCTATACGCATGCTATGCCAAGCCAGCCGAACTGAGTGAAATGGGACATTGTTTTGCGCACTGTGAGTGGTCAATGCGGGTCAAGGTACCATGGTCCTGCCAATGACTGCAAAGCGGGACAATTCACTGTTTGCTTGACCCAAGTTCTGCCCAGACATTGTGATAGCGGAACGACCTTCAGGCTTGGGAGCTCAATGGAGAAAGTATGGGACCGTTGCTCTACACCATAGTTAGTGTGGCCTAGGCTGGGCCCTCCAACCACCCTAGCGCTCGGTACCTTAGCTTGGCACAGACTACTGACGTTGCACGTGACCTGCGTGAGGTCGCTGATGCCGCGAACAAGTGGTTACCAGATGCGAATGAATAAGGGTGTAAGAACACTTTGATTGGAAGAAAGGAAGCGCTGGCGAACCCCTAGACAACCTGCCTCTCATCCCTAGTGAGTGTGTCGGTGCTACCTTTTGGACCTACAACCTCCTTTTCTTCCCACTCTTGTTTCGAGACTGATGTTCTCCACCCACTCAGCCTACCTGATCCGCCCTCGACTTGTACGGAGATATCTGTGACAACTTGAATATCATGCCCCGCGTCCTCGCTCGACACGTGTGAATGTTTGGTCATCTCGATGACGTCGTCGTCTTGGGATCGATCGACTCTGCGCGGTCGCATGCTTCCAATGGTCGCGTATTGTCGCGGCCCAGTAGTGCTACTGCGGTTTCGGGACGAGAATGCTCCGGGCAGAATTCGGTTCATCAGTGGACGCAGCAATGGAAGGCACGAGCAGATGATGCCTACGTTGGTCTCGACCGAGCTCCAAGTCGCTGCTGGCGGATTGTCGTACGTGGGGTCGCTGGAGTTTGAGATGGCTACGAGTGACTGCAGGCGAAGGATGGACACGACGCAGACGCTGTAGGAGTCAGCTCAATAGCTACTTATCCCTGTACACAGAGAGATGATGACCGCGGCCGTGGAAGGTAACACCAGGCGCCATGCGCAGCAATGTTTCATTTGCGCGTACATCAGGAGTCGTGCGACCACAACCTCCCGAAGCAGTAACCTTGCGTTACCGCACCTCGGATGAACAGAAAATAACGAGGAGCACTCACAATCCGCCCACGGCAAAAATAGAGATGAGAGCGATCTTTTGTCGTCGTCCAAGATTCAAGTTGCGAATGACCGGCATTGGCAATATGATTATTGCAAAGTCTGTCACGATGTTTATCGCCGCATTGGTACTGCATGTTGCTTAGCTGGTGCGCCATATCGTGGGTAGGCAGTCACTTACAACCACATCGCGAACTGGTTGATACAACTTGCAGGTTCCCGCGTCCAGAAGGCGCGGATTGGTCGGCAAGCAAAAATGCTGCTGAAAACTGTCCAGAAAGTGTAGGTCACCACGACCCCCATAACTACC
>TARA_R110002003_G_scaffold3_13_pt1 | contig 25603 bp, 26 predicted proteins | sample TARA_R110002003 | Tara Oceans TARA_R110002003 (sample SAMEA4396441) | marine metagenome | biome: Westerlies Biome; feature: [SRF] surface water layer (ENVO:00010504); material: water (ENVO:00002006), including particulate matter (ENVO:01000060) such as... | depth 5 m
ATCGGAATGCTATGTACGGGATACCGACTGATGTATAGATCATACGCGAGGAAAGTGATTAGTGAGGGATAATTTAAGCAGCTGAGAGAGTCAAAAATTCATTGTTTGGTTATCAGAAGGCTCTAGGTGGTTGTTTGGGCATGCTTGGCGATGGCAGAGGCGGAGCAAATCTTTTGGATCCATCATCGTAAAGCAGACTCTCTTCAGGGACCGAGATGACCATTTGCCGACTGAAACAATACTCTGCGGTAGGCTGTCGCGAGGGACTGCTCCTTCTCGAATTGCCCGAAGCACTGCTTTCTGTTTCCCAGTCTATTATCGGCAGCACGCCGACGTCGCTGAGATCTCTAGGCATCGATAAGGGATCTTTAGTTGAGTTCGATGTGGTCGGGCGCGATTGGGGGACTTCGATCAGCCTATTAAACACATTCTCGGGCGGACGAGGACAAAAGACTGGCCTGGCGACGTTTGCTGGAAAGCGAGACGCGGAGTGCTTATGGCCATGATTTGAGGCGCGGTCAAGGCCGTAAGTGGCAAGCGGACGGCAATATGTTTCTGGGACCTTCTCTGTCAAAGGTGTGCTGCTCGTGTGTGATGAACGGGAACAGGTGGGGTCGAAGCTTGATGTGGACCGGCCTAGAAATCGCTTGATGTACGGTGCCGTGCCGTGGTTGAAGGAGATGGTGTCAGGCTCCACAGTTCCAGCAAGCATACTAATGATGAAAGGATGTAGACAAGGTAAGCAGGCGCTTATGATCGCAAGATTCTGTGCGATTTGTTGGCAGAGCGTTGGCCAACAGTCATAGCTAGTATCAGACCGCGTAGATCGATTTAAAAGGTGAAGCTGTGCGCCGACAGCCGCAACCACACTTGAGATGATTAGCGTGATGTTGTTTCAGTTCATTCCGTGCGAGAAACACCAAGGACACCGAAATACTCTTCCGAGCGGAAAGGCGCACATTCCAAACGGTAAGTGGTATGGTGACCAGCAGAGTCTCCGCAACGATGTTAGTGATCCCTATGTAATTGACGAAGGCGACAACGTCATAGCAATTCTCATTCTCCAAGAAGTTCCAAGGGTGCGGCAGGTCGCAAGCGAACGACGTCACGAGAATTCCAGAGACTGTCCAGACTGCAGTGAAGGCGGCCAACGCCAGCGCGGTATACTTAGAAACTATACCTGGAAGTATCTTTCTGGTAAGAAGACACATTGAAATCCGAGCGCACCCCATGTTGGCAATGTACAACATGCATGCGACGTATTCAGCCTAACCGTGTTAACTGGTTCCTTTTCACTTCGATGCAAGAAATACCTTTTGGTAAATGAGCTTCTGCTTGAAAGTGAGATCGTGGAAATGCTGACCAAGTACGTGGATAGACTCCACCGACACCGCTACCGTTTGGCCGAAACTGAACATCTAAGGCCTTGGTCAATCTAAATCGATCTGCTTACAGGCCTCGTACACTTACTGCTGCTAAACTGACGAAAAGATCATCGAGCCCCAACTTCTTTTGACTACTTTTCATCGCAAGCTTCATTGCAAAGCGTGCCACGAGCGCGCAAACCGCTATCGCAAGTAGTATCCATGACACGATGTTCATGATCATGCCACGATCAGCAATCAGAGCTGTCTGTCGCCGATAGAGAGCCTCCATCGCACTGTCGAACGCAATGACTGGACGTCCTGTCTGTAGTTCCGTAGTGTAGTGGTGAAGCAAAGTGAAGATTGGAACTCATGCAGTCGTTCCAACGACCTCGAAATTGTCTGCTATGTCCGCCAAGTTCGAGGCAATCAGACTTGAAGCATGCATAGGCAATTAACAAGGCAAGAATGGTTTATTAGCCATAGGAAGTCAGGTATAAGAGTGATAGTGCTGACTGAACATTTTGAGTCTGTCGCGGTGGTATCTACACACCCTGTCGCAGCGTCCAACAGCGCCTTATACTAAAACAGCTCGTCGCCGAATTCGGAATGGAGTGCAGCGTTTGACATAGATTCATCCTTGAGGCCGCCACGCAGATGCATTATCCCACCATACATCACCGGATCCACAATATGTGCATCGGCCATTAATTGTGCATCATCCAAAATTAGCTAACAGCTGGCGAGATTAAATGAGCTTTACTGGAGCAAAACGCTTTTAATTCGACGTTGGCGAAGGGGCAGACTTGACGTGTCGAACCCGCAGGTATCACAGTGACCGTCGTGGTGTGGTTGGGGTGGATGATTGACACTTTCGGGGAACGATGGCTGCATTGTGTTGGCTACAAAGTACCCGATGCCGAGACGCACGGACACCCACTACCGGTAGGTAAGCCCCGAGTAAGGCACGCCGTCACGTGCACCTTTTCATATGTATTATGTCTGCACAGTGGTCTGTGTCGTGTCGGTCTTGTAGTAGCTGTCCATGACCCAGCCATGTACAGATGAGATGGGGCTGTCAGATTATGGTGTTTCACATTGGCCAGTCGTGAGTGACGGTTCACCTGCATGTGACCTCTCACATGCCCATACCTCTTACCGGAATCGCGAATTCGATAAGGCCAACACCATGCCCGTTCGTCTATCTATTTGTTCAAAAAGATAGGAGGGACATTTGCCATGTATGTCCAAATAGAGCTGACATGGAGTGTCCTGGCTCCTTCGAGGCTTACCGTTACGCACCACACAGGCATGGACGTGAATTGGTGAGTTTAAACATGTGTAGATTTTCGAAGTAAGAAGTCTTCAACGCCATACCGAGTTCAACTCTGCCCAAGTAAAAGTAACCGACCTTTTCAAGGCTTCATACGAGTTGGACAGGACAGTGTCTATCTGCATTGCGTTATCCCAAGCTCGTCGCGCGTCGAAACTCGTCGAGCGTCGAGCTTTCTGGCGCGGGTCTAATAGGTCTTGTCCCATTCAGAGGTTCGCATTTCGTTGCTGGTTTACCCTGCTGTTGTGGAGCATTTGCGCAGTTGAGCTTGAGAGGGGATCGTGACTTGGGAGCGTACTCGGATCCCATGAGTATTCCAACTTTCATCGTTACAGTTTGCCTTCCGCTTCTATTCTTGCCTTCTCCAGCCGCATCACCTCCCAATTTTCCAGTTGTCCTTTTGTGATCTCGTCGCTCTCTCGCACCAATTGTTCAAAGTCATCAACCATGTACCTTGGCGCTCGACCAATTCCAGGTCCTTGGAAGTCCATCATGCACATTACCAGTGTTTCTTGATCTGGGCGAAGAGGCTGTTTGTTGGGAATGTCAACACGCTCTCGAGGAGTCGATAAGCTTGGCAGTGAAGCGTCACAACTATCCTCCAACCTAGCTTCACGCGGGGTGTCTGCGGCTGGTCCCGGGGGCCCGCTGATGGGAAATTTGTCCGCAGTTGGTGCGACAGCAGGAGCACTGTTGTGAGTGCTCTTCGGCGCTACGAGTGCCGTTTCTTCCATGCTCGCGTTTGCAACTGGGAGTTCGCCATCAAGAAACGGGTCATTAAAGAAGAAGTCATTACTATCCTCCCACTCAGTGGCGTCAAAGAAGGCGTAATATTCATGCTCCAACCCCTTCATGGACGATGCCAACGTATGCCTGTTAAGTTGGCGCGATGTATCGTCGTGATGCAGCCGAGGACCGGGTTTGCTGGCGCCTGCAGACAGGGTCGCACCAGAGGGACATGTTTTTTGGGCTTTCCGCGCCCCGGTTACAGAAGAACCTCCACCCTTCCGCTTGGTGGGCGCACGTTGAGGTGAAGGTTGAGCGCCAGGAAGACTTGCAAGTTGCGATCGGAAGTGTCGTTCTGCAGGTGCCTGACGTGCTTCATGCTGCTCAACATCCGATCTGTTCACCAGCTGGTTATGGACCGGTGTCATGCTTTCACACTGGGCGGCATGCTGTTGAGCTAGCCCCTGCGGTGGCAAGAAGACGTGCGCCTCAGAAGCCCCATGCTGAGGAGCTACAGAACGCTGATGTTGAAGATTCAAGGCAGGCGAGCTCGGGCCTTGAGACATATATGGGTACCCGAAATATGCTGGAGCAAGAGCAGTCGGGGCAACTTGAGCGTTCCCAAAGTGTGCTGTGAGGCGTGGGTCGTAGCCTGTGGGTTGCGCTACATGTTGCTGAGCAAGTCCAGTGTGTACAGCTTGGAATGAATCATCGCCCGCAAAAGACATTCCAAAATATTGCTGGTAGCCTGGGTATGCCATCCGTGGACCGTTGCTCATGACTTGTGTTTGATATTGGAGTTGTGCCTGATGGGCTTGGTATGGTTGGTAGTTTGGCTGATCATAGCTAGTAAGATCGATGGGATTTCCGCGATGGCCTGATTGACTTGGTTGAGGTTGTGCATTTCTACGGTGGTGAGGCGGAACGCCTGAGTTTGTTGCCATCGCTGCGACGATGTTCGTGTGAGATACTCCAAAAGGTTTGGAGAGGCTTTGGAAACCGGAAGGATCGTAAAGTGAAAGGGAAAGGGAGTACGAGAGGAAAATACAATCATGTAGCATGAAACAAGGACAGATCACGCCCGCCGATGACTAGGACAATCAAAATCGTGGTACCGTGGTTCCCTTCCGTCAACAAACGACTTTCGTATAGCGGTACCATATGCCTGGGATTCTCCAGAATCGAGCTCCCTCAATCCTCACCTCACGTCCCTATCGTCATGAACCAGGTCACTCCCATCAGTAGGCATCCCCACAACCCCATCGTTGTCCGCGAGAGGCTGACAGTGTACCAAATCCTTAACGTAATTCTTTCCCAACGGCGACGATTTGGGTGATCTATCGACCAATGTGCAGCACGTATTGCTCCTTCGACACAAGCTCGTTCCCTTTCACTGCTCTGCTCCTCGAGATTTGAAAGGGAGTGGCCGCAAAAGTCGACACGGCGCCGTACGTTCTGTCGAAATTGTCGCGTCCGAGTATCTTCGCAATCATAGTTGGCCATGCTTAATCGAGAGCACAAGTGAAGCTGCTAACAGATACAAGGGCTACCTACGCATGGCTGGAGTTTTGTTTCACACAATACACTTGCCTGGCACAACGGGCGCTGACTATTGTTGGTCCCTTTGCGGCGCAGATCTCGCCGATTTCTCTAGAGCGAGGGCTTCGACTGGCAACACAGCTTTGCGAGCAGACTTTTCCTGGTGGTCGGAAATGGATCCAGAGGAGTATCATCGGTAGCGAAGGTGCAAGGGTCGTGCCTAGCGTTTCTGGGACCGAGCGAAGCATCGATAAAGCTTGGATTGTCCGTCTTTCTAGGACGACGCATCCGAACCCGACTACAAAATTAGTCGACCATGTTCGCCAGCGGTGCGCTCGGTCCTCGATGGCTGAACGCAGTGATGCCGACGGTGCTCCTCATCTCATGTGTACAACGAGCCGCTGTGCGGTTGTCGTCCGCTCAGATGAAGCAGTGTTGCACGTGCCACGGTTGTAGATCTGGTCGAAACTCGGCAGCTATACGCACATCATTTCTCTTGGCGGCTTTGAACGTGGAGGCTGGCATTGATTTTTCCATCTTGAAGAGTTTCCTTTCTTCCCCCAAGGTTGGTTGTTGCTCTGCCTTGGGTGATTCGTAAGGATGGCGGCGAAGCACCGAGATGTGCGCAGTACCTAGATGCGATGAGCCCAACAAGAAATGCAGTGAGAGGGGACCCGGATGAAGAGTTTCAATGTCTTGATCGTGAGCCCCTGCCTTCTTCTGAAGGTGCGCCACTTGTTGTACAATCGTGTCGAGTATATGGTACAGAAATGTCATAGACGCTGAGGAGAGTGCCAACGCCACTCGCTGCCAGAACCAGGCCAGCGATGTATGCAACCCAGCCAACCAAACACCATTCTTAACCGTGTGTTGCTCATTCCGAACATTATGACCGCCTGCTGTATGGTACGTGTACGCTAAATGGAAATCTATGCAGCGACCGCCATGCCGCCACCGCCGCTCGAAGATAGGCCTCCGTCGCTGGGCGGAGGTGGGGGAGCATCGAGCCTCGTATTGTCGGCCATCATGCGGTTGAAGCCAATCGAAACGCCCTCGATGACTGCGAGCAGAATCGCACACGATATCGCACCGTTGCGCATCGATCGGTAGCCTCCTCGTACTGCAAGCGAGCCGCCGGTGAAGAATCCCGCAATAATGGCATTCCAGGGGTCCTCCTTCTTCCGTATGCCCTTGACCGCGCAGTCGTATGTGTTGAAGAGCCCGCCCCAGACACCAAAATTGCCGCCAAGGACGGGCGCGCGGGCTTTGATGGCTGTGATGGCACCGATGCGGCGCTCGCCGTACGGGGAGTTGCGGAACTAGAGAGCCGGTGAGCGCAGTCGAGGACGCCGGGTGCTTGCACATACGCCTTTTACACCGTGCCATACTGCACCTCCGACAGCCTGGTGGTCGTCAGCATTGCACACAGATTGCTCGCGCGATGACATACACCCATGGCGAAGGCGCCACCAAAGTCATTGAGGATGACCCACGGACACGGGTCGCGCGAGTGGTCCATTGCGGCGTGCGGATGTGTGTGTGGGGAGAGGGACGGGCGATGGGATGGGAGATTGGACACAGCAGAATGGGAGAGGCAGGCCGTGGGTGCGGACGACAGCGCTGGCCATGATGCGCATCAACTTTTTCGCGGGACCTTGCGGGAAAACCTCGGGCCGCCGGTTGACGTGTGTTCGTTCACAACCACGACAACCTCACCGCTCCTCCACCGCCACCAGCGACTTGGACACTCCCTCAGACCCGCATTGAGACTGTAATGATGAGGAAAGTGCTAGACCCACGCCTGCTTCACGACCCTGGTATATGTGCCGTCAGTTCTGTACACGTCCTCTGGACCTCCGGATCCTGCATTCGTCGTCTACCTTTCCATCGTTTGTCCGTCACTTCACCCATAAGTTGCATGCAGCATGGCTTCGGGCCCGGATCTGTAGAGCGAAATGATGCGAAATGCAAATATCAGAAACTAACCTTCTCGTAACTCTGTTCCATTATTGTCTTTTGTCACATCTTTCTCTCGCCCACTGAAGATGCTTGCATGGTTTGGGCTCATGTTCGAATGCTCTTCTGCGTCCGGTGTCATCCCCTCCCCGTTGCTCCTCACGCTGAACGCTCATCTTCACCGTGTTCATGATCCAGTCTCCGCATTCAGTGTCATCTTCACCGTGCTCACACTCACTCTCTCCACGCTAAAAGCTTGGCACTGCTCCGCTGCTGTTGTCAACTTTACCTGATCCCCAACTCCCACCCCAATATCTCACCGAACCTTTCAACCACGCACGCATCGCTAGCTGAGATGGTAGGGACTACACGAAACCAAGCTCGCGATGCGACGAGCATAACCGCGCCTTCATCACACCGCAAATCTGCGTCCGCAGCTAAAATCGGACCACACACGGCGATTGACGTTACTCATCAGGCGCCTTCTATGCGCCAGCAGACCAGATCCTCCCACGAGCAGCTCCATCAATACGACGATGCTTCCCGTCTTGGTGAGGGTCTAGAGCGGACGCACATAATTGATCAGCTTCGTAAGTCCTTCTCTCACTGAAAGTAGCAACAACCTCGTGCTAACACGAGATACAGCCCTGCGTGATCAGCTTCATGAAGCTGCAAGCGAGGTCGACCCGCTTGGAGTTCATGTTAAGGATGCCATCTCGACTATCAGCCGCCTCCAAGGTCTCGGGCTGCAGAATCGGGACATCCCTCTCCCCAAGGTCATCGTGCTAGGTGAGCTGCGCCCGTTTTCGCGCCTGCATGCACTTATGCTGACAGCTCAGGTGAGCAATCGACCGGAAAATCGTCTGTCATCGAAGCTATCTCTGGCATAAAGACCCCACGGTCTACAGACACTTGCACGCGGTGCCCTCTTTTCATCACGCTTGATTCACCACAAGACCCCCATGCAAAGTGGACTGCCCGTGTAGCGCTCCGTCGCAACTTCCAATGGGATGGCAAGACTGGTAAAGGCACTCACCATCGGTTTCCTGGATTTGTGCAGCTGCCTCAGCCGACTACTGTGAACTTCATGTCCATCGATGATCCCAACAAGCTGGAACTTGTCATCAGTCGCGCGCAATTGGCTACTATTAGTCCTCTAGTAGACCCCACAGAGTTTCTGAAGCCATCTATCGCCCATCTGAACGAGTTTCACCGATGCAAGTTCAGTCCCAATATTGTTGAGATCACCATTAGTCATCCGGACCTACCAGCTTTGAGCTTCTACGACTTGCCGGGCATCATTGGCCAGGCTGATACAGCATCGGAGGTCAAGTTTGTCAGAGACCTCGTCATCGAGTATGTGAAGGATCCGGAAGCTCTGATTCTGGTGACCTGCTCTCTTGCAAATGATATTGCCAACTCTGTTGCAGGCGGTATCGCACGGGAGCTCAAAGCCGACAAACGATGCGTTGGTAAGTTTTCGGATTCCTTTGGAAAGTCGGACACTAACGATGCAGGTGTTTTGACTAAGCCTGACCTGCTCCCCGAAGGCACCAGCGATGTTATGCTGAGCGAGATCTTTGAACAGAAGAGATTCGCTCTTGGTCATGGGTACTTTGTCGTCCGTAACCTTGGACAGGATCAAATCGACGCTGGGATGACACATCAAGATGCGCGACGCCAGGAGCAGAATTCTTTTGCACGGCAGGAACCCTGGGCAACCACGCTCCAGCCCTATGAGTCGCGATTCGGAACGCTCCATTTACAAAGCTTCTTGTCCGGAAAGTTGGCCGAGCAAATTATAAGGAAGCTCCCCATCATTCACGACGAAATAGATGCGCGTCTCCGTGAGATCGAAGACCGCCTCAAACAATACCCTAAGCCGCCCACGCACAACGCGTCCCGAATCATCTTCGACCTAGTGCTCGAGTTCTCGCAAGAACTTCGCAAAGAGATCGAAGGGGATTGGCCTTACAAAGGATGGCGCAACCAATGGAAAACTCAACGGAAGGCGTTCTTTGACGGGCTCATGAGCTTGAAACCTACCATGGCCCCCCTAGGTTGTAGAGATCAGGGCATTTTCGCCGCCTCCATCAGCCCCACCTTTCTTGATAGACATTCTGGCTGTTCGATGGGCGACTCGATTGTCATCGACGAAGAGGACAGTGAAGACGTTGCAGGTACAGACATGCAGAGGTCCGACGGGCCAGAGACGCCCACGAAGAAGCGCAAGGTCGAGAGCACCCCTGTCCCATCTCCGCTCAAGACTTGTTCTAGTAATTTGAAGGAACCAGGTTCGGACTTCAGCGAGAAAAGAACAAAGTTCCAGCTCGATGCTGTGGCACAACACCTCGAGGATAACTCGAAAGCGAGGATACCTGGCAAGACAGAGCCAAGAGTGGTCAATGATATGATGCTCCGAACACTCAGCCACTGGCCACTTCCAATCAACGACTTCTTCGATGCACTTGAGCAGAAGCTCAGGCGTCAGGTCAAGGAGCTGTACCATCAGCATTTCGAGAAGTGGCAGGGTACGGCGTTGTACAGCGCCGCTTGGAAGATCATTGAAGAGATGCTCAATCTCAACTTCCATCAGCAACGTACTACCATGGCGGACGAAAGCCGGAATGATGAGCTAGAGGGCCCATATATCTTTCATTCTGATATTTTCTATCAAGAGAAGGACGCCGTGCTTCAGCATTACCGCCAAGCCCGATTCAAAGCCCGCCTCAACGTCTATAAGAAGGAGCGCTTCGAGAGAACCCAAAAACCAATATCGTCTGCCGAAGAAGCCAAGATCCTGAAGGATCCAAAGATGATGGCAATGCTCAATCGTGAGCCTTACAGCGTTGAGTTGGACGTTGCCACTGAAGTCACAACCTACTATATGCTTGCTGCGCGTCGCTTTCATGACAGCATTTGCATGCGTATCGAGTCCAAGTTCTTCAAGCAGCTCCGGACCCAGCTCCGAGATGAGCTTGAAAATAGTCTTGGCATGTACGATGAAGTGCAAGGTACGTACGCATTCGGTTACCTTCGCAGGAGTTTTGCTCATCGTCAGTAGGACACCACAAAGCTATCCGCCTTCTAGCTGAACAGTCTGACCGCGAGCAGCTGCGTCAAGAACTTGTCGCGCAGAGAGACGCGCTTCTGCAAGGCCAGCAAATCCTTGAAGACTTGCAGCAAAAGAGATATGGCAACTGCCCACAGTCTCCAGACCCAAACAACGGTTCAGTCCACGAGTTCGGGTCCAGCTCTTATGGCATCTCAACTCCGCTCCCTGAAGAGATGGAAGAGATGTAAGCCGGCAGAGACTTTGGGCACATTTGTCTTTCGCTACGGTTCGGGTCTGAAAAGTTTGCTAACCTTCTATCAACGTTCCGTCGTTGATGCTTGTGGCATGGACTGCAAGCAATTTGCTCTGGAGCAGAGCCTTTTTGATGATAATTGAGCATGTGTCTGCTTGAACAGGCAACGCAGAATGCTTTGTGTTTGCGACGAACATGAGATCAGTTGGACTTCAGGACCCGGCACGTACGAACATGTCGTCATGCACGATGGAGAGCTCCAGGACTATTGAATTGTCGCAATTTTTGGCCAAGTTTCTAAAACGAGTTGGCAAGCGTCCGCTGGCACTTGCACACATCTACGTGGAGCTATGATCGAACTTGTACGCCACGAGCAAGTACCTCCAGAACATCTCAGGCCTCGCAACGATTGATCTTTAACTTTTTCTTGATGTTCTTTCATTGTGACCTTGCATATCTGACATCGATCACGCTTCCCACGTATACAATTTTGCATAGTGCAGTTCCCAGAGCACATCTTCCCCGTTCCTATCTTATGTCGTGCCTGAGCACCTCGTTGTGACCAATTATAGTGGCGTTTGGTCTCGCACAGTCTCTGTAATATCTTCCCTCAATTCCGATGTCTTCATCTTCGTGTCGTGGACCGCTTTCAATGCTACAACAACTACTCAAGTACGACGGATAGGTCCCTCCATCATGTAGCAATAGTCTTTTACGTGTTATTCCAATGCAGCAACTCCACCTTCTACCACCTCTGGTGTATGGGATGGGCTAGCTTTCCTATACCCTGTCATGAAAATTTGCCCGTCGGGCGCTCACAAATCTTCTTCATCTTCATCTCTCTCCGATTCTTCTTCAGTATCGATACCGGTACTGCCGTGGCCGTCGTCGATGGCAGTATCTCGCATCTCATCGTCTTTGTCGTGTCGAGGTGGTGGGCGTATGATGGACCTCGATTGTGTCATTTTGTTTCGGCTCTTCAGGTAGTTTGGTGTCGAATGCTCTCACCTTGGCGCACTTGTGCAGTGTCACGGAATCGTATAGATCTTGAGCCACTGGTTTGCGATGCGTTGGCAATAATAGAACATGATACTTCGTGCTGCCAGACCGTTGCGATAGGTCCGTTCTTGATTCATCCACAAGAACCGGCTCTATTTCAACAAGTTACTCTCCAATCTGGTTAATATGAGATATGCCATAACAGGAACGCGGCCGCACCTCTCTAAATATGTACTATCATGAAGTCTCAACTCAGCCGCCTTAGGACTTCCTTGCTGTCAATGACGTCCCCATATCCGAACCCCCAAGCCTTGAGGCCTGCCTCATGCTGTGTTTTGTGCGCGCTCCCAGTCGCATCGCTGACCATCCACGTTTCAAAGCCACGATTGAACGCACTTCGGCCGGTGGTGTCACAACAACAATCGGTCATAACTCCCACAATCACAACCCTGTCTACCTTCGCCTTCCTTAGTCTCTCCTCCAGGTCTGTCCCGATGAAAGCGTCGTAAACGTTTTTTTCTACAACGTCTGTATCAACGTCTTGCCCGACCTTCTTTACCAGCTCCTCAACGGCGGGTATGAGCTTCCAGTCCGATGTACCGTAGTGGATAGAGCCATCAACACCCCACTTCTTGACTAGCTGGTTTGTGATAGGTTCTTGAAAGTCGGTGTCGGGATGGCCATGTTGGGTGAAGTATTGTGGCAAGCCATTCGCCGCGAAATGATTTGACAACTTGATGATGTTTGGTAGACACGTCTTGGTCATGGCAAGGAACACATTCTGCATGTCAATGACAAGTAGGGCGGTGTTTGTCTGACCCGCCATGATTGAAGCTCAGACCAGAGGTGCACTAACGGCTGAGCTTCGCGTGAGTCCAGAGCGAGATGTTCAGGACAGTGAAGCGGTAGGCTGTTGGTGTTGGTGTTGGTGTGTCAATTGAGGTGGTACGACAGCAGGCTGGTGATGTATGACGTCGCTTACTTTAATTGAGCCGCGGCCCCGCACAGACCTGTATACCCACGTAAGTTGTAGCCGTTGTGTAGAAGCCTCACCATGCGAACAAAGAGTAGAATTGTGCGCCAACAAAGACGGGCCTAGTTGTAGCGTCCGGATCAGGCAAAGTCACGATTGTTGCAATGCCGAATGTGAGCACAAAGACGTCCGATTGTACAAGACACAATGACTCCTCTGAACTCTCAAGTGCATCTGGACTTAACCAGAACTTGTACGGATTGAGCAGTGTCTAACATGCCATTCTTTTCGCGTCATACGAGCAGTAGTGAAAGCGCAACGCTCACCATAGTCTCGACCAGTACACAGACGATCTTCGATGCAAATCGGCCGAGTGATCGATCGTCTTACCCGGACCCTACATATCCTACGCCGTTCATCCATCTTCTACTCCTCCTCGGGTTGCCCATCCTATGGTACCTCGCACGCTATCAAACCAAACGCTTGTTCCCACAGAAATCAGCACCAACGCACACGCTCGAAGAGTGGGAACAGCCATGGCAAACATATGACTGGGCAACTCTGTATGGCTTGATCGGCATCGCTAATGACAATAAGTGGGACCACACGCCACTGAGGTTCTTCAAAGATATACACAAGCGATGGCATCAACCTAACAGACCATGGATGAAACGACTCCTCGCCATGGGCGTCATACCTCTCTACATCCAGGATGGCGGCATGGAACAGTCTCGCGTCAACTTCACCGGATTCGGCAGGAGCGAACAATTCCCATATTTTACTTGGCCGCGTTTCCACCAGTCGAAGAAGCGGGCCTATTTCGAGTTTCTGGTTCCATATCCGCGAGAGAGCCAGAAACGAATGGAATTTCTGCAGGAGATTATCCAGAACAGAGTACAGGACGATGTGGTCAATGAGCAAGTCGTAAGAGACAATAGCTACGGCGTTACAGTCAGGTTCAGCCCACCCGACCGTGGCGCGATATACTACTCCATCGACAATCCTCCCTGTCCCGAGGAACGACCGTTCGAAGTAGGCACACAATCAGCCATGGAACCACTGGTGCCATTCAAGCGCGACGAAGTGCTCAGAAAAGGCTACGCGCAGCGCTGCCACACAATAGCCTACTTCATCCAGGCTTTGGATCCGTCTAAGGTACCGTTGCTGCGGCATGCAGACACCATCTTGGTAAGACTGGAAGCGAAGCACTACGGCCTCTACGAGGTGGACCACTTTGTTTTCAGCATTGCGCAAGACGTGGGCCTACCGGTTCAGTGGCCAGAGGTACAATGCAGGGAAGCTGCTGTGGAGGAACTGAATCGGTGCAGGCTGCCTGTGGATGGCCTGAGGCCGTTCATACTCTCTGAGCCGGAGGAGTATCATTGAGGCAATTTGAAATCACTGTGTAGCGCTTTTTAGGATCCGTAACCTAAAATGTTCAGCTGAGACCAACTTCCAAATTATGTTTCATCCACGAGCCCATCTCGTGTATGTGTCTTGTCCAATCTGTGTTGCCATTTTGCCGAGTCCAGAGCCCAGCGCCGGGGCGTTCAATCAGATGAACTCGCTCCTCTGCAGCTTCTTCGTACATCTGTTTCTCTGTCGCATCGTGCCAGCGCGTTCGACCAGCATGGGACTTGAGAGTGTGACGTGCAATGCTGCGCCTGAGCAATTTTGTGAGCTCATTTGTTTGGTCAGAAAGCGGACTTTCGAGGCCAGTAGTCACATGCCAGGCCGGTAAGCTGATTTTGGTGCCCGCTAACGGATAGTTACGTGTGTACGCACGACACCGCGTCAAGGTCGGCAAATCCTGTACTGAAAACTTCTGACTGCCAACAGCAGCGTAGTGATCGATACTCATCTGCGTTTCAACATCATGGAGTATATCCGGTTGCAGAGATGGTGATGCATCAGACGACTGTGAAAGTACCATTTGCGCGTGTGGGGATCGGAAGAAGTGAATCGGTGACGCAAAACGATCGAAGTAATCTTCTGGTCTTCGAAACAACTGGTCTCGCTGCGCCATCAGTGTACGCGTAGGGATTGTAGCATTATCGCTGTAGCGCTGCCACGCCGTTAGTGGAGGTGTTTTGGCAGATGGCTTTCGGCGCTTGCGGGCAGACTTGGCTGGAAGCATTTGTGCGATGTAGTCCATCGGGTCCTCGTCAGCCGGGAGGGCGGTCTCGTCTGCGGCAATAGGCTCTGGGATTCCAGAGGGATCTACAAGCGGTAATTCCTCTGGGAAGACCCAGTCCACCAGTGGGTTGTTGATAGCAGCAGCGCCAATTCGACTTTCTCCAAGACGACATTCCGTCAGTGCTAGCATCGCAGCGAGCGAACCACCAACAAGCTCCCCACAGACTCCTAGGCGTGCTAGATACGGCCGATTGAATTCGTCACGGATCAGGGTGTCACGAATCCAGTCGAAGCCGGCAAGCACATCGTGAATTGGTGTAGGATACTTGTGCATGGAGGATGCGCGATAGTTGATGCGAGCGATTGTGGCGGCGGAGTGCTCGCGCAGGGCTGAGATGATGGCGTCCTCTTCCTCGGAACTGCCAGGTACTACAGGTCCAGGTGGCAGATACACGACAACAGGTGACGCAGGATTTGATGCATGGAAGACGCTGAACAGACACTATTAGCTTCTAGACAGGATCACAACCATAGTCTGCAGTCGCACTTCAGACGCCATGAACAATCAAGGGTTCGTATGATGCCCACCGCCGTGGGTTGCACAGGTGCACACTCGACCCAGTTGTGCCTTGATATTTCCTGGACTTGTCTGCAAGTGCATCTTCGCAGACTTTGGTTGAGGTGGGTAGCAATCGACAGCCCGAACAAAATGACCAGGGCATCCCGCTGTGACGTCATGGTGCAGGAGATGAGCCGCGACTGCAACAAAAGAGGCACAGAGCAGCGGCCAGGGAAATGGCTGTGGAGAATTCAGACTTACTCGACGGTGATGGAGCCGTTGGACCGACAAGGCACGAGGACCTGCTCACGGCGCGGAGGAGCTGTCACAGCTGAAAGGGCTCGCATGAAGGGTGCGCCCACGCAGCCGTGACGCGGCGTTGGTCGCCATGTGGTTGGACGGGCGATGAAGGCGTTCGCACGCAGGCGTAGCGGCATCAACAGGGTCTCGACACGCGATGTTCGTTTTGGTCACAGTGGGTGGGTGGTTGCGCTGGGGTAGCGTTGCAGGATCGGCTCCTGCTGGTGCGGCGGGGTTGCAGCTGCCGTCCTTGCCTGCCAAGGAGAGGACGAAGCAGGCGCGAGAAGGGCCTCGGAAGGTGCGATGGAGAAGGGCGAGGTGCGGGCAGTCGGACGTTGGGAGCAGTCTCATGTCGCGGCTTGCACCCGTTACGGAGTACGGACAGTATTTTTTTTCGTGGGACGGGCGTCAGGGGAACATGGCCGCTGCGGTCGGGGCACCGTGAGGCGTTGCGCCAGGGAAATTAGTCTACGCTGGGCCTCTGCGCCAAAAGTAGCTCCTCAGCGCCCGCAGCCTGCTTCCAATTCTACATGCGCCGCTCGCTGCGTGTGCCTCTTGCTCTTCCGCTTCGTCTTGTACATTTTCACCGCTGTGCGCTGCAAACGTCGTCCCGTGTTTGACTTTGGCTGTGCTTCTTCGCATCGGCCCCTGAACCGATCAGCGCTCACGGCTCGCTCCTGCAACACAGCACTGCCTCGTACGTCTGAACACGAGCCCTCTCAGGCCCGCACAGCGCATGCGTAGCGCACCTCAGCCCTGGAGCACCATAATACGCTTGCCACGGCCGACTTCGATCCCACGTCTGCACCCACACGAGAGCGACACGCTGCAACACCGTGGCGCGTGGTGGCTGTAAGACACCGTCTCTCGTCTCTAGTCCGCTCTGCTGCCCTCAGGCCCCTCGACTTGCACCGCAGATCTGGCACTCCCCCAATAACAGCTCCTCGACCGCACTACGGGGGCTGCCCCTAGTACACCCAACATGGCCGAGGGCTCCAACATCAGGGCCGTCTTCACGCTGCTGAAGAATCTCACGCTGGCAGCACTGTTGTACGCAGCCATATATGGCATAATCAACATGGTGAGCGACCCCAGTGTCGCTGCAAGAGGGAAGATAGGCATCCCCGCCTTTCTCGACAAGGCAGGCCCGACTGAGCTGATCAAGACGACCAAGTCAGGCATCCAGGTCAAGTTTGCCGGCACCACCAAGATGGTCACCATCAACCCACACGCCAATGTATTCAATCGCCCCGTGACCGCTGTCAAAGTCAAGGATGACTATCTTGGGCCCCGACCCCATGTCGACACCGAGGCCGACTTGCACATGTTGATTGAGGAATGCAGAGGATCGTACGATGGACTCGAGAAGATGAGGAGGCCATTCGACTGCTTGAAGTTCTTTGCCGAGGAGGAGGAGCGCTACTATCATCTGCCCAAGGAGGCCGACCGAGCCAGTGAGCAGGATCCTCGGCAGGCAGATGTTGTTAACGCCGATGGTCATGGCAAGACACTCCCGAGTTACGTTTCTCTGAAAGAGGCGGTGCCTGCGAATGGCTCCAGCATCGGTACCTGCCCCGGTCCCATCATCCCGTACCACGTCTACTGGACGGGCCCTGCAACCTGGCGAGTCGAAGTGTTCATCAAGAGCTATCTGTACACCCAGAACTTGGCATGCTCTCGTCTTTGGCTATGGCTGGACAGCGACCGCAACCCAAAAGCAGTGGAGAACATGCTCACCAAGGACGCTCTGTTCGCTCGCTTCTTACCCCTGGTTGAGCGAGGTGACATTGTGGTAAAGGCCTGGAAGTTCCCCAATCGGATCCCAATGCCAAAGGATGCGGATGACAGGAACGGGTTCGGATATTACACCAAGCCGGGAGCCGCAAACGCACAGGGCGAAAAGGCCGTTGCGGACAATATCGTCGAAGACAAGAACGGTCAACAATGGCTCGTCCTCACTCCCAAGCAGATGACCTTCCTGCCCGTCGCCGTCTCAGATGCGGTTCGATTCATTGTCCTGCACATCTACGGCGGCGCTTACTTTGACATGGATGTCCTTATGCTTCGAGATATGCGCCCGTTACTCTTGCCCACGGAGCATGCCTTTGCAGAGCGCTGGGCTGCACACCCTCACCCCGGTGACTATAACACGGCCATCATGTCGCTTTCGGCAAACTCCTCGTTATCATCCTATCTTCTCTACGGCGGTATTCGCATGGGAGTCAATTTCCACCCTCGCGTTCTCGGTCGCATGGCATGGAAAGATGGACGTGATCTGGAATTCAAAATGTTCGAAACGGCCGCTTTCGATCCGATCTGGACCGAGTTCAATTGGGACCGCGAAGGACGATGCACTGTGCCCTGTCTGCGCGATTATGGTGCCGTTTTCAAGGGAAAATCTGGCGCTATCAAGGATGAATGGGAGAGCTACGATGGTCCGCAACTGGAGCCCATTGATCTCAAGGAACCTCAGCGCAAAGAGCTCAAGGCTCGAGCGCATGAAGACGACGAGCACGTGAAGCAGGGTGACAAGGCCGCACACGCTGACTCATTCCAAGCGACTCTGGACGAGGAGGTTGAATTACGTAACGCCGGCGTCGTCTCCAACTACATCCTGTCCGAAGACAAGTACCCGCCTAACAACCGCACGTTGTCCAACTTCTTCCGTGGCGCCTGGACATACCACATTCACAACCAGGTAAGCTATATTACTTCCACGGTTCCCACGTTTTGCTCCACCAACCCCGCGTAAAGTAGCGCCAACAACGCTAGCCGGCAGCGGCGCAAGTGGCGTCCAGTCAGATTCATCCCCACACATGTCCAACTGGTACGCTAACATACCGATTTGTAGTGGCTCAAGCACCCTGAACCCTCATCGTGGATTTCCATCCTCGAGCAAGCCCAGGACGGCTTCTTTGCTGGAACGCGTGTCAATCCCTACGGCGAGAAATGGACTGGTCCTGGCGTCATGATGCCGTACAACCACTGGCCTGAACTCGTCTGAATGTCGGCCCGAATGGACGCTCCAGCCGCCCTTAGCCCCCTTCGGTTCTGTCGGGTCGGACTCCGACGAGAAGGTTGCTGCGCCGCGGAACGCTGCACTGCCCTACCCAGTGAGTGAAGTCGCACAGGCTCGGGGGCGGTCCTCCAGGATGACTGCAAGCATGGCGCATGGCGCGATGGTGAGTAGGCCAGCCACGCGCTCGCGCATCATTCTAGCAGTCTGCATTATCGCACCGACATGGCATGAAAACTCGACATACGAACTATCTACCTCGCGACCTATCCCTCACCTAAGCAACAATGGCGGCACCCACCCTAACCGCCCTCTCATCCTGCTTTCCGGCGTTACAACCTGCGGCATAGTACTTGACCCCCAATTCAGCGTGCGGTCGTACTCGGAGTTTCTGGTGTCCTATATCTCGATTACGCCTTGGCATCATTCGCTTCCACAATTGTCGTATTATATTCCCTACCCTCGCTTCGTGTACAAGCTTGAGGATTGTATTTTGATTTCGGTTGCATTTCACTTCGTTTGCATAGTTTGGGGGAAGTGAGAAAGACGTATAGGCCCTGTGTGGCGAAGGAGAAAGAGGCATGACCACGGGTAAATAGACACGAATCGTGTAGATACGAAATCGAGCTTGAAATCATTCACTATTGTGAGAGTTCATGTTGTGCGCCTTTGATGTCTGGTGTCGGATTCTGATTATAGCGTACGAAGCCAAAGCGCGATAGCAGTCGACAGGAGTCTAGCACACGTCAGGTTCCATTTTTGGCGCCTTATGTCAAGAATGCAATGCTATCTACAAATCAATCAATGGCTCGTCAACGACCTTCTGCTGCGGCAGCTGGTTTTGCGGTGCAGAAGGAAAGCTTTCAGGTCCATAGCCTCCCGTCGCATAGGGCGCGGGCTGCCACGCCTGGCTTTGCGGCTGCTGTAGTGGTTGTTGTGTCTGCTGCTGCCAGTGTTGCTGTGGCGGTGCTTGTTGAGGCGGCTGACTCTGGGGCGGAGGCTGTTGAAGTTGAGGAGGTGCCTGTTGTTGTGGGGTTGGATTGTGATCCTTTTGCTGCCAATTCGGAGGCTGGTCTTGCCTTGGGTAAGGCGGATTCTGCCATGCGCTGGCGGGTTGTGCTGGTGGCGACAGCGGTGTCTGCTGTGGTGGAGCATGGTTGTACATTTGCGGCGACGGAGGCTGCTGCTGTTGTGATGGTTGCGAAGCATAGCTCTGTGTGCGCTGTAGAGGTGGTTGTGATGGCTGTGCGGCATTACTGTCGCCGTAGTAGAAGCTCGCGCTCTCCGCATCAGAGACTGTGGATGGTGCTTGTTGTGGATATGGTGTCTGTTGCTGAGGGTATTGCTGATTGGATACCTGACGCTGGAGCTGTGGTGATGAGTGTTGGTAGGATGTATTGGGCGGTCGCTGTGAAAGATTCGGGTATGGTTGTGATGGTTGCTGCGCTTGCGGGTATTGGTCAGGTGCAGCGTATGACTGTGGTGGTGCCGGCTCTCGCTTGTCGTATTGTGCGGGAGGCTGGTGAGGTGTGGAGTGGTAGCCACCGGCGTAGTGTGATTGCGGCCGTCCGTATGCGTCTGATAGTGCTGAACCACCTGTGTAGTAGTTCTCGCCAACGGGGCCATTTGGCGCTCCAGACTGGATGCTTGGGTAGAGGTTGGACGGTGGTCGCTGTATTGATGCAGGCAGGCCATACATAGCACCGGCTTGGCTGTACGTGCTGGAGAGTCTCTCCTCGAGCATGCGATCGTAGTATCTGACCACGGACGACAGCTTGGCGTGGAGGTCAAGCAAAGTATCTACCAAAGTTAGATTCATTCTAGGGTTACGGTAGACCAACTCACCATGCTTGCTCATAGTCTCTCCATACGTCCGAGCCAACTTGGGTCGTAGCTTGCCAATGCTCTCGTACAGTTCCTGTATCTGAGGTTCCCGCAAAATGGTGCCAGGCGCTTGGTGTTGCAACCGGTCCACGAGGGTGGAGAACAAGTTGATGTTCTCAGCCTCGACGGGCGTCAGCTCGTAGTCATTCTTGGGTGCCACAAAGGGAGTCGTTGAGTCCAGATTTGCGGTCTGTCGCTTGAAAGTGGCGGCATACTTTTTCTTTTGCTCTTCCATGTCCGCCAGCGAGGCAGCGATGGCAGCTGCAAGATCGGGGTCATCATCTTCCTGCGGCTCCTTCTTCGATGTTCCGTTGGTGCTGGGTTTCGGCTGTGAGTGCAACTGCGACTGCGACACGAACCCTGACGAGGTGTTTCCCTTTGCATCCTCTAAGCTCATCTCAAGCGCACGCTTAAGATCTGCGTCGAAGCTATCATCTACACGTGCACTTCGCGGCTCCATCGAGCCCTGATACAGGGTCTTGTGTGGCTTTGTCGCGGTGTCGAAGGGGCGGGGCGCGGAAGCCCCTCGAGCGCGCATCGTCAGCTTCTCGTGGCAGCCGTCGTCGACGCGCACGGGGTCCATGATGCCAAGATGAGGAAGCGGTATGTTCTTGCTGGAGCAGGCACCACAGAAGACGTTCCCGCAGTTGCGGCAATGGTGGCGGCGGTTCGTGAATGTGAAGGCGGTGCGGCATCGCATGCAGACGTCGGAATCGGTCCACTCGGGAGGCTGCACTTGGATCAGTAGATACACAAATGGAGTATTGGCACAACTTACGGCACTGCTGTCGAGCATGCTGCTGGCGATGTGCTCCTTGGGCGGAAAGTGGTAGCCTTCGCGCTGTAGGCTCCGGTACACCTCAGACATGTAGCCCAAGTTGTGGCGCCCCTCGGCGGCGGTGGCCCACGACTGTATCAGCTCCAGCATCTTGTTCTTGACGTCGTTGTTCGGTGCCACGGTGGCAGGAGCCTTGAGCAGCGAGGTCATGTTGTCGAGGAACTCGCGGGAAGCGATCTCTTGGATGAAGTGCGCGCCGCCGTTCTTGACGCACGTGTCCGTGAGCTGTGGGCTTGTCAGCTGGTGCTTCGAGAGGGCAAGTGCGGGAGGCATACATTCAGCGCCGCGAGCTGGACGTTGGGGTTCTTGTGCCCTATCCGGCGCTTCAGCGAGCGCATGGCATCTTTAGGCTGCACCGTCTTGGAGCGAATAACGTCGGATATCTCGAGGTTCAGGGGCATGTCCTCTCTGCAGGCAGTCAGCACAGTGCTCTCCAGCTCCCAGGATGCTTCACGCGGCGCATACAAGCTGGACGAGGTGGCGCGCTCGATCTGCTCGTCGAGCGCGCTGTTCGTCGACGACCCGAACCAGCCCGCCATGGTGGTGTTGAGGCTCGCGGGAGGGGGTGCTTCTGGAGCTCCTCGATCGGGCGGCAAGGCGGTGTCAAAGGGACAGCAGAGGCGTGGTGAGTGCGAGAGTGATACTGCTGCTTAGGTAGCAAGCCCACTGCCTGCAGCTCGTTGACGATGTCCGTGCGGCGCGCCGGCGTCATCGCCGTCGCCGCTGAGACGAGCATGCGGGAACCCTGTCTCGGTCCAGTAATCGTTCCAACCCACGCAGCCTCACCCTTCACCGCGACACCGAATTCACGGCGAACGTGCCATCGCGTCCTCATACTTCACAAGCAGCATCTGCGAACAGGCCTGCTCCGTCTCCCTGCACCAAGACACTGCACACCGCCGCCGAACACGACACCGCCTCGGGCACACGAATCATCCGCGAATCCACGTCGCCGCGCCTCTGCTCTCCGCCCGACTATGCGCGACGTCCTGAGGTGCAGCGTGCGGTAACGAGTGCAGCTGCTCCCTTGCCGCCGCCAGAACCCTCGCCCGCCAACGCCATGAACGGCTACACACATGGCGCTCACAGCAACGGCGCGGACCCTTCGAGAGGCAGCGATGGGGCAGGCGGCCAATACCCACCCATCGCTGAGATAGCCGCGTCGGCGTCGGAGACTGTAGAAGGACTCAAGCATCACTCGGTGCGCAAACACGTGCTTCACAGCGCCCAGCAGCCACTGACTTCCCCCAGATCAAGCATCTCCTGGAGCAAGGCCGACACCGCTTCAACAACGCAAAGATGATGCTCACCAGCCGCGGGCCCATAGCAGGCGCATACTGGGAGTACCTCGTTGCCTTCCAGATCGCCGTCGACCTGATACCGCGGCACCCCGACTACTACGAAAAGATCGATGGCACCCGCAACCAGGTGCATCGTGACTTCAAGGAACTGGTCAAGGAGATCAAGTCGAGCGAGGAGCGCTTCGTGCGCATCAAGGAGATAATCAAGAACGACAATCTCAGAAACGGTGGCCATCACAGCAGGTCGACATCATCCCTATCACTGTCCCGCCCGGATTCGCGAAACGGCCTGCCCAAGCGCGACGACGAGCTCATGCTACCTAGTGTGCCCAACACGCTGCCGAGTCCAGGAGTATCGCCTGCGGGTCCTCAGATGTCTCCTCGCAAGAAGCCGGCAGTGCACCCGAAGCCTCAAAACCTCCACGCCCGCGCTCTGCACCAAGGTGCTCCTCCCACGAACGGTGTTTCCGATCTTGCCACACGCTTTGCCAATCTTCGCGGCGTCGACACAACGTCTGTTCGCTCGAGTCAAGATCTCTCTGTCAAGATGCCCTCTCCCGCCGATTATCAGTCATCAAATCGACTCACTGGGCCACGCGATATGCCACCTCCATCGTCCAAGTTGCCTCCGCCGTTGCCACAATTGCCTCTGGACACACAATTCGCCGCCTCCCTGCCCAAGGAGCCAAGTCCCACCTACAGCCCAGCCCGAAACATCTCCAACCCGGCTAGCATCAATCCGCCGCGCAGCACGCCCAGGAGCATGAACGGCACTGGGGGCAGAAGTAATTCTATAGCGGCATCGAGCGTATCCAGCCACGCACCCAACGCGAATGGCGTGTCCGGCTCATACTTCCCTGCTCAGCAGGCCTCCCGCGAGCCACCAGCACGTACGAGATCCGTCAGCAAGCCTGCAGAGCTGGAGATTGACGCCAATAAGCTGTATGATTACATTCGCATGTTCAAAGTGCTCCTCATAGATGTGCGCAGTAGGGCAGATTTTGATTCAGGACACATCTACGCGCGGAACATCATCTGCATTGAGCCAGAGACTTTGCGAAACGGATATTCCGCCGATCAGCTCCAGGAACGCCTAGTCATCAGCCCCGACGAAGAGGTGGACATGTTTGACAGGCGGCAGGACTATGATGTGGTAGTCTACTACGATGAGTCGACCAGGAACACCGACTTCATGACCAAGCACAATCGGCGCGAGACCGAAGAAGCTCTTAAGCGTATCTTCGACACACTACACGAGTTCAATGCTGACAAGCCCCTGAAACGTCCGCCTGTGCTGCTCAAGGGTGGCCTAGACGCATGGGTCGACATTGTTGGAACGCAAGCGTTGAAGATGTCAACAACATCTGCATTGGTTGCCAGCGGCCAGACAAGAGCTCGAGCTATCCGGAAATCGCCCACTGCAAGCCATGCCGCGAGGGTCAATCTTCAGAAGCGGCGAAGGCGAGAGTTTGTGCCCATGGATCCAGAGGAAGAGCAGAAATGGCTAGAAGAAGCTCGAAAAGGCAGGGCTCTTGTTGAGCAGCCTGACACAGAAGCAGATGAGGTTGAGCCTGCATCGCCTTTCTACCGAACGACAGAAGAATTTCTGCGACGATATCCAGAGGTAGAGGTGGAGCAGTCGATGATGTACCCACTATCCAGGCCCCCCTCCAATAATCAGTATATTGCACCAGCTATTCCTGCTGCGCCTTCTCGACCTGCGCCGTCAGTTCCCCGGGTCAGTTATGGCGGCGTGCACGAACGGCAGGTAGCCCCACAGGGCCGTGGGAATCAACCTGCTGCATACATTTCACAACCTCGCTTCACCAATGTTCGCATGCACAGGACTGGACTGCTGAACTTTGGTGTCACATGCTACATGAACTCTGTAGTTCAATGTTTGAGCGGCCATCTACTCCTGTCCGACCTGTTCTTGACCGGGCGCTATCAAAGAGACCTGCAAAGAGACAATTGGAAGGGAACGAAAGGGATCCTGCCCGAGGCCTATGCGACACTAGTATCTAACTTGTTCAAAGGTGATGTAAGCTCTGTGCGGCCAAGCACTTTCAGGGTATGTCGTGACAAGAACTCTTCTTGTGCGGTGCACTGCTAACCAGACCCAGCGAATTTGCGGTCATTTCAATTCCCAGTGGGGTATTGACGAGCAACAGGACGCCAAAGAATTCCTAGAGTTCGTTCTCGACTATATGCACGAAGATCTCAATGTGCATTGGAACAGGCAGCCATTGAAAGCGCTCACTGAGCAGGAAGAACTGCATCGAGAACAGCTTCCTCGGCAGTATGCGGCCAAAATCGAATGGAGCCGCTATCAGCACCGTGACTTTTCACCAATCGGTGCCATGTTTGCTGGTCAACATGCTTCCCAGCTAAGCTGCCAAACATGCGGCATAACGAGTACGACGTACGAAGCTTTCTGGAGCCTTAGCTTGGAGATCCCGAACGTGGAAGCCTGCGATCTACGAGACTGCCTGCGATCATATTGCTCAGCAGAGCGCCTGGCTGGCGATGAGCTATGGCGCTGTCCGAGATGTAAGAAAGATCGTGAGGCTGTGAAGAAAATCACCATCACGCGAGCTCCTGACACGCTAGTGGTACATTTCAAGCGCTTCAGCGCTTCGCGAGGCGAGAACGCCCGCAAGATCCGGACCCCAGTGCACTTTCCACTCCAGTCACTCGACATGGGACCCTTTATGGAACCACCAATAACACCCAAGGAGGAAGACGTTGTGGCGAGAATTGCAAAGGACGGGCCCGCACAATTGAACAACATCAAGACTGATCCCACTATGAACGGTCCTTTCATATACAACGCTTATGCCGTGATCTGGCATATCGGGGCTACTCTGGGCAGTGGCCATTACGTTGCTTTCGTCAAGGACAAAGCCAAAGGCACCTGGCGGTCGTTCAACGACGACAAAGTTACCGACTTTGAACCTGCGAATCTCTCTGCCCAGAATCGGTTGCAGAACGAGAAGGCCTACGTTGTCTTCTACGAACGCGAAAGGGTCGCTGGTGGTGCGTTCTAGTGCTTTCCTCGACCTATTTCCAACTGTGAATCGGTCGAGTTGTACATAACGCGTTGCAATTTCGCATCATGTCGGCGTTGAAGATAGTGCTTGTGTTGGGGATTGCTGTCTGAAAGCGTGCTTTCGTCTCTATGTTTCTCGTTTATACCTTTTTTCTCAAAATGCTCACCAACCACGGGCATTGTCTGTTGTGGCACGGCGTTTGGATCATGACGGCATTGGCATTGCATGGATGGCGTAAACTCGATACATGATACCACAATGTTGAACATATTCCACACCCAGATCCCAATCTGCATACCAGGTAGTGCCAACAAAACGAAA
>TARA_R110002003_G_scaffold251_8_pt1 | contig 25574 bp, 21 predicted proteins | sample TARA_R110002003 | Tara Oceans TARA_R110002003 (sample SAMEA4396441) | marine metagenome | biome: Westerlies Biome; feature: [SRF] surface water layer (ENVO:00010504); material: water (ENVO:00002006), including particulate matter (ENVO:01000060) such as... | depth 5 m
GTAAAAAAATCCTGATGGCAGTACTAAAGGAATAACAAGTATAAGTTTCAGAAAGTTTTATATCCCCTCTGCCAAAGCGCCGCACGCACAACGCTCACATAGCTGTCTTGCTATAATTTTCACCTGCGACATGGATATGGCCGTTGCGGTTTTTGTCTCCCCAACACATATCATCTTGATATAGACCTTGATATAACTCTACTTGCCACCAGGCCCAAAGTCTCCACATCACCGTAGGTAGCCTACATTGTGGATTTCCTGCTTCGAAAAGGGGATATAAAAGCAATAGCTTGTCTCGCACATCCCATGAACTGTCTCGAGTAACGATTTGACATATCACAGCATGATTAAGCTGGGTGAGAAACCACATACACTCATGCCTTCTATGTTTCGGAGGCGCGACGCCATAGCCATAAACGTTGACCCTTTCGAAATCAGGTCCGTCCTGGACGCGGCGACTTGCGGTTTTCGAAAGACTGGCGTAGGTGGGCAGAGAGAGGGTCGGGGAAAGCGAGAACGCTCTCGGACATGTTCGGGCTGGTAATTGATTTGGGAACAGGACGACAGAAGCCATTTGTAAACTCGTCCATATGTTTTTGGAGAGGGGGAAATAAAAGTGATGGTTGATGGGAACGTGAATTTCGGGAGAAGAGCATGAGCTTATATACTTGGTCCTACAAACGACTTGGTCGTCGGAGCGTTTGTTTCGCCACACATTTCCAAATCGTCGCCAAACATGTCCACATGCCCACACTCTTCCTTCTCATACATCTCTTCACACAACCCAAATCGCATCAAACTCTCATCCCACCCCTCCTCTCCATACTCTCCCCCTCCGTCCCCGCACTCTTCTCCCACCCCTCCTTCTCCCTCCGCCCCAGCGCCCTCCTCAATATCCACTCTTTAGCCGTAACCTCCTCGTCCTCGTCCTCCCCACCCTGCACCAGACTCTTCAGCACAACGTCGTCCTCCGGGCGACAAAAGTACACAAGACTGTACCTGGTCACGCTCCCCTGCTCGCCCGGCGGCGCAACCACGCGATGGATATTGGATCTTAGAATGCCCGACGAGAACTTAACCAACGCGTCGCCGAGATTGACAATACAGTGGCCCGGGAGTGGGCGTACATACGTCCATCCATTTTCGCACAGTTTGGTTTCGACAGCTGTCGGCGGTGGCGTTGTCGATGTTGGCGGTGTGGGCGCGATTGAGTCTGGCAAGCGGACTTGCAGGCCGCCGAGCCTGTTGAAGAGAACAGTCACGCTGCCGAAGTCGGTGTGTTCGCCCAGTGCCACGCCCTTGAGGGATTGTTCTTGTGGCGGGGCTTTGACGAAGCGGATCTGGTCACCGGACGTTGCATGGAGACGGTGCAGGGCTTGCAGACCGCCGTTCGAGCGTGCGGAGTCGGTGAGTGGGAGGCGTGAGGAGACGAGCGAGGTGATGAGCATGCAGATGGCGTGGGAGGACTGCGAGTAGGATTTGTATAGGTTGCGGTGGGGATTGAGAATGGCTGGGGAGGGGAGTGGGGGACTGAGACCAAGGACGTCGTCTTTTGAAATCTGTAAAGTATGTCAGCAACGGAACAGAGTAGAGGAATCTCCGGTCTTACGTTGTAAAATTCATTCCTATCTCGTGTGCCCTGCTTGTCGATGAATCCCTCACCATACCCCTTGTAACCAAAATAACTTCCTTGTTCCTTAAAGTCATACTTGACCTTCTCCTGCACATCCAAGTCATAGAAGTCTGTCATAACCTGGAACAACTGGTTCGCATTCTCGAGTAATGCTTCTCCATCGATCGATCGCTGTGAACCTGAAGTACGTAGATCAAGGTAGAAAAAGCCTAAGTCACAGCATGCCTTCCAGCAACGCTCTTCCTCTGCAGAGTCATGCTGAAGAAGCTTTTCGAGAGAGATGCGGAGCAGTGGAGCAGTTGGGACATTATCCGGGAAGGGAGGCAGGTCTGGAAAGATTTCGCGCTGTGGCGATGGCGAGTGGTCAGAATGAGGCATGGCCAGGAAGTGTGTTGTTGTGTATGATTTCAACCTGGAACAATACGAAAAGGGTGAGAACTGATAGCATGGAACTGGAACATCTTGAATGAGACATCCGAAGCGGATTGTGAATGGAAAATCGATGCCGCGGTTGACGTCGAAAACGCGGGGTAGCTGCGGAAGCTAACAACACGAAGGCGTGTGACCTTGGAACCCGTGGAAGACTCAGAGAAAACATGTTCACAACACCATACACACGAGGGCGAAGATCAAGGAGATGCAATTCATTAACTATCGACAGTGTAGCTCCGAGGATCCGTCACGTAACTCGAGACCCTGCGCGAGACCTTGACACCAGAAACGATGACCAAGACAAGCGGCAAGATGACTTGTCAAGTGGCGGATGAAAAGTTATGAACACAATTTAAGATGAAGCGGCCGTCCAGAAACAAACTCCCAAAGGTGCATTGTACAAGTAGAAGATTGAGTGCGGCCTGAAAAGAGTTAGAGGAAGTTGAGTAGTGCAGTTTGATGAGGCTCACCATTGACTAGATGCATCTACAACCTGGAGCCGTGAACGACCTTGTAGTCGACAGCCATCTCAAGACCATCATCGTTGATGACGAGGATGCGAACGCTGCCCCGGCCGTTGTCGAAGGACTCTGTGAGACGGGATAGGAGAGCGCTCTGGTCGAGGACGGGAAGGCCCTGCTTGACATCACCAGACTCGGTCATGGCGACGACGCGACCATCCTCACGGATGTCGAGAACACGGTACTGCTTGAAGACAGGACCCAGCATGTTCTGGACAACAACGGAAGGAGCGGGGTTGGAGATGAAGCTGGACTCCTCATGAAGCTGCTTGGTGAACAGGTCAACACCGAGGTAGCGGTGCTGGCCAGTCTGGGAGGAGGTGGTGATGCGGATGACCTGGCAAGGGCGGCCCTGGAGGATCAGGAGATCGCCAATGCGGATGTGGTGGCAGGGGATGGTAATGGTGTTGGGAGAAGCCATCTTGCGTGCGGTGGCTGGGGCGGCTGGGACTGAGGCTCGGGGTGCTGGTGCGTAGTTGGAAGAGCTGTTCACACGGACGACGCGCTCAACAGGTGCTCCGGACTGGACGGGGCGGGACGGAGGCTGGGCAGGGATAGCAGTGGTGTACTTTTCCTTAACAACTACTTCCTCACGGAGATCGTCGTACTTGGATCCGGTGTGGGAATGCTCAGTCGAGTAGTGCTGGTGGCGGTGAGGGTGGATGGGGTGGGCTACGCGCTCGGCGACCTTGTGGGCAGCTTTGGAAAGACCGTGACGGAACGAGTGGTAGTGACCGTCGTCGTCGTAATATCCCATATCACGCTTGTACTTTTTGGGGGCGTCGACAGTGGCACGAGTAGTCTTCTCTACTCGAACCGGTGCTGGGTAGCGGGCGTCGACGGGAGCAACCTTGGGCTGGGAGGCGTAGGTGTCCTTGGCAGTGATAGTCTCCCTTGTGTAACGGGAGGCCTGTTGATCGTTGGCGTGGGTGGTGAGGTTGGTGTAACCTTGCTCAGCGACGATGGGACGGGTGCGCTCGCGGAATTGACGCTCAGTGACGTCGATTTGGGAGGGCGCGTAGTCGGTGGCAGGGCCGTGGACTGTATTGAAGTGGCGATCGTAGGATCTGTCCTGGACCTCGATGTGGGAGTGGGAAGAGGATGAGGACGGGGGTTGGTAGCTGAAGAAGAGATGAAAAGGTCAGCTTGGGTAGGAAAAGAGGAGGTGAGGGAAAAGTGGGGACTGCACGTCGCTCCGACAACAACAGAGAAAAGGGTTAGCGGCGGCCGGTGGCTTGCTAGCCGCCAAGCTCAGGGGGCTGGGAAGTGGGCTTGGTTGCGATGATCCGTGCCATCGTGCGCTGGCAAAACAATGGGGACGGAATCTGGCACTTACCGTCCGCGGGTTGCTGCAAATTCGACGCTTTCACGCTTCGGCTCGGGCTGTCTGTAGCGGGTCTGCTCACGGATGTGAACTTCCTCGCGGTGCTGGGGCTGGGGACGGCGCAGACGCTCTTCTTCGGTAATGCGGATCTCCTCCTTGACGTATGTGTCGTGGTGCTGGGGAGCGTGGACGGTGGCTGAGAAGGATTCGTGGGTTTCTTCGTGACCTTCCCGTCCGTGTGAAGCCTGTGAGAGCTTTGCTTCGCCTTCTACCTTGACGCTGGTAGTTTCCTTTACTTCCGCGTTCCGATACGCAGACGGGAAGACACTGAAGGGGATCGGAACCTGGCTGGTCAGCTTTGGTGAGAGGCGCGCGTGGAGTGAGACGGACTCGTGCTTCAAAATCCAGTTTGCCGGAGTCGGGTCGCTCTTTCTCGAATACCCTTCGAACCGTTCGAAAACAATTCGAAAGGAATCAAGAAAGAACTTCTTGGCTCCTTTGAGGGTCTCACTTGGAGATATGTGGAGGGGAAAAGAGCTGCTTGAGGAGAGCCAGCTTTATGGAGTGACGTGTGATGCGTGTGTATGCAATTGGGTGCAGTAGCGGGGTGGAGGAGAGAGGGAGCAGTGAAGCGCAGCGAGGGGATCAAGTAGATTGGCGGTCAGCCGGGGGTCTGTTGTGAGGGCGATTCGCAGCACTGCCATGGAGGAGATGGCTGGGGCACCGTGGGAGCTGTCTGGATGCGGACTAGCCTTGTTATGATGGACAACTAGCGCGTAGCAGATGCCCCTTTTCGCTGCACCTTACTCACGTCACGGCCCACCTCGCTCGCACCGAGGCATCTCTGCCATCTCCTGACGCGCCATTGAGCTTTGTGCGGCTGTTGGCTGGGCGATTGGGTGCAGTTGGTATCGCGAGGCTCGCCGACGCTCGCAAATTGGCATTGGGCCGGGCAGAGCTCCACGCGTGCTGCAGCTTGACGAACCCACCTCCGCGAGTGGAGCCCGTCTCATCGCCGTGGAGAGCTGCAATTGGAGCACGGCCGCCCTCACATGCAGCATGTGCTTGTTCGCGTCCGCTCAGCTCACGTCGATGCATGTTGTGCGGCCAGCTGTTGAGCGCTCCCAGCCTCTTCCCAACCTCTTGTTTTATGGCGCGTCATGATTGGCCATAGCTCCCTAAATGGCGCTGCAGGAGAAAGTCGATAGCTTGCGGCCGGGGTACCTTAGCGATCGTCGCCGCGCCAACGATCGGCCGAACCATCACGGTTAGACTTCACCACCAGGTGGTGCGTCTGGGGAATTCCGTCTGGCTCAGCACGGGAGGTAGACTACTGTATGCACACTGTTTGCTGTGCATGCGGGCGACGTTGAACTCGAGCGTCGTGAACCATGGTTTTAGCTGCCGTGGCCCGCATCATAGATCAGCCTTCCTAGGCAGCGCCCGCAGCTGACGTGCATCGCATGTGCAGGAGATGCTTCTCGATCGAACATGGAGCAAATAGTGACCGGATGCCGTTATCATATCATGACATGCTGAAGTCATCAGCAGCCACCTAGGCAGCCGGGCGGGCGGTCTAGGAAACGTCGAACAAGCCGGCTATTCCTGGCATCCTGTGGTACCGCACTCGACTTCTGTCTGCTGGCTCGCCCTGCATAACCGTCAGTTCAGGTGCCAGGTATCGTTTGATAATAGCCGTCGTTTCCTTTGTTTACGAAAAGGAGGGGCAAACGATAAAGTTATCTACTTGATTTGGGAATTGGCGGAAGAGCAGGATATGCGGTAGCAGTGACACTTACGAGCCATGACTCTGAGCGACGAAATCGACGTATGAACGCGGTGTAGCGGATGTCGAGTTGCTGAATGTCGCGCTAGATGAAGTCAGTGGAAGAAGAAGTCAAGTGAGGTATTCTTGCCCGAGGTCACATCGCGACTGCCACAATTGGTCTTACCAACGCAGGCATGAGCACACACAAACCGCAGGTGCAGGTCGCTCTTCGTCTTCCATAACAGACCTTCCACACTTACTGCCATCGTTTCATTCATCGCGAATCTCGATTTGCTCCTGTCGGTACTGTCTCTCACATAGACCCACTCGGGTATTGCTGTGTTCGGCGCACCTTCCTTCCGCATGCACGACTTCTCGTTCTGTTGTTCATGTCTCTTCGCATTGCCTTCCAACGTCATGCCTCTTCCCAAACGCGGAATCCTCTGCCTCTCTTCTCGCTTTCTTGATCATGATCTGCCACTCGACTTAGATAGCGCCCGCTTACAACCGTCGCACAGAGACGGGGTTTGACACCTGCAGGCGACCCACACGCCTCCCGCTGTCGTGCAGACTGACCGTACGATCGTCGCCAGGTTCGGCAACAATCCGAGTCCTATGTTACAGGTTGCACCCGCAGGTTTATCGCGTTTGCTCAGCCTGTATATCATCAGCAGCGCTTGTAGTCAGCAATCAGGGACCACAACATCGATGAGGATAGTCAGGCTCTGGTAGACCCAAGTACTCGTGGTAGGCCGAGTGGCGGCCAGCTCGAAATGAAACACGGATATTTGCCACACCTGGTGCCGTTGGAGGATCCGTCCAGTCCCCTGGCGGAATGTTCTGGGACTGTGTTACTTATGGCCTGCAATACACCATTCCGATGCTTCCTAATTCAGCACACATGCAGGTGCCGCCACAATCCCCGCATTCAGTCATTGGCGTCGAGACATTGGGCTACTGACAGCTGTCAGTAGGTGAGGTCGTGTTGTACCAATCTGAGTCACGACGGAGACATACATCCTGTTCTATCAAGCTCGTCGACAATCGCCATACCCTTAGCAGCACAACCTTCTTTTGTCGTGTCTTCAGTTCTTTTCGGCCATAACCTTCCAGTAACACGCATTATATCGGGTCTAATATGACATTGTCTCTCTCTGAAGCCAACGGAAGCATATCAGACTACCAGAATACAATCACGAATTATGATCATCCTCCTCACACCCCAGGACGTTTTCGGTTGTGGAGAATCAATGTCGCTTTGCCTGCCCTTCCCGTTTTTGTCCCTCACCTGCTGGAAGCCGATCTAGCCTGCGCTGGAATGCATCTGACCCTTCCCACGGCAACCCACATCATTCGACCCAATCCTAAAACCGCTTTCCTTTTGCACTTCTTCTCTTCATCTCTTCTATCTTGTTGCTGTTGAGTGGACCATTATTCACCTGACAACAACATGCATCTAGTTCTCACAGCGCTGCTGGCGCCTGCTTTGCTCGCTGCTTCAGCGGGTGCTCGTTTCGTGATATACGCTGATGAGTATGTCATCAGTCTCAGGGCAAACACGATTGCTGACGTCTCATAGATGGCATCCAACCCGGCCCACCAACCCTAAAGATCGAGCTGGCATCGATCATGTCGTCCTCGCCTTCGCGATGGCTAATGCCACTGCGGCTTTTCAGCCGAAAGTGCCCATCTCAACCATCCGTTCCGAGTTTCCAAACGCCAAAGTGATGATCGCAGTCGGAGGCTGGGGCGACGACGTTGGGTTCTTTGAAGTTTCCAAGTCGGATGCCTTGATCGACAAGTTCGCTGAAGATGTTGCTACGATGCTTACGAACACCGGAGCCGATGGTGTTGGTAAGTCGTTTAGTTCTCAAATTGTTTGTACCTCTGCTGATCTCCTAAAGACATTGATTGGGAGTACCCTGGAGGTAACGGTGCCGACTACAAGCAAGTTCCAAACTCGCAGAAGACCTATCAAATCGAAGCGTTTCCCAAGTTTCTAGCGGCGACTCGAAAGGCTATTGGAAATAAACTTCTGTCTATTGCAGTGCCAGGGAAGAAGGGTAAGAAAAGAGAGTTCAGTTCAGAATTGCCATGCACTAATTCAAGTATAGGTGACATGATTGCTTACACAAAGGAGAATGGGCCGAAGATATGGCCCTCAGTAGACTACATCAACGTGAGCCAACAATCTTTGCGGATGCATATCATGATTTCGAAGCTGACGTATCCCAGGTCATGTCCTACGACCTCATGAACCGTCGTGACAAAGTTACCAAGCACCACAGTTCCGTCGCCGGCTCAGCAGAAACAATCGAGAACTACCTCGCTATCGGTGCTCCGCCTGAGAAGATTAATCGTAAGCTACAATTCTAATTCTAACGTCTTGTCAACCGTACTCATCACCCTTCCAGTCGGCTTTGCATACTATGCAAAGTACTTCACCACCGCCAAAGACTGCTCAGCGACCCCTTTGAACTGCCCCATTGCCCTCGCCGAAGACCCAATCACAGGCAAAGATCTCCTGACATCCGGCGCCTGGACTTACGAGACCTTCCACATGAAGCCAGTCGACGCCTCCGCCCTGACCGTTTCCTACGATGGCACTTGCGGTCCCGAGAAAGGCACAAAGTGCTCCACAGGCTGCTGCTCACAATACGGCAACTGCGGCACTTCACCCGAACACTGCTCGGGCGCATGTCAACACGCCTTCGGCACCGGCTGTACCGACGCCGACGTCGCTGGATCCTGGCAGAATGCTCTCAAGCATGGTGTGACTGATGTGAAAGCAGGTGGACAGTACTACTTCGACGCCGCGAATCTGTTGTTCTGGACTTGGGACACACCTGAACTCATCGAGCGGAAGTTCGAACAGATAGTGGCCAAGTATGGCTTAGGAGGTGTGATGGCGTGGAGTCTAGGCGAGGATAGTGCGGATTGGAGTCACATCAAAGCGATGAATGCAGGCCTGCAGCGGCTGAACAGCAACTATGCGACTCCGACACCGGGCAAACACAGCAACCCGATGCAACCTGCTACTGCGCCTTCTCCACCCGCAGAGTACGAATCAGGGCCCGTGGACGGCGAAGCGCCCGCCATCGAGAACCCATCTTCGACTCCAGCGCCGGCAGAATATTCTGATCCCAGTGTCCCTTACGACGTCGTGTGGGTCGACGGCACGAAAGAGGGTCCGAACGGCGATTACAGCACTGAGTCCGGAGCGCCGGAGGACTACGTGTATCATCACCAGGAGGAAAATACGTCTGTAGTGCCGCAACAGCAAACACCACAGCAAGAAACGGCTTCCACACCGCAGCAGTATGGGCCGATTGAGCCTATTCCACAACCAGCCCCCGTTCCGCAGACAGCGCCCGTACAGCAAGATACCGCGCCGGCCAGCCTGGAGGATGATCTCCCCTTCTCGCCAGAGTACGAAGCTGCGCTGCGCGCTTTCGGAGGCGGCGAGGCATCTGTACCTGCATCTGGTGCGAGCGAGCCACTTTACGCTGAGCCGGTGGTGACGGATGCGAAGCCCCTTGCAACTGGTCGTGCATGTCGCTTGAAAAGGAAGAAGAGGGCGGCGCTGAAGGCGTGAGGGCGCGCTCTCTCCCATCAAATAGTGCGCAAGAACCATGGGTAGAGGTTAGACCAAAGAAGGAGATGTATTTCCAGAGGCATATCGACAAGGAAAGACGCATCTAGGCTAGGTGTAGTGTTCACAGCAGGCTACCGGGGAATAGATGACTAGCATATTAGTAGGGAGATCTAGATGGCAGTATCCCCAAGAATCAAGTCAGAATGTTTAAACGATTAGTGAATTATCATTCTTTCGACCTAGTATTTTCGTCGCGAAGTGCGCACTGGGTTCAGCGTGCGCGTTTTCCAAGCGTGAATAATACAAAGCTATTCAAAACAACAACCGCACACGACGAATCAACGTCACAAATCCAGCCAAGCCAAGCCGAGATCAAGTCCGAATGGGTTGCCGACTCGCAGGCCTGTTTCTATCCAAAACGTCAGCACAAAAGTCACGCCCACGTTTCTCATCCTCGTCACACGCGCAGCTTGCATCAGCAAGACCTACGCCTTGACGGTACTCCTCTTCATCTTCTTCTTGCTGTCCCGCTCGCGCTCCTTCTCCAAGAACTTGCGCTGCTCGTCGGCGCTCAAACGACCGAGCTTCGCGTCACGCTGCTCCTTCTTCAGCTTGTCTGCCGCGAGCTTGCGCTCCTCGGCCTTCTCGTCCTCGTCGACTTTGCGGATCTTGGCGATTTGCTCGTCGCGCGTTTGCTTGATGCGGCGGAGGGCTTCGGGGCGGAAGTGCGCGGCGGTGGCGAGGTGGTCGGGGAGGCGGATGAAGTAGTTGAAGAGGGGGAGGGTGGAGGTGTAGTCGGATTGGAGCTTGAGCGAGAGGTTGATGCGCTTCTTGGGCTTGGTGTCGTCGAGGCTGGAATGCGTTAGCTAGGAAGTAGGAAATGTAAGGGCTTCCTACGTCTTGGGCTGGTCGATGGGCTGGTCGGTTACGATTAGAGCCTCGAAGCTGTCCCCAGCGTCATGGACGGCCTTGATGAGCTCAGGGGTAAGCATCAAGTCGGTGATCTCGGCGCTCTCGCTCATGACTGCGGTCCAGACAGGGAGCTTAGCGTGATCGCGGGTGGTGGTCAGGGAGATGTCGTAGCGATCCTCGCGCAGGCGCTTCATCAAGTCCTTGTGTACAATGGCGAAGACAAAGCCGTCGAACGAGCTGTTGGGGACCTTCTTCGCATCGCCTGAGCCATAGTGGGGCGCATGTTTGGCTTCTTGGCCGTCGAAGACGTACGCGGTGGCCTCGACGCGCTCGGCGGGGGCAGAAATGCTCTCGAAGAATAAGGGAATCATGTACTCGCCGAGGAGCATGAAGGGGTTGTACCGCTTGACGAGGGAGAGCTTGAAGTCAATGAAGGCGACGTTCTGGCGTCCGGTTGCGTATGTCTGGTACTCGTCGGCCTTCTTCTCACGGAGCACCTCGTTCTCACTCGCAACCTCTCCGGCCGTGTAGCCGACCTGCGCGAACTCCTGCTGTAGTACAGGCGCATGTGCCTTGGCCCAGGCGTTCGCTTTGCGTCGGTTCGCACGCGTACCCCAGACGTGGATGGCAATTATAGCGAAGAGGAAGGGAAGGATGTACATCTCCAGCTTGAAGTCCTCGGCGGTTGTGCGCTCCCACACGCGGTACCACTTGGTGTAGGGCCGCGCTCCGACGCCCACAGCTGCGGTGGGCTGCGCTGTGTTGAATGCATCTGTGTACGAGGAGATGGCTGCTGGTGTTGGGTCAGGAGCGCCTGCATAGTCGGCGAAGTCTGGGCAATGTTAGCTATGCGATGGCTATGAGGCATTGCGGGCCGAATACCATCATCACCAGCGACTGGCGCCTGCACAGGCTTCTGCGCGCCGAAGAGACCCTTGACGAAATCGGCCATGGCGAATTGACCTCAGTAGTGGACAGATGTGAGGTTGCAACGTAGTCGCGGCGCCGTCGCGAAGGATCTCGGTTCGGCACTGACCTCATTTTGGAGCTAGCACTAATGTGGAGGGGTAGGTCCAGGCATTCTCCACACACATGGGACGGAAGCACAACCAGAGTATCACACGCATTGTAACTCATGTGTAATGAAGGACGTGGCGTATGAGCTTTGAGGACTGCGAACAGCTGCAGGTGGGCCACTAGGATATCATGCCCAGGACGGTCATAATCACGGCCAGTTTATTACGTTCACAAGTGGAGGACCCAAAGCCCTTAATTATCTTCGCGAGAACGTTAAGCGATTCTTGCCGGTTGGCCTTCGCTGATGCTAAGAAGACCATACTGAGCCTACAGGTAGGAGTGAATCCGACCGAAAATGGATCTTCGGGAGTGAGGAATCTTGGAGTAGGAGCGACGAGTCTTGAAGCACTCGTACAATCTGAACATATAAAATCTGTGATGGATTGCAAGCTCGTTCACTGTTTGTACATTGAAGCTGCCAAGTAGTCCGCCCTCATCGCCCTCATGGTATGATATGATGTTCCTGACTCTAGTTCTTGCCAAACCATGTCTTGTGTCCCTGCACATATGGGTTAGCAAGAGTGGGAGCTACACAAATGGCCTATGCTTACGAGAACCAGACGGCCCATCATGTACATGCTGGAGCCGAAGCTGGTGAAGAGCAAGACCTTGTATGCGGGAATCATCCACTTGCCGCGGGCCTGAACATCAAAAGTCAGCATCTCGCCCTGGAAAGGTTCCGCGTCCATATTTCACTACTGTCCAAGCCGTGCTCCAGCAGCGTTTCCGAGAGTCATGCTCTGTCCGTGCTCCTCCCGTCTGTGCTACCCTCTTCATCTCAACAACGCACCTTTTCCCATGTCCTCAAGCCATCGTGCTTCTGGAACTCGCGCTGGTAGTGCGGCACACGATTCTCGCGGTAGACCCAGCTGCCAGTCGTCAGTATCGAGCTCAGTGCGGGAAGCCGGAGGTGCGCAGGCGGGCGTCGCGGGCCTTCTTATGCCATTCGGAGGCGCGCACATCTGCACAGTAGACGTACCCTGCCATTGTGAAGAGTGGAGATGTGTCGGAGCGGGTTCGCGGGGGCAATTGGTGGGTGGATGGGTGGTTGTCGGTCGTGAAGTCAGGTCGGATGATGCGTCGGCGGAAGGAAGTCGAGCGCCAAGACGCTTAACCCTTTGCGGTCGACGTCAACTTTCGCAGCTTCGAGCTCGAGCAGCGAAAGTGCATCGCGTTGTCCAATGGCTTGATCTCGCTCCTTCACTCGTCTTCGTTGATGCCACCGGCTCTGGACCGGCTTCTCGCCCGCCCGTCCGCCCTGCGACTCCTGCGCGTGCTTGTCAAAGCCCCCGATCTACCCGCAGCATGCTCGACAACTGCCCTTCGCTGCCGCAGTGCGACCCGCCGCAGCTATGCAACCCATCACTCGGCCAGCCCCAAGCAGAAGTGGAAGAGGTGGCGCGATTCTGCCGAGCCCATCGACCGTGAGAGGCAGTTCCGACAATTTCTCGAGGTCGAAGAGACCAGCAATGCTCTGCTAGCGGGTCTGGAAGCCGACAGCGGGGTGGAGGACGCCGCTGCGCGATGGGCCAAATCGCTTGCTCTCCGTGAACGACACCACGGCAGGCGAGGCGTCAAAGCAATATGGGACCTGCGCCGGCACTCTCGCTATTCCCTCCCTGCCCACAGATCCGACGATGCAGACTATCTCTGGGGCACGTTCGTCAAGCATCCCGAGCTGGTACCGCACGTTATAGACCACGCGGCGGAGCTCCTCAAAGAGACGGGGGAAACATATGATGGGCTCTACGCCTTGGCCATGAAGTACTGGCTGCCATGGGATGCGACTAACGCCCTCGAGTATCACCACATGATGCTAACGAAGCTGAACTACAAGAAGCTGCCGTTAAAAAGACTGGCGCGTTACGGATGGACGGTTTTTAAGCCGGCAGCATACGAAGCGTTGCTCGACATCTACCGGCTTAGCAACGAGAGAAACCTATATGATCATGTCGTACCACCACTCATCAAAAAGGGTCACATCACTCTGGCCCGCCGGTGGCATAATCTCTGCATCTTTCGCAACGACATGCCCTCCGAGTCTGTCGCGCACAACCCCGTAGTCCATATCCTCTTGGCTGAATCGTCGAATACCTCGAACCCCGACCTGACTCAGAAGAAGTCATCGCGAGAGAGTCGCAAATACGATCAAGACCTTCTGCGCCGCCTTCTAGGCCGCGACGCCGCACCTGTTCGCTTCGAGGACTCATTCTGCGCCAGAATGTTCGCTACCAGGACATTTCCGCCCGAGTCGGTCATAAAGGGGCTTGCGTTGGTAGGCGTGAACGAGATCGGACCTCAAGCGGTCCTGGCCATGGCTCTGCGGACGGAGCCGCTGGAGGACCTACCGAGGATATTTGAGGAGCTCAGAGCAGCTGGCATAGCACTGCAGGGTTGTGTGTTCTCTTTGGCAATGGAGAAGTTTGCGAAAGACCAAAAGTGGATCCTACTGCGTAGCATGATGGACAGCGATCAACATCCGGACGTCTTTGGGGACGTTGATGTACAGCGAAAGCTGCTGGAATACTACATGGATCAGGGCGACGACCTTCAAGTTCAGCGCACCCTCGCCATTCTGACACTATTCCACAATGACTACGCTCAAGAGTCTTGGAATCTGCTTTTGCAAGCCCACATCCGCCGCACCGGCCCGCAGCATGTCACGGAAGTGCTCCAAGACATGCGTAGCCGAGGCATTATGGTAACGATAGAGTCGATAGCTGCGATGAAGAGTCTACTGCGACGTCGACAGGTCGGTCGAAAACCCGTAACAAGGCGAGAGGGTTTTGATGACCTCCGTTTCGTCACACGCGTCTTCATGATCATACTCGAATTCGGCATGGGGCCGGTCTCGCCCCTTACATGGCGTGAACTCATCCGCCGCTTTGGGATGACTGTAAGGTTCAGAGAGCTTCGACGGCTGTTGTTGTGGTTGCTATGTTGGTATGCACCGAGGAGCAGCGCGCAGTTCAGGGCACTGCCTGAGTCACCTTTTCGAGAGCGCGCTCTGACAAAGCTGCGCGAAGCATATCCCGAGCGTGACCATTACTTCCACTTCCCGGCCATGGTCACTCAGCATGAGAACGAGCTGCACCCCATCCGGCAGCTTTTCCCCCCCTCAGTTCAGCAAGCGCTCATAATCTGGGGTTTTCGAGCTGGGCTCCTCCCTAACGCCACTTACGAACAATCGCTGTTCGGATCGCCACTGGAAAAGAAGCACTACCGCCGTCGTCTGCTGCAGCGCAAGATCCTGCAGCGTGAGAGATGGAGCATTGGACTTCGTACCGTGGTTCTGTTTCGCGATCTTGGAGTCTATGTACATCGCCACACGGTGGTCAAGGCTCTACAAATGCAATTTGTTGTCTTGTTCGGCCGCGGAAGATCAAACATACGCCAGAATAGAGTTATGGAGAAGGCAAACATGATCCCATACTCGACGTACGTGCGCGAAGCCAACGACATTTGGGGCAGCGAATTGTTCAGAGAACCGCAACGCTTCGTCAACGATATGATCCACGATCATCTCTGGCACCCACGCATGCGACGAAACGTCAATCGCAGAGCGTCCATCAGCATCAACGAGATCTTGGGCCCTGATTGGCAGAATCGGAGCAGTGGTATCAACGGACGGGATGGGAACACACATGTGGAAGACGCGGCGCTCACAGTGTTGAAGCGCACTTTTGCTGCACAGGAAGTAGCATTGAATCCGGGTTTGGAATGGATGCACGAAGCGAGTCTTGATACCACCGGTGCCGAATCCCCGCCAAGCAAACCAGACGCACTGACATCAGTTAGTGAGGAAGCGGGAGCAACCAAATAGATGCAGTGCGCAATCCAAGGTTTTTAACTGCTCCTGTTGCGCTATGCTCAGGTATAAATGTCCCCTCCCTCGCGGTGCTCTCCATCCCTTCATTACACTCACACATCCCCATCATTCCACAAAGACGCAACGGGAAGTGCATGTTTTGCGGCATTCTGTGTTTTCCAAAATAAGAAACCCATTCACTCTCACTTCATGTTCTGTGCCGCCGTCGTTCGAAAATCGCACCCACTACACTCATGTCGAAAGCGCGAAGACATTGAAACCACGTATCCGTTCCGAAAACCCCATCGCGTGCTCATAGCGCACAGAGCGGCGTGTTACAAATTCTGACCGTACCATCATATGGTGTCGGTTTCGAAATGAGTTGTATATAAGTCCGCCACCTTCATCCACGATTCCCAACTTGCACCGCCACCCATGCCCAACTTCAAGATCCGAAAAACATAACCGTGTCCGCCATGTGGGATCGGCCCTGGTGCGTTGAAAAGCGCCATTATCAACTTCCATGTCTGCACGCCCGTTCCGCCAAAACTACTATGTCCGCACGCTCATGTTCGAGCCGAGGCGCCGGTGGTGAGTACTGGGTATATGCAGCGCGTTATGGACGTGTATATAAGTTCTCGCACCCTCAATCCCCTCATCTCCTCATCACCACTATATTATTCCTCAGTTTCGAAAATATTTACGATACCGAGCTATGCTCCGTGTGCTGTGTCCTTGCGAGAAGCACGCCTCCGAAATGTATGCTGCTGGATTGCATGCACGCAACGTACTTTCTTCAGTGGATTCGTAATTCATGGAGTTTTCGCTTATAGGGATGTTCTTCGACACGACAGAAGATACTTTCGAGGTTGACAATGACCCGACGGAAGATTGCACGGTCTTGAGGAATGTGGAGCTGGGAAGGCAGGCGTGGGTATAGAAACCCAGGAATCTTTTGTCGTACCATCGAGCTGTTATCTTCGACGTCGTTTCCCATCTCCATAAGTCGAAAAGCTAGTGTCACCAAAGCATGTGTCGTTCTCGGCTAGGATTCGAAACAAAACATACTAACGCTGATGGTGTGCCTTGCGCTGCAGCTTATATCCTCTACAAACCATAATGCTGAGTTCGAAAGTCTTCACCCTCTGCGACATTCTTTGCTCCGATCCGACCGACAGGAAACATGCTCGTGCTGTTGTGTTTTCATGGAATCGTATCTTTGCTACTACAGTTCGCGTATAAATACTCCGACGATCGAGCTCCCCGTCTCTCTTTGCACACTCAAGAATATCTTTTCGGCCAAAAGCTAGCTTTTATCCCGATGATGTCTGGCCAAGCCTTGTTTCCGTTGAAAAATCCACCCAAAATGACTTCATGACTTTGTGTCGGGCGAGTGAATGGCACATTGATTTCGCGAATCCGACAAAACACATGCACAGCTTGTCGGCGGCATGCATGGGCGGGCATGACCCACGAAATACAGTCGAATCACCGGTATGTGGACATACTAGTACCACGATTATTACCAATACAAGGATAAGGCCCTCTCACCAAAATTCTTAGTATAAGGATACAGGTGAGGGTCCGAACTTCATCGTTATTTACGGTAGGTAGTATCGTACTTCACCGTATGACCTTCAACACAACTCTCTATTCTTATCGGATTACAAAAACCATGTCTTTTTCGACGATGTTCGAGCCCGCATTTGAGATTTTGGTATTCACGGAACCTGTAGATCGTTGGGTCGGGGAGGGCATGAAGTCTAAATAAAGCTTCAGGCCTTCACTTTCACTTCACTTCCATGCTCAGTATTCAAAAGAGGCGAAATCATACCCATGTGTTGTTTCCTGATTGGCAAAAAAGGGAATTGCTGTACGTTCATGATTAGCGGTGTCGCGTAGCTTTCATGTGATAACTCGACACAGAAATGCGGACAGGCTGCACGTCTTGGCTCGCTGAATATATATAACGTCTGACTTGGAAGGTCCCTTCAATGCACCATCCATACTTGAGAGTCTATTTTGCAAAATGACCAGTCGAATGATTCATGTTTTGGGGGGCGTTGGCTGCTTCGAAAGCAATTCCCATCGCCGTATGCGTCGTTCCTGTGCGGACTGTATGTAGTTCCTGGGTGGTACGAAAAAGCTCGAAGCAGTCGATCTATGTGTCTCATCACGACCTCATCGGCTTGATTCTCTTTGGCAGTTTGTAACGGCACGGTCTGCTCGACGCCAGTTATGATAAGGAGAGCATGTGCAGTACTCGGAAGTGACGAGTGCAAGTACTCGTATTATGGGATTAAGAGGTATATGTCGTTCGTGACTCGCCGGACTTAATTCATGCGCTCCAGTCCACCAGCGCATCCTGTCCAACCTTGTCCTTAACTATGCGCTCGCTCAAGTCCCATAGCGCGGCGCCCAGCTTCTCGTCGCTCGCTTGCGACGTCTCTTTGCCCGGTTGACCCTGTATCGCATTAGTTCGGATTAGATTGAAGTTCGACAGGTAGATGACTCACTGGATCATTGAAGTAGAAGCCATTCATGTTTTTCTCTTCAATCTCGTCTGACGTTAAAGCCCACAGTGCGCTGTACGAGCCTTGCTCAGGATCACGGCCCGCAAACAGCATCACATTGCTGAGTAACTTGCCCGTGATGCCCGGATATGCATCTTTCCATTGTTGCTGCATCGCAGTATTGACCGCTCCAGGATGCACCGCAAGCGCGTACACGTTGTCACCGTTAGGCTTGATGACGCGATCTCTCAGCCCGAACTTCGCGAACAATATCATGGCTAGCTTCGTGCGTCCGTAAAGACGTGTCGGGTCCATGGAACTGTCGTTGATCTCTTCCAAGCTGCCAAAGTGCACGTCAGGCGGCGCTGTGCGATGCATCTCACTCGACTCAAAGACGACCCTTGGTGCAGGCTTCTCACCCAGCTTTCCGGTCTTGCGAAGAAGCGGCCATAGCTGGTTGCAGACGTAGTAGTGGCCAAGGTAGTTGACGCCAAAATGGCGATCGATGCCATCGGAGTCCTCGCCGTACTGGTTGGTGTTGATGCCTGCGGAGAGAACAAGAAAATCGAGGCGGTCCAGCGAATTGCGTAGCTCAGTGAAGACCTCTTTGACTTCCTTCAGATTGCCCATGTCGCAATGCTTCCACTCGACTTGTGCATCGGCCTTCTCATTCTTGATGGTCGAGATCGCATCGGCGCCTTGCTCTTCTTTGCGGTTGACCATGATGACTTTGACGCCAGCGAGGGCTAAAGCCCGGCTGACTTCGTAGCTGCGCTATGTTAGCCATGGTTGCAGTGAGGGGTATGAGAGGAAATACCCAATACCGAGTGCACCCCCTGTCACAATGGCCACTCGTCCATCGAGGTTCTCGGGATGAACCTCAGTTGGTCCAACTACCTTATGGAGAACTGACTGCATGATTCTCGTAGGTCTGTTGCGATAAGATGTTAGGTGGATTTAGGATAGATTTTGAATTGTGTATAAGGCCAGAGTTGATTTTGTTTTCATGCGTGAATAGTTCGTGACGTGCAGGACTTGTATCGCACCTTCGATTGCTGAGAGCAATTACGTCAGGTCTACATCATGTTGGGGAGAACTGAAACCCTGCGAGATCCACATCAGGACATGTATTGAATGGGATGATTGCAAGCCGATGATAAGGATTGTGATTGTGCTGTATGCACACACTGTGGCGATGCGCATTATGTGGAGTGTAGTTTCTCAAGAGTTGCACCTCGCCACTTACCCAGATTGGGACACGACCCGTCAAAGAGAGGTTGGTCCGAAGTCCGATTGGCGAACTTAACTTAGCGCGAATGAACCACGCCGAAACACAGACTTTCCATTCAGATCTTGCCTGTCCTCGAACTACAACCTGCAAGCTTCCACCTCCAGTTTACAGTCTGCCTATATCTTCTCCTGGTTCTCGAGGTACGTAATTCTCGCCCATTCATAGAAGGGTGCGGGCAGCTCCTCTTCAGGGATCTCCTTGCGTGTTAAGTACTTCCACCAATTCTCGACGATGTGCTCGCGGATATACGAGGCTCGATAAGAGATGTGCCACCTCGTCGGCAGATCGAAGGTGTATTGTAGCTCCTCAAGTGTTCGTCCCTTCGTTTCAGGGACAAACAGGTACACCAGGACAAACGCCACCAGGTTCAACCCTGCAAATATAGATAAAGATCCTGTTCTGCCGATACCTGATAACAAAAGTGTCAGCGCATGAGCCTACGCGCTTTTGCGCGGAAGACTTACTGTGCATAAGGAACGGAAATACAAGGACAAGTAGGCCAGCCCCTAAAAGACTAGAGGAGACGGAGTCAGCTCGAGCTCTGCGAACGATCAAACGGGAGTACTTGCTTTACTGCAACCGCAACAGCCATGCCTGCTTCACGCGACACAAGCGGGAAGACTTCGGCCGAGATTGACTACACGGAATCAGTCAAGACTCATCAGCTTTATCAGTTCGACTTACAAATGGCGACGTGCCTCCCGTCGGAGCATAAAAGAGAACAAAGATAACGGCCCATACCGACACGAGGGGTACTTGCACGGACGTATCGGAAATCTTGAACAAGAATGCGAAGACCAGCATGGACCAGGCCATGTTTGGAAGTCCTAGAAGAAGCATGATGGAGCGACCAATCCTATCTGAGAACCTACGACAGACATTAAAAGTTAGTGAACATCCGAAAAGCTGTTTCTTCATGGAACACTTGCCAGTACGCTGGGAGTCCACCTAGATACTAAGGTTACGCATCAAGTCAGCAAATACCTCGTTGAGATTCAGCACGGCTACACGTAGGTTTGCTGCTCCAAAGGCCAGACCAATGATTGCGGCAATCTCTGCGCTCCTCTTCAGAAGCGCCGTATCGTTCGGATCGATTGTGTCGTGGCCCAGAGACTTGGACCCTGTTAGAACGTTGATTAGCGTGCGTCCGCCATATGTGCCACTTCAGCTGGGTCGCTTACACACGATAGTGCCAAGAAAAGCAATAGTGTTGACCTAGCATCGCGATAATAGTCAGCCCAAGTCTTGAGGATAGCCGAGAAGGGTACGAACGCCGGTCATCTGTTGGCTAATCATGGCAACAGACGATGCGAGGAGAGCGCGCCGACAGCGCATGTTTCTCCACAACTCTCCGAGGCGTTTATAATAGCCCGTCACACCGATGTGATACGAGTATGGGTTCTCTTTCTTTATCGAGCTCTCGACAGCGGCTCGAATAGCCATTTCTATCTCAAGACTCGAGTTGGTACTTGCACGTCCTGCAGTATTGGCCGGCTCTGCGTTCTGCTCCTGATGGCTATCCCTCGGTTGTTCCGGAGCTTCAGGCGCTGCATTACTACCGACTGGAACCATTTCAATGGACTGTCTAGGCGATATGGATGTGACAGAATCATTATGGACTGTTCGCCTTGGGCCGGTCGCGCCGCCTGAGATATTGTGCATGTTGGGATCAACGCGGTCTTCAAGATTCCCAAATTCGTTGGCCTTGCCCTTCAACATCCGGCTTTCGAAGTCGAGCTGTGCGTGTGCATACATCAGGTCGCGAGCGGCTAACAGAGGGGTAGTTTGGATCTGGGTGAAGGAGTCGAGCGCTTTCTCGTACCGCCCGTGCTTCATTAGATAGCGCGGCGACTCTGGCATTAGGTAGATCATGACTAAGAGCGGTAAAGTCGGTATGAGGGTCGTGTTGGTAAGTATTCGCCAACTTGTGTACTGGCTTTCGCAATAGATGACCACAAGCAGGTTGCACAGAAACCCAAAGAAGATTCCTACGAGAGTTAGCACACTAGCCGCACTGTCGGAAAGAATGACTTGCCCGCAGCGTCCGCTAACTGCCAGTTCGCCAAAATGGCACCGCGAATATGCTCAGGTGACAACTAATTGGACGTCAGCTGACCACGCTAAGCGCTCATGATCACACTCTTCTATTCACCTCTGCAGAGTATATTGGGACTGGAATTCGTCAATGGTTGACCATGGCGGGAGGAAAGACACTTGACTCACTGATTGAGGCCTTAGCGCCCAGGGCAATGCCGTTAATGGCCCTGCAAATGGCGAGTTGAGTAACATTATGGGAAACGGACGCGCCGATCGTCGAAGCGATTGTAATACAACACGATAGCATAACACTACCACGCCGACCTGGCAGAGGTGGAGGTACACGGTCAGTCTTTGTCTCCCTTCCCATTCGTACATGAACAACTTACCTAGCACATTTTCCTGCAGCGGATCTGCCAAAATCGTGCCAAACAATCCAGCGGAGAGGAGAGGTATTGCATTCAGCATACCAAAGGTCCATAATTGACTAGCGCTGCAGTTTTCGGTGATGCATAATCCGAATTGCGCAGGCATACCGTAAGCTGTACCGTTGTTCACACTTTGCGTCCAGCCTTGTATCATTCCGCCGAGGCTGGCAGTAATGACTCAGAGAACAGTAAGTCAAAGCCTACGCCAACAATAAGAGAAATGTAACTTACTTGTTGCTTTGAAGAACTTCGCTTGCTTCCAAAACCCACTCGTCTTGTCCTTCTCGCTGCGAATCAGTACTTTTTCTGGCTCGGTAATCTCTTCGTCGTATCTGCGCATGGCTGCGCCTTTATCTCGAGCTAGACGAGCTGCGAATGAGAGCATATACAATCGGTGAAGAAGCCCGCCTTGCTCGGCAAATCGATATACATATTCCTCGAGCTCAGTTCGGCCTGTCGTTGAGTCCGCGAGAATATCGTCGAAGGTTAGGAGCGGATTATCAATTCTGCAAATGTCAGCGAGTCCTGGAAGCAGTTCGGTATTTTCAAACATACGTCTGCTTGGCTCCAGTCGAACGGACTTTGGTTGTGGCAGCCTTTCGATCTCCTAGCATTCCTCGACTTTGCCTTGGGACCTGTCAGATCGTCAGAACTTGGAGGCCTTAATCGCGACTATGCGAACCAGCTCCTAAAGAAGACCTAGACTGCATCATGTGGAATGTGCTCGGCACTGGGAGGCATCGAGCGCAGGAGCACTTACCTTTGTGCGAGAAAGCATGGCGAGCGCGTTAAATCTACGCTTACTCACTCAACAACACCAAAGAATCACGAGAATCGCCTGAGACAATATTTACGGGTGAAGGATACAACAAGAATGAGGTCGCCAGGCAACGGTCACAATATACAAACCTCTGCGCACATGGCTATTGCCTAGGCGCAGCCCACAAGGCTGAGCTGAGGCTTCCCGTACGATCGCTTTCAGAACCGGGCAGGCGTTCTCGTTCTTGGGAGTGCAATCGTAGTTCGAACGCCATGGATAGGCCTTACTTTGAGACGCATGCAAAGGCGGCTCGGCAAGCGGGCTGTGAGTTTAGGTAGCCGGAGCACTGCGCTTGGATTGGCCGCCTTGCTTTTGGCATACCGTAATCAGGTATACAACCAACCAGAATCGCCGCCACATACCACAGGCAGGTTTGAGGTGCTCAGCTATTGCATCACGTTGCACATCAATATTCCCGAGGTCTGCACCTGATTCATCCCGCCAGACTCTAGGTGGCATTCATGCACTGACGCTCAAAAGCGCGACTGTCGCCTCTGTCCGTGAGCTGTGTTCAAAGTGTGCCTGAGAAGTCACGCCGACTCTATCAGCTAGCTGTTCGACTCATCGCGGTAACACAAGTCTTAGAAGGGCTGACTTCCTGTAGTTCGGCACCAGCTGTTACTCTCTGAATGGGCAGTGCTCAGGCCGCGCCGCCCTCCTATCATCTCCACCTTCCGCCACGAGACGTAAGATTACGTGTGCCTACAATTACCTCGACGTGCCTACGTTTGCCTGCTTTGAAGTCCGTGCGCATCCATACTAACGGGCGAACTTCCCCACCTAGATCCACACTGGGGTAACGCTGCTTCAACGCGACCCGGGTAAAGACATCGAACGTTTGGTTGCTCTACCACCAATACTGCGCCCGACGAAACGCGCAATCCCCCAGATCTAGGTTGCGGTATACAGCCTCACAGCTGCCTTCTGTTCGATCAAAAAGTCACAACCACGACTGCAAACCACGTGCATAGTGCTCCGCCACCCCAGTCATCGACTTCAGACCCACTATATGCATCGTTCATGCAAGGACCAGCGCGCATCCACAGAACCGGTTGCACTATTCTTCACCTAGCCTGACGTTTACCAGACACTCTCTCCACTGCGAGCGGCGATCATCCCGGCTTAGCAAACGGTTTTTTTCCAGGCTGAACCTGACTGCAACGTCGACACCACCATGGAGGTTGCTGCCAGCATCATTACTATAGCAGAGCTCATTTGGAAGCTGCTCCACAAATCTCTACAATACATCAAGGAGGTCAAGCTCATCAGCGAACCCATTAGAGAGTTGCTCGAGAGAGTCAAGGACCTGCATCGATTGACCAGAGCCGTCGCATCCACATATGCACAGGCGGAGGCAAGCATAGGGAAAGGTTTCAAATCATTACGAGTTGTAGGAAAATCGCTTGCGACCTGCGAAGGTCGATTAGAAAGCCTGAAGCCGTTGGCAGTGGAGCTAGCTTCGTTGGACACTCAGACATGGCGACAGAAACTCACGGTTAAGCGGCGGCTAGATAAAGTCAAGGGCGAAATCGAAGACACGAGGAAGAACATTCGCGAGGACATAGACTTCCTGAACACAGGCTTGAACCTTCTGAGGTTCGACCTTGACGCATATCGTCGTCCGTCCGATACGCTTGAGTTACAGCAGTCGACATCGGCGCCCTTGGAACTGCCGACTACAACCGGAGAGGAAGATATTCCTCCCATCACCAGATCATTCTCCGCGGCGGATACTCTTTTCGGCCCAGATCCAGACTTACAACTACGGCGAATCTCCACGGCTGTCACATCAATCGAGTCACGACCCTCGATATCATCAACCATATCACATGCCCCCTCGAGATCATCGGGTCGCAGCGACAGTATCGTGTCGTCGTCGACCTCTGCACCAGACCGCTCGAAGAGTGCTTGGGCAGACTTCCACTTCCACATTGCGAAGTGTGCGGGCGACGAGGAGCGCATACGGAAGATCCGCGATATTTTGCATCAATGCACAGGAGCAAGTGCACTCGCAATGTCGACAGATACTTGGGACCGGACACCATTGCACGTTGCAGCACAAAAAGGCGACGTGGATCTCGCACGTACTCTAGTCGAATTTGGCGCTGATATCAACGCGCAGGATTCGGAACCGTCCTCTGTTCTCGACATGGCTGTCGCAGGTGGACACCGGCCTTTCGTCGCTTTCCTGCTTGAACTCAACGTTGTTGAAAGCCAACTACAACCCCAGAATGCGGCTAAGCTCAAGGAAATGAAGCGCGCGATTTATTTGGGGAAGAAGAACGCATCGAAAAAGAGCCGCACGGGAGGCCAAGCCTCACGAAGCGGTGCCGTCATTTGAGTTATCCACCGACCTGAGATCCTAGAACAGGCACATGCCAATGTGGCAAAAGTCTTCGAAGTGCCCCAGCAAGCCGGGCGTATTGAACTGGGCTGCACAGCTCCGCGTGCTTTGCCCTTCCCGAGTGGCAAAGCAGATTTCACCGGCCGAACATTGTGCCACCCACCATCACGGGTCATCCACGCCGACAGGGTACAAACCCCGCGTACCCACCCCCTTCATGTAATAAGCGAGCGTACCGACCCGACGCTAAACCAAAGGCAGGCTGTACCTCTATTGCGTGGAGCTCAGCCTCCACAATGCAAGCGCACTGGGTCTGAATGCCGATGGTCACTCTCCCTGGCTTAACACGACGGTGACGCAAGGACGTGATCGACGACTTTCGGCTGCTCGTGCTTCGTGTTTACCTAAACCCCTCGGCTTACGGACACATAAGCAGGCCATAGCCACTGCCCGCGCAACCGCAAACAGAAGGACAGTGCGAGCGAACAAGTGCTGGGACGTTTCGACCATTCTGTATATTGCTTTCAGTCATTCGCACTCGCGAATCGCTTATGATACCCAATGTTGTACCATTTATTTTTTCGATCTGTACATCCAGGGCCATTGCAGCAGCTGCACTTGATCCCTTCGGCTATTAATTTGATACCCTGCTCAATACACACCTGAGTCTACTTTCAACTTTTTTCCAGCTTTCTATAGTGTTTACAGACTAAGTGTTCTAACTAATAACTTGCACCGCATTCACACCTCGTGAAGTACTTCATTTCAGCTGGCGTCCCACATCTCTACTTTCTACTGCACCACCTAACCACCTCCGATGGACACTCCTGGAGGCTCTCGCGCATGTTTACAAGTTCAACACAGAGCCTATAGAGCACTAAAGGTTTCCTATGCACTGCACTGAGTATGCAAGGGAGCCTTTGACAACCATTGCATACCTTCGCGCTGCACTTGGATGAGGTCGCGATTGTTGCAAGGCGCGACCCCCTAGCGGATGTAGAGAGAACGGTACATCAGTCGGCATGACATTCAAAGACTGAGCACGTCTGGGCTAGATTGGAATTTGTTACC
>TARA_R110002003_G_scaffold214_41_pt1 | contig 25517 bp, 21 predicted proteins | sample TARA_R110002003 | Tara Oceans TARA_R110002003 (sample SAMEA4396441) | marine metagenome | biome: Westerlies Biome; feature: [SRF] surface water layer (ENVO:00010504); material: water (ENVO:00002006), including particulate matter (ENVO:01000060) such as... | depth 5 m
GGACATGGTGGAGATACTGCCCGTGTAGCGCCAGACAGAGGTTTTGTGATAGGACGGACTACTTCTTAGCGCTTGAATACCAACCGTGGTTCAGTCAATTATTAGACTGGAGCATGACCCAAGGGTTCGGTCTATTACTGCGCACTTCCATGAAGGATTTGGAGGAGCGTAATGTGATTTTCGGCGAAAGTGACGCCAAGGGTCGCGTTGTTGTGCTCAAGTTCGCGCAAGTCTGCCTCCAGCTTTTCGCAAGCAACGCTAGTTTCCATACGACTATAATCAGCCAGCACCGAACGCCCATCTTGATGTTCTTCATTCTCGCTTATCATCCCTCCCATGCGTTTGTGATGGTGCGTCTGTTTTGGTGTTCGCGCCAAACACACGATTGCCGCAAGTCCTCACTTTCACCACGGCAACAATTACAAACAGTGACGCATCACGCGCAATTCTCTCCTTCACTTCCTCTTTCCCGTCCTCGCTAAACAGACGCTGCTGCCTAGCCAAGCCGCACACGTGCCCTTTGGGTCTGCAAATTTTCAAGTTGCTTTTCTCTCGCCCACCCACCTCGCTTTCTTTTCTCCCCCATCGCCAGCCCGCCCACTCCACTTCTTCAACGACTCTTTTTCGACCACGACTTTTTCTTCTGGGCCACGACGGCCTTACCGCCTAACGCATCAACACCGATTCGATCGCCTGGATCCTTACGCCGCGCGGCCGCGACCGACAGCGCCAGAGCAAGTAGGTCCATTCATTTGCTCTCTGCTAACAACACCCAGCGTTCCAGGACCCCGGGGTCTGCGGAAATCTAATGGAAAACAACATCAAACCTGGTACGCAGGGTGTAAACCCGACACGGTGGCGAGCATGGTTCAGGTGAACGCCATCTCCAGCTGTGGCCCTGGGACAGGAACGGCTTGGAGGACCTGCTGCCCATGTTCTGTGTCTCGCTCCGTGGACATGCCTACGATATTGGTGTCCGCCTTGTTGCGGCCCAAGACAGACCGTTGTGGTCCATGGCTTCTTGTGCGTACCAGGCACTTGGTGGCTTGTTCCGCGTCCTGGCAGGTCCGGCGGAAAAAAGACCCACGTGGGCAGGTGAGGTGGAAAGGTATAAAAACCTAAGTGGCCACCTTGGGTGTCTCCCGTAAGTCGATTGCGATTCGTTGCTTGTTGTTCAGCGCTAATGGTTCCTAGTCGGCTTTGCACATTTAAGCAGCAGCGTCTACGGGCTTGTCCCAACCGCATCTCGCGCCTTCTCCGGATTGCGTCGCTGGCAAAACCCCAGCGGTGGAGGAGCTATTGCGGTGGATTGTCTGGAGTGGGCCTCGGCAGCCCGACTGCGACAACACGATAGCTTATAGAAGAGGGGTAATCGTAAGTTATGCCTATTGTGTTCCCTTCCAGCTCTTACTGACGACTTCGTAGGTACCGCAGCAGCATCGTTGAGAGGCTTCGACCTCGTGCCATTCTCACCCAAGTCTGCGCTCCTCGGGCCCGCTGGTGGCAGGTCTGCCAGTGGTTTACCGGGGACTTCTTGGAGAGACCAAACATATGGACGATCGCTGAGAGGTTTATACCTACTGCATCGCTGACAGGATTGATTAACCGCCTATCTAAGCCCTTGCGGCGCAGGTAGTTTTGCTGGTTTCTTCCTGGCAGTGAACCTTTTTTCATTGAGCTCCGCGCCCCTTGGGACGGACTTGAAGGAGAAAATAGGCATTGTTTTGGCGCCTCGCTCAGATCCACGCGTGAGTGTTTTCAGAATTGCAGGGCTTCAAATTGTCGTTGTTCCACGTTAATAGCTTCTTGGTAGGTACGTTTTCAATGGGTTCCTGTAGAGCCGAACGCTTCGCGTTGCGCACGAGTGAGCTTTTTTACTTCAAGCCTCCGCAGTCTTCTACTCGAGCCTAGAAAAGGACTTGCTTAGACAAAGCACAACCGCCACAACCGTACTCATCAGTCGACATCTTGATTCTTAGCTCTTCACTGTTCGGGACCTCCTAGCACACCAAGTGCTACACTGCACTCATATCCTAATCACAATTACACTGCAGCCCTTCCCGTCTCTCCCATACGCGACTATCCTCGCTCAATGTGACTCTGAGGTCTACATGCCTCAAACATCTACCTTTCTCCTCGCCTCAAAGTGCATGAACGTTGAAATTAAGCCAACCCACCAAATCGATGACCTACACCCGTGAAGACCTCTGCGCAACTACAACGCGTAGTCTCATACCATTCACGTCTCAAACGGCCAAAGAGGGGAGAACATGTAATCCCACTCCCGGAGCCTCGAGTAATCCCAGAAGCAAAAGCCGAAGATTCTAAAGTGTCTAACATAAACATCCCGAGTCGCAGCCGACATGATAGTATCGCGGACGCGTTTCCAATACAGCCAGCCTGCGTTAGGCCCGTTGGCCTCGGGCTCGGTGGTCCATTCCTTCATCGGCGTTGACCTGCAGGATGTTGGTTCAGCCCAGAGTCCGAGTGAGCTCAGGTACGCATCCTGCACGGTCGACCAAAAGGGCTGGGGGCACCGGCGCCTGTTGACGGCCCTCGCTGATGGAGCAGATGCCGGCGTAGAATCGAGCGACCTCATATCTGTGGAGAACGCACCGCGACAGGTTTCGCAATGGAGTGGGTCGTCATTGCGCCATGGCTTGTGGCCGGTGTACGTGCAGCCTTTATGCGGATAGGCAGACTTGAAGTAGCGCCGATCTCTCAGCGCAAATTGGTACGCAGTAACCATTTCGTCCATCTCGAAATCGCTCATCCGGTCGAAAAAGGCTTGGTAAGCTTCGGACTGCGAGAAGTCGATGCTAAATCGATCCGCATAGTTGTAAAACAGGACTTGGAAGAGTTTCAGCCGGTAGAATGCGCGCGTGATTCTGTATGTCTCCACTGAGCAGAGTACAAGGGGCGGTAGAACCACACCAGGGTCATATCGATGATATGCGCGCTCGTAGATATCTTCTGCGTAGGCTTGTACAAACGTCGTAACTTCCCTGTCGATATCACAAAGGGTGTCCAGTGCGCGTGATGCATCGAATTCAAGAAGATCGATTCTTCGCTGCTCTTCTGTATCCAGACTCTTTTCCAAGAAGGCCTCCATGCTGGTTATATCTGCCTTGGTGTAGATATTAGCATGGCTGATAGCACACATGAGGCTATAAGTGGTAAGCAACAAATTGCGAAATTGAAGTCCCATGGTTGCCACCGCACCTTGCAAGATACTTGTTGGGTACCTCAAATACATGTCTCTTGCAGATGGGGTCGCGCGGAAAAGATTCTGCAGGGTGTGTATATCCACGTTGCTCATGACAAGCACTTGCACCTCTGCTGGAAGGTCCAAGAAAGGGAACGAAGGACGTGCATGGCGCTTTCGATAATTTGGCATCGTGGTTTCAAGCCAGTATTTTCGATCTGTCAAATGATGAGCTAAAAGTTGTCGCAAACAGAAGCGTGATGGGAGGTAGGAAGCCAGGCAACAATAGGCATGTGACGCTCGGCTGCACTTGCCATGCCCTGGGCCCTCTACGAAGAAGCTCGTATCTTTTGAGTGGTCAGTCCGCAGCTTTACCGCGTTTGCGAAGCTTGTATATCCTCAACAACTTTTGTAGTCGGCAAACAGAGAACATAAAATTAACGAGGTTAGCTAGACTCTAGTAAACCTAAGTGCTCGTAGTGGCTGAGCAGCCAGGTCGACATGAAGCACAGGTTCTTGCCGCACCTTGTGATGACGCTAAATTCAAAAAGTACGAGCTCCTTCGTACAAAGCCACTCTTCAAGCACGCCACATACAAAGAAGCTCATATCTTTTGAGTTGTAGGCCTAAACAAGTAGGTCCTTGCCCCAATTTCGCATAACATAATAACGCGCTTAACGTATTTTATAGAAATTTACTTAGTTGCTCTTAAGGTATCTAGAAACAATGTTCCTAGACCAGAAAATACGAGCTACTTCGTAGTCTAGCACGAAACGTCTGCGCGGCATTTGACGCTTTGATATCAAACTCTGCAGTGAACGATCAGCAGTGTGTCACAATTTGATATATCGAGCATCGAGCGTCAGTACGAAGCCTCAAGTCAATTTATAGGCCATTACTAAAGTGTAGTAACATAGAAAGCACGGCAATCCGTCCCAGAACTCCATCGCTCATTATCGCCAAGAGGTATATGTCCTCATCAAAAGCGTAGCTTCGAACAAGAACACACCAATCAACAATGCTGATCCGATCTGCTTTTCCCCACGCTTAAGTGCACAGCACGAAAGACGTCTAGTACTCAGCCTCAACACCTTCCTCGTCGCCGATGCTATCGGCAGCAACCTCCTAGATTGTATGTCAGCCACCTATAGCATTAGTTCGGGTTCATTGTTTGTAGCATACCTCGTAGTCCCTCTCCAGGGCAGCAAGGTCTTCGCGAGCCTCGGAAAATTCACCTTCCTCCATACCCTCACCGACATACCAATGGACGAAGGCACGCTTGGAGTACATGAGGTCGAACTTGTGCGAGAGCGCAGACCAAGCCTCACTAATGGCAGTGGTGTTGGACAGCATGCATACGGCACGGTTGACGGATGCGAGGTCGCCGTTGGGGACGTTCTGGGGTGGCTGGTAGCAGATACCAATCTTGAAGCCAGTCGGGCACCAGTCAACAAATTGCACAGTGCGCTTCGTCTTGAGGTGAGCAATGGCGGCGTGAGTGTCCTTGGGGACGACATCACCACGGTACAACAGGCAGGTAGCCATGTACTTTCCGTTGCGAGGATCGCACTTGACCATCTGGTTGTTGGGCTCGAAGCAGGCGTTGGTGATCTCCATGACCGAGTTGGCCTCGTGGGCAGCCTTGGCGGCGGAGACGACGGGCGCATAAGCGACGAGAGGGAAGTGAATACGTGGGTAGGGGACCAAGTTAGTCTGGAACTCGTTCAGATCGACGTTCAGGGAGCCATCGAATCGGAGGGAGGCGGTGATGGACGAGACGACTACATTTGTCAGCTAGGAAATCACACGACGGGGGTTATAGAACACACCCTGGGCGATGAGGCGGTTCAGGTTCTCGTAGTTGGGGCGCTCAATGCCAAGGTTCCTTCGGCAAATGTCGTAGATGGCCTCGTTGTCGACCATGAATGAGCAGTCGGAGTGCTCGAGGGTGGTGTGAGTGGTGAGAATCGAGTTGTACGGCTCAACGACCGAGGTCGCGACCTGCGGCGCAGGGTAGACGCAGAACTCGAGCTTGCACTTCTTGCCATAGTCGACAGACAGACGCTCCATCAACAAGGCACCGAAACCGGAGCCGGTTCCGCCACCGAAGGAGTGGAAAACGAGGAAACCTTGCAGACCCGAGCAGTTGTCGGCCACGCGGCGGACCTTGTCGAGGACCTGGTCGATGAGCTCCTTGCCGACGGTGTAGTGGCCACGGGCGTAGTTGTTCGAGGCATCCTCCTTGCCGGTGATCATGTGCTCGGGGTGGAAGAGGGATCGGTAGGGGCCGGTGCGGACCTCGTCGACGACGTTGGGCTCCAGATCGGCGTAGATGGTGCGCGGCACGTACTTGCCCTGGCCTATGAGGTATTAGCGGTGTGCGGGCCACGCCGTGACAGTGTGCAGACGTACCGGTCTCAGAGAAGAAGGTGCTGAAACCATGGTCGTCGTCCTTGGCCTTTCGCTCCTCGGTCAGGTAGCCGTCGGGCTGGATGCCGTGCTCGAGGCAGTAGAGCTGCCGTGGTGTTAGCAAATTCGCGCACAGGCGGTCAGGCACCCGCTATTGCCCCCTCCTATTCGCCTTGTGGGCGCTTCCGAGGCGTGCAAAGCGTGTTTCTGTGTCAAACGTACCTCCCAGCACGAGTTGGCGATCTGGCAACCGGCCTGGCCGACTAGACGCGTCCAGAGTCAGCATCAACAAATAGCACAGGGATGGCCGACCAAACACCAAAGGCGGTCAGCGCACCTCGGCTCGGGAAGACTTACCGTTGAGGGAGATGACTTCTCTCATGGCTGCGGATTACAAGGGTAGAAATTGGGGTGTCTGAATGCGTTCTTGGGGGTCGGGGTCGCAGTGGGAGTGCGGGCTGCGGGTGGTGGTGGAGCGGATGTTGACCTTGGGATGTAGTCGCGGGGACATGTTTTGACGAACTTTTACGCTAAGGCAAGCGCGAGGTCCGTGCCTGCTCGAATGCTCGAATGCAGCTGCCTGCTCCTCCACCACCCGCCAGAACCACCACGGAACCACAAACGCCCCAACCGCCCAATGGGACTGCGCTGGCCCACGTGAGAATGACGCTTCCTTCACCTGCACATCCACCAGCTCTCCCTGCTGCACGCCAAACATGCGCGTCCTGGCCGGGCTGCTCTGCATCGTCACACAAGTCTGGACGGTGAGTGCCAACGTCGAGAAGACCATCTTCCTCGGTCCCCGCCCTGTGGTCCTTCCCAATGTCCGACCCAGCTTAGAGACTCTCCGGCTGCACCTTCTGTCGCCGTCGCACACCATTCTGCCCACGCAGCTTCCCGTGCAGTTTCCCTCCAAGCCGGCACCCCGCGGTCTCGAGTCGTGGTACCTTCTGCAGGACCTGGAGGAAGGGCGAAGGTACGAAGTCCGCATTTGCTGGCCTGCAACGGTAAGTGGCGCTGCGTCCTGTCTGGAAGTTCTCGCGTGGCCGATTGCTGCCTCGCGATTGTCTTTGTTTGGAGTAATTGCTAACATGCGTGTAGCAACCCACGGACTTCTGGCTGGATACCTACTTGATCGGCGACGTGTTCGACACTCCAGAGCTCATATCATCACTCGCAAAGTACAGTGAACAGCTCCACGAGACGGACGACGAGTTTCTCGGCGCGCACGACACGGTCCCACCACCTGCAGCTCAGTCTATCCTGTTCCTGCGCATCCAGGCTGCAGCGTCCTACTACTCGACAAACCGCACGTTGATGGAACGGCCCGAGCCGGTAGACGTGGATATCAGTACGTTTTGCGATCAAGTGGTCAACCCCACGACTAATGCGCGCCAGTTCTCGATCCATTCCTTCTGAACATCTTGCCACAATCGCTAGGTCCGTTTGCCATATACTTTACATCCGTCGCTGTGGGCGCCTGGTTCCTCTCCGGATACATCTATCGCTGGCTGCGCTCTACTGTGGCAGACCCACCTCCGAAGCCGCATACCGACTGAGAATAGCCTCGTCCTTCGTTGAGCTACAAGCAACTCTATATAACCTGGCACTCAGATCACCATGTCAGCAGCCGGAGCACCCCCGCCGCCTCCGGACCCACCACGGCGATGCTCGCCCTTCGACGACCTGCCCGCCGAACTTCTACTCATCCTGTACGATCACGTTGGTCTAGAGCACTTCATGAATCTGGCTCTGGTCATCTACCCGACGCTCCTTCGCCATCGCCTAGTCCCCGAACTGACGCCCGAGACGCTGGCTCGCATAATACGCGAAGTTCACATGCCCGCCGTCAGAGCCAACCACCCGTCGGCAGTTGCGAGGATGCCGGTCGAGTTATGGCTGCAGATCGCGCGACATTTCGAGCCTGCCAATAGCATTTCACTGATATTTGCGCTCGGAACGTGGTTCTGGCAGCTTTCGGAACGGCCGAGCGGTGAGTTGTTGGTGTGGTTGAGGACGTGGAGTCGGAGGGCAAGGAAGAGATGAGGACAGGCATTGCCACTTGGTTGGGATACGAATTGAGCGGCAGACGTGGCCCATCCTGAGGAAGAAGACTTCACATGATGAGGGATGCAGGTCATGAAGGCATGAACTAGATTCACTAAGATACCCGCTGGCGCCAGTATGCCATGCATGTAACACAAAATCAAGATGACCGCCCACATACGCCTCGCTATGCATTGCCCATCCAGCGCCAAATGATGCCTATCTTATCCGTTCCCCTTCCACCCCCATGTCCATTCCATCCCGCTTCTACGTCTCTCTCGGAAACTCGTCCGCCAGCCCAATGGTAACCTTGACATTCATACTGCCCAGCTCCTGAATCAGCAGCTTGGCCGCATACGGCATGGTGATGCGTCGGACCGCCTTTTCCGATTCGCACAGCTTGCAGTAGCCCGAATAGCCCATTTGGCCACCTGGTACACGAATTAGCATAGGACGTAGAGAGTAGGATGAGCGAGGAGGGGGTAGGAACAGGAGAGAAGGGGGAAGGGAGGACAGAGGACTTACACTTCTCACAAACATCCACATCATGCGCATCGCTGCTAATCATCAACCGCTCCAACAACAGCTGGCTCGCGCCATACGCAATCAGACAATCACGCTCCATCTCGCCCAATCGCAAGCCACCATCCCTCGCCCTTCCCTCGGTTGGCTGTCTCGTCAGAATGGCACGCGGCCCGCGCGCTCTTGCGTGCATTTTATCCTGGACCATGTGCTTGAGCTTCTGGTAGTAGATTGGGCCGAAGAAGGTGTAGAACTGGTGCGCTTCGCCGCTGATACCGGATGTTAGGTAGTCTTTGCCGGTGTAGCTGAAGCCATTGCGAACCAAGATGTCGCCCATGTCTTCGACCTTGGAGCCGCCGAACGCGGTGCCGTACTCGAGTGTGCCGTTCAGGACGCCTGCTTTGCCGGAGAGGAGCTCCATCATTTTCCCAACTGTCATGCGCGAGGGGAAACCGTGCGGGTTCATGATGATGTCGGGCGAGATGCCGCTGTCGTTAAAGGGCATGTCTTCTTGGTTGACGATGAGGCCTGTTGTTCCTTTTTGGCCGTGGCGCGAGGAGAATTTGTCGCCGAGTTCCGGGCGGCGGGTCTGGCGGGTGAGCAACTTGATGAGAGTTGTGCCGGCTTCGTTCTCCGTGATGCAGACTTTGTCGATGTAGGCGCAGTCGGGCAGCTTATACTTTTCGTGCTTGTCCTTGTAGATATTGGAAGGCGGGCCGGCGGTGTCCTGGGGTATGCTCTTCAACAGGAAGGCGTCGCTTTGATTGATACGGGCACCTACTTGCGCGATACCATCTTGCCCAATAGCTTGGTGTGTGGGTTCATCGACTTTGAGTGCGCCCGCGTTGATGCGGTCAGAGGTACCATTTGCGTATGTTTTTAGAGGATGCGATACCTTCTTCATGACTTGACATCGTCCGAAGCCACGGTCGCAGGACGCTTTGTTGAGAATGAGAGCGTCCTCAATGTCGTATCCTGAGTAGGACATAACAGCAACGGTGGCGTTTTGACCGGCAGGCAGCTTATCATACTTTGTGAGCTCAATGGTGCGAGTCTTGACCATGGGTTGTTGAGGATAGACCATGAGATAGAGAAGAGTATCAATGCGACTGAATTGGTTGTAGGCGATGGCGCCAATGGCTTGTTTACCCATAGCGCATTGGTACGTGTTACGGGGAGACTGGTTGTGATGCGGGTAGGGGATAAGCCCAGCGACGGCACCAAGGATGGTAAAAGGTTCGATTTCGAGATGGGTAGTGTGCTGGTTAATTTCTTTCTCCGTCAGGGCAATGTTAGTGTCGTTCTCCTCATTGGTGTCGAGGTACTCCACGAGGCCTCTTGTAAGGAAGTCCTCGAACTCCATGGTGCCCTTGCGAAGAGCTTTCAGATATCGAGCTGTGACCTTCGATCGCTGGTTCTCCACTACGATCATCGGCCGGCAGATGCGACCCTCGTCTGTCGCAACATGTACTTCGCAGAAGTCGTGATTGATGTGGATGCTAGTAAACTCAGATATGCGACCCATTCGCCGCAGCTTTCGGAAGCTGTTCAAGAAGCGTTTCGGTGTATCTGTCACGGCGATTGGAGTGCCATTCAGGCATACACTATACACACCTTCCGCATGTATTTCCTCTCCGGTTTGCGAGCATATATCTTCGGCGCCAAGTAGGAAGATAATCTTTCGAACGGGATCCTCGTCGTCTTCGGTAGTGATATGGGTCATCAGAGCCAAATTCTTGACAAGACCGCAAGCCTCACCTTCGGGTGTATCAGACGTACACAGCATACCGAATTGTGAAGGTTGCAGCGCACGCGGACCCGACACCTTTCTCGTCTTTTCGAATTGCGAGCTAATCCTAGTCATCATACCGAGTGCAGCAATGTAACTGAGTCTGCTCAAAACGTGCGTTACACCAGCTCGGTCCATTTTGAAACGCTTCAGACTCCAATTCCCAGTCGCAATGGCACGCTCGATGCCCATGGTGATGTGGTTTTTGTGGACGCTAAAGTGCGAGAAGGCGTCGAACTCCTGTGCTCGATTTTGCTTCTTCAGAACTTTGTCGATGCTAAGTTTGAAGTCATGGTTGAAGCGCTTGAAGTGGTCCTCGAAGAGCAAGGACAGCATCTGGCCCGACAACTCGAGGCGCTTATTGCCGACATAGTCGCGATCGTCTACGAGCTTCGGATCCTGCATAGCCATGAGGACCCTACGCGCCATCAGAGCGACATAGAGAGCCTTCGGTCGGTAGTTTGTGCCATCTACTGGTACATGAGGGAGGACAACGTTCGCCAAGCACTCAATGGCTTCGAGATGGTAGTTCCGCATCCGCGAAGTCCCAAGAGGTTTTTTGACCAATCGTACGCGATGTCCAATATACTCGAGCGCCTTCTCTTGTGTGTGTATACCTTCTCTTGCACAAGCTTCAAAGTTGATGGCGAAGCTGTCTTGGTACGCGCTATCATCGCCAGCCACCATGAGCAGAATTTCCTTGTCCGAGTGTACACCCAGGGCTTTGAGGACGAAGACGATAGGTACTTCCTCCGAGAGTGTGTTATGCCGCAGGAACATGAGTCCCTTCTTCTGGATGACGTATGTCTTCGTCCTTCGCTCGTGCGTCGAACTCGTAACGCTGGCCTGCATGATGCCCTTCGCGCTCTCGACAATGACTCGATTCTTGTTCAACTGCTCTTGCACCAAAATGACCTTCTCCTGTCCTCTCGTGATGAAGTAGCCGCCCGGATCGAGCGGGCACTCATCCATAACCGACATTTCGCGATCATTCTTGCCAGCCAAAACGCATTTATTGCTCTTCAACATGATGGGCATTCTCCCAATCTTAATGCCTGTTCGCTTGACCTTCGCGTTGCCCCTCGTGTAGACTATATCCACTACAATTGGCGCAGCGTATGTCATGTCTCGTAATCGGCATTCGTTGGGCGTGATGGTACTGCGATGGTGCTCAAGGTCATCTTCCTCCTGTCGATTCGGTGACAAGACGCGGATATCGGCGTACTCGAGGAGGAACTTGGGATCGAAGTCGCTGCGCACGAACCGGTTCGCCTTGATGATTTTCTTGAGCTCCACGTCGACGAAATGGTTGTATGAGTCGACATGCTGCTTCACCAGACCTTTTGTCTTCAGAAACGCCGGCAGGAGATTCCACTTGTCGCGCGCAGTGTTGATCGGGTCTGTCAGGTGCTTGCCGTAGTAAAAGGGCTCGAGAAGGGCAGCAAATTCGTCTTTGGCGTGGGTAAGCGGCGCTTTTCGTTTCCGCGCCTGCTCGGGCGCCGTCGAGGCTTGCGGGTTCAGATCTGGTCCGTCCTCGGGCGCTGCACTCGAGGGCTGCACGGCGCCGCCGTCCACTTCCATAGGCACAGGTTCGTCGCCCCCATTTCGTACTGCTTCCGGGGCAGCTGTGGGCGCTTTCGCTTTTGCCCCGCGGGGAGGAGCTTTGGGCTTCGGCTTCACGCCCTCCTGCGCCAGTATGAGCTTCAGTTTGCCACGTACAGAAGAAAGCTCTCACCTTTTTGCCCGCCATGCCTGCGACCATTAGGTTACTATAGTCGACGTGTGGCGAGTCGAGGGAGTTGTGAGCTCAAAAAGTTTCGGCGAGGCAAAGCGACTTCCTGAGGTGGGGAAAGGTGAGCCAGACACGCCAGGGCACGTCAATGAACAGCCAATCGGTAGTCCGCAGCAGTAGACGCGGCGACAATTCCAGGTGAGGGACCAGCCTCACTCCAGTCGATGAGTCGTATTTTGTTAAGTTCATCCAACAGGATATAATGTGAGTTGAGAACCATGTTGCGATAAGGTCAAGGCATCTGTACCACACTCAGTACTTTGCACGTGCTGTTCTAGATCGTTTAATCAATTGCTGCCAGATGCATGTATGCCTGCCAAACCCCTCACCACCAACGCCTGTTCCAATGCCGCCGATGAATCCAATGCTGCAATCTAAATGCAAGGCAGATCATTGAAGCAGTTTCAGCCATATCGTACACATAGCAGCTCTGTTAGCAAATTTCTGCTTCGCAACGTCTCGACCACCCCCATGTTTCGCACTATGACCGTGACTGCTCCTATCAAAACGCATTCGAAATATCACCCTCGCCTTCCAAATCTCGCAGTGAAGTCTCTGCAAGCTCCACCCTGATCTGAGCGGCCTTAGCATCTCTCTCGAGACCATCCCACTCTCGCAACTTGTGGCGCTTCTCGTCCTCCTTCTTGTCAATCAATTCCCTTAGCCTCCTCGCTTCCTCCTCGAGCTTCAGCAGCTTACTCTTGTCGTAGACTTCAGGAGCCTTCTGGCCTCCTGGAACTTCTTTTGGCAAGTCGGCGAGATGGTCACGGAAGCGCATGGTGCGAGGGTAGGTTGTTGCGGTGGAGTTACTAGAGCCACGGAACGATGGAGCAAATGGAGCAGGACCGCTGCCAGATCCTCTAGGGCCCGACGGAGCACCGCCACCATAGAAGCCGCCACCTCGAGGTCCAGCGCCCCAAGAACCACGACGCGGTGTTGGGCCAGAGAAGTCGCGGGGAGAGTCATAGGGAAAGCCACCGCGACCTCCGCCCCGAGGCCTAGTAGGCGCCGCAAGAACTGGGTTGCTTCCGCGAGGGAACGCTGGTGGCTGTGGTGTCGCACCCGATGGTCCAGCCGGAGGAGAGATGGCGGGAGACGGATAGCTGCGACTGGAGGGACCTGTTGGCGGCGCTCGTGAGAAGTTGCTATCACCGTTGCGGTAGGACGCAGAAGGTCCAATCGGAGGAGCAAAGTCCCTGTCTCCACGCGGTCCGGTTGGAGGCGAGTCTCGCCGACGTGGCGGCGATCGCTCACGCTCACGGGTGTGGTCGCGGCCGCGGTCGTTGTCGCGCTCGCGGAAAGGTGATCGAGGTCTCGAAGGTACTTCTCGGGTGGTCCGATCCTCTACGAGGGCAGCGCGACTGGGATGGATGGGGGGTGGAGATGACCTGCGCGATGTTGCCGCAGACTCCCTACCAGATGCTTCGTTGGACGCATATGTGGGTTTCGCAGGCGATGGTGACCGCCGAGCCCTCCAGGTGTCCGCAGTGTACGGTTCGGCACGATCACGTCTGGGCGAGGGTGAGCGACGGCGATAGTCGCGGGTGTCACGGGTGTCACGGGTGTCGCGGGCGGGCGAGTAGCGGCGGGGAGGGCTTTGTTATGTTAGCAGCCAGACCAGACCGTCAAGGATTGAAGACATTGTATACCTCTCGACTCGCGAACGCGGTTCCTCGTACCGACCCGAGCGGACAGGCGAGCGCACTCCTCTGCTTCTCGCCGGCGACACTTCGCGCTCCCTCGGCGGCGGTGACCTCTCGCGCGGCCGTGGAGATCGAGTGTACGAATCATATGCATCGCGTCGTGGAGACCGCGCCCTGTCACCTCTGAAGTCATCTCTCCTCGGCGAATACCCTCGGCGAGGCGGCGGCGACCGCGGCCGGGCGCGCCAGTTGTCGTCGCGACGGGGGCTGCGCGATCGTCTTCGGAAAGCAGGTGATCGGCTTCGAGGACGAGAGGATCGACCGCCAGGAGTGTACGTGTCTGCAGAGGCTAGGCCGCGACGGGGAGGCGAGGCACGTCGAGGCGGCGGAGAACGACCTGCGCGGTAGCTGTCGCCGCGTGGAGAGCGAGGTCGAGGGGAGCGCGGACGGTAGGTGTTGGAGTATCTGTCGTCCCTGTTTGGCGCGTTAGATAGCCTACATCCGTCGTGCGTGGCCAGAAGAGCAGTGTTTGCTTCTGATGCTTCTGAGACGCCTCCGACAGGACAAACCTTCGATCGCGATCCCTGTCCCTTTCACGGTCTCTGTCCATGGCTGCGATGGCGGTCTGCCGCTTGCAAGACAATGAGCTTGCCGAAAGGATAAGTCGTAAGCGATGTCGAGCGAGCTGAGACTCGGAGAACGATAGCGCTGGTGGAGAGCTTGCGTGGGTGATTGAGACGTCGCGCGTCGGCGATTTTACGCCATGGGAAAAGTGAGGTTCCGATTCGCACGTGCACCCAGTCAAAGCTGAGCTAGGATCCTCCTATCAACAGTAGGCTTGCGGTACGACCACGAAAGACGACTTCGCGACCAATTGCTAGTGAGCCGATGCACTATCAATGGATGCCCGCGTCAAGGCTGTCATTTCTGCAGTGGTCTTCCTGCGTCTCAATCTTGCCGCACATCTTATTGGACTCGAACCTCGCGCGCCGGCGAACATCGTCCCCGCCGCACCCGCTTGATTTGTTAGTAGTCTTGCATTGTCCACCTGCTGAGTCCTCGAATATTGCATGTCTTAATCTTTATTATGCTCGTTTGTGACAGCTCTCACTCTGCTGCATGTAACGCCGCGCTCCAATGCTGTAACCTTGGCCATGCGGCTCATGATGCCCAGAACGCCAGCTCACTGCCGGAGCTTTTAGATCTTCAAACCCATTATCTTTTGTACAAGTCCACCTCTTCAATACACTCATCCTTCAACCCTGCTTATCTCCGACTCCTCTTGTCGTCGTGCTTCGCCCTCTTCCTTGACTCGCTTGCAATCATGTCTGCCAGATCGTCTTGATCAATGCTCTGCCACTGACCCGCTGCCTCAGCTCTTTGTCTCGACTCGTACTCTCTCCTCAATGCCTCCTTGTCCAGCCTATCGTTCTCACCCAGCTGATCCACATCCACCGAAAGCTCCACCTCTCCAGCCTTCCTCTTCCTCTGTTGACCAAGCGTGTCTCGTCGCGCAGCATCGAGATCGTAAGCGTGCTCGCCACCGAAGAATCCCGTCGCCGAGATGTTCTTCTCAGGAAGGACCTGGCCGGCGCTTCGTGGTACACCTGGCTCTTCGGTCTCGATTCCCTTCCTCTGCTTTCGTAGTGTAAATTCTCCGCCGATGCTCTCCATGCCGCCCACCTCAGACGGCATAGCAGATGCTGTGGTCATCGATGTCTGGATGCCCGACACATCATCTTCATCTCCCTCGTCGTCGTCATCATCCTCTTCTTCCTCTTCGTCGCTCTCCTCATCTTCACTCTCACCCTCGGCTCTAAGAGTGCCCCAGATACTGCGCTCCACAGGTTCACCAGTATGTGTGGGCTGTTGTTGCTCTTCCAAGATGCTCGTGCCATAAAGATCACCACCGAATAAAGGCTTACCTTGGTCGTCGGCAGGGGCTTTACCCCATTGTCCGGGTTGGAAGCCCCATGCAGCACCAGGGGGGATTGGAGCGTTCACGCCGGGTACCCGCATATTGGGATATGAAGGCGGAGGACCGAAGCGTTGCATGTTGATGAGCCATGGCGGCGGATGACCTGGCATCATTTGGAGTGCGTCTCTGAGCTCCTCGCTTAATTCACCAGGCTTGAGGTTGATCAAATTTGTCTCAAACTCCTTGCCTTCATAGTAGACCTCGCCGTAGCGCGTCAGTTCGGGTTTAGTCTGTCGTCGGAAGAAGGCGTCGTAAAGTTTCGAGTAATCGATGTCGAGCTTCCCGAGCTTTCCCTGCACGCGCTCTCGCTGCTTTTGCCTCATAGTCATCTCTGCCTGCTTCTCCAAAACAGCGTCACGCATCTCGGCAATACCGGTCTCTTGGATGAACTTCGGTAACGCAAAAGGTGCCTTTTCGATACCGCGCTTCGAGGACAAGTACTCGCGCTTGAGCGACCAGTGAGCCGGGACGGGGACGGCGTTCTTGGCGCCTTTAATCGCGATCAAAAGTTGCGGATCTGTCGATGACACGTCCGTCCACTCGACCAACTCAGGCTTCTGGACCAGCGACTTTAGCTGAGCGACTGACAGCTTGTTCATCTGTTTCCTTTGCTTCTTTGAGATCTTCGGCTTCCCATCGTCCTCTTCGTCGGGTATGTCGTCGTCGTCGTAGAATATCTCGGGCTTATCGTCGTCTTTGGTCGCTGCCTCCTCTTCTGTGGGTTCCCTGAATTTCTCGAAAACGTCTTTGAACTGCTCATAGAGGGGGTCGTCGAGGTCATACTGATTCGCGATATCGTCAACTGTGTCAAAATCGACCGGCTTGACAGCCTGTGCGTCGTTGTCGGTGCTGTCGTCTCGGGCAGGGGACTCGCCCTCACGCGCAGAGTCACCGGAAGCCGCTGGTGTCTCCTGGACAAAAGTTAGCGGGTTTGCGACCAGGCTTGGCTGTGAACATGGAAAGGCACATACAGAGCGCTGTGCCTTCTTCTTTGCTCGTCGATAGGCGTTCTTGTTTGCTAATTTCCTGGCTTTAACGACGGCACCCGACATCGCGACGACGGGCGCGCGTTGCGATTGCGCGGGTGAAGGTCAATGTCCTTCTTGAGATAGTCGGGTGACGGTTGCGCGCTGTACGAAATGCAAAAGTTTGCGCGGTGGTGTCTTTACGATTTGATGAGGCACCAAATGATTGTTGTTGAGAGGTTGTGGCGGCGAGCCCGATGAGTTGCTGGTGCGGGTTGCGAGGTACAGATGTTATCGAGCGCGGGAAAGAACCTTAGCTCGACTAGCTCGACTCTTGGCATCACATGCACGTGACCAGTTGCCTCTACTTTGTAGGCATATTCACAGCTGAAAATCACGTGTGATTGGCTATTTGTTGCAGGAGGATCTCATTCCATTTCCTAACTTCTCAATGCACGCACTGGATGATCTTACTCTTGTTGCCAGCTCAGAGCCTGACTTACCTCAGCGAATTGTGCAATGTTCATTTGCCTGGTTCAGAAGGTGCTTGGGGTAAAGTTAAGCAGGCTTCTATATAGCTTGGCTGGTCACGGCCTGCATCTCGTGATGAATATGGAGTGCTGCCGCACCTGCCGGGTCTGACCTCTCGTCTAGGTTCGGTCCTTCTCATCATGGTACTTCTGCCAGAACCCACGGAAGTGCTTTTGCTGTCCCAATTCGTTGATTTCCTTGATCTCCACAGGCGTGAGCTTGAATGTCGCAGCCCTCAGGTAATCGCTTAGTCGCTGCTCCTTCGCACTTGTCGTGATCGGCACAATGTCTTGGTCAATGCACCACCTCAGATAGATTTCGTTCTCGCTGACTGCGTACTTCTTCGTCAGCCTTCCTACATAGTCGTCTACTGGACCAGGTTTGGCTTTTGTAGCTGCGGTAAGGGGGCCGTATGCTGCGGTAGCGATGCTGTGCTTCTTGTGCAGAGCGAGCAGCTCCGTGCGCTGGAGGTAGGGATGGAACTCGACCTGGTTGCAGGCGGGGATGATCTTGGCGGTCTTGAGGATGGCGTTGAGATGAGCTGGGAGGTAGTTGGAGACGCCGATTGACTTGGCGAGGCCGGCCTGTTGAACGGCCTCCATGGCGGCCCACGCCTTTTGCAGATCTGCTTCAGACTCCGTGAAGTATGGTTGGTGGATCAAATAACTTGGCCTTATTAGCAATGCAAATATTGACTCGAGATACGAGAGTTTGCTTACAGGTCGACATAGTCCAACTGCAACTTCTTCAGACTCGTCTTGAGTGCACCCTCGATGTCGTTGATGTTCGGCTTGTCCACCTTGGTTGTGACAAACAATTTGTCGCGCGCCACACCGCTCTCTTTGATGCCAGTACCGAGCTCTGTCTCGGTCTTATACACTGCAGCACGTGTCAGAGATATGCACGGCTATTGCAACTTTGATGAAGAATGCACAGGGCAATACGTACTTTCTGCGCCATCGAGATGTGTGTAGCCCAATTTGATCGCAAGCTTCACCGCATCGATGATAGCCTGGTCAATCTTGCTCTCCTCGCCAGTCTTGTACCAAGCGGTTCCGGTACCATATCCGAGCATGGGAATGGAATTGCCGTCATTGAGCTTCAGCTTCGGGATGGTGAGGTCGAGTCCTGCCATTGTTGATGGTTGGCGTGCTTGCTCAGTTAATCAGATTTGACTTGAGGAGAGCAACTCGGCTCTTTTGTTGGAGATACAATGAGGGGAGCGAAGGAAGAAGAAGAACGTTTCCCACTTAGGAAGACCGGTAAACGGTACTCGTGGAGCTGTGCTTGGCTCCATCGCAAAGCCGAAGGTGGGGGAGACGATACGTCATCGCAGCTTCTCACAGTAGTAGCCACAGCGCAACCATATAGACAAGAAGCATAAATTATGTCGAAAGCCTGAGGACAAGAAGGAAACCCCGGGATAGACTATATCGTAATAATAGACTAGATCAATGCAGTGGCACAGCTACAGGTCAGGCTGCTGCCGCCCGCTTACCGGTATGCTTACGCCGATCAGCACGATAAGTCTTCTTGGTTTCATCAATGGTTTCTTCTAGCTACTTTGACAAGAATGACCTTCTCTGAGCAGCGACGCAATCGATGTCGCTCGTCATGTTGCTCGCCACGGCCTTCTCCTGCCAACCACTCAAGCTCGGAGCTACTGTACTAGGCGGCGTATACACAACGCGTTGATAGATTTAATGCAGGCGAACAATTCTGAACATACTCTCGCCGTGGTCCTCAGATCTGCAGAAAGGGTGATCTACGCTCAAAGAAATGTGCGCCGCGAAGAAGGCAAGTTTCCAGGAAGCGTTATCGCATCCGATTCGAGAGAATGACGCCTATGCTATGTCGTCTTCTCATGTTGCGTCGATACGCGCTGGAGCGAAACCACAAAGTCTTCCAGCGACCGTTGCTTTTGGTCCTTCTTTGGTGAATTGCCATGCATGAGGTTGTCAAATCCTTGACTGCCCTGGAGCAGGTAGTATACTCCACCCATAACGCAGAAGACGCCAAAGGAGAATATCCAGACACGTACAACAGCAACAATTGAGGTTTGGCCGCCCACGAACCATCCAAAGACCGTGAATAGTGTTGCGAGAATGTCGACCAGCAAAATGGCGGTGGTAAGCTGCCACGATGGCAACGACGACCAAAAAGGGCCGTTAGCCCGGGTGATGAAGATCAACCAATTCTCTGTCAATGAAATTTCAAGGAAAAGGACGGGGTCGCGCTTCCCGAAGTTTTGCACGATACCGCCCTCGATGCCTTGATGCTCCAAGCCCTTGTAGGGGAACATGGTCGTAAGAGTGATCCAGGTACCTGCAGCCAGGATGATACCTAGAAGGATAGACATGCCCCAGAGCTTTGGCAGGTTCCATTTGACAGGAGTTTTGCTGTAAGGAGCGTTGTCGTAGGCAATGGCGAGAGTCGCGATATCGGCAAAGATCGCAATGAATACGACTAATTGCAGGTTCAGCGACTCGTTAAGAATGGCGATCCATAAGCCCAGGAAGATCTCGAGATGTAGAGAGAGCGCAATGCGATAGACGACGTAAGCGTACATGCGATGGAATATTTGTCGCGATGTCTTCAAGGCATCGATGATCGCGGAGAGACCAGGTGCGAGAAAGACGATGTCCGCCGCAGAGCGAGCAGCATCTGAGGCGTTTTCGACAGCAATACCAGTGTCCGCCTTCTTCAGGGACGGCGCATCGTTCACACCGTCGCCAGTCATTGCGACTAGGTAGCCACGCTGTTGTAGAATTTCAACGACTCTATGCTTGTGTTGTGGGAAGACTTCCGCGAAGCCATCGGCTGCGACAACAAAATCGTATACTTCAGATCCGGGCATATCGCCACCTCCTCCAAGTCCCAGCTTCTCTGCATCAAAGATGTTGGTTCCAAGCCCTAGTTGACGTGAGGTCTCACGAGCGATGCCAACGGCATCACCAGTCAACATCTTGATGGACAATCCCAAAGACTTCGCCTCGTTGATAGTGCGGAAAGTGTCGTGTCGAGGAGGGTCGGAGCAAGGCATGATGCCAAGGATTTCCCATGGACTGTCTTCCCGCTTGCGAGCGACTCCTAGTGAGCGGAAGCCACGAGAGGCGAACTCGGCGACTTTGGCCTTGTACGCCTCTGCGATAACCTCGGGAACAGGGTGATCTTCCTCAACAGTTCTAAGGACGAAGAGAGGAGCGCCTTTGACGCATATTATGCGTTCGCCATGAGGAGATTCCACGATGGCTTGAACCTTCTTCGACACAGGATCGAATGGATTGAACCGAATGACCTTATACTTGCTAAGGGCGCGCTTGGCGAGAGGATAGTACCTCAGAGCCTTCAGAAAAGCTTTGTCGATGGCGTCAATGCCTTTCTTCTTTCGCGACGCAGCCAAGCATGCGGTGAGCATGAGATCATCTGGCTCAACTCCAGAGACGGTGTAGGGCTCATCCAAGGACAGCTTGTTCTTGGTAAGCGTGCCGGTCTTGTCGGAGCAAAGAATTTCAACACCGGCGAGTGACTCGATGGCGGACAGCTTCTGGACAATGGCCTTTTTCTTGGCTAGGTAAGCGGCTCCGACGGCCATGGTCGTGGTGACCACGGCAGGCAAACCCACGGGAACACCGACGATCGTGATGGCGAGGGTGAACTCGAGGATTTGGATGACGCCATTTGATCGGTAGAAGGAGCTAACCCAGACGACCAAGAGCGTTATGATGACGAGAACAAGTAAGATCGTGCCAATGTCATGTAGAACCTGTGTGAAGTGACCAGTTCCACCAGATGTTCCCGACACCAAAGAGGCCGCACGACCAACAAAGGTTGAATCGCCTGTCGCTGTGATTACGACGAAAGCTTCGCCTCTCTTCACAGCAGACGTGGCATAACAGGTGTCGCCTCTGTGCTTGTCAACCGCGAGAGACTCGCCTGTTATAGCAGACTGATCGACCTGAAGGAAGGCGTCTTGCGTGACTATGCGACCGTCTGCAGGTACAATGGTCCCTTCTTCGACTTGTAATATGTCGCCAGGTACCACCTCTGGAGCTTCGATCTCGATGAGCGCGCCGTCTCGGAGGACGGTAGCCTTGAGCGCAAGCGTCTTTTTCAGCTCGTCCACAATGTTGCCAGCCTGGTACTCCTGAATGAAGCCAACGCAAGCATTTAGTAGTAGTAGTCCGCATATGACCCCGAAGTCGACCCAGTGTTGGAGACCGGCGGCGAGAATGGCGGCGGCCTCCATGACGAATTGGATAGGGCCGACGAAGAACATCAAGAACTTGACGAAAAGATTTTCCTTCTCCTCTGGTCCAGGTCAGTATCGTACTTCAATCAAGTCCTGGGTGCTCGCAAACCTTTCATTTGATTGTAACCAAATCGCTTGCGACGCAACATCACCTCGGCCGAGTTGAGGCCCATCCGCGTGTCTGTCAAGAGCAGCTCCTCTGGGACCAGGCGCATACCACCTGGCTGGTCGGCTTCCTCCTCTTCATAATCTGCATTACCGCCATCTTGGCTTTCTAGCTCGTCAATCAGTGCATCAATGTCTTCGTCTTCCTCGTCGTCTTCCTCGTCCTCAAAGTCGTTCTGATAGTCGGTTTGAGGCATCGTCTTCTCGCTGAAATCGTATTTCTCGTGTTGTCGATCGCCAGTTCCGTCTACGCCTGCACCATCATACCGATTTTCGGTCTCTGAAGCCAGGGAAACGCCGTTGGCTCGGTTCGTGAGGCCCTGGTGTATGGGTACCTCGGCCATTGTTACAAATGCAGGACTAAGCTCTGTAGCTAGTGATGATTGAAGCTATTGACGGAAGCACTGTGCGATAGAATGGTGAAAGATCCAAAAGCCCACTAGGGCCCGCGAAGCGCACACCGTGGTTTCCTGCAGGTACAGTGAGCGATGTTGTCCTGCTTCATTCATCAAGTGGCCCGTGCACCTTGAGGTGCATATGCCCCCGTGGAAAGAAAGCTTAGAGTCGCGCAAGGAAGTGGACATCGACCCTCTACCTCGGTAGATTTGCAAGCTCTTACCGTGCGTCGATTGCGAACATGAAAGCGCGTTTTATGTTGAAAGCAGCGGGGATAGGCGTGCCTAGCGAGTGTGGGGCGAAAGAACTGGGCGTGCTGGGCTCAACACCCTGTTCACACGTCGTGGGGACAGAGAGATTTTGCGAACTACAACGAACTAAGCCCGATATAACTCTGGTCTTACGGGAATCTGGGGTAGGCTCGCTACTGAAATGGCGCGTCGAGAAAATGGGCAAAGAGGAGATGTGCTGTTTTCCGTGGGAGCGCCCCTAGATCAATCCGAACTCAACCGCCAAATTTTAGCTTGGCTCGATCTTTGCAGCAACTTCGACGCAATCTAGCAGACAGTCACATTCCCACAATAATACGGGAGTGTTTTTCATAGCCGCCTTCTATGGATTCATATTATCAAACATTTGGGTAATTAATTAAGGGTTACATTTTCTTTAGCATTCGAATTCGTCCCTACCTGCATGAGTAGCTCAATCCCGACAATCACATCATCATTGGAATTGTGGTGACTGTCGTCGTCGAGTCCCTGAGAATGTCATTTGTTCTACGCCCTCCTCTAGTTGCGGTTCTGGGCTGAGGGTGTTGGCGTAATTCCCAAACTTTACTGAACCCTGACGTCCGAACTTCATTCGTAGTGTTTGTTGATCGTATAATCATTCGATGATAGAAGATACATGATCGTCGACGTGGTACGCTGAAGAGATGTAGATCTAGCTCAGAACTCACATCCCTCGTACGATAGCTTTGCCAGATTGTTCCAACGTGTAAAACGAAGATGAAGTGTCGCTCAGAGACGGAATCAGATTCCATAACATTGTCCCAGACCGCCACTTGTTATGTTGGAAAATCTCCCATAGAAGGAGCTTTTGGGGTCGAAGGTTGTTGTTTACGAGCGTTTTTGGGATAGCTATATTATACGGATTTATGTAACTTAATTATCTCTGTTTCTGCTGCAAGTGTCGAGTATACTTTTACAAAGTGTTGGCCTGGCGCTAAACATTGCTAAGTGGCGCATCAACTGTGTGACAGCTCGTCCTCGTTGAACATCGTCAAGAATCCATTATCCAAGTCGCTATGCTAACCAACCAAGCAGACATCATTACATGTTTACCCGTTACCACATAACAGCGGTCCCGATCCTCTAGAAGTCCTCTCCTTCGTCGTCCCCATCACCCAACGCTCTCCTCTCCGCTAATTCCCTGATTTTCTCTCCCAATACGTCCCTGCCATACCTCGCAGCTACCTTGCCTGCTAGATCCAACATCTTGCCATTCGCATCGCGCATCAAACTCACAATCTCCAATGCTTTCATGCCATGGTCTTCGCCCGCAAGACACTCTAAGCCAAGAAGTTGCAGCAACGCGCGATCGATGCCGACTTCCAAAGTGCTCAGAGCGTCGCGTTGCGAGGCCGTAGGGCGCACATGGGAGAGGGTGTGGGAAAGCTGTGTATGTAGAACTGAGGATAGGATGAAGGCTTGCTCGTGGGTTTGTTGTGTCGTTTCTGACTTCTTGCCCGCCTCGTCGTCGTCTAGATCTTCTTCGGCGGCTGCTGGTTTCTTCTTCTCTACTGCACTCGAGAGAGGGACTTCGAACCCAAATTCAGTCAAGTGTGGGACAGGGGCTGACGGGTACTTTTCTTTGCCTTTGATGATCATGCAATGGAACTTTACGTCTGTGCCGTCTGACGCCACACCAACGGGCCAGTAACTTTCTTCTTTCCCACCTGTAGCCAAACGAGAGAGGCACTTTGTGTCGAGCATGGGAACCCAGCGTGCTTGGCCTGTGGTGCGCCAGCCGAGACAAGTGAGCAACACTCCGGAAGAGTCATAGATGTATGGATCGCCCTCGGAAGAGAAGAACACAGATGTAAGTTGAGTATTTGGAGGGAGTGCAAGGATGTCAGAGTCTTGGTAGATGGTGTCATGTTTGATATTCTCGATTGTGTAGAGGAGTTGGGTGCTGAGGTCGGATTGGATGGGCCCGTTACCAATAGTGAGAATGTAGTCACGCCATGCAGCGCATGTCACTGCTGGTGAGGATTTCTGGCGGTAGACTCGAATTGGGAGGCCAAAGAGGGAGTAGATGCGGACGTAGTTGGCGGATGTGGTGACGCAGACGTAGCTGTCGGAGAGGGCGATAGCTGTCACAGATTCACCGGCCGGAAGGTTGGTGCGCCAGTCTGTGCGATTTGTCCAGGTCTCATGTGGGCGGTAGTAGATCATTGCTGAGCTGCCGTCGCCAGTGCTGTTTGGTTGACATGCAAAGAGCGTTCCGTTCTCGTTCAGACATGCTTTATCGTAGAGAAATATGTCAGTGAAATGGAAATTGCGGAACGTGTGCTCATCGTAGAACCTGACAGTGACAGTGTGGTGGCGGCCCTCTTGCGAGACCGTTTCAACATGGCCGGTAAGTGAGCAGCATAGTAGTCTTCGACTTCCGCGCCATGGTGTTGCGCCCGGTTGGAACGGTTCGTGAATCTGTGGGCGGAAGAGAGTACTGCTGGTCGCGTGACGTTTAAAGGAGGGCTCGACTCCATTGGCATGCGGATTGGGCCGCTTGCCGTGGCCATTGATGGCTGGCGCATAACCAGCGCCGTCGTCATCAATCACAAAGTCGTTCATTTCCTCATCGCCGTCCTCGTCCGCCTCATCGTCTCTAAAATCCGGTCCGAGTAGATCGTCCAACGAGTCCGGAGTGCCATCTCTTTGCCTCGGTCGCCGTTCTGGCAGTGTCAATTTCGTGCCATTTGGAAGTTTCTGTGGTGCAGGAGCAACGCCTGCACGGCCTCCCGCCGGGTCGTGAAAGAAGGGCGCAGATACTGTCGACTTCTGTAGGAGTGGCAGATGGTCCTCGGGCACGATGTCGGTATGAATGAAGAGCTCGCCTTCATTATTTGTATACGACAGTATGTTCTCTGTCGGATGCCAGGCCATTGCAAGGATGGTAGCTTTGACATCGTCAAGCTTCTTCAGCAACTTCTGGGTTTTGGTGTCCCAGAGACTGAGGCTCAGGTCGCTTGATGTTGTCGCGAGAAGAGCGCCATTCGGCGACCAAGCTGCTGCCGTGATGTCTGCAGAATGTCCCGTCTTGAATACACGCTGTCGCTCCCAGTCGCCCGTCGACATAACTTGCATGTCGCGGAGTGCAGTGGGCGTGGCAAATGCACGTCCATCAGGATGCCAGAGCACCCTTGAGCTTGCCTCTGCATCTGTCTCCAGGCTTTTGATCATCCCGTCGACCTTCTTGACCAGCTCGGGCTCTTCTTCCTCCAGAGAGTAAATGTATATGTTGCCATCGGTGCAAGACACAGCGAGCTGCTTGCCGGTCTTGTCGAACGAGACGTGCTTGACGGCTCGGGGTTGGTCGCGCAGAGTTCGCCGTTGTCGTGTGTCTTTTATGTTGACTATGTTTACCACGAGCTCGCTAAGACCATCAGCTCCAGGACGAGAAGCAATTTGTTTGGACCTACTCGCTCGCAACCGCGATCCAGTTCCCGTCTGGACTCAGCGCGACGTCTCGTATTGGCAATGTTGCTCTGTCCAGTATCTCCTCGAACTTGTTGCCATCCAATGTGTACTTGCTTACAGTCC
>TARA_R110002003_G_scaffold127_5_pt1 | contig 25510 bp, 27 predicted proteins | sample TARA_R110002003 | Tara Oceans TARA_R110002003 (sample SAMEA4396441) | marine metagenome | biome: Westerlies Biome; feature: [SRF] surface water layer (ENVO:00010504); material: water (ENVO:00002006), including particulate matter (ENVO:01000060) such as... | depth 5 m
ATCCTTCCACTCGTACATCTCCCATCATTTGATCCTGCTCAATGCCCAGCTATTTTGGCGGCTGCGCTTTCGGCAATAGGTGCCATGTTCGTGCGTGAGGAAAGCTCCAGCAAAGATTCCTGGCCATTCTCAGCGGCTTACTTGGATCTCTTATCTCAGTGGGTGAGTTGCCATGCTCCTGTTTCATCTGGGAGTGCGCATGCCGATGCTAGACTTGGCGTCATCTCGCTGACTAGATATTATCAATTTAGGTCGATTCCGAGTCTGGAAGCCGCATGGCCTTTCTCAGCGCCAGCTGTATCCATCAGATCTTCTCCCTAGGATCCGGTGACAGACAGCTCTATCATCTTGCCGATCGGTCGCGCGGGGTTCTTTTCAGTGGCCTTCGCAGTCTGAAATTGGGCGACAATTTTCTGGATCGAGACATGAGCCAGCCGACGTTCGCCTCTATCGACGCCACACAAGCATTGCATACCCAGTGGCAGAGCTGGGTTGAGCGAGAGAAATTGAAGAGGCTGGTTTGGTCGGCTTTCGAGTACGACTGCAGCCTTTGCATCCTTACCAACCGGAGAGCGGCAGTTGACCTCTCTGAGCTACCAAGGACTTTTCCTTGCACAGAGTCTCTCTGGCAAGCGCGTACAGCCTCATCGTGGAAAGCCTTGATGTCAAGCATGTCCGAGAATGCTACGGATGCTTTGCCACAAGTCATTGTTCGTGGCCTACTCGCTGGGCACGCACCACCAAACGATCTGCCATTCTGGGCAAGAAGACTATCTGCGCAACTGATATCCCGTCAGCTGTGGGACGCTAAGCAAGCAGAGAAGGCGTACATGGCCGAGTGCTTCATACTACCATCAGCAAGGCAGGCGCAGCTGGAAACGGAAGCCTGCCTCTTAGGTGGTTTGCAGATACTTGCTGAATCAGTCGCTGCTCCCAAAGACGTGTTGGAGCTGCTGAACTCCAATATCATCACACTTATACTGCATTACTCGCATTTGCACTCCTCCAGCGATCTGCTCGATCTCCTGGTGTACGTCTTACGCAGTTCGGTACAGTCTTCCATGTCGGACCCCCGAGCCATTAATTCAGCGACCCAGAAACTGGCAGCCGGATTGCAGCGAAGTGTTAAACAGAGTCGCCGAATGGCTTGTCACGCGGCACAAATCGTGGCAGTGGCAAGCAAATTTCTGGTACCTGCTCCTTGCGAGATACTGCGCGTGTTTATGGGGTTCACATTCCTGATGGCATTTGCAAGATATGGTCAACATGACTCATTCTTGCAACATGTCAAGGATGGCAAAGATCATGTGCGACTTGACGACGTTCACCCTTCGTTGACCCAAAAAGAAGCAGTGGTACACTGGGTCCAGTATGGAGGTCCGGCTGCAGTCGGACCGATTGACAATATCTGTGACAAGGACGCCTTCGGCAAGATTAAGCACCATGCACTACAGACTTTGGGAGGCTTACGCCGTTGGGGCTTGGCTGAGAGATTCATCAAGATCATTGCGGATTTCAATTTCGATTGAGTCCGTTGCCATATATCTAGTTGAACGGCAAACATCTGAGGAGTCTGCATCCTTGATACACCTCATGAAGCGCTACGGTCTGTAATACGCTTGCAGATGGCGTCTCCGACTTCAATCGTTGTGGCTTTGCCTCCTAGATCAGCCGTAACAATACCCAACCCACCGTCCTCAGGTCGTTCGAGGATGTAAGCGACTGCATCTTCAACCAGCTTAGCCTCATCTGGAAGGGCTAAAGAGTATCTGAGCATCATAGCGACCGACAGAATCTCTCCAATAGGATTGGCGATGCCCTTCCCAGATATGTCCGGTGCACTGCCATGAATTGGCTCGTAAATGCCTTTGCATCTTTTCCCAGGCCCTGGGACACCCGAAAGACTCGCGCTCGGAAGCATTCCTAGCGTACCCAGCACTCCACCCGCAAGATCCGAGAGAATATCTCCAAAGGTGTTATCGGTATGGCATACGCCATTGTAATGTCGCGGATTTGTGACAAGATGCATGGCCATGCTATCAGCAAGCTGATTGCGCAGCTCGAGATGTGGGAATTCATTTTTGAACACCTCCTCAGTGACCCGTCTCCACAGGCGTGAATTGGCAAGAACATTGTACTTGTCGGCACTCCACACAGCAGCAGGTTTCCCGCCATTTGCTGCACCGGCGATTTCTGCGATGGCGGCACTGACTCTTCCGCATCGTTTCACTTCTTCTGCCGAGTAGCCCCAGGTGTCTGAAGCATACTCGCCGTTGTCTTCGACCTTGGAGCCGAAGTATGCGCCTCCACAATTCTCGCGCACGAAGATAATGTCGGTACCCTGCACCACCTCCGCCTTCAGTGGAGACCGCGCGGTCAAACTTGGAGTGATGAATTTGCACGGACGAACATTTGCAAAAGCGTCGAGATGCTTTCTTAAGCGCAGGAGAGCTGACTCTGGTGTTGGTACTTTGCCCTCCCATTCTGGACCACCCACACTGCCGAATAAGACGGCGTCGCTTTCAGCAGCTAGGCGAAGGACTTCTTCGGTGATGGGCGTGCCATGTTTGTCAATACTGGCTCCTCCAGCTATATCGAAAGTCTTCTTGAACTGGAGATGAGGTCGGACCTCTTCCAATGTGTCAAGCACTTTGAGTGCTTCTGTCATGATCTCCGGTCCGATGTGATCACCTGGAAGCACAAGGATTTGGAAAGTTTGGGATGATGCCATGTCTGCGGCTGGCTTGATACCGATACAATTTCCAGGTTCAAAGGGCTCCCCAAATATCAATATAGCTCAACAACGCATGGGTGAATGAACGAAAAAGTCAAAGATAGCGCGGTGCACGATCGAGCTCCGATCTTGTAATGGAATGAGGCGTGCGATGTTGATGCTTTGACGTCTGACGTTACCAAAAGCACAGCCTCGGCTACTAGACGTTTAAAGGCTGTATTGGTTGCCTTGCAGGAGGTGGTCCGCTCCGCTCCGGCATCGGAAGCTCGAGGTGGCGTTGATCGATGCGAGGTACTCTTCGGACATAACGGCACTTGATTCTTTCCGGGTATACATGTACATGTCTCAACATGAAGACCTACAGACACAGCTTCGGAAGAAATCTGGCCAGCAGGGTTGGAATTCAGCCCTCTCTGTATGAGTGTTGAATGCATCATCGATGGCGTCGTCCTTTCCAATTGAAGGTCACTACAAACCATGAAGTTACGGCGTGAGTGACGCAATCTGACTGAGTAGTTGGCTACTGAATAAAACGTAGACTGTGTGGCTCTGCTCTGGAACTTACGTGGGCAGTTCTACATGCTGGAAAGGCCTATAAGGTCCCCAACTCTCGCGACTCCCGCGACGTGTACTACGACGACTTCGGAGTGCTCGAACTCGCCCATGAAGATGTAGCGTTCGGATTTTAGTGGAGCCCAGACCCGAGCATGAGTCGTAAAGGTTTCCCTTTTGATTGATCGAGAAACAGAAGTCTCTGAGCAAGCAGGAAAGAGCTGGTGCAGCGATGTGTGTAATTGTACTTCTCCAATGGCGGGACACATGCTTGACTATCTTGTACTTTCGCACTGCTGCTATCGAATGCATATATGGCTTTGCTTGCCGACTACAAACGCGTTAAACACTCCATTGCAGATTGGTTCTTCAACTTTTAGACGTGCGGAAATAAGATTGTTACCATGTGTTGGAAAACCAAGTAGTTTGCATAGTAACTCTATTCGCCAAGTTTTGCATACATTACATAGGTTATTGCACTGCCTTATCAGACACTCGGACTCGATCTCCTCGTCATGGAAGTGGTCTTTATACGTTGGTCCACAAACTCGACAAGACATTTTCTAGCATGTAACCGATTTTAGACAACCAGAGACATTGTTCCCTGCGCGTAGCCTTTTGAGGTTGTGGTGAAATCCCAATATCTATGGCGGAGAAGCTTGACAGAGAGTGGTTTTATTTGCTTGTAGACTCTCGCAGAAGCATAACGCTGTCATCTGCTTGCTTTTTACTCCTGTTCGGTTCGTGTCGCAAAGATGTATGGCTTTTATCTTCGTGCTGGATAGTTTGCGGCATCTCCTTCTTTGGCATGACGCCGTTTCAATCAATTTTTGGAAGCCTCACATACACGCGGACAGCACAAATTATCGAGTAGTGTGGCTTGGTTTGAAAGTGACAAAGCTGGGTAAGTGAAGCATCTTGCGGCGGAAGTGATATGATGCAGGTAGTCCAGGTGGTGGGAGGACAGCGGGACATGAAAGGTTGAGCCAGCGTCTTGGACGAACAGAACTCCAAGCATGTGCGAGGTCTTTCGTGATTTGAGGAAAGTCGATAAGAGAAGATGTCGATGGCGAGGAAGAGAACGGCAGCCTTGGAGGCATTTTATAACTAGGTATTTGCCGGGCAGGGACTGTCCGCACACATGACACAGAACCTCCCACGTCTTTGATGGAGGAATACGAGTATACCAAGCCTAAATGAGCCTGAAAGAACTCATCAGAAGCAGTGGTTCTTATCTTGCGTCGCTCTCCATGGAAGTCACCGTTTACTATCTCAAATGGGAACCACAGTGCCGACAGCATAGCGATTGTGGCCATTACGAGAGTTGAATGCCAGCCATTTATCGCTCACGGGTATAGTTTTGGATTCGCCACCGTCCAGACATTCGATCGATGCGACGCGAATTCTGGACGCGAGAGGCTGGATATTTTTTCCATGGGGGGAAGGTAGAGCCTTGGAGGCAAATGTGTCATTATGCTGTATGGCCGGGAAAGAGCATACGCGCTTGCTATGCAGCATCTTGACTGCTTGTGACTGCTACAAAGACTTCTCGTGTGAAACGCGATACCCGAACTACACCAGGAGTGAGGCAGAAGTTTCATTCATGAATGACAGACACCGAAGTCATGTACGCAATAGGCCCGGATTTTAGCAAAACGCCTAAAGACAGCTCACATCGTCTTTGAATAGGCCTTTCGTTATCGTGAAGAATTGGAGTGCCAGACACAAGCCAGTCCCCATTAGCAATTCCAAACATCGCTTTGGATCTCGGAGAGCGATGGAAACAACACAACATGAGACGCTTCTCTGCTACTTTTCTGCGGAGTCCAGACATGCTCAGCTAGAGTTGTTCTTTTTGGATCTTCGAAAGTCGCCCTGAGCGTCGGCAGAGAGGTGTAGAGTATCGCAGTCTTATATATGCACGTCTGCCTGGGTAATTTTATTATATGGTGGTTGTAAACGGTTCTTCGTGCGGACATGATATGCGGATACTTGGGTTTTGGCTCCATGAGTTCGATGGTCATCCATCTTCTGGCCATGCCCTTTGTGCTATATTTTTGGGAAAACTGCTCAGTGACTACCGTGACATGTGCACGCGGTGTATTGGTTTTGAAACAACAATGTGACACGGGCCGGTGCTCTAGAAAACATCGACCGAGCGTGGAAGGTTTTGGAAACGGGAGACAGACAGCACATGAAAGACACTTTGTTGTTTCTTGGTCCAGGCATTAGTCGAAAGTGGTGTTGAGAGATGGAGGAGCCGGGAGAAGGTATTTATACCAGCCCATGCCAAGCAGACTACCAGGGAACAGAACATCTTAAGTTCGGTTGGCTCTTTTACTTGATGCGACTCGCCGACTCATGTACTGTCCCATATATTCTTTATAACACACCTTCCAACAATCTAGACGCCCTCGTCATCAAAATACGAAGGCGAAAGCTAATGGTCTCAATTCTGTATATTGCGCACCACTTCGTTGAAGATTTTGAAGCTTTCATCCGCTCCGTGCGATGTTGAAACGGGTTTCTGGCCCTGCAAAAATAGAAAAGTGTTGTGCGCGTTTGTGTAGACCACGAGACGACGCGCATATATACTTCTTTCGTCGAATATGTTCCGCCCGTTTCAACAGATTCAGCGCAAGCTATGTCCAGGAACATGAGTCGGGTGGAAAGCGCAATCGACCAGCCATTCTATGTGTCAACCCGGGGATGAGCCGACGGGAGCACTTAATGTGACGATGAGTGGTAAGCAATAGAGAGTGCAAAAAGCGCCTGTAGATGTCACATGCACTGTAATTCGGATTCTGGGTATCATACGCAAGCGACACGAAAGGAACAAAATGCAAAAGCCTACACCTCATGCTTCTCCTCCTCCTTCCCCTTCTCATCCTCTCCTCCGTCCCCCTCCTTGAACAGCTCCGCGCCCAACTCATCCAAAAACCGCTCCGCCTGGCCCTTGCTCCTCTTCTCCTGAATCGCCCTCTTCTTCTCCCGGATCATCTCCTTCCTCTTCTCAATCTGCTCCTTGCGCTCTCTCCTCACCCGCTCCGTCTCCTCTCGTTCCTTCTCCAGATTCCGAATCTGCTCCTGCCTTTCCTCTTCATCCTTCGAGAAGTACATGAACCCTGTGCCACGCTGTCGCGCCTCGGCTCTGCCGTCAAAGTGCAGCTCTGGGGGCGGGGTGAGCTCCTTGTCGCGCTTGGCGGCGAGGTCGGCCATGGCTTGTGCGATGGTCTCGTCGGGGTTGAAGGCGTTGCTTTGGACTGCGTCGCCATAGATGATGTTGGTGGGCATCGAGGGGCGCGCGGTGAAGCGGTCGGGCTCGTCGGCAGCGAGGGTGCGTTTCCGGCGCTCTTCGCGGGCGGCTTCTGCGCGCGTGCCTTTGCGTGTGCGCCCGAACTCGTCGAGGTACTCGACCAGCTCTTCTTCCGAGGCTTCTGATGCTGACGAGGATGCGCTGTCGGCCTCGCCCTTTTCCTGCTTCTCGGCCCACTTGCGGTCAAAGTCTACGCCGTATTTGTCGTCTAGGTCCTCGACGTCGCCGCGCTTCAGGGCATCGTAGAGGCGCGCTTTCTCCTCCATGCGCCGCTTGGTGCGCTTCCAGGCGGCCTCATCTTCGCCCTTCTCCTCGGTTGTGCGCCCGCGGTGCTTCTGTGTGAAGTCTGAGTCCTCGAGGTCCTTCAAGGCGCGCTTCTTGACATTCTTGTTGTGCGTCTTGAAGGTGTCTTCCTTCTGTGGTCGTGCGCGGCCTGCGGTGGTCTTATTCATGTCTGCTGATGACGATTTGATGAGGTTCGATAGCGTAGAGGAGAAGGCGAGCGAGTTGGAGCTCGATATCTCCTTCGCCTTTGAGCGCTTCGGTTTTGCGCCGTAGAGATGAGCGTCTTTGGAGGACATGGTGGACGGAGACGAGGTGCTGTCGCGCATGTTTCGCGTTGGCGATATCGGTGTCGGAGCTCTGCGTTGCGTCACCCCGCAGCCACTGCCCCGCCCAATTGTTTCGCAGGACCCCGAATTGAAGCTGTGAGTCGGTGCAGCGGGTCCGCATATCATCCATCTTGTGAAGAAGGCTTCCATTCCGCCTGATCGCTAAACTGAAGCTTATCCCGTCTTCAACTATCTTCGATCCCAGCAGTTGACCCCCACAATCGACACAATGCCCCTCCCTCGTCAAGTATTCATTGCCGTAATCGGTGCGTAGAAAAGAACCTCGAATTTCAATAAACATTTCTAACAGTCACAGGCGCCGGCGGCGTTGGCAAATGCTTCCTCTCGCAGCTCCAGGGCCTCGCATCCAAGCTCTCCCAATCACCAGGCACGCCCTACTACCTCTCCCTCATCTGGCTCAGCACCTCCAAGAAGGCTGTCTACCACGCAGACTACAAGTCGCTCAGCAACTGGGAGTCCGAGATCCATAACGCGACGAAGCCCACACTGCCTCTTTCTGAGCTCTGCGAATACTTGGTCAAGGCGCCCGGCAAGGTGGTGCTCGTGGACAACACAAGCAACCAGGATGTTGCAGACAGCTATCCCGCCTTCCTGAAGAAGGGTATCAGCATCGTCACCCCGAACAAGAAAGCCTTCTCCGGCAGCTACGAGCTCTGGACAGACATCTTCAGTGCTGCATCCAATGGTACCGGTATCGGCGGCTACGTCTTCCATGAGTCCTCCGTCGGCGCAGGTCTGCCCGTCATATCGACATTAAAAGATCTGGTGGAGACAGGCGACGAAGTCCTCAAAATCGAGGGCGTCTTCAGCGGCACAATGAGCTTCCTCTTCAACTCCTTCCAACCGACGAGCGGCGGCGGCGGAAAGTTCTCGGCAGAAGTCACATACGCGAAGGAGAAGGGGTACACAGAGCCCGATGCGCGAGACGATCTCAACGGTCTGGACGTTGCGCGCAAACTGACTATCCTCGCGCGCCTTGCTGGCCTGAAAGTCGAATCGCCGACCTCATTCCCTGTCCAGTCGCTTATCCCCAAGGAGCTGGAATCTTGCTCGTCAGGCGACGAGTTCTTGCAACGACTCCCGGAGTTTGACGACCAGATGGACAAACTGAAGACGGATGCTGAGAAGGAGGGCAAGGTCATCCGCTTTGTCGGCAGCGTGGATGTACCGAACAACAAGGTCAAGGTGGGCTTGGAGAAGTTTGACAAGAGTCATCCAATCGCAGCGCTGAAGGGTAGCGACAACATCATCGCCTTCTACACCAAGCGGTACGGCGACAATCCCTTGATCATTCAGGGCGCTGGTGCTGGAGGCGAAGTCACAGCCATGGGCGTGACAGCGGATCTGGTCAAGGTGTTGAGGTTGTTGCACTGAGGTAGTCCAACAATTAAAAGCCACTGTCGAATAAGACTTCTAGAATGAATGCAACTAGGAGCCGAATCCCGAAAGCGGCTCAAAATGTGGCACAAACCTTTGATTAGCGTATCTTGCGTCATCACTAGCCACCTCTTATCAACAACACACGGCTCTTTCTCCGGTGCGTGTGCGAGAGTCAACGCTGCTTTTTTTATGATAAGTGACTGAAAATGTTTAGTGGCTGAGATGCGTCATAAGTCGAGAGTCTGTACATATCTCAGGCATTGCGCCCTGCAGACCGTCCGCTATAATTTCTGGCAGTAGTTGAGCTTCTTCCAGAACAGCCAGATCTAGCATTGCGAGCATGGGCGCCGATAACGAAGCCATGGACGGCATTGACGTTGCAAAGAACAAGTCTGGCCTTCGACGACGACTTACCGCGCAAATCGACACGAAATGGGCCGACCTTGTTCTACTGAGCTGTTTCTACTGCTCCGGCCTTATCGACAGCATGGCGTTCAACATGTATGGTTGTTTCGTCAGCATGCAGACAGGTACGTCACATGACCTTCACCTTCACCAGCACCCGCACACTAGCATTACAGCCACCTAACCTATCTCCAGGAAACACCATCTTCATCGGCCTCGGCGTGAACGGCCAACCCGACTCGGCCCCGCCCTACTCATGGTCCAAATCCCTCGCTGCCGTCCTGTGCTTCGCCCTCGGCGCCCTCTTCTTCAGCACCTTCCACCGCACCTTCGGCCCGCAGCGGCGCTGGGTCCTAGTCGTCTCGTTCGCGCTGCAAGCGCTCCTGATCGGCATCGTCAGCATCGTCGCCACCACGAAAGCAGTGCCAAACCACCCACCTACAGTCGTGGTGTCCAACACAGGCGGTCTCCTCACGTTCACGCTACCCAACACGTTCCCGGCAAGCGACTTCGGGCCCCTTGCCCTACTGGCGTTCCAAAGCGCGGGCCAGATCGTCGCGAGTCGCGCGCTCAAGTACAATGCGATGCCGACGGTGGTGTTGACGAGCTTGTACTGCGATTTGATGAGCGATGCGCAGCTGTTCACGGCGCCGTTGCCGGCGAATGCGGATCGGAATCGCCGCTTCCTTGGCGCGGTGTTGCTGCTGGCTGGAGCGATATCCGGCGCGTACTTGACTAGGAGCGATGCCGGGTTCATGGGCGGATTGTGGATTGGATGTTTTTTGAAGATGGGTATGGCAGGCGCGTGGTTGCTGTGGAAGGAGAAGAAGGAAGTGACTAAGGAGTAAAGTGCTGCAAGGGAGTTTCTACAGCCTGATGTAAGGCGTTTGATGATAGCGCTGAATCATGCGCATTAAGCGTAGAGAGGCTGGTGCAGTTTCTGGGCTCGAAATCTGTGATACTTGCACTGAAAGCAGTTTGTTACCTTGACCCAACCATCTCGGCCTTCAAGGCTACTCCTGGAGTAAACATAGTGTGCTCCAGCCAGCACATGTGGATAAACAGATTTGCGAGGTCCATGTAGGATGTTGCAGACAGGGGGATGATCATGGCAGTTTTTAGATCAAATAGACTATATATACATTTAGTAAATAGATAATCTTCACAACGTATCTAGGGTTCTCGAAGTTTCGCGCTAGTGCATCTAAGCGAGGCCACATTTGAGGCTAATATATTGCAACACCTTCTCTCTCGCCTGACATAGGCTACACTTCTCTCGCCTAACATGGGCTACACTTCTCTCGCCTGACATGGGCTACACTTCTCTCGCCTGACATGGGCTGCTCTTCTCTGGTCCATTTGGACCCTGTGCTCGATTTGCTCGGGTATCAGCATACAACCTTCTCTCGCCTAACATGGGCTGCTCTTCTCTCGCCTGATATGGGCTGCTCTTCTCTCGCCTGACATGGGCTGCTCTTCTCTGGTCCATTTGGACCCTGTGCTCGATTTGCTCGGGTATCAGCATGCAACCTTCTCTCGCCTGCCTAACTTGGGCTAATCTACTCTGCCGCGATCGTGGCTAATGAAACAATATATTCTTTCCATCTATTCTTATCGTGTATTATATACGTTTACTTTATTGTTACATATACTATTCTATTCGCTCAGCTGTACTTAAGCAGCGTACTGTAGTCAGGTGGGTGACCACTGGCGAATCCCCGCTGTTGTATGTTTTTGGTAATTTCTGAAATTCAATCTTCAGGATATTCATCCCTTACCATCAGGTCTTCGATACGGGCGGGACTAGGTCACGAGGGAGCGAAGTGTCCGGGAATGAAAGTGTAAGTCATGAGAAAGACGTCCAAGTTGCCCTTGTATAACCCCGTATTTTTGGTTATCGCTTAGTCGCTACGATAGGATAGTAATGATAGAAGGCTTACAATAACTGCAAGCAGGTTGTCTCAACCGATACAACTTCAGCAACATAATACCAGGAGCGATGTAGCTTTTTCCGGTGGTTCAGCCTGCTAGCCATACATGCGAGTAGCCGTATATAGATTCACTTACCCTCCACACAGCCGTGCCGCAACAGTCCTACCTTAGGCATTGACGAGCTCATTAAAATTAATGAGAGGAAGAAGAAGGTTAGAGCGCTGTGTATGGCCAATGTCACCAATAGGACCTCGTACACAACTCCTTTAGGTGCGTGGTAAGTCGCGTCTGCATATTGAGTCATAATGCAATTGGCCGTAGATATAGAAACCAACCGTGAGCTTTACAGTTAGGGCCGCATGTAGCCATTTTCTGTGAACGGGAATGGTGCAGGTTACATACTAATGGACGGTTAGTGTATAGAGAATGTGTCCGTTGGCGAACCTGCGCTACACACCCGCATTTGCACAGCCCATTGGGTTGGTGCCACACCCTCTCCACAACTCATGAAACATTTTGGCACAAAGGATGCAGGCTCTCGTAGTTGGTGGCTTGTTTGTGGGCAGGAAATGGAATCTTGGCCAACAACAACCTTGGAAGCATGAAGATCACTGATTATATAGCTTTAAATTTTTATTTTACTCTCTCTCTTCTCTATCTATAATAATATAAATAATACAGTAAGTAATCAACGTGTAAGTAAGCATTTAGTCTCCTGGCTCGAAGAAGTGATGTAAACTACCCTTGCCTAGTCGAACCCACCTAGGCAGTGTTTTGACTTTTCACGGTCGTGCTAGAGCTTCCAAAGTCCCTATAGTTCTTTGGAGCCTGGGCACAAAGCACTCGCCAAAGAATGAGTAAGACGTGTGCAGCGCATATCATGGCCTTATATAGCGTGCGCTTGTTATCGCCGTGGAAGCTAGAGTTGGAAGGAGGCAGCGCATGCGGGCACCGACTGTTCAGGAGCTTGCAGTGACCGATTATGGTTGCCTAAGAGAGGGCTTGACAACAAAACAACCCGAAATTTGGGCCATAGGCTAAAGAAGTATTATCATGGCCTTCACAAGGCGCCAACATGTGCTCACAATCAACTTCTCCGCCCTCGTAGGTTGATAAAAGTGCCTCGCAAGGTGTTTGCCCTCTTGATTACCATCGGCGTCCACTGAACCTAGCAATCTCCTCATCGGAGAGATTCTCCTTGGTTTTCTTCACGTACGTTTCGAACTGGCCCGCCACTTCGACAACATGTTTCAAATGTGCATACGACAGATCCTTCTTTTGGAACTTTGCAAGCTGTCTTCCAATCGTGATGGCGTTGCGAATCTGCCGACCATTGAGTTCCTCGTTCGCCAGCTCTATCACGTTGCACTCAATGTCATCGAAATCGATATTCGGCTCCTTTAATGACCTCAATCGGTTCAGAAAATTCTTCCATATGCGGCAGCGCTGTGATTTGGTGAAGTTGGGATAGTGAAGGGCAAGCGAGATCCTGGATTTGAAGGCTTCATCGAACGTGCCAACGCGGTTGGATGTGAGGATGAGGATCCCGTCGTAATACTCCAGTACACGGAGAAAGACTGATACAAGGGCATTGCGTGCCAGATCAGCTATTCCCCGCTCCTCGAGGAAAACATCAGCTTCATCGAGAAGCACGACACAATCCCATAGATTCCCCAAGTATAGCACTGATTCAAGGTATCTCTCGACTTCCTCTGGCTCGGTGCCGATGTCACCACAGGTAACGGGATAGAGGGGTTTCTCAGCTAGCTCAGCGACGCTTTCTGCAGTAAAGGTTTTGCCTGTGCCTGGCCCTCCATGAAGAAGGATGATCAGCCCATTGCCTTTCCCCTGTATGATATCAGTGTTCCTTTCGCCAGCAATGCGGTCAGCAACAAGAGCTTGCACAAGTTCTTTGGTCTTATCGTCCGCAACTAGGTGCTTGAAGGCTTCTTTGTTCCATGAGATATCTGTGATCTTGTCGACCACTAAATCGGCTGCGAAATGTTAGTTTGATATACAGCAGATGAAACGAGAGTAATGCGTACTCCATCTTTTACGACGCAATGAGAAGCCGGAGATTGTGGGCGGGAACAAGTATATGGCTGGTGCTGGGGGAGGCTCATCGTCGTCCATCTCTTCCACAAACAGTGGTGTTCTGTCCACGGTGCCAGTAAACATGGATTCTTGATTTCGTTTGGACTTCTGCGCATCGAGATGAAGCTTTTTGTACGATTTGTTGTCGATAACGTACCGCTCGCCGTCCTATACCATGACTTAGTTCCAGGTAATGCGAATGTATGTCAATAATCTTATGTCATACCGTGTGCAATGCTTCCTCGTCGCCACCTTGATACGAGACCGGTCTTTTGATACGACATGACCAAAAGGTGCGGCCTCTCTGCATAAGCCGCTGTTGCACATCTTCTCCCACATACCGTAGTGGAATTACGTTGAGCTCACTGATATCGATTTCTTCGTCATGGCTCTCGGCAACCAGTTCGAGTGTAAGGCTGAGACTTTGACGATAGAATTCGCCATCGTATACGATAGTCCAACATGGTACATCCCATCTCCAAGCTGCATTGCCGCTTGATTTTCCAGTAGTCTTTGATTTTGGACGAGACAACTTGTCAAGTGCTTGTGAATGGTGCTCACGTCCGTAGATTCTCTTCAAAGCCGGAACGCCCTGTAATCGATAGGCTTTTGTCTTTTCGCGGTCCTTGGAAACAACAACATCGCCTGGGTAGAAAAGATACTCCGCAAATGTATGTGATATGCGCCCACGTGATATCATTTGGTCAAACTGGTTATATTTCGCCGCGTAATTGTTTTCAATCCAATTGACCAGTAATTTCAACAGGTCTTGGTGTTTTGGGAGTAATTCAGACAAGGCCTGGCTGTTTGATCTGCTATGATACCAAAAAAGGTAAGGCGCTTGTATTGTGTCCATGGGAAATGGAGGCTGTTCTTCATCGGCCGAATGTGTGGACTTGAGATAGATGCTTAGAGCCATGCGCAACTCTTCAGACCTGATCTCTATATACTCCTGTGATGGTTCTGGGGCAGGAAGGACCCCCGTTTCTAGATTCTCTGCCAAGTCTGTGGTGCTAATTCGTGGTGTTGCGTACGACTTGAACACCAAAAACAAGATCTCATCATTCCTTCGGAGGTAGGAATCCAGGTCAAACAAGGGTAATTCAGCTTTTAGTCGGAGTCCACTACCCTGCCCGAAGGTCCAAGTTGGATCTTGAAGACAAACGGTCTTATTGTCATCGTCCAATACGTGAAGTACCTGAAAGCGGGGCGACCTGGGTCTTTCGGAGGGTGAGTGCTCCGATATATTGCTGCCTCTTTCTAGGTCCTCAATCCGTTTCAAAAGTCGACTAACGAGATCTGATTCGCCTACTTGACCGTGGGTTTGCGCTGCTACCTCTGCCCGAAAGGAAGAGAGATTCGTCGATTGAAAAGGAACTGGAGATCGCCGGATGTCAGGAGGAAGCATTGGATTGAAGCCGGCATCAAGATTCCTTCCGATATGAGAGCTTCCGGAGTAGGGTAGGTCTGAGGTCCCTGATGCCATATTCTCTTGTTCTTGTCGAGCCAGGAGAAGCCGCTTTTTGTTTTGCTGCTCTAAGAGCATAAGCTGCATCTGATAATCTTGGAGAGCGTGGTTTCCAGCTGGCTGCGAAATTATTTGTGTCTCAAGCTGTCTCCTGAACGTCTCGTCGTCGATCGCTAGAAGCCTTTCCTTGTCGAAGTCGCTGGCTTCTGTCTCGTCCCGCGATATGGTCAATTTACTCAGGAGTCTGGAGTAATCTTTTATCGCCTCATCTAGATCTTTCTGGTTGGACTCGTCTTGGGACGTGAAGGGCTCACTTGGACCTTGATCAGCGATCCCAGGATCGATGCTTGGCGCGTTATACGCGTTACTAGGATCGCTACTTGGAGGTGCTAATGGATCGGGAAAGCCTTGGATACCGCTAAAGAACAGATCTCCGTCGAAATTATTGGAAGTTCCGTTGAGAAGTTGGTAAGCACTCTGAGTAGGCTTATAGTCAGACTCTTCTATATCTTCATCGTTATCTTCTGGAGGCTGATCAGATCCTGGATCTTCAGCCTCGTCGCTATCGTCCTTCGAGCTGATCGAGCCTGCACCACCAGTGACAAACCCGAAGGGATGAGCAAGTTTTCCAGTGCGCACAGTTTTGGTTTGAGGCAATTTGGTGAACATCTGCGACAGGAAGTTTGGGAGGAGTGACAGAGGCCCCGCGCGTGTCTGTGTTGGCAAGGCAGCGTCTAACCACAATGAGATTAGCACGGTCCCATGCTTGGCAGCTAAACATGGCAGCCTTGGGAGATGAAAGCCTCTCTAGAATGTCTAAATATCTGTTCAAAGTTTCCGTACAGGAGTCAGGATGACGACTCAGCAGACAAAGCTGAGTGAGGAGTGGATCGGTTTGTCTAGTGCAAGGTAAGTATCGTTCATCCCGAGGTCGTGATCTCGTGAGACGTCGGCCATAGCTAACACGGTGCAGTAGAACAGGAAGTGGAGCAGACGAGATATACAGACGTGCAACTCTGTATTTCGGCTCTGGACTGACGCAAGATAAGCGTAAGGTTGAACTAGCTGAACAGACAGCCAGCTTGCAAGACCTGGAACACATCGTAAAGACCGCCCGTAGGGATTATGAAGCCTCCCGTAATCAGAAGACTAGAAAATGGCTGGAACGATTCTCTAGCCGTTTGATGCACTACGGAAACATCTTTGATGTTCTTGCGCAACACCATCCAGAGTATGTGGCCCTGGCTTGGGGCGCGATGAAGTTTCTCCTTGTAGTGAGTTGCCCCAAACAGGACAGGGTCAGATTGATCTTGTTTTGACGAGAGATGATAAGGCCTTTTTGAACCATGAAAGCGCCATTGCAAGCATAGCGAAAGCGCTTGCCCGTATCGCCGATGCACTTCCTCGCATTGAACTTGCGACAACGTTATACCAGACGACAAGGATGACAGCTGCCGTAGAGGGATTGTATGCGCATATTATTCAATTCTTGATTCGCGCGTATGATTGGTATCGAGAGGGTACCTTTCGCCACATCTTCCACTCAATTACACGTCCTGTCGAGTTACGTTACCATGACCTTTTGGAACACATTGAAACCGGTTCACGGAACATCGAACAGCTTGCTGTTGCTGGATCCCAAGTGGAGCTACGACAAATGCATACAACCTTAAAGCTCATGGCCGATCGAGTGGAAAAGACCGAAAGCGTAATGATCGAACTGAAATACATGATCACTAGTAAGCTGATGGTGCCAAGATCACAACATTTACACTTACTTCGCACGCTTAGACCACCAATCCATCAACTCAACCTCACTTGTGGATACAAACCAAAAGGTTTCGGATCTGCAATTCTCGGAAATGGTTTACATTGCAGCAGCGCCTTCGTCATACGATCCTCTGGAGACATATAACCAGGCCGTCATGATGCGGAATTTGCGCCAACGAAGTCAACGGATCCATATGTCAAGCACTTTCTGGCAGTCTCCAACCTTGAAAAAATTCGCAGACTCTCCAAACTCATCTCTCATGCTAGTCAAGGGGACCTTTCAAGAGCGATGGGCCATGCGCGACATCGCGGTGAGAGTCACTGAAGAGCTGAAGAGGAAACACGTACCAGCTTTATGGGCGGTAAGCACAGGAATTGCCGATCGGACCACCAAAGCACCAAACCGAACGGACGTCTTAAAGTCGCTAGTCGCTCAAGCCCTTACATTGGATGACTCGGCGCACTCCCAAAAATCAACAGCGCTGAGTTGCACGCAGCTTCGCACCGCTGCCACGGAACGGCAATGGTTTGAAATACTTGGCTCTGCACTCGCAAACATTTGCCGGGAGACCTACATCATCATCGAGCTGGAGGTTCTAATCTCGCCTTTTGGTGACAGCTTGTCGCACACTGAAGTCATTGGACTATTTTCTAACCTGTTCGCAGAGTTGGTGGCTAGGGGAATGAAATCAGTTGTCAAAGTGTTGGCATTTACCTGTAGGCCATTTATATCTCTGCCGCAGACGACAGAGAATGTTCTCAGTACGGCAATACCGAGCAGGCCTTCGCCACGAGTGAAACAACATGCGAAACATCGATCGAAACAAGATAGAACCTCCTCGTATACAGGAGTGCCGAGAAGAACAGTGGCTTGATTATTCTGCACGTAAGCTACGTTCGCAATGGTCACAAGGCGATTTCACCTTGGTTAGCTAGAATGCGTACATGTTTTAAAGTCATTGTGTGGTACAGTCAAGATGATACCGTGATCGCTGCAGTAGAACTGGAGGATCTTTTTGCTACATTCCAGTTGTTATGGTCCGGAAGTGGGCATAAGTTATCTCAGTGTATGGCGTTGAAAGTGTAATACTTCAAGTTTATTTAATAGAACATTCCAAAGGTTGTTGCTGGCTCAATGAATCAACGCCCAATATCAATATTCTAGCTGCTCTGAGAGAATATTCTACCGAAGAAGACAATTTCTTCAAGCTCATTAAGCGGTAACAAGAAGTAGTTATCGCACAGAAATGGCCGCATATGGACACGCTTAGCTTCTACACTATCGTGCCACGGCAGTGCTATCTTAGGCATTTACGAGCTGACATAATTCGGTAGTAGGAATGAAAAGGTTGCACGTCAACAAACCGTGCACACCCGGATGCACTAAAGACCATGTACCTAATCAAAGATTGTGGAGTACCAACTACGTCATAGTGCAACAGTGTGTGACTGTGCTGAGACAAGCCTGTTTGTTGACGCTATCAAAGCAATCAAACTGCAGAAGTCCCCTCAGTGCCTAATCATTGTCACAACCTATAGTGAACCCACTACAGCCTTCGCCAAGGGCACGGACTGGGCAACCAAATCAGCTCGACAGCCTGTCGTGAGGCCCCTGTTCACTGTCTGAGCTTCATATACCTATGGTACACCACCCAAGGACTGATAACAATGGCACGATTAACCAGTCTCCCAAACGAACTTCTCCTCATCATATTTGGTGCTGAACCGCCCGTCCAAGCCGCGGTGCAACTCTTGTGTGCCAGCCTCGCCCTCTAAGACATCTAGATCAAGAACAGCAACCAAATCATTGCCGCCATTCTTCGACCTAAAATACCAGCTTACGACCTTGCCGTGGGTCTGGCTTTCAACCAAATCAAACCTCTTCTTCCTACATCTGGCGCACTGGCGCCGGACAGTCCGAATCCCCCTCCCCGCCTCTTGGTCCCACAACTCATGCGCGCAATGCCGGACTCTGCTCAAACGCATGCAACGCCATGGAAGCATTTCTCAAAGATTTCCTGGAGAGCAGTTATCGGCGCACTCTGGCATTGACCTCGTTTCCTGTCTCATATCACCCGATTCGGCGACTCGTGTTCGCCTACCATGATCCTGCGCTGCAGCCTGCACTGCGCTCCCAGCTTGATGTGGCACATGGTGCTACGCTCCGCACACATTATGAATTGTATCTGTTCATGTGTGAGAACCTTGATGAGAAGGAACAGGATGTTCAAGGAATTCTCAGATATGAGAATCGGACAAGTAATGATGAGCTCTATAAAAAGGCGATCCAAAAGGAATGGCAATTTGCGATGGATACGATATCGTAAGCGCTTGAAAGGACCATTTGTAAGCCTAGATAACCTCAACACTGTTGTGACAGCTGCTGACATGAATGCTTTGCAGAGTTAGTTTTCGCATCTCCAACATCCAGTCTAGAAGATGTGCAGCCATGTCTATGGCGGGCAAGGCGAAGCTGATGGGCGTGCACTCCTACCGTGTTCTGTGAGGCAATTGCCAGGCGTTCTCCTGAGACTGCTGTAATTCTCCAACGACTCATTCGCAGTACGGTTGTGGGGTCGTGTTATGAGAGAGAAAGAACGCTTCTTGGCAGATGTGCTGCATTGACCGCAACGTTCAAATGCAGATGCAAAGCGCTAAAGGAAGGACTGTTGTCTGTCTGATCCTGCCAATAGCCTGGGGCATGACATCACTAGGGAAGTCAATACAGCTCACGGGCGACCACACCATCCTCCATACGCTTGCATTGCGAGTTATGGTGATCCAGGCACGCTCCTAGCTATTTACCGGCCTTACAGTCGTGGTATTATGAAGAATAGGAAGAAACCCCTGAGAATACCAGATAGAACGTCTTTGGGTACTAAGCTAGTACTTCTGATCGGCTACTTGGATGGGCCACTGTGTGGAGCGACCGCGCTCCTTTCACGAACGGCCGCCAATTCTACGCTCTGGTATGCCGGACAACAATCTTCATCAAAACCATTAATCATCGATGCTGTGGCGGCGGGACAGGGATCCTGTTCCAGAGCTGTGGTCCGCAGGATCATGGTGTCCGTACCAAGTGTTCCTACTCCGCGGTTGCCGCCTTGGAGTTGTGACAGCGTTGCATGCCGATGCAACTTCGCTCTCAGCACTATGCGCCAAGGGCAGGCTAAGTGTCCACAAACTTTCGGGAGTTCCCTTGCTCGTTCCAGAGGTCAGACTACAGGCTACTGGGTAACTCACCAACCTTGGTCGATAATGATGATATGATTGAGGTCTCATTCGGCAGTTCCTTGTAGTGGTATACCTGCCATAGTTGAGAAATTTGAAGACGGAAAAAATGCGCAGCAAGGTAGTGGATTGAGAGTGAAGGCCACGACACCGCCTTGTGTCAACTGGGAGGATGCTTGAAGCGCGCATGCTGTTCAGATGCAGACCCCGAGACTAGTAGCTGTGAACCGTGGAGTGAATGAGATAGTACAACGTCCTCGTACATGCAGTCGAGAACCAAGTTTCCTCTAGACCAACGCGACAAACAAGCAGAGCCTGAACACTTCCGCATCAAATCGAGAAGACTAGCAAGAACGTGCCATGTTGTGTACACCTTTAGAACCCATCGCAAGCGTGCGGTGCACCGTGAGTCCGAAACTTCGTCATTCCCATTGGACGTTGGAATGGCGCTGTAAGCGAGTAGTATTGTCAATCAATGCCGGATGCGTCACGTCTTCGGTCCTTTGCATTGGCTCATTATACCTAATCTGGTGGATACTCCTTGAGCGTCTGGAGTAACTTTCGCTAGCTAATCAGGCCTCCTAACGTATGAAGAGACGGTGAAGAATGCTCCGAGTCAAAATAGACAATCAGAGAGATAACGTAGCTAACCCTGTAAGCTTGCTTAGGATGATTATACACTTGCCTGAGCAGCAGAAGTTGCCAAGCCCGGTCCACCTGCACTGAACAGTGTCATTCACGCTTAACATGTATGCGCGAATTCGCACTCCGCATGTTCTGACCGTGTGGATCACGTCTCAAGGCCTTTGGAGGAGTTCCAACTCTGCGGTTTGACACCATTTGACACGAGTGCCATCCTAAAGACGTCGCGTGGCGGAGGTAGCTTTGCTGGCACCAGTACAACGTGTCTCGGGACCACTAGCACCTGGATCACCGGCAACGCTGGGCCAAAGCTGAGCCCGTGAGGGTGCTGGGACCACAGCTTCGGGACCGTGACGGTCTTGCTGGGCCTTGGAAAGTTACACCGAGGCTGGGCAGTGGACGTTCGGTTATCGCGATGGTACTGCGATAGGGACAAGATATGCCTCCCGTAGCGAAGCGTCCTTGGCCGGCTTCTTGTGCCATTATTCTGTTGGCCGTAACGAATGGCGCCGATTTGTGCGCCCTTTTCAGGGCCGAAGCCGCGTGACGATGGCGGTGGTTGTGGTGGCCGTCCTAATGCATGAGCGGGGTCGCTTTCAGACACATTCTGCCAAGCGCTCGGCGCCAAGTTCGCGGAGCGAATCATCAAAGTTGGGCGCACATGGCGTTGAGGCTGTGCTGCGAAACGACTAGGGTATTTCGGTCATCCATGTGTCGCACGAGTAATCCCATGTTTCCTCCTTTTCGCGATGTCGTACGTGCTCGTTCATGCCTGAAGTAATTTGAATATTGAAATCTTGCACGTCCGTGAGGACTGGAATACGATGAAGGGTGGAATTAAGGACACATCAGCGCCCGGCTTGGGCAACGGGTGTCCCGCTCCGCACGGGAAGTTATCTGATGTGCGGGCACTATCGCCCGGCTTTCTAACTGCACCTTCTGCATGGGTGCTGCTGTAGCCGGTGATTCTTCATGTCCTGTCGGACAGCTGCATGTGTAGCCGCAGATGTAAACCTCTAAGCAGCGCCGCGCGAAACACACAAGCCACATCCCAGCAATGCCTGGTCGTCGATGTCCGTGCTGTGGTGAGATCAGATAAGTGCCGTGTGTCGGACGTCTTGCTTCTTCCAACCGCAGGATTGGGCTGCGACGCGAGAAACAAAAGGGCAAGTGTGCTCTGAGTGGATTCAGCGAGCTACGGCGCAGGAACGAGATCGTCTACGGCATTATCGTGGGTGTGATCCCATGATGGGATCTTGGTGGTGAAGGCCACGAGACATGACTTCATCCAAGTATGGCGCCGTTCCGGCTATTCCTGTCACGTTGAGTGATCAGCAAACCTTCCGCGGCAGTCTCGACCTGGTATTCTTGACCTATCCGCTCGCTACCGATGTGTATAACTGCAGCCCATATTGACCACGTTGTTATCCAGCGAGCAGGGCAAAAGTAATTTGCGCGTCCTGTCAAGTCGCCATCCGGTCGCAACATCAGGGAACAGCGGTAGGTGCATCGCACAACCACAAGCCAAGCGCTAGCTTTGTCTTTTCGACGGTACTCGATAGCTTCCCCGCTCTCACATAGAACCACGCGAATTTCCATCATGGTAAGGCGCGGAATGTTGGTGGTGTTGATCCCCGATGTCATTCACGATGACCAATTCCCTTTTGGCAGAATGCGACCCTGGTCGTCCGCTGATTACCCCTACTAACAATGTCTGAGCGCAGCCGCTGTGTCAGGAAGATTTTTGATTGTCGCACAGGGGCGCCGCAAAAGCACACGACGCGGTGACGACGTCGCCTGATACAGGGTGGGTGTGTGCCAATGGCGGACCGACGTTGGGCACGCTGCTTGTTCATGAGTCTTGTAACGGCTCCGGGCAGCGAACGGAGCACGCTGATGTCCGGGAGCGGTGAGACTGATGTATTTGCTTGACATTTCGACCGTGAAAGAGCCCGCACGATTCCAACCTGCTGGCACGATCGGCTCAGGGGCTTGTTAACCAACTTTTGGTGCGCCGTTAGCGTAAACTCCGCGTGCGTCGTCCCGGCTCCGCGCCCAGCTGCTGAGGGAGGAGTGTAAACTAGGCCGTGTTCAGAGACGGTGCAGCGTAGCCACCTGGGCGACGTTGGTCGCTGCTTTGAACGTCTCCACCAACGCTAGACATCCCTCCCCTTGTCGAAGCCTGGCCCCATCCGCTGCCCAGCACAGTGGTCGCGTTAAATAAGACCATGTCGTGCCCCGAATGCGACCAGCTCACGACTCCTCGTCATACGATACACCACCCGCGGGCCTGCGAGTACCAGCTAGATAAGGCTGACCTCACCATCACTTGCAGCACCATCCAATATTATCTTTCATCGTCAGCGTTGACTCAAATACTGTTGCCTGCCTATCACACCCTCGAGCGCCTTTGGTAAGCCAACCGTGACCAAGCCGCCAACTGCCATCGCCAACTGTCATCGCCAATCGTCGTTCTTCCATCGGCTTCCGACCTGGGCGCAGCAACTTAGCAAGAGACTATTTCGCCCGTTCTTGGTCCTCCGAGGTCCACTTCTTGCGTCAACATCTGCTGCACCCAACTTCCCCGCTGCCGTGAAAGGAGCAAGGGCGATCCCGAGTTCCCAGCCTATCACCGCGCACATCTTGGCACACAGCGTCACCCCAACGCCTATCTCCATATTACGCCCACCTTGCATTTATACCAGTACACCCGCCCGCGCTTTGGAAATAATCGCCATCAACAATCTATCTCCATCTGCACGGCACTCAACCACTCCCGCGCGCGCCAGACTCCAGAGTGGCGACTAGCGTCTACCCCAGATCGCCACCCGCCTTTGTCTCGTGACAGCAGACTGCAGATCCGCTTCGCCGACACCACGTCTTCCATCACGACGTCGCTCAACTACAAAACCCTGCACCAAGGCAGGTCACCCCGCAAACGAATCTATCTCGACCTCACTTGAACACATCGTCACCATGTGCGTCGCCGAACTGTGCGTCACCGTCCTCCCATGCCAGCATCGCTGGTACCATCTCGTCCGCCCCTGCAGCCCATCCAGCAACCTCTCCACTTGCGGAAAGAAGCTGGGCATTTCAGGATGGGAAGTCAAGTGCGACTTCTGCCCATACTGCCAGGGTCACGTCTCCGAGTTCGAGTACCGACTCATCGGTGACGGCCCAGCTCCACCAGTTGGTTCCCTGTCTGGGCTTGCGCGCGCCCACTCGACATCACTGAACGCAGCTCGTCGTGACGTCCGTCTCGACGAAGTCACTCGAACCGATAGTGCCACCAGTATTGGCAGCAAGAGCAGCCTGGTCATTGCGGCGTCGGAGAAGAACCGCGCGATGAACGATCGTCTGGACGCCTACTTCTTCACGAACGACTCTCCAGTGTCGCCTTATCCCATCTCACAAAAAGACGACGACGAGGGCACCAGCGTCGCAAGCCCAAGCGACACATCAAGCAACGACCACGGTAGCCTTCGGCACGCCTCTATGTCAGTTGAGCCGTACAAGGTCAACGCTCTCTCACGCATGCGAAAGCGAACCAAGCAGCGCTTCTCTGGTATGTTCTCGCGATGAACAGTCTTCGATGTTGGATTTTCTTGGCCTCGTCATTTTTGCCGCTGCACAGCCCACTCCTCTCAGCTGGTGTCGTTCGGATAGCGTTCAGAATCGCCATGTTAGTGGGTCTACAGTCCAGACCGCCGACGCGCTAAGCTCCGCAACTCCAATAGTCGGCCCACATGCGTATGACCGCGTCGGCCCGACAAGTGGAAGGCCTCACAAACACAACGACTTCACGAACGCAAACATCTCAACTCACTTCACTTCGACTGTATCTACTATTTCGACTCCGCCCAGTGCGATTTACCTTGCCTTCTTCACTCAACTTCCGGATACCCACTTCGCTTTGCATTGCAGCAATACATACCCGAAGGCCACTACCGTGCGCTTCTCACCACATCGAGACTGTTGCGCTTCTCATCATTCGGACCTCACTCGGCGTTGAACGGAAAAGACTAGGAAAAGCAAGGGCGACCTTCTTTCTCGCTGATTTTCCGTGTCAGCTTTTGCCTGATGAATCGTTAGGCTGCTCTTGGCACAGGGCATGCGGGCGTTGGCGTTGGGCTGCGACATTCGTATGCACAATGCACACGCACCACGCAAAAGCACAGGGCGTGCTACGATATTACTATGACTCGACCAGGCGAAGGCGCGTGCGGAGCAAAGGTTCTAGGTAGCTTGTTGTTACAAATGAATAGTGTTTGCAAAATCTTCACATGCTCGGTCCATCACTTTGCGAATTCACCCATCCAATATTGACGTGCTGTGATACTCGGCTGACACTTCGCCTCTAGACTTATCCGCTTATCGGCCCATCCTGCCTGCATGCACACACTATCACTGCCAAGATCTTCGATAATGCAGCCGGACGTTCCGCTCCGCCCGGTTTGCTCACCGCTTGCCGTGAGTTCCGGACTTTCGCGCATTGGTTTATCCCCAAACTCTCCTACACAGTCCAACATTAACCCTTGAACATCACGTGTGACACAATTCACCTCGGCACTGACGATGGTCTGGAATCAACCGTCTCTGAAAAACATACAGGATAAGCTTTGACAAGCCGATACTTGCCGCCGACAAGTCCAAAGCTTATTCCACCGTCACACACATCGTCACTCTGGAATGTCACCTATCTCTTCCCCTTGGGACCTTCCGCATCGCACGACCGGAATGCAAACGTCGCAATAAGCCTTGCTCGGCTAGTTCAAGCCTTGCCGAGCGCTTTCAACTGCGGTGGGACACGTTGCATGCCCGGTAGTGCGCTTGCGTGGCGTGCGAGGAATGTACTATCGAGAACCAGCGGCGCGGAATCGTGTGTATTGAGGTACGTCAGCGTGTGCCGAGGCATGTACTTCACACGAGTTGTACATCTGCGTTAGAGGGAGTACGGACGGTAGATGATGGTGTATGTGTGTGTGAGAGTTGATATATCGATCGGCTTGTGTGAAATGAGGGATTGAGACCGGTGTGTTGTGGAAGGCGCGAAGCTGGACGGCTTCCGGGTGGACGGTAAGCTAGGGAACCTCCGCATATCTGCCACTTTATCTTATTTCCATAATGACTGCAGATCTACCGGATGTCACAATGTCTATCTTGGGACAAGATCGTCCGAAAAGGGAGTATGTCGTACGTTTGGCTCGGGCAGTGCCGTATCATGCGCGTTGCTGATGAAGGAACATGGTCACACCTTGTTACAGCTCATGGAAAAGATGCCTTGTGCATACCTACGACATGAAGCTCATGCTAGGGTGCTGCGCAGTCCAACTCCACCACATTGTCTATGGCAG
>TARA_R110002003_G_scaffold248_5_pt1 | contig 25468 bp, 20 predicted proteins | sample TARA_R110002003 | Tara Oceans TARA_R110002003 (sample SAMEA4396441) | marine metagenome | biome: Westerlies Biome; feature: [SRF] surface water layer (ENVO:00010504); material: water (ENVO:00002006), including particulate matter (ENVO:01000060) such as... | depth 5 m
CCATTCGCAATGGGCGAGTAACATTACTCTAGGCGCGCACGCCGCTCTAACCCGACGACATTTGTAGCAAAGGACGAATGAGCGCAATCAAGTACATGATGACGTAATGACTTATTCGAAGGATCTCGTTTAGTGTGGCTGTGAGCATGCCAAGGCCCCTCCGTATCAACCTTCAATTACCGCGCTCGATGTCTGACCATGTGCTCATGTTTGATTCATCGATCATGCAAACTTCGAATGTCCAGTGGCTGCTTTGGCCATCATTATGGCTCGTCGTAGCGCGGGCTTTGTCGCCAAGAAAGCACATCGCAAGTCTCGAGGCGGTTGCCTGATATGCAAGCGCAAGAAGGTCAAGGTACGTACGAAGCATGTTCGTTGGCTTCGCACTCAAATTAACGTGAAGAAGTGCGATGAAACGCAACCAGGGTGTGGGTACTGTACCCTTAGGAAGCTGAAGTGCGAATACCTTCAGGACCCACTATCAGGATCAACTCCATCCAGCACCAATTCTCACAGCAGTCATGAGACATCGCCCATACCCTCCACAAAGTCAGATGTCGACTTCAACGACACCACTTGCTCCATCACCAACTGGCTGATTCCTGCGACCCAGTCAGCTATTGGCCAAATGAGTTTCGAGGAATTCGACCTCCTGAATCACTACAAGGCATTCACGTGGAAAACATTTGCCATTCGTGGAGATCTTGTCACACATACTTTGCACCGCGACATGGTGCCGCAGATGAGCATATCGCACCCACATCTGCTATACGCGTTACTGAGCCTTGCGGCAACTTACCGCAATCGTGTTCAGCCCTCGAAAGAAGCCGAGACCCAAGCTCTTCTGTATCGCCAGAAGACCTTTACGGCATACACCAAGGAGCTACAAAATATCACGAACGATAATTATGAGGCCATCGTGGTCACTGGCACGTTTCTGCTGGCCCTAGTCCCAGCACCTAGCTTCGAAGCCCCAGATGAAGAGCATCTGGATTGGCTGTACACCCTGCTCAAAATGAGCGAAGGCATTCGCATCCTAGCATCGCTTCGGTGGGGCCAGGGCATCGAAAAGCTCTCCATCTACCCCCTGATATGCCGCGAACTCCGGACTCTACCACCGCCGCCCATCATTGTCACCCCAGACAAGCCCCCGTTGCAAACACCCGCTGGCCCGCTAGGAGGCACTCCCGACCACCCCAATCCTGCTTCGACATACAATGTCCCTTTTGTCATGCCATTTGGCAGCTTTGTCTTTCTTCCGCCACCCCTGATGTCGCTACTGGAGCAAACCATCCATCCTCCCGCTTCAGGGCCGCTGGATCTGAATCGCAATGCGCTTATCCCGGTGTTTCATGCCCTCTCCCCGATCTTCTTGTCGTTGTACTACTACCATCTCAATCCTGACTTCAATGTCCGGACCTTTGTCTTTACATCCTTTTTAATGCCAGACTTCCTCGCTCTGGTTAGAGCGCGGGAAATCAGGGCACTTGTTTTGATAACATGGTGGTTTGCACTAGCGGCCTTGGTGCCTGCAGGGTGGTGGGGAGGCAAGCGTGCGGGCATAGTGGTTGATGCGCTTGTACGGCTGATCCAGAAGTGTGGGGATGAGCGCTTCACTCATACGCTGGATGGAGCTGCAAAACTGGTCAGATTGTTTGAGGATGAGGGGAGGGAACAAGCTGCTGCGAGCATCTTTGAGGAATGGGAAGGTGTGAACTGGGAAGACGGGCCGAGGAAGGCCGAAGAGTGGGAGTTGGGGTTGTTGGCGGATTTGAGCGATCAACTCAACTTTGAAGGATTGGATTTAGATCTGGGAAATCTAGCCTGAATCTTAACGCATAGCTTTGTAGGCTCGTTGATATGGAAGATGGAGCAGCCACGAGGACTTCGGCACTCTATCAGATGACATTCAACTACCTGTCGGAGTGCGAGAATCTTCCGCATCCTGTTTCACAATCGGCTTTCTAACCATACAATACAACATAACCGCATCCTTCTCGCCCTCCCCAACCCTACACTCCATCTCCTTGACCAATTCGAACCCAAACTTCTCATATATCGCCACATTCGGCACCTTCCTACTGCTCTCCAGATAGCACTCCACGCCCTCCTTGTCCGCCATGGCAAGCACTTCCTCCATCAACGCCCGGCCCACCCCCTGCCCCTGCGCCTCCGGCAACACGGTAACGATATTGCAAAAGTAATATCCCTTCTCGCTCGTCCACAATGCGCTCTGCGCTTCCGCTTGCCGCGCTTTCCAGATCCAGTACCGCTTTGTGGACAGCCCGCCGCGCCCGTAACGCAGGTTCATGATGCCTTGGTTGATCCACAGGTACCAGTGGGATAGGTAAAGTGACCAAGGCGCGGGCTGTGAGGGTGGGGAAGGCGGGAGCCACATTGCGCAGCCGAGGATTTTGGAGGGATTGGAGGAAGAGCGTGCGACGTGGAAGAGGCCGTGTTGGATGCCCCAATGGCAGCGGAGGGTGAGGGAGACGCGGTTTCGGGTTAGGGAGATCTGTTGGCTGTGTTAGGAATATGGGTTGAAGAGGACGTGGAGGGTAGATGTGCCTTTGAGCGGTCGGGGTAGATCCATTGATTGTATGGGTCGTCTGCGAAGGCTTGTTGGATTGTATCTATGGCGCCGTCGATGTCGGCTTCGGTCATGCGAGTGACTTGGATAGACATGGTGGGATTGATTCGTCTGATGTCTGATCGGATGGAAAGTGTGGTGGTGAGGCCCGTTGTTGGCTTTAGCGTGGTTTTTATGGTTGCAGATAGTGAAGGTCCTTCAACCCTCGCGTCGAAACCGGATTGCAGCGAGTTTTGGCCATAATGGCTGCGGGGACGATGTGACTTAGCTCATCTGTCGTGAGGCTGGTTGGCATTTGTGTACCTATTCGAGATAGCGCTAAGAGAGGGGCAGGTGCAGGCGGGGCTCGACGAACAGGGTATGTGCTGCCGAGCGCTTCCTCTGTCCAATCTCAGGACTTCCTCTCAGCTCAGCCTCCAGCCTCCAGCCTGATCATGATGTTGCCTCTTCGTTCACAGGCGGTCTTGCTGGACCTATATTCATTCGACTTGACGATAGAGGCGCACGTGAACGCCTTCGTGCGGGAATGCCACAACTTGATCGTAGGGTCGACTACCGGCAAAGACCCTTCAAGCTTCCAGGATCATCGCCCTGGCGTTTCGTCAATGGAGTCGAGGACAGTATTGAGGACAGATCAAGTTCGACAGACAAAGTGATAACTGAGCATACTGATGGCGAAGCTCATCCAGAGATCATCAGAGCTAGGACAGCATCTGACGTGGAATCACGCACACTACTTGTCGTGGACGAACCGAGGCAAACCCCCTACAGAACGGAGTCGAAGTCTAATCATTTGAGTGCCGCGCTTGCACAATCGTCTCATGATGGCCACAGTGGTGAAGAACAACATAGCCTTGACGAGCCGATTGCAACACAAGTCGTAAATCTGTCAGCTCTCCTGAGGAATACTCAAAATGACAAGGGTCTTTTATATTCCCCGTCTCCAAATCAGATACCACAAGGATCATTACCGGAGAGCTCGCGTGAAGCTACCTCTATGGATGGATTCTTTACATTCACTTGGACTTTTTCCGCTGAGACAGTTTATATCACTGGCACCTTCAACGATTGGAAAAACAACGTGAAAATGGAAAGAGATATGGATGGTGTTTTTCGAAAGACTCTGATGCTACCCAGAGTTCACACCCGGCTTAAGTTCGTCGTTGATGGGAACTGGGTCACCAATCCCAATATGGAAGTGGTGACAGATGAGTCCGGAAATCTTGACAATGTTCTCTTTCCAAAAGACTTTCTAAGTCGATGGGAGATGATTCGAAGAAATGCTGCCGAACGGGCGAAAAATCCTGCTCGGGCTAGGAGTATGGGTAGCAATGACAAGGCTAGAACAGTGCCGGGTTCAGACGATCCTGGCGACTCTAGCGGAGAAGAGTCAATTGAGAGCCGTGTCAAACGCATAAAGGCTCGAGTACTTGAATTGACAGCAAGCGGTCCTGATGAAAACGGGCAAGAGCGTGTCGGCCTCGTTGACATCCCCGTGCTGCAATCAGAGACGACTACACGTATCCATGATGGATCGGAACCTCCAGTTGGTCAAGCGAGGTTGGATTCATGGGATCCGGCGTCAGACCAAAGGCTGGCCCGTATTCTTTCAAAGATAGGCAACGAAAATGCTGGGCACGCACTCAGAGATCATGGAATCTCGGATCTATGGTTACCAGTACCTAAACAAACGCTCCAGAAATTCATTCCGGATAAGAGTCAGCGGGAAGCTTTTCTCCGAGCTCAAAACGACGAGCTGGAGAGGTACATTGGGGTGTGGAGCCGACATGGCACCAGCGCTACTCGCATCATCGGTCATGCAGCCATCGAGGACGATGAAGATATAATCGTCCAACACAAAGTGCTGGGAGAGGGCGCTTACGGAACCGTGGAAGAGGTATCTGTTGATGCCGGCTCAGGTGCTATACGCTTGGTACGAAAGCAACTGGGACGGCCGAAGCCACTCAATGCCCAGAAGCGGGTCATGACTGCCTTCGCTCGTGAGATCAATATTATGCGACAAGTGGATCACCAACACTGCGTCAAGTTTCTTGGGAGTTATACGCATATCGATCACGTCAACATTCTCTCGTCACCCGTCGCCGACATGGATCTAGCTACCTTCCTGGACCGACCTATCGGCACGGAACAGCGAGCAGTTCTTTGTCGAGGTATTGGCTGCTTGTGCAATGCCATCAATTATCTACACGAGAACAATATCCGGCATGAGGACCTCAAGCCTCAAAACGTGCTCCACGGCGACAATATTCTGCTTACCGATTTTGGCTTCAGTCTTGACTTTTCGGATGATTCCATTTCAACTACGACCGGGCGACCATCCGCATGGACTCTCAGATACTCCGCCCCTGAGGTACTAAATTTTGAACCACGTAACAGAGCCACTGATATCTTCTCCCTTGGATGCGTGCTCGTTGAAATGATATCGGGGTTCTATGGCCAGAGTCTCACCAACGTCAAGGATTTTTGGAAGCGTACCGGAAACGGAAATACCAGTTTCGCTCGCAATCCAGAGGCAGTGGGCGCCTGGTCCAGTTGGCTACGAGAACACGAATGTGATACGCCAAAGATTGAGCGGCTGTGCACCTACGTTCCACTGATGCTCACCACAGATCGATTTCACCGGCCAACAACACAGCAGATTATGGATCGTCTGTCAGACTTGAGTATCCTGTTGCCTGAAGCCCCTTCACAGGCTGTAACAGGCTGTACAGGGATTGCGCCGTGTGTCGGACTCTCTACTGCGAACAGGGCAAGCGGAGCAGCATCGTCGATCACTATCTTGGAATACTCAAACCTGATCCCTCTCATGGATGAGTACATCTATCCTTGGGAACAGAATGACTGGAGATTCGAGTTTTTCGACTTGAACATGAATGCCAGCCACACTGAAGGCGAACTGTGGCAGAATCCGGTCCATCACAATTGGGATCATGTTAGGAATGTTTGCGAAGCGACCTACACTATGGCTTGTAGGACTGGCGCAACCCGGCACTTCTGGCAAGCTCATGAACATAACAATGTTAGGGACTTTAACGAACAGTTTCGAGAGCACGCGGAGCTTAGCGCCAAATTGGTGTCGGTCAAACATATCGCATTCACGAGACTGACATTGCAAGGAGGCAACGACCTCTCTGGCAGGCGGTGGCGCCACGAGCGGATAGTGCAGATTACGCTGCTACCCGTTTGCCTCGCGAAGTCGCCCTACTTTGGCTCATTCTTTTGGATGATTTCCCATCCACTTCGCACCATGTACACCGGACCCGCCCGCCTTCCTCCTGTAAGAGATTTTGTGGATCTTACCGTTATCGACTGAAATAACACCAACTGCTATTTGACACATCATTCTGCGCGCTCAGATGTGGTATCATCCCGCCCCCTCATAGGTCACCATGCCATCTTTCCACAGCTGATGGGACCTTACTGAAGGCCCTGGCGGAGTTCGTCACGGACGACATAAAGGGTGGAATGGCTCCTAGCTACTCCAATGTCTAGACATGAGAAGATGTGAAAATAATTGCATACTTTTGTGAAGCTCTTTGATGAGCATCATACTTTCGACACTGCATGTCTTCACAAAGTGGAAAAGAGTGGTATGCCTGCTTGCCAAAAAGCAATCACCAACTCTTTGGCGATCTATACCTCAAGAGTTACGGACAACAAAACGTCACCCTCCGACACAAAATGCGGTGGTGGATATTCGAGTTGCTCACACTCCTGCACATAGATTGGGGTAATGAATCGGGGAGAGCACGTTTGTGAACAAAGTCCGGAAACACCGTGCTCTTGATTGATGAGAAGCGGTAGGGTAGGCAGGTTCTAATGCACACTACAAGGAGAGGTGCTATGGGATTGTTCTTGTTCGATAGGCACATGTTTAAGGAGCTTCTGCGAGAGTGAGGGATAAGTGAAAATACCATATCAACGCCTTATCGACCACTTTGATCATGTCAACGCAGCTACATCAAAGTGCATGATTTAAGTGGCCTATATAAGATCACGATGCGATACATATCATAGCGTGATAGCGATCCGAGACGGAGAACAGCGCTTCAACTTGTGCAAAATTCTCCAAGCACGCAACGACGATCAAGCCTCATGTATTCTCAGAGGCTCGCATCTCGCACTATACAGCTCCCTTGCCCCACTTCACACAATCTTCGTCATTGTGATCGACACGCCGGCGTCTGCCTACTCCGGCCGATGACATCTTTCCGCATGCCTCGCAGGTCGGGACCGCGCGGGACGCAAAACTCGCCTGCCACGCTGTGGCGTTATACTGCCGGCCTGATATTACACGATGACTGTGCCGCGGTGCTAGGAGAGTGGATCGTGAGATGCGCTGCAGGTGTTTAGTTGAGATCAGTCGGCGTGCCGCTGGGCAATCTAATGGGCCGTTTAGTTGCGCGTTGGATGCGCAGCGTAGGCGCAGTCATGCTGATCTATGGTAACCGTTGATCAAGTTCTGGGTTGGCGGGGCTCTTTGCCGTCCAGTGACTGTCCGTGGACACCTACCTTCCCCTTCTATGATGTCTGCCGTGCTTCGTGAGGCGCGGTGCAGTTCACTCAGGCTTCTAGCGAGGCTTTGTGATCGACTGTCGCAACCATGACACGTTGGAGCCACATGCTATTTTGTGCCGTACGCGCTGGACGCCGTCACAAGCTAACATCCTCGGTGCAATTCATCGGTGAAGGTCGGGATTATGGCCGAGGCCGTAGCATTTCCCAGATTCAGGCAGGGACGATCGAGGCCCGCAATGTGTCCATGGCCGCATGTAAGAGCAACGGAGACGCAACCGGGAAGTAATGTAGATGGAAAAAAAGGTGTAAGATCATGCAGAGCAAAGAACGTTTTAGGGTCAGCAGGGATCATAGCATGACGGAGCGAATAGTCCACCGAAATTGGCCAAAAGTTGTACGACCTTGGCGGGCAACTGGCGCGAAGAGAACCGAGTACCCACGAAAGCAAGTTAATGTGGTTGCGCAGATCAACTGGCGATGATCTTTGAGCCTCTCGAAAGGTTAGCGGTGTTCCAGACCTTCGCTACGACGAAATACGCGGCTGCAAACTTCGCCCCAGACGAGTTCATCTGGGGGAAGTGTGCGTCTGCAAGGCAAGGCCAACGGTGCCACCTGATATGCGTGTATGCCTCTCGTAGGCGAGCAGACGTCGAACAAATGTGGCATTATTGGGTAGCAAGGCCTGAAATGGGAGTGCTAACGGGCAACTCGGAAGAAAGAGGAAGGCGGACGAGAGGTGAAACGGCCCTCGGAAAGACAACAACCTTGCAGAGCTGTGCAGCGGTCATGAGCGGTCTGCTTGGGGCAGTCCATGGTGTTGCGGTCTTGATGATGATCGTTTTCTCAAAGGAGGGGTAACGATGCAGGTTGCAGCCCACGGAGCGCCTAGCCGCGACAGTATGATTGACGAGAGTCATGCCAGGCCGTGGATTGGTGTGGTCATCAGACAGGCTGATGGAAAGTTGCAACAGCGGCTGGTCGGGCAACAAGAAGTGTGTCTTGTGAAGCGATCGGATCGTGTCTCAGCCAAAAATAAGCGCTCCGCGTGCTGGGCTCTGCGCGCAGCCAAGTCCCATGCGGGCGCAACTTCATTCTGCGCGTATTTGCAGGCGAGTGTAATGGATATTACGCGGGAGGTCGGTCAGTGGTGGATGGTGGAAGGGATCGCCGCGTCAGCCCGTTGTGATGATTTAGCCTAGAGTGCGACCATGAGTGAGACGGTAGGCGATTTGTCGATCTGCGAGCTGGAAATATTGCTGGCGCGTTGCATCGTACAGCGGACAGATTCCGTCGTCATACATTCGGTAAGATAATATCCTGCAGCGACGTATTGCCTGCCATGAGCGCCTCGATTGCAGCCTGAAGGAAAGATTGTGGACTACCATACGAAGAACTTTCCCCTGTCAGCCGCCATCCGCTCACCACAGCAGTAGCACCGAGCCTGGGGTCGGTCTTGACATATCGTCTAATGTAACGGCAGAATGTGCATGGTAGTTTGACCTAAGCGGGCACCAAGACACGTCTTACAGGCTACTGTTCATAGTTGTATAGGATCTCGACTAGGAACCGGGCACGTCTGCCCTCGAAACGGTTAAGGCGGAGTACGTTTTCCGCATCGGTCTGTAGTATTACAAGCGACAGACCGGTGTTGTGTCCCCAAGTGGTAAGCATAATGTAGCTGACATGGTCCGACCTCGGGACCGTCAGCGTAATGACTGAGAAACCTGCTCTATATTAGTTGCAATGCCGACACAATTTGCGGCACCAAGCGCCTCTTTCGCGCCCTACTGTGCAACGAACCTGGAACGATATGCTAGCATGCACCGGTACATATCAGGCCGTCATGTTGACAACAAGATTAGGGTAGGCTCGACGGGTGGACGCAGCAATCGGACCTATCTAAACAGGTGCGACAAACAAATGTCCCAGGTTCCTGTGGAGCGGCGGACAAGAGAGCAAACAAGCTCCACGCCTGGAACTGAGTCACCAACAACCCTGGCTGTGTGGGTGCGGCGTTGTGCGAAGGACGTGAGGTGGCTCCAGCTACTGCACCAGAGGGCAGTATTGCATGCGGTCATGCATAGGACGGAGGTCTCTGCAACTGCCAGCTTCCGTGCGAAGTGGACGCAATCTGACCAGCGCGCGACATTTCTCCCTCGCTACTAAACCCGATGAGGAAATTTAAGACTCTGTGCCAAGGAGTCCCGTGTGAATGCCTGAGTGGTGAGACACGATCAGTGCAGAGTTTCCATGTAAGGTGTGCACTGAAGCGAGCTGGCTGCAGATGTGGTGATCGGAAGCACCTTGTGGCTGGGCGGGGGTTGCTACCCAGCCTCCGTTATTCGCAATTTCAGGTGCATCGAATCCTACATCTGACGGATCCTCCACCGAATCCATGGATACAGAACGGGCAGAAGAATGCGTCGCCGCTCGAACGTCACTTTACGACACATGTTGTATTGGCGCTGGAGACTGGACAAGTGGCACGTTGTTAGCCTCTCTCGTTGTGCAAGCCTGGGAATGACATTTGCCGGCCGCAAGCACAAAGCCACCATCGTGATGTTGCTCACCGACCGCTCACCTTGTAGATCAAGGTCTCCCAGGCGTGCCAAGGGTGTCTAATGATTGGATGGAGTGAAGACAACGTCAAACAAGTGAGCCCCAAGTTCTGGCGAACCAAAGGGTACTCGTGGCATGTGCCGCCGTGGCCGCACGAGAAATTTGGCCTTTCTAACGCTGCCCTGGACAGAGTCTAGAACATGCATCACGAGCCCCGAAGTTCAACTCCTTGCTCAAGATCGCCGTCACCCATCAGGAATAGTGCAGCGGGACCGTCATGTTTTTCTGCATGCAACTTGTTCACTTTGTAACAATGACTGCCTTGTCAGGCTCGTATCACCTGGTCGAGCGCGGAGGAAGACAGTGGATTATGGAAGGCTTCTGATGTGCTCCATCCATGCATTCGGCTCGACACCGGGTAGTGGATCTTTGTATGAGAATGCCACAGGGTTCCACTCTTCGATGATTGAAAACTTTCTTCGTAAAAAGGTGTGGGGTCATCCGTACTGTACAGCCCACAAGGGATAGCGAACTGTAACCGACCGCTTGTGTTGGTTAGCGTCCATGAAGCCGCTCATGCCGCCATCTTTTTGTTTTCGCCAACAGTCTTTCCACGACGTAGCGCCACGTTTAGGACCCACTCGTCTCGTGGGCGGCCAAAGTATACGTCATCAAGGAGCCTTTCCCGTGTCGCAGATTGCCGGGTTGAGGCTGTTAGACATGGGTGACGCTCGACCCGAGTAACGGATGCTTTTGCCAGAGTCAGAAGCCCCGCGTTTGGTGCAACAAGCGAGACCGATGTAGCGGCGATTCGAGGGGTTGCTTGAGACCACACCTTCACAATCTCGATTGATGAGTCCGATGAAAAAGAGTACGGCAGGCAGGCGCGGGCTTCCAAATGGTGTGATGACCGTAATGGTGTTGTGCCCTTGTGGCCGCGGCTTCTTTATTTCCAGCTGACAACCCACAACAAGCTGCAGGTCAGCGTGCCGCAAATCGATCCGACACACATTCGCAGGATGCGCGGGCACAATCCACCACAAGTGTGCAGACATGGTTCCGCTGCCACAATGACCGGCTGGCGCCTGTGAAGACGGCTGTCTCGTGATACACAAAAGGAGCACCGCTGCCGTGCGATCGCGCCATTTAACAAACCGAGGCTGGCTGCAGTCATGCCGACAGAGTGTGATACGCGGATTGTGCTGATTTATGGGATGCAACGCGTTTCATTTGTTCTGTGTAAATTCGAGGCTCGTCGGCATGTTGACCATTGTGACGCCCCACTGGCTGTGACCCATTGTAAACGCCCAAGATAAAGCAACTGATATCGAGGACGATATCGAGGACTGTTGGGGATTGCAGGTGCACAGGACCGATGCTTGGGCAAGACCAAGTTGTCTGTCCTGTATTGCTGCAGCCAAGAGAGCGTTAACAATGCCATCGAGTGCCTTTGTGCAGCCACCCATGCATGACCACATTTGCAGAACGATCACACTCATTTTGGCGAGCAGACATAGACGCCCCCTGGCATGATTCCTATCGTCTGAATTGCCAAAAGCATCCTTGTGCCCGCGTTGGACCGCTGTCGATCATCGAAGCGGGACGAAACCAGGGTTCTCGGCGCTTCGGCTCAGCACATAAGCCACGCCCGGGGATTTCTCGTTGTCGACCGGTATTGCCTTTTCGGGCATGGTCATCGTGGGGTTGCTAGGGGGCCTCTTTGTGCAGATGAACCACTCTCAACCGTCGTCATGATCGTTGAGGCCTGCAGCAATTATCGGAAGACCACCGCTGCAGCCCTCATCAATAAGTCCTCAACACGCACGCTGCTTTGTCACTGCGGCGCAGCCAGACCCATCGGCCGGATTAGATGCATGGAGCCTTTATCGTGATGATCGGGTCCACTCTGCAAAGTGTGCTGAAGCGTGAAAGGCGTTTGCCTATAATAAGCATGACCTAGCAAATATGCACTATTTGCAGGATGAAAATCCTAATGAGTCGGGTAGCCGAAACAGGTCGATCGTGTGGATAGGATGACATCCCGCTCACGAACGCGCGTATCGCCAGACTACTGGGAAAGTCCTTTTTGTAGGCTTGGAGCCAATATCTGCCGGTCGTGACCCAGCGCCCGTTTTGGGTTTCAAGCACGTCCATTATCCGTATTCCGTTCCATCAAAGCCGGTGGCTCGGCGGTCAGCGCCCGCGCTCGACGTTAGCAGCGCTCTTATGGTTTCAGAGGCGGCTCGGTGGTGGAGGGCTGCAGACTGCAGTGCTTTTTCTAGGCGATGCCTGATTATGACAGGGATTCCAGACTCGACCGATGCACAAGGGGACACATCAGGCGCAATCCGCGGTGATGGCACGCTCCCACGCTCAAGGACCGATGTCGAGGGAGGCGGCTGCTCGCGTCCGGTGTGCTCATGCTGCTGGCAGGCGTCTGTTGGGTTGCGAGGCTGATGCGTGTGCCGGGTGAATGCGCAGTGCTGATTGCTTGCAATCTCCGTGCGTGTCCCGCCGTTGGCTGTGTGACCCAAGCCCGCACTGGATGCAGATGTCGGATGCTGCATCCCTCTGCAAAGCCCCATGTCATGGGCTCGCGGTCCCCGTTGCAGGCGGGTGCTGGCCAGGGCATGGCTGCAGGTCGATTTCTGGAAAGACGCTCGGCTACGAGGAGGCCAATGAGCACGGCCGAGTGTCTTCCACCCCAGATCGCGCTTGGAGACCCATGGGCCAGCAGCTTGGTTTGCCGGCTGCAAGCGCGTCCAAGCAGGAGGTGCTGGGTGCGGCCAAGGTGGAGCCATTCACTCTCGTGCTGCGCGCTAACTGGCTGGCTGGGCCCATCGCGGCAGCATGTCGTAGCGCAGGAGGACCACGTCGCTTTTCACGCTCACGCTTCCTGCTTCCACTCTTTCCGAAACCACTGCGCCAACCACAGGCTGACCCCATCCGCCCCTGATCTGGCGATGAAATGCTGGCGCCGACACGGGTCTGTCGCTGCAAATGCACCAGCCCCGCTCACCGGCCAACCCCATCGCTCGGCCTGAGCACCATGCGGGATTGGCTTGGCCTCGCCGTCGCAGTTTCGCCGGCCTTCTCCCACTAAGCGTGCCCCCTCGCTGGCGCGGCTAAAACATGACGCTGCCGAGTTGCTGGCGTCGCCATGCACCGTCCTTCCTTCGTCCAACATCACGTCTCCCAGGGCTAGTTGACCGCCTGGAGGGCCACCGCCCCATGCACACGACACTCGACCCCGGCACGGAGCCCAGCTGAGTCGCACTGCTAAGTTGACTTGCCCCCGAGCCTAGCTGCGCTACCGCATTCTGCCATCATTGTCGCGGCCGTCGTGGTTCCCTTGCCTGCTTGTCGACGAGCCGGACTGCCTCTGCTGCACGGATGCTCCGTTGCGCCATGATACATCGGTACCCGCCTCCCTCGTCTCCTCTCCTCGCCCTGTGATTTGGTCATTCCTGGCGGTCTTTCTCGCATTCTGCATCCCATGCTCTGGTCGATCGCTTCAGCCGTGCCACTCGGCCTGCTTGTTACAACGGCGCTCCCTCACCGAGCCATCCCTTGGTGGCTCCGTATAGTCAATAACCTTCCGTTCCTTGTCTGCATCCGATCCACTATTAGCACCTCTTGAGTTTCCACTAGCCTAGCCCTGGCATTCCTTGTACCATGACTCTTGCCGCGAAGTCACTTTCTTCAATTTCCCCATCCCACGCTTCCTAATTAGTCTATATCTCTTGGCATTTCCATATACCTATGCAGATGCCCCGAGCCTGCACACCACCAACTTGGACAAGACTGATTGTGACCTCTGCGACCGCCTGATGCCACACCTCAACACAGACTATTCGAACATATACCTGCAGTCATCGCTCTTTATGATCACGCCCCGCTCGACTATACACCTCCCACCATGTCCGGCCACATGCACAGCTCTCAGCTCTCTCGACGTGCCTCGAAAAGCTCGGGAAGCCAACCAGTATGCCGCCCGTCACGAGTAGAGAAGCCCAAGAGCCACCATAACAGTCCACACGTCATGGAGAGGCGAAAAACAACGACCGAAACGAAGCTATACGCAACCTTGGACGACCACTACAGAATGATGTTTGGTATTGAGCCCGAGGAGGAGTACGATGAGCGCCCACAACCCAGCCGCCCGGTGAGCTGGCATCCATCTTCGACACATTTTCAAGCAAACCATTCGTCTTCATATTTCGAGCCACAACCGGCTTGGTCGCGGCAGCATTCAGCATCCCCACGGCACTCGGCCCAAGGATCCGACTTCTACTCCCTTTCCACCCGCAATTCCACACATGAGCCCATGCAGCATTCTTCAACTCACCTTGGTGCGCATGGAATGCACAGAGGTTCCGATGAATCCGACAGCAGTTGGCAAAGCGTTCCCCAATACACCGCGTCGTATGTACATTCGGCAGTCAACACACCCACCACTGAGCCACTGCCCTGGTATCTCCAGCAATGGGCCCAGGAGAACCAGGACGAAGCTATGATGGCATCGCAAAATGTGTCTTCAGACTTTCTCCCAATCCAGCACCCGACCAGACAAGACGAGGACATGGATGAGGATAGTGGTGAGAAGCTCGTGGCCTTGGGACTGTATGACCTACCTGAGCCGTCCTTGTCTTGGAATGGCCTCGTGGAGGCAACTGGCAAGGGCTTGAAATTGGAGGAGACATGGCAACCGCCCGAGGACGATGAAGAAGAGGAGGATGAGGCAGACGACACAAGTTCAGAAGCCAGTGAGGAGCCATCTCCGCCACTGCCTTCCGTTCACGATATCAACCAGCATTTACAAGTGCCGGTCCATGTCAAGGCACAAACACCTGGAAGCATGGAGGGCCAGAGCTTCTTCTTCGATGAGGACGAGACGGTCTCTAAGGAGTGGTGGTTTCAGCAAATGAAGCAGCCATCCATGCCGATGCGGGCCAACGGTTTGGGATATGGCTGGCTGTAGACGGCCAGTCGTGTTTTACATGTCCACATTCTGTCAACACGTTTCCAAATTTTGTTTCAGCATAGCAAGGCGTTCTGATTTGTCCACGTTCGGACCAACAACAGACACACGGATACCCCAGCCTTCATTGGCACATGAGCTCATTGAGCTTTTGCATCGCTCTATATAGGAGGTCAGATGAGCATCATGTATAGCAATATTGATACAGTATAGCAAATTAAGCACAGGCTGCACACGTCTCAGGACGACAACGTCATGATTGCCAACCATCGATGAAATGACCTGTGAACACGTAACGTCAATCGCACAGTGGAGGGTGATACCTTGAGCCAGTGACCGCAACACGAAAATGCGTCACCAATATTACGCAGTTGTTGCTGCAAAGTGGTCGAAAACACCAAGCGAGCATCATGTGCAAGAACTACCATCGAATGAGGAAGCTGCGTCCCGATGTCGCACCTGCTGCAACGTGACTGCCGTGACAAAGTCGAGCTCAACACCACACCTGCACCCCCTTCAACCACTTTCCATCCTTCAAACCTTCTTACGCCAATGTCGCAAAACCTCGTCTCGGCGCATGCCGTAGCGTACCGTACCGCGAAACAACATCAATGTCATCGGCGTCATCCTCCCGGACGCCGTCAGCTCATTGGGCACATCCTGGCTTGCAAGGCACGAGAGATCTGCTTACGTCCGCATCACGAAGCCTGAATCAAGGCCTCCGGAGACTCGCCGAAGGGCCGATAGCCTCATATTGCTCAACCAGGCACACCAGGCCGTCAACTTACCGATGAGCTGACCGGCCTCCATTGAGCCCGGTCCACTGAGCACGCTTGTGCAGCTCGTTTGCAGGGTCGCTCAAGTTCGGCGTGAACTCGCTGCACATGCCTGTTTAGGGTGCTGCTTAGTACGACAGCACTAAACCTTGGCACTTTGCCCTTTCGAGGCGGCCACGCAGTTACGGGGACTACGAAATTAGAGTGCGTTGAGATTAGGGGTAACAAAAGGTTCCAGAATACACCATGTAGTCGAACGTATTTCGGCCGTCCAATGATACCCTTGCATACCCATAGAACGTATGGATTCCGACGGCCTGATTGGAGAGCCAGACTTGCCACAGTACCTGACGATCTGACTCAGTACCCACTTGCCCTCATCGGAAGTAGCTGATTGGTGAGAAAACCCTGCTAGTCCGTATCTGTCATTGGGCGGCCGAAATACGTTCGACTACATGGTGTACTGGGCAGTGGCAGTGTCGCAGTGCGGAGACGTCACCGATTCATGATGGTGAGTGTTGGTGCGTATCGATACCGAAGCTTGCGTCCAGCAAATTTTGCTCGACATACTCACGTGCCTGCGTCCTCATTCATGCACCCGGTTAACCCGGATCGAGCCTCCCGCCAATCGCAGAGCACGAGGTACCAATTACAGTGCGAGCCGTTGAGCTGCGCGAATTTCGCATCTCGCGAAAGAGAATCGTCTGGCCATGGATCCACCACGAGCACAGTTTGTCGTAACGCCGTGGCGCAACACGCAGGAGCTGCTGCAGCTGCGACACGATCTGTATGGATCTGATGCGACTAAGAAAGAGCGAGCAGTGAACAAGGTGAGCTGAGCATGCTACGATGGAGCCTACAAGCGCACCTGAGCAAAACAAGGCCAGCTGGTAGAGGAGCTATGCTGATAGCTCGCAATGTAGGTATTTGCATGGCGGTTGCGAAAACCAGACGGTCTCCCTCTATTGCTTGACTCGTCAGCAGATATTGTGGACGTGATTCTGCAGGATCGAAAAAATGAGCTGAAGCATAATGCCCTACGGTTGCTGTATGCTACCGCTTTGTCAAGGTAGGGCTTTCCAGGCGTAACGTTATGTGGGCATACGTTGTCTATCATGCAATTCCCAAACGCCTTCTGCCTGTCCCTTCGGTTCGCAGTGACTACCATGGTTTTCCTGGGCCCATCTCCATTTACTCCTTGTCCTGCTGTAACAGCCTGCTTAGACAAGAATCTCTGACAGGAAGTCAGATTCATTACTGGTCTGGCAGACACCCAAATCGACCTAATACGCGACAAACCGGCCTGGTTTCCTCCTGGCAAATCCCTCCAACTACCCTTCCCACTTCTCGAAATCCGGCACCGCATCGTCCACCGACATTTGCCATCCCTCGCGGAGCTGAAGCGCGCAGCCCAGGACTCTTTGGACTGGCTGTGGGAGTGGTACTGGAGCCAACTTGACTATGCATTTGGGACTGTGAAGCCAGGTGAGGAAGATGTGGAAGTCGAGGGCACGGAGACTATCAGAGAGAAGCTACAGAGTATCTTAAAGACGTATGTGAAAGAGCGGAAGAACGAGATCAAAACACGGAAGAAGGGATCAAAAGCGGCTGAACATGCTGTATCGACGTACGATCTGCGATATTCGCCAAGTAGCACATCGACCCCAGCGACTCGGACCCAGGGCCTCCTAACACGGCTTTTGGTCGACGAGAAGATGATCCTGCCCACGGACAAGAAGCTCGGGTCTAGCATGTCTGGTGCCTTCATGATCTGGGACCCGGCTCTGCTTGCGTTCTGCCACTCCACATTATCGGTGCCCATGCTGGTAGCGCAGATGATGGGTTGCATGAACGCAGCAACGACTTCGCGGGCCATGGTCAGCATTGACATGGATCCCGTCGCAGAAGGCATGTACAAGTGGACGCTGCATCTTCTGCAGTCCCCAGAATGGCAACAACTCCGGGCGCAGTCGGGCGGCAACCTGCTCGAAGATACACTCGTTCAATGCTTCTCCGAGCCAACGTACTGGAATCTAAAAGTCGCGCAAACCATCCTCAACGACGAGACCGTTGCGAATCGAGCGCAGTGGCTTGCTGTGCTCGAGGCTGCGATGGACGGTGCGGACGGTGCGCCGATTGAGGACAGTGGGGATACCATGGACGTCGATGTTGATGATATTGAGGAGGGTCGACCGGTGTCAGATGCGGTGCATGTAAAGGCTGGCAAAGAGAAGATCAGAGGCCCGCAGAAGGTGCTTGGGATGTGGACACCACGACCGATCGGCTGGCTTCCTGAGGACTGGGAAGACGATGAGTGAGATATCGCCGGGAGCGGGTGATACTTCCTACTGAACGTGTAGAACAAACCGCGACTGCAATCGCTTGGGGTATGAATCAACATCCCGCCACCTGTTCCCGGCTACGTCATTATAGCCGCCGACGTTGAGATGTCTGTCGTTGTGGTGCCTCTCGAGTGTATCAAGAATCTCCGTGTCACTCAACGTGAAGATGTGGAATGCCAGTGACGAGCTAAGTAGGTTGCTTTAAGTGGCAAGGGATTGTCATGAGTGCATTTCAGAATATAAGCGACTTGACCTCCTGGACGTGTCTACTTCCTTTGGACATATTACATCACTCTTGCAACGGGTACGTAGAGATGTGTCAAGCTGTCAATTCCAATGCATATGGATTCCATTTGAGCAAGTTAATCGCCCTGTTGCGTGGACGAGCGTCTGCTCGCTCTAAGCTACCCAACTATCTTCGGCTTGCTCGATTCATCGATGTGCTTAATATCCCTTGCTCGACCCTTTCAGTAGCGCATGTAGCTCGTAGCCTTGCGACGAGACGAGATCGTCGGGACGAAGCTCATGCGCTAACTCCCGGGATATCCTGCTGGTACAAGTAATGCCATATGCTTGTAATGTGCTGGACATGGCATACTAGATACTACAAGATGTTGCTGATGCCAATCCAAATGAGGCCCTTCCAAATGATGCGAACCAGTTTCCCAGCTCTCCATCTCAAATCATGAGATCCGCATCCGGCTGCCACAAGAACAGGTCCTTATCCGCACTCGCCAGCAGATTCGTGCGTGGATTGTATCCCACAATTGCGCTCTTCCCATGCCCAGGTAGACGTTCCATTGGCTCCAGGATGTTATTCGGGGCCGGAGCCTGCGAGATATCCCAAACCAGCAAGCCCTCGTCGCCGCTGCCGCTGATGAGAAACTGGCCGTCTGGTGTGACGCACGCGTCTCCTTGGCCGACGACGGGCGTGTTGCCATTTGCTATGTTTGCGGCGTGATTGGGACTGGATGCGCCGGGCGACAAGCGTCCTGACGAACCGGCCTTGCGGTAGCAGAAGTGTGTCAACTCGCCGGAGAAGGCGTCGAGAATGAAGTGGCCACTACCATTTGTTGCGACTAGGAGACTCTTGCCGTCGTTTGTGAACTCGATCTTTGTCCATTCGCCCTTTTCGCGGCCGAGGAAACGCTGCTCGAGCTCCTGCATGTCGAAGGTAGCGAATGGAGGCTTGTCGTAGTTGCGTACGTCATAGAGAAGGACGCATTGGGTGGAGGGCGAGGCTATGGCCATGACGGTCGCGGATGGGTCGTATGCGGCGAGGTAGGCACCGTGGAGGTTGAGTAGACCGTGGTAGTTGGGCGACGACAGATTCCACAAGCGGACTGTGTTGTCGCGGGAACATGAGAGGAAGGTGTCAGAGGAGGGGCATAGCGAGATGGAGGTCACGGTATCTGAGTGGCCCTTGAAGTATCGTATGTACGAGTTGTCGTGGGTGGAGAGGTAGCGAATCGTGTCGTCGACTTTGGTGCTCGCGTAGATGATGCTTTGGGCATGATGCGAGAAGCGCGCAAGGTGGACGCCATACTTCTGACTCTTCAGCTCCTTCGCGTGCTTGCCCTCCTTGCAGTTGTAGATCTGGAGCGTGTCGTCGTCGCGTGCTACGATGGCCAGTTCGCCCGTGTCGTCGAAGTCGAGAGAGGTGACTGATGCTGTACCTGGACTGGGAGGTTTGAAACGCTCAAGTATAGTCAGTATTACAGGCACTCTAATAATGGGCGCAACAAAGCTTACTCTTGATGGCCGAAAGCTGGCTATGACGTCGCTAACCTTCTGGGTAGGAGGTCCCGCAGGCGGAGGCGGCGCGCCGGGTGTCGCTGATCCAGCTGCCATGTTGAACAAGTTTGCTACCTCTCCGCGACGTCAGACAGCATATCTACCGCACAATTATCCCCAGCGAATAGCGTTTGCTGGACTTCACGGCGCGCAAGCTGTCGCGAAAGTTGAGCCGGCGGAATGCGCAAATCCGCAGCTGGACCCTGAAAGCTTGGCAGGTTTTCTCCGGGTCCAGGAACCGACCTCGGAGCAATCGACTTGTCCCGGGATTCAGCAGTCCAAAAGAGGATTATTCAGAATCAGCGTCACCGACATTTGCGTGCCATTGTATAACGTCAGCACTCTCGTCGCCTTCTCTGTCGACTCTCTTTTGCGCAGCCTCCCCTTTTGGTGTCCATGAATACGCGGTAACACGTAGAGGATAAAAGGGCGCGCATCTCAGCTTTCATTCGGGACTGGATCACCAGTGAGCAGCTGTCGCAAGAGGTATAGACATGTCCACAACGCTTGGGTATGTGCGCGACTCCATCTGGAAGGACTTGTGCTGACAGGCGATACTTCAGGTCTTTCATTGCTGGCGGAATAGCAGCATGCGGAGCGGTGACGGTTACCCACGGATTCGAGACGGTCAAGATTAGGTGCGCAAACCCCAGGCGTAAACGCACGGCACATCATTGACGGAATTCAGATTACAACTGCAAGGAGAACTGCAAGCAAAAAAAGATGCGCCGCGATTGTACCGAGGTGTCTTCCATGGTGTAGGCGTCATCTTGAAGAATGAAGGACCAAAGGGCTTATTACGAGGATTGGGATGCGCTGTATGGCACCTGGGACACTTGGAAACAGGACCTTCTCAAAGCTAACGCGACGCAGTATGTCTACCAAATGACGCTCAACGGGTGCCGTCTAGGCTTTTACGAGCCCCTACGAAACGCCCTTACACAAGCCATCTACATGGACGGCAACGTCCAGTCATTCGGCATAAACATATTCTCGGGCGCAGCATCGGGGATTCTAGGCGCCGCAGCGGGTTCGCCATTCTTCCTCGTAAAGACGCGATTACAGTCCTATTCTCCATTCCTGCCTGTCGGGACGCAACACCACTATAAGAACGCGGCGGACGGCATGCGGCAAATATACACAGGCGAAGGCATCAAGGGTCTCTACCGAGGCGTGGGACCCGCCATGGTGCGCACCGGTTTCGGTAGCTCGGTGCAGCTTCCGACCTATTTTTTCGCAAAAAGGCGGCTGGTCAAGCACTTTGGTATGGAAGAGGGCATGCCGTTGCACATCGCGAGCAGCACAGCAAGTGGCTTTGTTGTGTGCTGCGTCATGCATCCGCCGGACACAGTCATGTCACGCATGTACAACCAAACGGGCAATTTGTACAGCTCGGCCTTCGACTGCTTGTACCGAACAGTCAAGACCGAGGGCTTACTGGCCGTGTATAAGGGATATTTTGCGCATCTGGCGCGAATCCTGCCCCATACCGTACGTCATTTCACATCGCAAGAATCGTCGCTGAACCCCTGGCTAACCGTCCTCAGATCCTCACTCTGACGCTCGCCGAACAGACCATCAAATTAATGAAAAAGGTCGAAGCGCGGATACTGTCCACCGAGGTCGAAGCGAAAGTATAGCCTTGACCACCAAGGTGTCGACATGTACATAATCCATCCTTCAGCGAGCAATTGTATAGCACGATGAGATCTGGCTGGAGCGTTTCTTTTGCGATTTATCCACGCGGCCTGATTTTACTATTCATATATGTTTGGATGCATCGGAAGACGGTACGGCATATCGGGAAGTGAGGCAGTGTACGGCATATCGTCAACTAGAGGAATTAGCACCATACCTAATCACGAAGCTACGTCACGTTCATGAACAGTGACCTTCGGCTCAATGGATGTGGACAGGAGGCATGTTCAGTGTCTTAGTTCTCATGGTTGGGGAACTCCGTATCCGGGTGATAACAGCTAAGGATCCGTTTCCGCAGTTAAGCGATTTTTCTTATTAGCGAGATAGCCTCCTTGTTGCGACTTTGGAAGTTGAGTGTTGAACGTAAGATTAAACATGGCGGTCAGCGTGTCTGGATGTTCGTGCCCAAGAACCCTTTGTCTTTTTCTACTCGCACCTATATGTCTGCAGCCTCCACCCCACATCTCTATCTTCAGAACATCGAAGCCAAAATGGCCATGCTGGCGAGCGTATCTGAGTGCTAATGCCAAAGTAACCTTCCCTCTTGCTTCTAACGCTCTCCTATACGTCGCCTCCGCCTCGTCGGGCTTGCCCTGCCTTCTTGACACCGGCCCAGAGTTCCTGGCGCTGTTGAGCGTGTCGGGGTGCTCTGGGGAGTTTCGAATGCTCTCATTTCTGCTTCTCGAGTTTTTAACGCAGAATACACATCGTAGAAGTTTTTATCCAAAGCCAGATCTTCAGCTTTCTTTCCATTTCGATCTTCAACATCAATGTCGACATCGGTGTGGTCTAAGAAGAGTCTTATGGCCTCAACGTGCCCCTTTTCCGCGGCGTAATGCAGTGGAGTTCTTCCAACCGTGTCATGCCAGCTCTCCCCGCGGAGGGAAATTGAATCGCTCTTCTGCAGTGTCCAGGTCGATGTAGAGACATTGGGCAGGGAAATGTTCTCTTCGTCCCTTCGCTTGTTATCGCCGACTGTGAAATTGACCTCCCAGTGTTCCATCATAGCAGTATTTGCAACAAGAAATGAAGGCACTGTAGCTAATGTCCCTTTGTACTCGTTAACTTGTTCTTCCAATCTCTCTTTGTGCCTTTCAGCTCTGCTCTTGCTATTCTTCGCCTGGTAGTTGTCTTCTCCGTTGACAGCCATCTGTCTCCACGCATTCGGACTGGCCTGCATGATGTTTTGCGGCCACAGAAGTGTCTTTAGCGTATCGATGTTTCCGTTAGCAGCAGCGAGATGAACCGCTGTCTGGCCGTTACTGTCAACAGTACAGATGACTTCGTTAAAACGCTCCTTTCCCAGACGATACAGAATGTTGGCCGTGAGGACGGAGTTGCCCTTCTCGGAAGCTAGTATGAGCAAACTACGTCCCTGCAAATCTAGGACCATGAGGTTTGCGGAGTGGTCAACCAGCGCCTGAAAGATTTCTTCCTGGTCCAGACTACGCTTGATGTTTATGTGTATATTCCGGCGGTTGTGGTGCCAATCTGCACTTCCACGGACGCCTGCATAACGCAGGTCATCAGCGGTGCCTTCAATCTCGCCGAAACTCTTCGCAATACTGTATTTTGGAACATCCAGAGAACAGAGTCTTTGCAGTGCGGTGTGACCGCTGGAATCTACCATATCGGGATTGGCAGAAAAGTCGAGGAGAACCAGCGAGAAGTCTCGCAAGTTGTTGTGGATAGTGTGGTGCAGTGGAGATATTCCAGCCGAATCAAGCCTATCAAGATCTGGATCATAGAGCCTGATCAAATGCAGTAAATCGTCCTTATAGTCATGGTCGTTTGCTTTACAAGCCCAACACACGATCTGAAGCAGTGCTGTGGCACCACCATCAATCACACTGGGATTTGCGCCAAGCGACAGTAATCGGAAGACAGTAAAGAAATTTCCGAACCATATTGTTGATAGAACCACAGGCAGCCTTCAAAGCGATGTCAAGCTGTCTTTGTCGGTGAATGTGGGGAATTCTCAAGAGTAAATCATGTAGGAGTACTTCGTCCCAGCCTTCACTATTCGGTTGTCGTGCAGCGGCGATGAAGGCTGGTGCTACATGCGTAGCGACGTCATATACAATAGCACCTCGTTCCAAAAGATAGCTAACCGCTTGGCTTTTGATAACAGCAAGTGTTTCGTGCTCCACAACGAGCTGAAGGATAGAGCTACCCTCCCTGTGGACTGCGTTCGGACTTGCACCACGATCTAGGAAGAACATGAATTTGTCTAGGCTGGCGTCATGAAGCGTGCGGAGAATGGGAGGATATCCTTTGCTTCCCCCATTGTCCGGATTTGCCCCTGCTTTGAGCAGCATATTCATGGCTTCGGTAGTGCGGTTCATATACGCGGCGGCGAAAAGGAGCGTACGTCCATCAGAATCTTCCCATTGCGGAGATACCCCCGCATCGAGGAGTATCTGCATTTTCTCGAGGCCCGGGAAATTCGTATGAGTAACTTGATGCAGGGCCTTTGACTCCGACATTGCAGCGTCATCGGTGCACTGAAGACGCTCTCTTGCTTCCTTCCAGAACAATGCCAGACATCGTAAGATGTTCGCAGAGCAATTAAATCTAGCCGCATGGGAAAGGGCGTCAAATCCGTTGGAATCGGTCAATAAAGGATCGGCACCATGAGCTTGCAAGATGTAGAGCATTTTCGTACAGATATCATGGTCTGAATGAGACTGCGAGGTTGCCATACTTTGAAATTGCGATGATTGGACGAGTTCGATGAACGAACCGGCTCGTCCCCAGAGTGGCCAGGCGATGTAATCATTCTTGAAATACGGCGTGGGAAAGTACCTGCAGTCCTCCTCAGGAAAACAATATTCCGCTGCAATTGCAGCCCAAGGCCAAACTCGCGACGCTGAAACTATTTCAGACGTGTTTTGGTCGACAAGCGCGCCATCACCAAGGAGAAATGCCGTGACTTGTGTCCAACAACAATTTAGAGAGACCCGGAGAAGCTCGGCAGCGACGGGAGACTCTGCGTAAGGCTTCGATGCAAGCATATCCAAGTGCAGAAGCTTCAAGACCATTTTCTCTGTTACATTGGCGGACGTAGTGATTGACCTGGTTACTCTTTCAGCTGGCGATCTCCAGTGTTCCAGACGAGGAAAGCATGTGTCGTCTCCAATCCATATTCTTCGACGCCGCTTCAATATTCCGAGAGTTGTGAGAGTTTCGCGGCCGATCATAACCAAGGCATCGAGGCAGAAGCGCAACGGCAAAACGACTAAAATATCGTAAACAAGGCCCGGGGACTTCCAAGGAACGGGAGTAATGGTGAGGAATCGACGATCAATCCATCGATATAGTTGGTGCCCAACCACGACGTCGAGAAGTATGCTAACGCACCACCATGGATTCCGATAACGGTTTCCTAGCGCAGCCAGTGACTCAGGAGCGGAGTAGAATGAGGAAACAATGAACCAGTGAAAGTGATTTGTCCAAAAAGCAACATATCCTACAGGGCCATCGACCGCCAAAGTTGCGAAATTTCTCAAGCAGTATTTGGTGACGACCATCACAGCAAAATTGTAAGCTAGCGTCCTCACAATGAAAGATCGTGTGCTGGTGACCTGAGGTGGTCGATTTACCGTATGTTCTTCTTTCATGCAGCAGAAGGGCCGGTAATGTAGGAGCAAGTCCAGTATCTGCTCATTTCCAGTATCCACGGCTATGGATATGGAAGTGTCGGCGCCGACTAGGCCTGCATTCGGGTCTGCACCGTTCTCCAGAAGGTTTTGCACTGCGGTAACATCTTGCGCTCGTATGGCCTGTAAGAGTTCATCCTCCAAAAGTAGGGGCATAGTCTGTCGCAGTTGTGTTGCACTGGGACTAGAAAGCGTCGCAGATAGTCTAAAGACAATCGAATCGTGGGTGCGATTCGGTGTAATAAGTCTCCTGTGTAGGCAAGAAATAGCTAAAACAACTGCTTCTTGGGTAGCTGAAGACCACCTGGGCAGAAGCACAGTGCACAGCCACCGGCGCTTCGTCAGACACGTATATAAGCTATGCCTAAGCGAGTGAAGTCTAAGCGAGCGAATGAATGCCGTATCTGTGCGCGTAACGCGCAGCTACCTTATCTCATAAATCAGACGCTCCGCAATATGCAGCAGCTAATTAGAGGCTGCAGATCTGCTTACGTAAGCACAGAGTACAAAGTTGCAGAGCGTCTAAGGAA
>TARA_R110002003_G_scaffold141_19_pt1 | contig 25440 bp, 20 predicted proteins | sample TARA_R110002003 | Tara Oceans TARA_R110002003 (sample SAMEA4396441) | marine metagenome | biome: Westerlies Biome; feature: [SRF] surface water layer (ENVO:00010504); material: water (ENVO:00002006), including particulate matter (ENVO:01000060) such as... | depth 5 m
GATACGGCGTGAGTCCTGCGCGATAGCTGGGATTTTTTGAACGGCGAACATCGGCTGTAGAGGCAAGGCGCTCTTGGATTCGATTCGAACGAAGCGGTTGGTCCTAACCATGACATCGAAGGCCTCACGATAGACGAGGCGACTGACGCGGAGGACTGCCGTTTGGATGCCGTGTCTAGGTCGATAGACCTTGAAAAGTACACTAGGCTTTTCCTTAGCCGCGTGCACTAGTTCGTCCTTGGTGAAGATAGCGCAGAGAAGGAGAACGTAGATCTTGCCGAGCGAGCTGCGCACCAAGTCCAAGAAGCGAAAGCAACCATTGTCGGTGTTTGTCATGTTTAGGTCCAGAGTCGTTCGGTAAGGTGTGTAGTATGTGACTTCGAGGGCAAAGTGGCGTCGAGGCGACAGGCGATTGAGCAACGTGATGATCGAGAGAAAGCAATTTTTTGCGGGGTGTATTGTTGTTGTGCCAAGCATGACGCACGGACTAGAAATTATGGGTCGCAGTGAAAGTGAAACCCACATTTCTTTGGAAGCGTCTGGAAACGGACGATCACCTTTCATATAGCTTATGGACTTTCTTCTACACTCACTCGACTGGTGAAGCATTAGGTGAGACCTGCATTTGTTTTAAAGTAAGTAATGTAATTCCTAAAGCCCAACGACACCTGGGCAGTGGTGGCAAACGAGCCGTTACTCGTGCCGCTGCACCTTCCAGGCCAAAATGGCGCTCATCTCCTTTAGGATTGCGGTATCACCTGGCTGTAACCTCAACGCCGCGATAATTTGACCAAGTGCTTTCACTGATGTGCCAGGCGCATCCTGCAACCGCATCAGCAGTGCATACCGATAACGTAGTTTCGCCAGATGCTGATTCGAAGGCGTTAGCTTGTACCCTTCCATCCAGTAATCGCGCTTCATTGCGCGGGACGCCCTGGTCAACGCGTCCATTGCCAGGATCATAGATGTGGTCATCCCTTCGGATCTCTGCACGTTGAAGATTTGAACGTGAGCGATATTCAGTCGTATGAGGAAGTAAAGCTCGGCCAGCTGAGAGACGAATTGCTCACCACCCGGTTTCACAAGTGAGGGCCATGAGGTCGACTCATGTACCTTGTCGATATTGGCAACTGCATCTTGCCAGATGACGCAGCCTTCGTCCTGTTTGCCTTGCTTGAAAAGACTGGATCCTTTATCTTTCGCGGCTCTGAGGTCTCGGAGCACATGCTCATGGTCTGGCCATCGATCTTGTTGCATCTCTGCTTGAACTGTATTGGCGAGATCAGCGTCAACGTGGCCTTGAATCCTAACATGCTTGAAGCCACGAAGCCTGTTCCTGAAAGGGCCAAGGAGACGATTTTGTGTTGTCTCAGAGAAGAACTCTGGCATGGCTAGCATTGTGTTGGCTAAATCAGGGTCCACCAGAAGAGGTGCGACCGTGATCGAGAGCCGCGGAACCTCGCTGAAGCCTGGAATACGCACATCTCCATTCGGTACCGCCTCACAAAACGCGTCAAGATCCCGGTGCAGTATCATGAATTTATAAGGAGTGAGCATGTTTGTGCTGCCGACACGATCGGAGGAATTCCTGTCATGCACGAAGTCGAAATGCACCGCCATGACATATTTCTGAAAGGCATCCACTACTCGCGCGTTCGACGCTATGATAGACACCTGTACGGTACTGACGGCTTTTCGCAGCGGCGCTCCATGAACCGAGGTGATCTTGATGAAGCGGTTGGTCTTGATCATCACATCGTAGGCTTCGCGGGAGATTGCCTTATTTGTACGGAGTATGGCAGTATGGATGTCGCGAGCAGCGTGGATGGAGCTGAGTAGACGAGAAACACCAGTAGGCTGAGGCTTCCAGTTACAGAGAAGATTGCGATAGATCTTGGCCCGAATCTCGCGGGGAAGATCGCAGAAGCGGAAGTCTGCAGACACCGAGGAGGTCATCTTGTGATTTCTGCTACCCGAAGAAGGTATCTGATTGCTGGCATTAGCCCGTTGTGCTCAGCGTGGAGGTGGATGTGCATTCGTGCAGCTATGGAACGGGCGGCAGCATGCTGAAACGATGTGGTTCAGAGGAACAGAAGCGATACTCACCTTTCACTCCTGACTCGGTTCATGCGTTGGTGTCGAAGGGAGGCTTTCGAAGACCAATTCTGGTGGGGCTTAAGTCGATGACAGATGAGACGACATGTCGAATAAGCCAGTGGACGCGATTGACGCTAACGCGCAGTCACGAGATAGGCTGTCCAATCACAACCAAAGAGACATTACACAAATGCATGCTAAGAACTCCACCAGGTAGATGCTCCACTTCATCCCACACTGACATCGCACAACAATCTACAATGAAACTTTGATCTCATAAAATCGACGTGGACCATGCCAACAATCGCGTTTGGTTCAGGCGGTAGCCGCCTGTCACAAGTCATGGTGGAAAGTGATAGAGGCTCGTGAATTGACGAAAGAATAATACTCTCTCTTAACGTCAATGCAGAGTCTTGGTTGGCTGACTGACCACTTTTCGCACGACTCGTCGAATTTTGAGGACCCTAGCACTTTTCACCCTGTCGTGCGATAGTCGTTAATTGGGTTTGGCCAGCAACGGCGCAGTCAGACCCTGCACAACATTGCCTTCATTGAGTATAGCTCTGCTCTCATTTCGTAGTCTAGTCATAGGTGTTGTTCCTGACGGACCCATTGTGTACCAGCATTACTGCAACTCTTTGTCGACAAATTACCTGACAAGGTTAAATATGGCGAGGTGTGGGGACTTTTAATTTACTCGGTTCTGGCGGGGTCAACTTCGTCGATCATTTACCAAGTGTATATAAGTTAGGTAGCACAACCACCATGCAACACATCTACTAGCCATTGCCTGACCACCTCTCTAGAACTGCATAATGTCCAAACTTATCGTCATAGTTGGTATCACGGGCAACCAAGGTGGATCCGTAGCCACTACCTTCCTTCAGTATCGAGAATGGCGTGTCCGCGGCCTCACTCGTGACCCGCTATCACCAACATCTCAAGCACTATCTGGAAAAGGCGTTGAGATGGTCAAATGTGACTTACACGACCCTAAATCGCTCGAAAATGTCTTTAAAGGCGCAAACCTTGTCTTCAGCGTTACAGATTTCTGGAAACCATCGTTCGACCCAAAAAACATTGCGCGCGCAAAAGAGGAAGAAAAGCCCATCGGCCAGCTTGCATACGAGCTTGAACTTGAGCAAGGTAAGAATATCACGGATGCTGTTGCACGGGAAGTTGGGGGATTGGATGATGTCGGGTTCATCGCGAGTACTCTGTGCAGTGCCAGAGAAAGTAGCAAAGCCGATGTATTCCCAAGATACGTTGAAGATAAATATCCAGAATTAGCGAAGAAGACGAGCTATCTGCACACGGGATACTTCTTCACGAGTTGGAAATTTCTGCCGGGGCGATGGTTCGCAAAGGTACGACCACCACTTCCAACTGCTGAGTATTCTAACAATGAATAGCTTGACGAGGGCTCCATTCAGATGCAGTTTCCAACTTCGCCTGAAGTGCTAATACCACACCTTGATCCAGCCAACGACACGGGACCTTGGGCACGGGCACTTTTACAACTCCCGCCGAACTCGGTCCTCATGGCAACGAGCGAGTGGCTCACTTGGCCTCAGTGGATCAAGATATTCGGAGAAGTCACAGGCCTGAAGACGAGCTACAAGCAGACCACTATCGAGGATATTGAAGCGTATATACCTGGCGGTGCTGGGCGCGAGATTGGCGAGATGTACAAGTTCAGTGAAGAGTTTGCGTATAACGCATTTCAGCAGGATACCTTGAAGACATGGGATCTGGAGAAGGTAAGTTATCTTCCGGTATGTGGCGCAGTTAAAGACTAACAGGCGATGCAGATGGGGATTAAGATCCCAACGACAAGCTTGAGGAGCTACATCGAGGGCGAGGACTGGGTTGCTGCGGGAATAATTGATGGGCAGAAAGTATGAGGTTGCTAGTGTTGGTTGCCAAAACATAGCGCTGCTTATGATACGCTTGGCCGCTCAAGTGAATGTTAAAACTTCGTTCACCTTCAGACCAAAAATCAAGAAAGAAAGTGCTAAGCGCGCGACTCGAACCCACGAACCCGCAAAAACAAGGCTGTCAGCCAGACCCATCGCCAACGACCGACCTGACTGACTGATCCGAGGCCCCGGCGCCAACGCCTGAACCAAGCACTCAAACCCAGCGCCAACGCCCGATTCGAGTGAGATGATCACCTTGATGAATGAGTCCAGAATATTATACAATTTATACTACATAATGTTAGAGCGCACTGTAAACGGCACGAGCTTGTTTGCGCGCGGGCGGCGACTGCCTAGCGAGTGTGGTTGTCTGCGTTTGCACGATCATGTTGAACACAGCATGAGGTCAAGGCGACATTGGTACGGCGTGAGTACCTCTTCATCTGCAACAAGCTCGTGAGGGTCTAGTCTTCTTATACTATCGTCTATCGACCATAGTTTTCCAGATCAAACACCGCTACTCAAAGGTAAACATACCGATCATTCTAGGAGCTCCACCGTGCACCGACCCATCTCACCAGAAACCGGACCATCTATTCTCCCCGTCTTGACACGAACAGGCAACGTGACCTCACCTGCCGAACTCAACATGACCACACCCTCGCCGTCTTCGTCTTGTTCCTCATTTAACTCCAGCGTCACCTCACCATCCAAGTCCGCATGACTTTCACCAGTCTCCTCGCTCTCCGCAAACTCCTCCTTTATCTGCGTCGACGCTGTCACAATTTGCGCCAAATCCTGCCTGAGTACCGGCATCACACTGGCCGCGCGCATCCTCAGACCGCTCCTCCACTTCGCCAACGCATTCCTTATATCGCCCGTCGTAATTTCCGCCGCTCCGTCTTTGCCGCCTTGGGCACACCTGTCAATCGCCGTTTGAAGAAGGAGTCTCATGCCTTGTTCGCGGGCGTGTGGGCTCCGTGTGTCCTTGGTGAAACGACGCAGTTCCTCGGCATATTTGCCGGTCCAGTAAAAAGGGTGTATGGTCACGATGGTGGGGTAGCGCTCCAGGTCGGCGAAGGTGGTGGGCTGGTTGAAATATCGTACACGAGGGGACCAGTTGAGGGGGAGAATAGAGTAGTAGTCGGTGACATTCCAGTCGATGCAGATGTCAAGAAGGTGCATTTGGGTACGGCTACTGATGTCTTGTTGTATGCCTGCCATTTGTAGGTACGGATGCGATTGAAAATTTGGTGGAGCAAGACTTCTTAGGGTGGAATTGCGAAGTAGCACTGAACAGATATTTTGAGGACAGATCACGTGCGTGTGTGGCGGGACAGCTCCTCTTTACTTCGCAGGGAAAGCAACGATAGTATCAGAGGAAACATGTCGATGATGCATCCCGTACTGAACGGCTTGCTAAGCCTCTGCTATATGGACATGACCAAGAAAGCATTGCTCTTCACCACCACCTCCGCATCTAAGCATGCAGCACCTTCCATCCTCCCGGCATCAACTCCGTATACACTTTCAGCGGATCATACTTCTCCCTCACCTTCTTCAACTTCTCTAGATTCTTGGCCCCATAGCTTTCAAACACCCGCTGACCCTCACCGGCATCATTCAAATACAAGTATTCCGCACCAAGTCCCGCCCTCGCCAGCAGATCATTGACCCTGGAAGTGTACTCCACCAAGAACTGATGCATGTAATCGTCGTCTGCCTTCGATGACCACGCCAGATTTAGCTGGGTCCAGAAATATGGCGCACGGGACATGTCGATGCCTTGCGGATTCCCGCCCTTGAGATAGCCCTGATGAATGAATTCCCCAGAGATAGGCTGGATTGCCACGCCGGCGGTTGCGTTTTTGCAGCTGGCGAGGCGTTTGACGGCGAGATCGAGGAGTGTGGCGTGGATGATTGAGAGGGCTTCGCGATCGACGATGCTAGAGATGACTGAGCATTCGCGCCGGAGCGAGCCGGCGACTGGTCCGTTGTACGCATTGATGTATGTGCTGAGAGGCTGGAACTTGTAGCTATCGGCCGATGGCGTCATGTTTGGGGTACTGAAGTTCTGCCACACAACAGGATCGTCGACCTCGGAATCATAGAACCTGGTGAGGAGATACCGGGTTATGCCCTCTGAAGGTGTGACCGAAACTATGGGTGTGATGGCTGCTTTGGCATCTAACGCACCGTACTTGGCAAAGTTGTATACACCATCGAGGTATTGGGAGGATTGATTGCCCGAGTACTGCGCTAAGCCAACCCAGACTCGAGGGGATCTGAATGTAGCGAGGTCGAAGCGGGTGACGATGCAGAATGAGTTGCCGCCGGCCTTGAGGGCCCAGAAGAGGTCGGAAAAAGAGTTGTTGGCGGTGGCCTCGATGATCGAGCCGTCGGCTAGCACGCACTGCGGAGGTAAGCATGTCACAGATGGGAGAGGGATCTGACGAGACTTACCTCATACTTCACGACGTTGTCAGATGCAAAGCCATGCTGATTCGAGTAGAACGAGATGCCGCCACCCAGAAGCAGTCCAGGAACCCCGATCTGGCCAACGCGGCCACCAACTGCCACTAAGTCATGCGGTTGGAGGTAGGTGTAGACATCAGCCCACCTCTTTCCAGGACCGACAGAGACTACAGACTTGTCGTCGTTCAATGCCAAGGTGTCCAGGTTCGTCGTCGAAAGCAACACCCCAGGCGCATCAATGCTGTTGTAGCCTGGAATAGCCATATGGCCGCCACCCCGTACAGCAAACTTGGTGCCATTCGTTGCGAAGAGCTGCATAGCAAAGGCAACATCGCGAGCATCTTCAGGATTGAAGACGCACTGAGGGCTCTTGTAGTTGGACTCGGTGTAGTTCAGTTCTGGCGCTTGTCAGCAATCACGACTACGCGAGCTCAGTAGAGAAGCCTCACGAGTGCGCGTCTCGAACTCATAAGCTGCTTGACCTGGGTAGAACGTGATGTGTGGGTAGCTCGCTTTCAGCATGACACACGCATCGCACGGCGGCTCTCGGATGAGCGATGCAGCACGCACGAGCACCGTGAGCAATGCTAGGATGAGCATCTTGAGTGTCAAGATGGGTTCTTCTGTTTTGGAGCAAGCGGTCTGTGGTGATTGTTGAGGTAGTCTGTGGATGTAGAGGTGAGAGATGTAAACGCAAAGCAGAATGTGCTTTCCATTTGCAAACAGGCTCTTGCCCATTCGTACCCGCTCTTTCCCCTTTCCCGTCTACTCACTTCCCAACCTCGATCGTCGAGATCATCAAAGTCCTGTCGCACCAAGATCCACTGACGTATCCGTGCAACGGGGCCATGCAGCTCGGGCAAATCGACAGCGAATAGGCTCGGCCAGTGGCTTGCAGCTTCAGCCACTTTCTCTAATCAGGATGCCTTGTGATGGACAGGCATTGTGCGAATCTAATCGGGTGGCGAAGAATATTTTGTCGGATTAGTGGGCTGCTCGACGTGTTGTGGACCAACGCAAGACCAATCAATCGGGTCTGTAAAAGGGCTGGGAGATATTCAGGCTACCTAAAAGCTCTGGACACTAAGAACACGATGCAAAAAGTTGAGACGTGAGGGGCAGTAAAACAAATGGTCGCAGTCTATTGAGTTTAATCCGCTAGCTGTTCAAACTTGAAGGACGATCTTGAAAAATCGCCCGAGTTGTTAACATTCTATCCTGGTCTTCATACCTCTTTGGGGAGCTTGAAGTCTATTCAGTCCAGCGCTTCTTGACGTACTGGGCCTGGTGACCCCCTGGGAGCTCATTGACCCCTACTTTATGTCAGCTTCGAGCACAGGGTGTTCATGACGGGTGACTTACAGCCATCGATCTCCTCCTTCACGACGCGAGGCACAGTGCACTTATTCATAGCAGCCGCGTCCTGCGTTTTCAGCGTTGGGCAGTTCTGATAGCACGGGCTATCCAGTGCGCGCTGGAGCGCGTCGCCTTGCCATCCGAAGACATAGTCGCCGTGGTTGGCATAGCCCGTACTAGAGGAATGCGTTAGCACACGGCTCATCTTATGTGCTAAAGCTTGAGGAAGTACTGACCCATCACCGAAACTCCACACGAACGGCTGCGAGCCATCCGTCGGCCAATCAGCCTTGTTGTTGAACTTGGATGTATCCCAGATGACCTCGTAGAACAACTGTCCCATGCGCACGGGATGCGATGCCGAACTCGGGATACGCCATGTGCGCCATGTGGTCCGGAGAGTCAAGATTTTTTCCATCCCAACACGTGGGGAAGCGGACTGCGGTCATGATACCAGCTGGGCAGGGAGCGGTAGGGAAGTCCAGGGTTTGTGGATCACGAGTATTCATGTTCTGCAGACATGTGAAAGTAAGTTGGCGGAAGCGCTCGGCTTCTTCTTTGGTGCGGGCGTTGACGTCTCCGATAAACATGCGGAAGCCCTTGAGATAGATTAGCTATGCGAAGTGAATCTGAGGGGATACGATATTCAAGTGCAAACTTACGGGCTGGAAGGCCTGAACTTTCGATGTTTGTTGGAAATTATAGAGTCCGTCTTGCATGTAGTATACAGTCATGCCACCGTTGACGCCGTCAAAGCCGACGTTGGGAACCTGAGGCACACGCTTGTATGTACCATTCTTTGCCTTGAAGTAGCTATATATGGTCAGTTGAGTCCGAATCATATTCCGAAGTAGTTCTCCGCAACGTACAGCACGGCAGTCCAGTAATTCTAGGCGCAATTAGTCATGACCTACGTAGATTAAGTTCAGAACGATCATCTTACTGAGAAGTCCTCACTGAACTGGCAAGATGTGCAAGTCGATTCCCCGGGCATATCTTTCTCTGGCTCCATGGTAATATTGAAGGAGTTCTGCTTTGCATCAGCGTGTCCCTTGTGAAACCACAGCATTCAAGGCCTACGCCTCCCAGAATCTGATGCAGATGCGGCGATGGCGCCTGGCCCGGCGTGACCAGTGGGTCAAGTCGATCAATGACGAGCTGTGCGCATGGGAAGCGCAGCAAAGCATTTGCGGGCGCGAGGAGCGCAAGTGCTGAGACAGACAGAATCTTCATGTTGGCTATGCTGAACTTGCGACACAGGAATGAAGGTATTGAACAAGATCGCAAACGTCCCAAGTCTCTTATACGGATGTATTTGGTTCCAGATTACAAGGATCAGGGGTGCTTTGCCAAGTGGGTATGCCATGCGCTAGGAAGTGGGATTGAGATGATCGCGATTAGCAAGTGCTGGGCTCGGGCAACCTCTAGAGCACCACTCTTCCGAAAGTGGATGATCGGACTATGAGCTGCCACGAGGACATCGAATCTGGTTCTATGGTGCCCACACACATGGGAGTGTAATGACGCTTCTGGAAATGTCATTGCCGATCGATGCTCAACCGACGTATATCTCGGGCAGCAACGTGAACACCACTGTCATGAGCTTCGCCGGTCGTCCCCCTCGAAGTCTTGACATACACAGTGAATTTGCAATGGTTGGGAGTCCATCAACTCAACACGGTGACTTTGGTGTGATTGGATGACTGTTCCATGAGCCCGAGTGGGACCACTGAATAAAGTTCTTGAGTTTCACAGGATATTGGTTCCCTTGACCGATTTTCGGCAGTTGAGCTCGTGGGCGTCGTGCAGGGCGTTCTCCGCCGGTGTAACAGTACCAAGAGCGACGGTGACTGGCTGGCTTTAACCCTTGGCCCAAGTCATGTTGTTCCAACGTTGAGACAAGGTTGCACAAGCCCCATATGTGGTTCTTTCCTCCCGCAATGCCAAGTCGTGGGGAACATTAATCGCCATATGCTTAGATTGGACCGGGTCTTCTCCTCGTAACCGGCCATCCTCGCCTATACTTGCTAGGAATGCCAAGATAATGCTGCAGGATGTGATTGGCGCGTGGAAGAACTTCCAGATGACGAGGTTCAAGATGAGGAAGAAGCGCGTTCTTCAGTAAAGAGCAACGTCGATGTGTACAACCGGTAGAGACAAATGACTTCTCAACACCCTTAACGTGGATAAACGTGGGCTAGGCACGATAACATGGAAGTAATTTTTATGAACCGGGTACGCTCCCCTGAAGCAATATAGATCCTGCTGTGTCGTCAGCTGCAGTCTTCATATTTTTACGCAGTTTGCTGGACGATCAGGTTCTTTTCTTCTCGAAGTACCAGATATTCCTCGATTCCATTGGTCAGACCAGTGCCTCCAATTGTTACTCATTCATTGGCCCATTCCCCAACCACAACCATCATGAAAGTGACCTCTTTGCTCAGCACCGCGTGCTGGATATCGACAGCATATGCCGCGTTCGATCTCAACCGTGGTGGAGGTGTCCTGAAAGCACCTGGTACGTAGCCGCATCGCACAAGCTGTGTGTCATATATATACTAACCTCGCTGTACACTTAGAGGGAGACCCCTTTGTCACCGTCACTGGCACATTCACCGTGCCGACTCTTTCTGGCGCCAACAGGCTGTCAATATGGGTTGGTATCGGAGACACACTGGAACAGGATTATGTCCTCGGCGGTGGCATAGTGTACAATAGCACTTTGCAGAGTTTCGCAGCCTACTGGCCTGGTCCGGTCACAGATACTTCCTCGACGGTGCCGGTGGCAAACGGAAACTCGATCACCGTCACGATCAGCACTGCGGCTGCAGGTGGTACCGTCACGATTGAGAACAAGACGCAGAACAAGAAAACCACGCAGTCGGTCTCGGCTCCCGCAGGTGTCGAGCCAGAGCAACTGACTGCGCTCGCGGCGAACTGGTTCGTGCAGGCGTATCAGAAGACGCCTGGCGAGCTTGTTCAGACACCGAATTACGGGACTGTGTCCTTTACGGCATGCAGCGCCACGACCAAGAGTGGCAAGTCCGTCCCGATTTCAGGCGCAGGACGATATGAGATCCAAGGTACTAGTGGGCAGGTCAGTACTTCGCATCCAGTCGTCAGGCTCCAGACTTACCATAGTTAGATGTACTCGGCGACTACCATCTCAAGCACTGGTATTTCGGTCAGGCGGCAGACGTAGGAGAGTCGTCGCATTGGAGGACTAGGCTGGGCCGATTGTGGTCGCGATAGGGAGAAGCTTTTGCATGTACCTACTTTTGAGATAGAACTCTGTACATACATCATACGCATGGTTTCTAGATTCCCTGGGCTGGGGGCAGTGAGTCGCGGTTCATGTGAGTAGGGACGGAGCAATGCGCAACGCGTTGCGCCGTAATGCATTGAACGATAGCGGTAGCGTGCGCGAGTAGCCAGCACAGTGCCGATCGTAGCGATTGTTGGAACCTGAAGTTATCGATTTCAAGTGACGGCCTTCCATGAGGTGGTTTTGAGGTTTGGGGGTGGAGTAAAGACGGTTGTGAATGACGTTGGCAGCACGGACGCGCCTGCCCCACGATTTCCTCGGACGCGTCGCGACATCTTGCCTACAGCGTGGGACAAGATGCGCTTCAAGGCGTCGATACAGAATATCACCACCTTCACGAGTGCGTACACGTGCCTCTCATGCCTAATTGATAACTAATACACTTCAGAGCTCACTGCGTCGCTCAACTCGCTCGGCCCGCTCGCCTGGGTGAAGCTCAGCGAAGAGCAGGTATGCTTCACCATTATACCTGAGCAAGGCACACAAGTATGGGCGTGAGTGAAGTCAGCTGGTCATGTGCCCACAATCATCTAACATGACGCAGCGTTCTATCAATTGTAAGCGCGCCTTTCCATCTCATCGCCAACAAGCCTAATGCGCAGCACAGGACTCCATCTTTGAGACCATCAGCGTCCAGTCCGCCGCCAACAATGTCATCAACCTCGAAGTCCCGCTCACGTCGCTCAATCGCGCGCTCAAGTCAGCTCTAAATGCGACCTCGGCGCAAATCCGTCTCACCAAGAAGGACAACATGCCCATGTTAGCCCTCACTATTGTCACCACTACGTCCTCGAATACCTACAGCGCGTTTCCCGCAGCTACCAACAATGATGACGGCTTTGACGCGTCGTTCGATAACGAGTTTGGTGGCGGTAATCGCGAGACCATCGTCACGCAAGAGATACCCGTGCGTGTGCTTGCGCCCGATACCGTGGCCAGCCTGCACGAGCCGAGCTGCCGAGAGCCAGACGTGCACATCATGCTGCCGCCGCTGATGCAGCTCAAGAGCATCAGCGACAGGTTCACAAAGCTGGCCCTGGCAGACACCAAAACAGGCAGCGGGTCCACGGCGTCGAGGACGCGCTTGGAGGTGGCTGCGAACATGCATGGCTGTCTCAAGATGAGCATTAAAACGGATGCGATGAGCATATCGTCCGTCTGGACCGACCTCAGCAACCCAGACCTCGACCCCAACCAGGTCGAAGGAGGGGAGTCTGGTATTGCCGACCATCCCAGCACGCGCATGAGGCTACTTGGAACCGCAGATGGCCGCAGTGAAGAGGGATGGGCTTCGGTAAGGATCGACGGCCGAGACTGGGGCAAGGTCATGAGTGTGGGCAGGCTCGGCGGCAGGGTTATTGCATGTGAGGAAATTCGGTTGATGATACTTCAACCTCTGCTAACAGATACCAGGCTTCTGTCACGAACACGCGCTCATCCTCTACGTCTATCTACCAAACGAACATAGCGAGGAGGAGTCTGTACTTACAGTATGTTCCCGCTCTACCATCCTCCTGCTTAAATTGACTGATACGTCCCCAGTACTACGTCAGCTCTTACAGCGCATAGCTCCGGTTAGACTACTCTTACGAATGATGATCTAGATACCATCTCACACGAGACCACGAAATACACAACATTAATCCGTCCTTACTTTCCTCATTCAATCGCCCACGATTGATGCTCCAGGCATACTAGTTCCTGTTCCTTTGTAGAAGCAATATCAAGGTAACGGACTGAATATCACCAACTGCGTGGCCGATGAAGAGGTCATGCGTAAGTGTGGGAAATTGGGAAAGGGCGGCCTAACCCGTGCTACTAGACAAGTCCGGACTAGTTTGGTGTGCCTAAGCTACTAAGACCTGGGTTAACGTTGCGGCACAGCAACTACAAGAAGTTGACACCGTTGTCGAAGAGGTGTACAGCTCTGTTCATGGAATCAACCACAACAATTACCCACTATTTGAGGCAGGCCGAAAGCTCACCATGTGCTCTCACCGACCTGTCTACAGAGCTGATCCTTCAAATCATCGAGCACGTCCCTCCGGCATCTCATCTGGACTTCGCGTGTTCTTGCAAACGAATTGCAGCGTGCTCCTGGGATGTGCTCAGACGCCACAGAGATGCTCATGAGAAATATCAGGTCGCATCGGATATATCGCCCCACACCACCATTACTCTCCTCCGCAGCATTTTCGGGTATGGTGATCCAATACCGGCATGGCACGTTCGAAGTTTTGAAATCTGGTATGATCGCACGAGTTGGGAGTTTTGGAAGCCGTTCAAGTTCGATACCCCTATCGATGAGGACCCTACACCAACACAGTTCAACGGCGTGGAGTTTATGTACCACGGCGAGTGGGACACTTATCTCGAACGCTTTGAACATATCTATCAAAATATCACCGATGTTCTTTTGGATTATGCGCACGCGGCCCTGGATTCTGCGCACGCGGCCCTGGAGAGTGGCCGTGAAGCTTTCCTGAAAGCCGTGCTGATAGCACATCTGCCACGACTCAACGACCTCAAGCTCAGCGTGCAGACGACCAATCGTCAAACTGTTTGCCCGAAAGACAAAACGCTTTCATGGCTTCAAGAGCTCATCGTCTGCGGCATAAGAAGCAGCGACTGGACATTGACGCCTGGACTCGCAGGACTACGGTCTGTAGCTGTTGGCGTGGAGTCGGGCACATGGCTGGAAGGAAATTATCCCCGAAGCGATGACAACTACGCCTCCAGCGCGGTCCTCGCTCATCTTATGCGCCTACCAAACATCGAAAGCATCTACGTGCGCAACCATGAGTCCACGGACGGTGATGAGACCGACTACACGCACACTGACTGGCTTCCCCCAGGATGCTCCAGTCTCAAGCACCTATGGCTCGACAATGCAGGGAACCTGAATGGCTCGCGCTGGTCCCCTGCACTCTTCGGAGCGCCGCCCGAGCTCCTCACAGTATCGTTCCGCCGAGGCGACGCCACGCTCAACGACGCGGACACCATTGTGCATGATCTCAATAAATACCAGGGTAACTCACTACAAAGTTTAATGTTCTACGACTACGAGGATGCGGGTTCCAACAACTATCGCCAAGGCGGCATTTCAGGCTATGATTGCTGCGCGTTTCTGCCTGAATCGTACGGGGTTTGCAATGCACTTAAGCATGTGTGCATCAATGTTCAGGACATCGAACTCAATGCTAGTCAGAGTGCGTATGAGGGGTGGGAAGATGAGTATAGCACTGAGGGTGGGGACGACGAGGACAGCGACGAGGAGGACGCGGACGCGGCTGGGGTCGATGAGACCGAAGCTTCGGAGACGGGGAACGAAGACTTGGAAGATCCAAACGCTCCCGACGATGACAACTACGACGCTGAAGACTCGTCCACCACCGCCATCAACTCAACTTTCCCCCGCTCCTTCGCCACCCCCTTCTTCCTCCGCGCCTTCCCCTACCAGATGGAAACCCTCGTCCTCTGGGGCCAGCCCAGCAACGCCTACATCTCATGGTCCCCCGCCGTCGCCGTCGACGACGCCCCCTCCCCCGCTGCCGACGCACACACCATGGCGGCCGTCGAACAAGCCGTCATCAAGCTCATCAAGCGCGCGCCGAATCTCAAAGCTATTTACCTCGAGAACACTGAGCGTCGACACGACGGACCGCGCACGGATAGGATTCTTTACCAGGAAGCGGCAAGTGTGGGGAGGAAGTATGGTGTTGATGTGCACACGGGTGCGAATAGGGAGGTGTTGCGGGTGGGTGTGGACGGAGAGCGTGTTGGGGAGGGGTGGTGGAGAGAGGCTCCCGATAAGTATGATTGGAAGACTGGGCCGTGGGGCGAGAGGCCGCGGGAGTGGAGATTTGATGTGTATACAGGCCGGAGGGGGCCGGTGGGGTGTGGGAAGTGTGGGGAGTGTGAGGCGTGTTTGGGATTGTATTCGAGGGAGTTGTGGGAGAGTATTGGGTAGGGTCATGGGCTACGGGCTTGGGGAGGTGGATGGATTTGTGGTTTGGCGAAGGGGGGAAGATTGCGAAGCTGGACTGTCTGAGGGAAGGGAACGCGAACAGAGGGTATATGGCGATTTTCACATCTCATCCCAAGGTGCGAGCGTATCTCGCGTATCATCCTACACCGCGCAGTATCAATCCCAACCCCATAGATTCAACAACTATAGTCTCTCCCTCCGACCTTGCGCCCTGGCGCCTAATCAAAGCCCTCCTCTCCGCCCGAACCACTGCTACATCCAAATACTACATCAAGGCGACTCTTCAGAAACTTTCCTCTCAACCATTGGCACGCCTCATCGAGGCTGAGCCGCTCCACCGTCGGCCCTGCGGTGGCTGATACCTGAAACCTGGTGGCCCGAGTAAGCCGACCGACTCAGTCCCGGCGGCGGCCTGAAAGAGTACCAGTCATGTTCTGAAACGCTCGGATGCCGTGCCGCTGCGAGCAACGGCCGCCACTGCTGACGTGCAAGGAAGCTCGCGGGACGGACCGTTGGGAGCGTGGGTGGTTTGTGCTGTGGTTCGCGACGGTTGCTGTTCGTAACGTCCCGCAGTTTTGGTGATGAGCTGGTCTCGCTCTCCGTGTTTGGGAGGTTATTGTTCACCGGTAGGGCTGAGTTCAAGGGCCTGGACGGATGCCTAGGTGCTTTTTTTCTCGTCTTTTGATTGAGGAGAAGGCGGTTTGTACAACGCCCTCCGTCGTCGTGTTGATGGATTCACAAGTCACAAAAGTAATCATACGTCGTGTACGGCAAGTGTGCCTTGGATACATTGCACTGTACCCAGGCGTTTAGGATCGCACTCACGTGCCTCCAGGGCGAGTCTGGAGACCAGAGTTGACGATTTCCGGTAATGTACTCTTCCGCACCGGGTCATGTTCGGTTCGTGCTATGTTGCTTGATGTGACGTCGGCGGCTCCGCTAGGCATGATGACTCCACGGATATATGTGAGGTGTGTGATACTACATTTCTTTGTTGTTCAAGTCAGTCTTTGTTGTGCTTTGCCCATGCAGTACCATGCATATGATTGTGTTACATGCGAATGGCATTCCGAAAGAGGATACGGGTTGGCCCATAGACGGAGTCACGGACTGACCGAGTCTCGCGGGAGTTAGTCATAGCCTTGTCCAGTAGCATATTTGAGTTTCGAGAGTAGTGCTGACTTAATTGGGGAACACCTCCACGATCCATGTTTCAAGGCGCCTTACGCGCTAGTCCAGATGTGGATTATTCCTGGTTCTTACTACAAACCACGAAGATCGTTGCTACAAAGCTGTAAAGTCAGATCAAGCGGGTCGGTCGCTCCGAGTGATCGACTAAACGTCGATCGTCATGGAGCAAAAGCTCCTCTAGTCACAGATTCAATATTTGTCATTACCACAAGCACTCGCGGCCAAGCCGTCGCACAAAACAGTGACTCTGCTCTGCATGCCATCCGCCACAGCACAGCATCGTGACTCTTGCTCGCATTACCTGCCTTAGGCAACCAGATCGGCTTTTTCTCAAGCTAGTGAATAAATGCGAGAATTCACAAGCGACTCCGATATATCGGTCTGTGCAACATGTCACAATCGCGGCGAAGCGACGCATCCCGGGTCGAGGATGGCGTAATGTGTGACTGCCGGAGACGAGGCTGAAGTGGAGCCGAAGAAGCGAAGGTTTCAGAGGCGAACACCTGTTCGGCGACGAGCCTCACATTGAGGTAACCAGCGTGAGGCTGCGGCGAGGGCGTGGCTAGTGAGAATGCGATCCGAACATCGTAGTCGGGGCGTCTCGTGGAATGTAATGTTAGACGTCGGCGACCTTGTTCTCCGGTGAGTACTGAGTAACAAGGTGCATTGCATCTGGCGAGAGGCAGAATCGCTGGTCTTTCATTTCGGATACTGCAGTCGTGATTTCAAAGCCTTTCACCTGTCTTTTCTCGTCCACGCACCTCATAGGGAAGCCTTTCATCTGGCCCCAAAATAGCCCAAATCCAGACCAATGCCCAGCTAAATCAACCCGTTCGAGCGCACTTTTGCTATAATTATGCGCAGTCAGCAGCTCAACGCTCCAATCAGTCCGCCCAGCTCGCGAGCGCGAGCAGATAACCTATCTAGGCAAATGGCTGACCTGAGAAGTGCGGCGCAGTTATCCTAGCGTCAGCCTTACAGTCGCTAACACGCGCTTGTCGCGTCTACCACGATCCGATCGGGCTGTGCCTATTTTTGGGGGCTGCCCTGTTGAGCTGATGCGATGCGTGAAGGGGTTCCTGCAGATTGATGGGTGCCGTAGCCCTGTTGTCGGGTCTGCGGTGCAGGCGCTTCGACCTCTGAAGGGGATTGTGTGATGCGGCGATCCTAGCGATCTGTTTGCCTGCGAGACGTCGTCGACCTCCTTGAGAAGTGCAGCAGGCCTGTAAGAGGCCTCGCAGAATGGCACCTACAGTCTATGCGCATGCGGTTCGGCCCCATGGGTTTGCGCGAATGGGCACGAAGTGTCTGCCTGACAAGGCAGTCTCTTTGACGCCGTGGGTGTTCACCTCGTTGTGTTGCCGCTGGCAGTGCTCTGCTTCCGGTCCTCAAGATAGTTCAGGGGTGCATCTGATGTCGTGCTCCAATCGAGGTTCCATTTCCATGCCGTCGGGTTGCTGTTACGTGTACTGCAGGCATTGAGCTCGTGGCCATCCTTCTGCTTCTGTAGCACCAACGTGGCTCAATCCCGAATCCGAGCATGCCTCCACGGCAGTAAGACAACGTGAGCACGTCTGCGATGAGCATTGGACATGTGTCAGATGCCCTTCTCAACTGGAGCAGTCTGGTAGATAGGCTCATTGGTGCACTGAGATGTGGCCATGCGAATTGGGCGTTGTGGGGGTGTTCTGCCCAAGATCGCTGTCCGAACATTGATTGGACTTGCGTCGTGCTGTCTGTGCACGCTCGTGAACTTATTTTCGCCCGCCAGTGGAAGTGGTGAACACATGGGTGCAGTTACGTATTCTCCGCGTAGGGCCTCGAGTCTCCGGTCAAGATTCACTCAATTCCTTTCTCTAGCAGCGTCACAGCCCGCCGACAGCTACACAGGTCTGCGTACCTGCGGCGGTGGGTCAACACTTGGGAATGCATCAATTCCGACTTCGTGTTCTGGCAGCGGGAGCCATTCCCGAGTGAGCCATTGAAACTGCGCACAGTCGCAACGACTGGGTCTCTGCAGAGCACAGCTGAACCAAGTGCGCTGAACTTCGCGGAAGTTCTCGATCCGTCAAACTTCATGCATGTCCAAGTCGCTGAGTCCTGCACGTGCGACGCCAGTCGACAACGGCTGTTTACGATTTCCAGGCTCCAACGGCGTGGCGTTCTTTGCAGTGGAGTCTGGTGAAGTAGCCAGCTGGTGAGCGATGACTAGCGGGCCAACGCTCCGCCCTTTGCTGTACCACCAACCAGCTCGAAACCATCGAGCAGATGGATTTGGATGTTGATTCGCCGACTTGTGGGCGTTTCAAGCTTTTCGCCGGCCTCCCTTTGGCACACTGTGCTGCAACGTCGCTCGAGTACAGTCCGCACATGGCCTAAGGCATTGCACAGGCACAGCATCGCCCTAGTCGACGAACAGTCCTATTTGGCGACTGGCACGAGATCGTCATAGATCGCGATGGTGTGCCACTGCGATAATTGACTGCGATCTATAGTTCTCGAGTCCAACAAGCAACCCGACGATCAACGGGCTCCCGTCGCCTCATCGGACACGGCAGGCCTTCGTAGCGAACGGCTTGCCGAGAGAGCCATTGATTGTGTAACGACCCCTGCTGCGTTGCGCAGGTCCGCTATTCGCGGGTTGAGAGGCCTACTCATTCTGATGATGCTGTATGACTGTGTCGCGCATTCAACTCGCGGTCCAATGAGAGCAAGGCCAGCGCTTGTCGGAGAAGGATTTGCCTGGCTTCCCCACGCATTTCTCATCCTCGCCGTGTTCTTTGTGGGAGAGAAGACGCGTGTCGATGGTGGAAGAGGCATACCTATGGTCGGCAGGCAGACACCTCCCAGGCAGACTGCACCGAGGAACGCCCTCTTTGTCTTCCATGTCGAGTTTGCGAGGCCTGCCATGTCCTGTTCAACCGCGCAGTCGCACCAATTGCATTTTCCACGCTCGACATGGAGCGTTTCGCATCAGCACTGCATTTGCGCGGCTGGTTGATGGACCCTGCGGGGCGTCCGTGCCCGTGCGGCTCATCAAGCCCAGCTTGGCTTTCCGTCACTGCCACACCCTCAGCACCGCACACAGACCATGAAACTTATTCTGGTCTGCCACCCATCCCATCGCGTTACTCGCCGGCCGCTGCGCAGTGCGCCGTTGCAGACTGGATGACTAGATGCCTTGACCGGGATCAGGCCTGCTTGGGCGTGCAGCCACCGATCCGATGCTGTGGTTCGCTGGTGAGTACTGTGAGGATGTGGGTGAACGTGCGTATAAAGACGTTTGGGTGCCTGGGAGCAGGCAGAGCATAGTCACAACACCCACCACGCAGCAGTAAAACGTACGCCTCCCTCTTAGTGTCCTTCATTCGCCTATAGATTTCACTGTTTCATATAAGTCGAGCCGTCTTCCCTTGAGTCAGCTCTTCACTCAGTCATCCATCCACCCCTTCTTCAGACTTCCATCGACATCTTCGACTCCGGCAACAAGTCATTTAACAGCTTCACCATATCCTCGCCACATCATCACTTCAACAACATCAAGCTATCATTCTCAATGGGTCGCGGCGGATACAACTAAAGTTGCTACCAAACTACAACAACACCACCACCACCACACTACAAAGCCCACATCGCCACACCACCAAGCCAAGAGGCGCCCTACTCAACCATCAACATCCCACCCACATCCTCACAATGGGTCGTGGAGGTTACAACTAAGCTCGAGCGGACCCTCCCGCAACTGCCACCATCAAAACCACCAAGAAAAAACCCTTCATTACACATCCTCGAGCCGTCACAATGGCTTCAGACCTCACACCAAAGCCCCACCAACAGCCATGGCCTACATCGAGAACCCGGCGCAAGCAACGCATCGAGCGCTGGCGAACACCCGTGCCAGCATCAACCGCAACACCAACATAGCACCATGCTCTCCCTCCCCAACACATCTCTTAGCTTCGGCGCTGTATTTGTATCACATCTGCCTTGTTTCCTATTTGTTTTTCGCATTTGTAACTGTACCAACACATTTTCATCCACGCATTATTCTTTTGGGTATCACGCAAGCGACGGAGTTCCGGGACCTGGATATTGAATATCGGTCAATTGTTTCGAACAGGGACGGGAGAGCATGGAGCCATGGATTAACGGGTTTACGCTGGCATGCGAAAAAACACGGGGTATTCGGGCGCAACGCAACTTTTGCATTAGATCTGGGCTATGTTATGCTCTTCGCTGAGCCGGAGGACGACGGTACGGGGACCACATAGAGCGGGAGTCTTTTGGCGTTTGGGTGTATTTGCTTTGGGCTTGAATCCATCTTCCTGCGATCTCTACCTCGTTTGTGTGTACTGGCTTTCTTTGCGGGCTGTGCGGGCTGGTCCGACAGCGTTCTTGGTGTCCTCTTCATAGCCATAGCCATAGCCATAGCCACAGTCGCCCTAGCGGCATTGTATCTTTCTACCCTCATCCAACATCATAAATCCCACGTTATGATTGCCCCGTGACATTTCCGCCCCATGGTCCGCACCACCCGCGGGATACCTCCAGTTCAGGCAAAGACCCCACGACGGCCGCATCTTCGTTCGTTTCGAGTCGGTTCACGGGCGCCTTATTTCCCAACGCAAAATCTACGCGCACAGATGCTTGTTAGCTAGGCATTATTTCTTAAGCTTCTAGAAGAACGACCGGGAAGGGGACAACGTGGTATAACGTCAGACGGACAGTGCAAGCGGGAATGACACCCAAGACCGGGGTGATTCAGTTGCCTTGGCCGTGCACTTATCGATCTGAACGTCATACGCTAAAATGGGGGTGGCTGTTGAGCTGGCTGTGCTTCGATGGGGCCGAAATGGTGTGGTGATGGTGGTCAGGGCGTAGGGCGCCCGGCTCGGTTGTGCAATGGACAAGAAGCGATAGAGCAGAGAACACGGAACAGAAATGACGAGACGACTACTTACTTCTCGAAGACTACTCCCAGCACTTCTTCGACATCGCCGCTGTCTCCGCGGCCAGTGATCCTGGCAAGCGACTCGGCTGCGGAGCGAAGTGATTCTGCTGCGACGACAATGTCTACTTCGTCATCCATACCCGAAGGTGTAGCGTCTGTTACAAGCGCATGTGGAGAAACGGCTGTTAAGAAGGTCTCTAGGTGGCCGAGACACTCGGAGAGTAGGACACGTTGACGTTCGGTTGCGCCTAGCGATTCTTGCCAAACTCCGGGGTCGGGATCCGAGTCTGGCACTAGTGCGGCAGTCATGTCCTTGAAGGTGTCAAGAAGGGTGGTGATGAAGGCTTGGATGTGTCCAGGATCGGTAGACGCGGTTGTTGTGGGTGCCTTGCATGAGATGAAAACGATTCGGTCTGCAGGAATTCCAAGCGCAGACTGCATCTTCATTGTCAGGGTCGAGCGTGTGGTTTCCAGTTGGTCGAGTTGATCAATCTTATTGAATGCGACAATCACACTGACGTCAAGATCTGCGCATTGCTTTGCCGTCTCCATGACTTCAGGATCCATCTCGGTAGTGGCGTCCTGAACGACGATCAGAACATCGGAGTTCAGTGCCCGTTGCTTAGCGCGTTTGATGCCCTCTTGTTCAACTGCACCTACAGCCTCTGCTCCAACAAGACCAGCTCTGCGTAAGCCTGCCATATCTCCAATCTTGACGAGCCAGCCACCTAGGTCGATACCCACCTCCACAACATCTCTTGTCGTCCCAGCTTCGTGCGAGACAATGGCAGCATCTCTTCCTACGATACGATTCAGCAGGCTGCTCTTTCCGGCATTAGGCGCGCCGAGCAATGCAATGCTGATCCCGTTGCGCAGTAATTCTCCGCGCATTGCATTCGCAACGTGCGCCTCCATTTGGAGGCGCAAGGTGCGGACTTGCTCGGCGACAGAAGTGCAGAGCACTGCTGGTGATTCGTCGAAGTGCTGGTCCTCCGAGAAGTCTATCAGTGCCTCTAGCTCTCCTCGTGCTTGGAGCAGCAGCGCGCGCCAATGCTCGTATCGTGCTGCCAGCGATGACGTTGTGCCGCGCACAGATAGCTTACGCTGCTGTTCGGTGGATGCAGAGAGTGTCTCGCCCAGCGCTTCGATCTGTGGTAGGTCCATGCGGTTGTTGGCGAATGCGCGTCGAGTGAACTCCCCGGGCTCGGCATATCGTATGCGATATTGAGGTGCTGCATGTGCGGTTGGAGTTGTCGCGCATTGTGGGATAGCTGCAAGTACAGCACGAATGATGGCAGGGCCGCCGTGTACATGCAATTCGAGGACGTCTTCACCTGTGACGGTGTGCGGCGCAGGAAAGTACAGCACGAGCGCGCCCGAGTCGAGTACCGTGGCAGGAGAGGGCGGGAGATGAGGGCTATATAGCTTGCGTAGCGAGGCATATCGTGCCTTTGGGAAGGGGGTCGAGGGACACAGCCCTTCATATATCTGGGCCGCAATCAATATAGAGTGTGTAGAACAGGCTCAGAGGTCGTACTTGTCTGCATGCTGAGCCTGAGACTCTAATGACGGCTATCGCAGCCTTCCCTGAAGCTGTTGAGAGGGCATATATGGTTGGCTCATCTTGGTTTGGAGACGAGGAATGGTAGCTGTGATGCTGAGGCAGGCTCAAGTGCTGCGCAATGCGAAAATGTGCCCCATGACGCACCAGGGCTCGATTGCCTTCGAATGGGTGGAAACCAGCTCTAAGACATGCAAGTACTCGGGTGATTGTATTTAATCGAAGGCGGCTTCTAAAAGATGGGATGAAAGCTCTCATGCCGAGAGCAATTGGGGTGACGCATGGTGGGGTGGGATTGGGAGAGCGGTGGTTCGCTCCTTCTCCGCAACTGGTCCAAGCGGAAGGCAGGACCCACCGAAGTCTTGGCCGCCAAAATAATTTCTGGCAGTCGCTCGCCCCAGTCTCTCAACGACAACGAATACTTGACAGCCACATCACACGTCATGGCTTCAGGTATGCATCGCTCACGGCGTTCTTTCAAATGCATATGCTAATATCCGGCAGACGACCTTGTTTGGTCCATTATTGGCACCGATTTCTGCAGCTTCAAACTCAAGACGACCAAGGACCAGACCTTCTGTCGCAACGAACACAATGTCTCTGGTTTCTGCAGTAAACAGTCCTGCCCGCTTGCGAACTCGCGATATGCCACTATCCGCTCCGACCCCGCAACTGGCAGCCTCTACCTGTATATCAAAGCGATCGAGCGCGCGCACCTTCCCTCAAAGTGGTGGGAGAAGATCAAGCTGCCAAGCAATTATACCAAAGCGCTGGAGCTGGTCGACCAACATCTTGCATACTTCCCAAAGTTTCTGGTACATAAGAATAAGCAGCGTTTGACAAGGTTGACGCAGGTCAACATCCGCATCCGGAAACTTGCAAAGGAAGACGAGCGCTTGGGAGAACGACTCGTTCCAAGACTGGCGCCCAAGGTGCGAAGGCGTGAGGAAGGTCGAGAGAGGAAGGCATTGGCTGCTGCAAAGGTAGAACGAGCCATCGAGCGCGTCCTGATCGATCGTCTCCGCTCTGGCGCGTATGGCGACCGCCCTCTCAACGTCGAGCCGAATGTCTGGAAGCGCGTCATGCGTGGTTTGGAGAAGGAAGGCCAAGTCGAGCGCGATCAAGACCTTGATGATGGCCTCGAGGAGGAAGACGAAGAGGTCGAGTATGAGCACGAAATGGAGAATGGTGTCGGAGAAGTGGAATATGTCAGTGATATTGAGGGCGAGTCAGACGATGAGATGGAGGACTTTGAAGACTGGATTGGCGGCCAGAGCCCAGACGAAGGATCCGGCGGTGATGATAGCGAGGACGCAAGCGATAGTGAAGACGAGGACGAGTCAGCAGACGAAGACACCGAAGCTCTCAAAAGGACGCTCTCCAACCTCAAAAGGAAGCGACCCTCCGGACCTCCACCGAAGCCGAAGAAGAAGCCGACAAAAGACTCAAAGGGTCCGAAGCGAAATATCGAATACGAGATCGAGAGGGAGCCGGCCGCAAGAGAGGCTATGCGTATATGATACCCTGTGGCACTTCATTTGTAGCTTCGGCGTTCAGTGGCGTCTTTAGTTCGGTGTAGGGAAGACTTATCGAGAGTTTGGCACGGCAAAGATGCCGTAACTCATTATCGGGAAGGCAGTAGTATCTTCTGAGTGACATTGTAAGACATGTCGCACATTCCTAGCATCTGAAGCGAAGTTCAACTACGATGTGTCCCAGCACGACTTCAAAGCTAAACCTGAACTCTGTCCCCACCATTCGGACACCCCAACATGCATGATTTCAAGCCAGAAACAATATCTGACAGCCCAGTTGCTGCTCAGGCGGACGACTCTTTCTACCTCGAGCTGTGCAATGCACTGAGGTCGGTGCAAATCCAGCTTGATCACAATGCTTGGGCAAAGCATTCGTCTAATGCTCCCCAAACGACCAGCACCTCGCGCTGTGACGGTTCTCAAGCATCTGAAGCTGCCTCTAAGTTATCTAGCGCATCGTCGATACCATCTGGGCCACTTCAGACCCCACCCGAAGTCCTAGTGAAGGAAGACGACGAAGTGTTTGGCGATTACCAAAGTGCCTCTACTGATCCATTCGCTCAGCCCATCTATACGACGCACGACGAAGACGAGTCTGAGACGTGCCTCCCAAAATCAGAACCTCCGCAATCACCAAGCTTATTTGCTGGCCTGGGCCTGGTTGAACCTGTTCATGTTCGCTTCGACGAAGCTAGTCGAGGACTACGTCGCGCCGGCAAGCTGTGGCTGCGAAAGCTCAAGCTTGAACGAGATGAAATTATTCTGAAACATGTCACGGTCCTTTCTGGTGGTCAGGTTGCTGAGTTATGGACTCGAGCTGATGCGCTCAACGACGCGTCGCCCAGCCAGGTTTCTACTGTGGAGAAGGAGGACACAGCCAACTCTATTCCTTGCACTCCCGACATGAACGGAGTTATGCGCCCGGTTAGCTTCACTTCTCCTCATGCTAGTGAAAACCACCGAGAAGTTGTGCAGGCAATGGACAGCTTGGTGGAAGAGGAGAAACAAGCCTGGACACAATAAGCTGCCTGTCTTTGCCTAC
>TARA_R110002003_G_scaffold44_13_pt1 | contig 25379 bp, 22 predicted proteins | sample TARA_R110002003 | Tara Oceans TARA_R110002003 (sample SAMEA4396441) | marine metagenome | biome: Westerlies Biome; feature: [SRF] surface water layer (ENVO:00010504); material: water (ENVO:00002006), including particulate matter (ENVO:01000060) such as... | depth 5 m
GAGGCGCGTTGTCATTGTGGAATATGTTCTCCAGATCCTGTTGGGTGACGATGGGCTTGTCGTGCTCGTTCTCCAGCACCAAGTCTCTAAACGCCTTAGTTGTTGCGCCATCTCGAACATCATCCACCTCCTCAGCCGGACCGTCCTCGATACGTTGCACCGCACTCCCTTCGACTGCCTGTGGAGCTGGGAGAACCAATCGGCCTGCCATTGGACTGATAGTCCTGATACAGGACACTGAGTCGAGCGCAATGTAACCCTTCTCGTCCTTGCCTTTTCTCGCGACTAGGCCTAAAGTAACAGCGGGTATGTTGTGTGACCAAATTGGCTCCTTCTGTTCGGTGCCGTATACCAGGATTTTGGACGAAGCCTTCTTGATCCGGGCTGTGGAAGCTTCGTGCTTTTCAAATTGGGGCAGTGAGACGGCAAACGTGCCGTCAGCTTCGTTGACAGCCAAGCGAACCACCGAGACACGTTCAATGGGATCAAGACCATCAGTGTTGATGGATGCAACGTAGACGAGATCATCGTACACTAAATCCCAGACAGTGATGCAGTCGCTGACTACGGTGAGGTAACGGCCAACGATGCCGACCCCACAAAGGACCGTCAGATCAATTTCAGTCATGGAGCGTCGTATGGTTCCAGCATTCGCATCAATGAGATGAACGAGTCCTCGATCCGAGTCAGTCGATCCAGACACACCTGCAGCTAGAATTGAGCCGTCTGCTGAGAAAGCGAGACGGTATTGTCGAGAACGCTGTGAGCCCGCGCTCCCCTCGGACAGCCAGAGTTCATCGGGTTCGGGGAGCTCGACGGATCGACTCATTGACCAGTTGATCAGCCCACTATTATCAGCACCGCGCACGACAATTCCGTCTCGTAGCCGTGTCTTCGGCTTCCAGATCCTGACGACATGGTCCTCGCCGATAGTTGCAAACCCATGAGTTGTAGGATGTGCGACTAGATCAAGAACCCTACTATTTCGACCAATGTCTTCAAGCATGTGCGGTGCATCGATCCTGGTCTCGAGCGCCCATTGTCCATTCTTCTCGTCCCTGCGCCAGATCTTAAGATACACCTCTCGGCGCAGGAGGCGCTCTTCTTCGCTCATTGCAGAATTGCCTTCACTAAGGTAAGCTGTGTCCGACTTAGGCGGTGTCCACTCGTCGATGGTCGCAAGATACTGGCCGTCGTAGCTGACCTGGAGGTGAAGTACGTTCGGTTCAATGATTCGTCGACCATCTGGAGCCATATTGGGTTCTGTCGCGTTGTTGCGCGTCAAGGCTTGCCGGGTTACTGGCCGTTGATTCGCGATATCATACGTCTGTAGGTACGGTTCGGGACGTAGGCCGTCGTTCCGCTGCCGTGGCTGCGATGATGGCACCGTGAAGAGCACTTGCTGTGCGTTCTTCGGGTCAACGGCCATCGGAACAGGCTGAAGGGCATAGATGGAGGGACCAGTAGATTTTGACACCTTCGGTAATTGCTCTGGGTTTACCCGTCTCGTCTGAATGCCGATAATGTTCGTTTTCGCCTCGAGCTCGGTCGTCGACAGAACGATGATGGAATTATTCGCCAGCGAAAGAGCGTAGGACGAGCCTGAAGGAGAGACAACGATATTTTCAATGGCTGCGGTAAGATGGGGCAGATGCTGTGGCTTGCCTGTAGTGAGCTGCCAGATAGTGAGTACGGTTTCGTCGCCACCGGTGATGAGGTAGTTTCCTGCATGATGTTAGGAATGGACTAAACGTTTATCAAAGACCTCACTTACCATCCAGAGACCACTTCACTGAACCGACCGCATCCCTATGCCAATGCAGGAGCTTGGGCCGGAGGCTTTCAGCGCTCTCCGTGCTGCCCGTGCTGCCCTTCTGGCTTAATTCGATCATGGCAAAACCCGCCAAGATGTCCTCGAACAGGAGTACGACACCAATCTCGTCTCCGACCGCAACATCGAGGATGTCCCTCTGATCTTTTGCAGTCTTCTTAGCTTTGTCTGATGCCTCCGATTGGCGGAGATATGAGTTGCATGTGGTAATCCGCTTGGAAAATTTGAGCTCGCGCCAAATGTATTCGAAGTCCTGCACTGCCGTCTTACTGACTCTCACACGCTTCCCAACCATTATCGACTCGGGAGTCGCAATCACGACATACCTCCCTTGCAACAAGACCTGAATGCTCGTGATCGCAGAGGTTGTTTTCAGTACCCGTTTCAGTTCAGTCTTTGACGCCTGTGATTTGGTGCGAAGCGCATGGACATTGACAATGTGGCTACTACCGGCCTCATGGCAGTAAACGAGATCCTCGTCAGACCCGGGCTGGGTGATGACAGCCATGTTTCGTACTGTAGCGCCAATGTCCCATCTGCCAATCTTTGTGCCATCCACCCAATCCCAGAGGGTTATGAGGCCATTCGAGTCGGCGACGTATACTTGGTGTGGCTTGGTAGAAGATAACGCGTAGGCCGTGACAAAACCTGTGCTACCCATGGGTAATACACTGGCGAGAAGAGACGTTTCTGTCGAGTAGATCTGTAGGTACTTGGGATTCGCGAGGATGAGGTACTTTTCGTCCAAAGAGAAGATGGGCTCGATGGGCAAAAACCAACCTCCTTGGGCTGGCGATATCGACCATGCGGCCGTGTTCTTGTTCTTCTGCTTCTTCGGTTTTGACAACTGCGACCTGCCCGACTGTATGTTTTCGGTCACCTTCGCCAGCGATTTTCGTTCCTTGTTTGCTTGCTTCTTGGAAAGCTTCTCAACGGCTTGTGATGTGGATCCAGATCGAGCTGACGTGCCTTGCGCGCTCAGGTCGTCGACCTGGTTGTCGCTCTCTTTGCCAGGATGTTGCTCAGTCTTCTTACGATCCTCCTTCCGTTCTTTCTTGCTCTGCTTCAGTGGTGTGTCTATCGAGGCCACTTCTGCATCTTCAGTGTCTAAGTCCCCGTTGGGATGACTTCCGGCTTGCTTGCGGTGCTGCTTAGCGCTTGATGGTGTACTTGCGACAGCGCTTTCGTGCACCCCGTTCGTCTTGGGCTTTCGGGATCGTCCTTTCGGCCTCTCTTGGGCTTTCGGAGCCGCCGGCGACTGTGATGGCGCTTCATCTATCGGTGTAGCTGCAACAACTTGCTCGTCAGTTCCAACATCTTGTCCCGCGGTCGCCTCGCTCTTCCTCTGTTTCTTCGGCTTCGTCTGCAACCCAGCGAGGCTTTCTCTCTTTCTTTTCAATTGGGGAGTCGCGTCCGCCATTGCAGTTTGCGCCGAGGCAGACAATACGAAATTGGTGATCAGCGGACTTGTCGCGGAAGTTTCATCCTGGATTTCGAAATTATTTCGAAGCTTTTCACCGCCCGCGGCACGCTAGTGGTTAGCGCGCCCGCAACTTTCTTTGACATCGCGAGCTTCAAGCAACACCACGCTCCAGATTCTCACCTCGTCGCTCACAGTACACGAGTATTCGAGTCGCCAATTCTTGTCACATACGCTCAACAACCTACGACGCCAGAATGATCGTCCCTATCCGGTGCTTCTCTTGCGGCAAGGTACCACATCATCACCCACCAAGCTTGGAGCGCCGCGCATACTGATTTGCCGATAGGTCGTTGGCGACCTCTGGGAGAAATACATGGACCTGCTCCAGCAAGAAATGGACGAAGGGTAGAAGCCCCATGCTGCATGCGATCGATCCCACGTCTTCTCCCACACCCAAATCACAAATCAACAACCACCCTTCACACCTTACTTTCGCTCTCTCGCTAACCATCCTACCCTACCAGCGACGCCCTCGACGCCATCGGTCTCCAGCGCTACTGCTGCCGCCGCATGATCCTGACCCACGTCGATCTGATCGAGAAGCTCCTCAAGTACGTTCCCAGCGAAGAGAAGCACGCGCAGCAAAAGGCGCAGCGCAAGGCTCAGCGCAAACACGATGCTCTTATGTCCCGGTCAGGGGCTAACAGCATGTGAACAGATACAACGCCAGCGAACGAGAACAGGCCCGGGCGATGCGCGCAACGAGGTGATGGGTGGGCTTCGAGGCCCATGGAATGAAACAGTCCTACATGGAGGATTGTTTGATGGAGATCACGGAGTTTGGAAAGCATTTACATGGCGTTTTGGGTGGATTTCTAGGGTGATGACTCCCCGATGGTCAAGGGAGATACGATGAACGCAACTGGTACAGATTCATCAAGCCTATTTTGAAAAGCTGCGTGAGGTCAAAGGCCATGTGCACAAAAGGATCTTGATTGACAGCGTCATTATCACAATGCTCACCATGCAAGGCACATCATTTGAAAGGGCAGGAGAGCATAGCATTCTACTATTACAAGGTAACCATGTAACTATGGGCAAGGCATCCTCCAACCATTGCTAAGGCTCCTTGAGCGTCGTAATGCGCCCAAAGCCTGATGCCATGCCATGCCATACCAAACCGCGAAGAGAAATAGTTTTGGGTTACCGAACGCGCTGAACCAGGAGGCCGCTATGCATAGAACATGCACATGCCTCAAACGCCGTGTATACCAGTCTGAAAACCCGCGAAGGGTGAGGAAACAGATAGATGCTGAATATGGAAAGTCGAATTCTGGTCGAACAAAGCCTTCTGGAAGAGGAGGGAGGACGCATCACCAGGCAATGTAGCTCGGGTAGAGGATGGCGTCGGTGCTTACTTCAGGCTCGTAAGAATGCTGTACTGGCCACCGCAGCCGGCCCAGTTGAGCTTCGTGTCCCGCACAGCGGTGTTATCGATCATAGTCGGGACGTCGATATCATCATCGGTGCCCTGCCCGGTCTGGTAGTTCGCCGAGAAACCCCAAGAATATGCCTTTCCTTCCTGGTCGATGACTATCGAATGATCCGGGCCACACGCGGCTTGGACAATGTTTTTCAGTTCTGGAAGAGGCGTGGGTTCGATCAGGATCTTTGGCCTGCCGTTGTTCGTCAACAGCTTCTCTTCGTCGTTGATGCTAGCCAGATATGTGGTAGCAAGACCAGTTTGCGAGCCGTCGCATCGGCCCCAGACTAAGGCTTGCCCGTCCTTGGTTATGACAATGCTGTGATGCGCGCCAGCTGCAATCTTCTCAACATTCTTCCCTTCCAGACTTGCGACAATGCGAGGAGCAATGACATTGGCATCGTCCGCGCCAGCATTGGCCGGGTATCCGGTCTCGCAGTAGTTGTTCACGCCCCATGCCCAGACGCGACCGTCTTCTGCAATCGCAAGGCCGTGGTAATCGCCGCTGGCGATGTACACAAACTTATGGCTTGGGCGCTTGAAGGTAAGATCGCGGAAGCCGAGCTTGCTTGGGAAGAGCCCTTCGCTCAGATTGCGCTCCGTAAGACGACGACCGAGCTGGTTCTGTTGACCGTTGCCCCAAGCAAACACGTTTCCATCCTTGGTCAAGGCAAAAATATGGTTTGTGCCGCACACGATCTGAGTAACCTTGGTGACGCCTTCAACATACTGCGGATAGTCTGCTGTTGTGACACCAGGTGCAAAACCGAGAATGCCTTCATTCTTGCGGAACGTCCCCCACCCATAGACCGCGCCCTCGGTGGTCAGCGCGAAGGAGCAGCTGTCACCGGCAGCAACGTCAACGAAGACAGTGTCGGGTGGGAAATGCTCCGCAGAGATTGCAGTTGGTGTGGCTTCCAGATCGATCAAGCCGCCCGTCTCGTCTTCCGAGTCGGAATCATCGTCCGCATCGAGATCCCGCATCTTGACATTTGCATCGTCTGTTTTCCGTCCGAGAGCCTTGCTGTCGTTGACGCCCCATGAAAGGATCTTGTTGTCCTTTGTCAATGCGAGAACGTGCATGCCCCCGGTCGCTACTCGAACAACCTCGTGCTGGTCGCTCAATAGCGGGTTGTAGCGCGGGCGCTTCACGTCGATGGCTCGTCGGTCGGCACCTAGGCCAAGTTCACCATTGGCACCCTCCCCAAACACAAACACCTTCAGAGGCTCGGTGTAGCGGACTGGGTTGATTTCGGTCTTCTGTCCGCGTACGCGTCGCGGGCCTTTGGGCCCGACCTTCTTCGGGGCTGGTGGTGGTTGCACCACTGGCGTCGCCGACCTTTTTGCGGCCTTGGGCGCCGTCTTTGGTGCAGCTTTCGGTTGCGCTACCTTTGCCTTCTTTGCTTCAGGCTCAGGCGTGGCCTCATCGTCGCTGGAATCGTCCTTCTTGCGCTTTGTTGTCTTTACTGGCGCGGCTTTGGGCTCTGGCGCGGGGACAGCAGTCTTCTTCGCGGGCCGGGCAGCGACTGCTGGCTCGTCAGCTCGAATGACCTGCTTGCCATGGGACGCGTTGCCTTTACGTTTCGTTGCGGCGGGCTTGGGCTCCGGCACTGATTCTGACTCGGAATCGACGCCGTTCGCGACAGGCGCTTCTTGTGCCTTTGTTTTCGCGCGTCGTGCTGGACCTCGACGGATAGTCAGCGGTGGATTGGAATCGTTAGATGGCTTCGACGTACCATTGCCATTTACTTTGACGTCTTTCGTCTCGGTCGGCTTGGCGGCCGCAGCGCGAGAGTTGACGGCTCGAGCCATGGTACGCGACACAAAGAGAGAGATTGCGCGTGGGTTTCGTGTTGATGGCGATGTTGGAGAGGCTGGTGTTGTGATGCGAGGAAATGTATGAGGGTTTAACTATTTTGAGCTCCAGGGCTTGCACGGAGCTTCGGAACTCAGGTCATCCCTGCCAGTCGCGCCAACGTGCATTCACCGACGCTACGTCACTACTGATTGGTTGCGCCAGCTAGGCATCTGCTCGAGGCAACCAGATTTGTTTGTCTGTCTCTGCTTCTTCAGCCCATCCTCGAGTCTCCAACGAGCGCATTAGTCTTTCATAAGGCAGCTGTCAGGTGCCGAGCTTTGTCCCGGCCTGGTCACCTGGACGGCTGATTGGAGACATCTTGAGTGAAAGAACAGTCTCATTGTTCCACATCCCGCAATATGCTTCGGCTTCTTTCTCTCTTGACGGTTGTGAAAGGGGTTTTCTGTGTGCAGCCAGAGGCTCCAAAGCCGATAGCAGCACCCCTGCGTGAGCTACCATGGGCGCAGCTAAACTTCCTGCATACAACCGACATCCATGGGTGGTGGGGTGGCCATCTCCAGGAGTAAGTTCGCCATTTGCCAAACCCCGAATCACCTGTCGTTCATCTTGGAAGACGCTGTGTGGCCTGGTCTTCGAGCACAGAGTCTTTTGGGATCGGCCGGATGCTTCTATGCAGTCACAGGGGTGCACAGGTGCTTATGATTCTACAGAGCCTCCTATTCAGCTGACTGGGGCGATTATGTCTCGTTTGCCAAACATCTGCGCGACAAGGCCGATGCAGACGGCTCCGACATTCTTATCATCGACACTGGAGATCGCGTGGAAGGAAATGCGATCTACGATTCATCGAAGCCGCGCGGCAAATTCACCTATGAAATTGCCAAAGAGCAACACATCGACCTCATCAGCTCTGGCAACCATGAACTGTACAAGGCCGACACCGCTGAAGGAGAGTTCTTTCACACTGTCCCTGACTTCAAGGGACACTACTTAGCTTCAAATCTGGACATCTACAATCCAAAGTCCGGAAAGATAGAACCACTTGCTCCGCGATACAAGAAGTTCACCACTAAGAATCAGGGCATTCGCGTCCTCGCCTTTGGATTTATTTTCGACTTTACTGGTAATGCCAACAACACCATCGTACAGAACGTGAAGGATACAATCAAAGAAGAGTGGTTCACAGAAGCCATCAAAGACCAGGACCTGGATCTCATCATCGTTTTTGGTCATGTCGATATTCGCTCTAATGAGTATGCGCTCCTGTTTCAAACCATTCGCTCGGCGCAATGGGATGTGCCAATTCAGTTCTTTGGTGGCCACAGCCATATCCGGGTAAGTTTCCTTGCGCCTATTTGACATTTGAGCGACTTGAGACCGCTGTTTTCCTATTAGCTGTCCTGAAGCTGTGTACTAATGTAGCACACAGGATTACAAAATCTTTGACCGCAAGTCCGTAGCCCTCGAAAGCGGCCGATATATGGAGACACTGGGGTTCATGTCCATTGAAGGGCTTAGTACCGGCGGCACCAATAATCATGCTCCTGTGCCTCAGAAGTCAAGGGTGACTTTCTCCCGTCGCTATATCGACAACAACTTGTTCTCTCTGCACCACCATAGCGGCAAGAACAAGAAGACCTTCCCGACCGAGCATGGATTGAACGTCTCTAAAGCCATTGGCGAAGCCCGCAAATCGCTCGATCTTACTCACAAGTATGGCTGCGCTCCTCACAATTACTGGGTCAATCGCCGCCCATACCCACACAAGGAGAGTATCTTTACCCTGATGGAAGAAGAGATGCTTCCACAATCGATCTCCAAGTCCGAGCGCATCAAGTCTGGTGGCAAAGCATTGGTAGTCACCAATACTGGCGCGATACGTTTCGACATCTTCAAAGGCGCGTTCACGAAGGACACCAAGTTTCTCGTTTCGCCTTTCACATCTGCACTTCGCTATATCCCAGATGTACCGTACAAGGCGGCAAGCCAGGTGATCAAGCTTCTCAACAACGAAGGCCCAATTATGTCGGAAATGATGGAGCGTAACGCATTCCTCACACCGCCGGAAGTACACGCAGCACGATTCCGACCACACTTGCTATCTTCCCTCGACAACGTATTCGCCAGACAAGGGCATGACCAAGTCGTGTTCGACGGAGATGAGCCTGAGCCATTCCCAGGCTACACCACCCAAGACGATGCCAGCAATGATGGCGACGACACGATTCATTCTGAGATACACTTCTACGATGTACCAAACTGTATCCAGTCTGCTATTGGCTTCAAGACAGACGATGTTCATGAGCCTGCAACAGTCGATCTCATGTACAATGAGTTCATTCAGATGTGGGTGCTCATGGCACTGGAGTATACTGGGCAGAAGTACACGAGCGATGATACGGAAGCGTTTGCGAATGGGAAGAGCTTTACAGACATCATGACAGACTGGGTGAGTGAGTACTGGGGTGTTGAAGGGGAGGAGTGTCCGGAATAGACTATCAAATAGTTCCCGTTATTCACGCGCTGTGCGCATTGAACGCATCAACTGTACATTCGAAAGTGCCGTGAAGTCCCTCGCTGGCCTGAACGCCGCATGCCATGCAATAGCTATACACAAGTCTTACACCCGTCTCCCCGTCCGCTGCACCAAACCAATTGTCATGACGGCGCCGCCTCCTGTGCGCCTTCCCTTGCCTTCGCAAACGCGCTCCTAACCTCCTCATGCTCCACAATACTCTGGCCCCCGCCATTACTCACCCGCAGCAAATTCTCCTTATACGGATGTCCCCTTCCCTCAAACGTCTTCAACCTCGCCAGTCTCTCCTTCCTCAACCGGTTTTTCGGCAACATGCCGCTGACCGCTTTCCTCAGCACCTCTCCACCTCCCCACTTCGCGATCATGCGGTCCATGCTGATTTCCTTGAGCGAACCAGGCCGTGTGGTGTGTGTGCGGTAGAGTTTCTGGAAACGCTTTTTGCCTGTCGTGTGAACGTTGGCGCAGTCTATGGCGACCACGTAGTCGCCGCAGTCGGTAGATGGGTCGAAAATCGGCTTATGTTTGCCCATTAGGATGAGTGCGATGGAGGAGGCCACACGGCCGAGGGCGCGGGGGTCGGAGCCGATGTCGATGAGGTGCCATGATCGCGCGTAGGCGAGACGAGTCTGTTGGAAGCTTAGAAAATGAAGAATGTGCGAAGCGCGAGCTCATTGTCGAGATGCGGAGACCCGATGCGGTGCGTACTTTGCCTATTGTTTGTGACATTATGGGTGGTGTGAGAGGCCAATGGCCTGAGTGATGGGCGTCGAGGTCGATCCTATAGCTTGGAAGTTCAATGCACCTTAGTTAAGCAGTATGAAGCTAGGAACAGGCGTGGTAGGTAGTTATTGTAGCTGTCCGTGATGTTGCAGTGTAGTTGCCAAGCTCTGTGACAAATTCGTGGGTAGTCACGTGGCGGAGGCTAGGGTAGTCGCCAGCCAGTCGGAGCAAGCTTCAGGCCGAATGACGGATTTCAAAGCGACCAAGTCGAGGAACATGCTCTTAACCGCAGTGCACGAAGTTTGGTGACATTCCCATAAACAACCACAAGAGTACCACGGCCATTCAATATGACGGTTCCAGCTTTTGAAACCATCTTCGCGGTGCCTATGACTTGCCAGAGTTGCATCAATGACATCGAAGGCAGCTTGCAGCAATTGAGTGGTACGGGCGCTTTCGGCCATGCATGTCACTTCGGCTACTGACCAAACATAGGTATCAACAAAGTCACGGCAAATCTCAAGGATCAGTTAGTATCGATTGAAGGTACTGCAGCACCGTCGGCTATTGTTGCCGCGATACAGTCAACCGGCCGTGATGCTATTCTACGTGGTTCCGGCAGGTCCAATAGTGAGTGCTTCCACAATCAATGTACTAGAATATTACGATTGACCAAGAGGTCCAGGTGCTGCTGTATGCATCCTCGAGTCACATGCTTCTCATGTAGAGAACAAGGTGCGCGGACTAGTCCGCATGGTGGAAGTTGCACCCAGCATGACCATCATCGACCTGAGCATACGAGGACTGTCTCCAGGAACTTATCACGCCACAGTAAGAGAAAGTGGTGACGTCTCTGAAGGTCCTGAATCTACTGGCGCTATCTGGGAAGCAGTCAAGGCCAACAAAGAAGGCAAGACGAGTCGAGGCATCTTTGGCACCGTCGAGGTAGGAAAGGGTGGTGTTGGTGCAATCTTTCTAGACAAACCGATACAGATATGGGAGATGATCGGTCGCAGTATCGTCGTCTCCAGGCAGCAAGATGGAAAGGTAAGTGCAAGTCACATACCTGCATGTGAACGGGCTTAACGTTTTACAGTTCGATAAGAATGATCCGGATACGCTAGTCGGTGTTATCGCCCGGAGTGCTGGTGTTTGGGATAGTAAGTGCTTTTCTCGCTTCTTCCCAATCGTTGATTTTCACACTCTCGAGCTGAGACAGCTAACATTGGCCACTCAGACGATAAGACCGTATGCTCGTGCTCCGGCAAGACGGTGTGGCAGGAGAGAGAGGAACAGCGCGATCGAGGCATGCTGTGAATCGATGCCAAGGTAGACAAGCCCTCATTACGGAGAATGAAGTGCCATGGAAATGCCGTGGCCGGTAGTAGATCTCTTAAGCATGCACCTTGAAATCTAGGCCGAAACTACACATGCGCGAACACGGACACTGCGCAGGGCTGGCGGTTCATGCGTTCATGCCTGGACACCCGAGGCGACCGGATGAGTGGCTGCAGATAGTCGGCGTCACGTGGCCTGTCTCAGTCGCCAGAATGCCATGTAACAGTCCTCAAACGCTGCCAGTCCATGACTGCAAGGGGGCAGATTGTGTGTTTGTTGCGATGCTGTGAGGTTGGTGTGTTTGCTGCAAATGCGCCTGCAGGCTGACCAGAGCGCTTCAGGAGGTTGTTTGCAGCTCGCAGTGTCGGGACGGCTTGGTGTCGTGCTGAAATGGGTTGGTCGCGGCGTCTGGTCAAGTCTGTAACCGCTGTGGATTTCGGCTTCACGATGCAGGGGGCCAATCACACACGGACAGCCACCATAGGCGCGGTGTTAGCCAAGGCTTGTCTTCAGACGCGCTGGGACTCAGATTTGGTCTCCCCACCTGTGCCCTCCTGCAACCGCCCGCCAAATCCCCAGCGTGTCCCTGTCTTCCTCCCGTGCTGCCCTCGAAACCTCCTCCTCCGCCCGACCTGCCAACTTGTGCCTGACACCTGCACGCTACACAATCGTTTCCCGGCGCACCACCACCACCTCGCTGCTACATGCCTGAGGACTAATTGTAGCGGACTCCTCGCCACCGTAATACCGTACTCGAGGTCGCGCACCCACAAAGCCCCGGCGGCTACGCTGTAATTTGTACGAGAAAGAAGAGGAGATCAGTTGCACCTGAACACGATTGAAGCGGCACGCTACCCCACCCGCACCGTGGAGTAGCGGGAACAACCCATTGGGGCTTGACGACACCATACTGCCGGGTAACTAGTGAAAGAACACTCGTCATGTCTCTGAAGCAGGTGCGCGCTTTCCCTCTGCGCTGGTACGCGCCTTCCGAGTCCGTTGCTGATAGTGGGGTAGGAAATCGAAACCTGGGTGGCAGCCCTCGCCAGCTACGACAACAACGAGTTCGACGAGGCATTGAAGACATTCGACAGCATTTCCGACACCTCCAAGATTCTGTTCAACTGCGGTGTCATCCATGCGACACTAGGCGAACATGAGAAGGCGGTAAGTATAGGATGCGTCTTGCATGCATTAGCGAGCGCGTGCTCACGGGTTCGCAGGTCGATTGCTACCAGCGCGCTGTGCGTCTGGACCAGTACCTCGCCGTCGCATACTTCCAGCAGGGCGTGTCCAACTTCCTCATGGGCGACTTTGAGGAAGCGCTCGCCAACTTCAACGACACCCTGCTGTACCTGCGCGGCAACAACAACATCGACTACGAACAGCTGGGCTTGAAGTTCAAGCTGTACTCCTGCGAGGTCCTCTTCAACCGCGGTCTCTGCTACATCTACCTGCAGCAGAGAGATGCCGGTCTGCAGGACCTGTCATTCGCCGCGAAAGAGAAGGTTGTCCCAGACCACGATGTAATCGATGAGGCCATCAACGAAGCTGCAGAAGTCAGTACTCGACCATTTTCTCTATCACAGCCCTAACTCACGTGCATCAGGGTTACACTGTCTTCTCAATCCCAGTCGGCATCGTCTACCGCCCGAATGAAGCCAAGGTCAAGAACTTGAAAACGAAGGACTACCTTGGAAAGGCCCGTCTGGTCGCCGCCTCGGACCGCGCCAACGCATTCACTGGGTTCGCCGGGTCCGAGATCAAGAAGGGAGCCCAGGTAGCCAAGGACGACAGGCCTGAGGAGAAGCTGTCTTTTGCCGCTACCAACCTGGTGAAGCCAGAGCTTCAGAGCCGAGCTCGCCAGCAGTCGGAGCCCCCGATGAACCGCAATGTCTTCCCTCCTACGCCACCACCGGAGTCAGACGGTCGAAGGTCCAATGGCAGCAGCGATGCTCCCATGAGCCGCGCCCAGTCTGTGCGCGGCGGTGGTCCCAAGCCCCTGCCATTGAACCTCGGACGAGCTGCGTTCGATCAGTCGCAAGCCAACGAACCTCGCCGCCAGGGCACACAGCGCTCTGCGTCTGAACGGCCCACACCGAGCCGCTCAGAGTCGACACGCAACCGAGCGCAGCGCGACTACAAGCCCCGCCGCCGTGGATCTGACGAGGATATCATTGATGAATACTACGAGGACGATGTCGGCTACAATCAGTCGCGCGGAAGCCGCGGAGCATATACACGCTCCAAGCAAAGTCGACGACCTGCATACATCGAGGAAGAGGACGAGGATGATTACGACGGTAGTGATCTCGACGACGCTGAATTCGAGATGATGTCGCGCCAGAAGTCAAGGAGACGGTCGCCTGCACGCTCTGCACGATCTGGCGGCAGCAGCCGTGCTGTCGGCAGCAAGATTCGCGTCAAGGTCCATGCCGGCGATACTCGTTATGTCTTCATCACCCAGGATACCACCATGCGGGAGTTCTGGCAGTTGATCAAGGAGAAGTTCGGTGTACGGAACAACTTCAAGGTCGAAATCAAAGACGATGGCGACATGATCACCATGGCGGACCAAGACGATCTCGATATGGCGATCGAGACAGCCAGGAGTGACGCCAAGAGGGAGAATAGCGACATGGCGAAGATGGAGGCAAGTCACTTCTATACCACTCACACGACAGTTCATGCTAATAACTCCGCAGGTTTGGGTTAGAGAAGTTGTATAGAACTAGAGATACCCCAGCATTACGCATTGTTACGACATATTCTTTCTCACATCTTCCGGTGGTGGACTGGGTTACAGTTTACTATTTTGGGAAGCACATACACCGTCGTAGTTTTAGGCTTTGTGCCTCATGTCTGCGCAATTAGTCGGCTAGCGCCTGTTGTTAATTTTAGCGAGCATTGCCATTTACTACATATCTTTCACAGCCGGACTGTTGATTGTCCGCATTAGAGCTGGTGGTTTGGCGGTTGCATGTACGAATGGGAGTAATGAATGGCACACGAGCTAAAAGCATAAATTCGAATCTGCCTTGATTTTCCGTCCACGCCAGTGATAGGTATCTGTGGAGGTGCATTAGACTGATCCTATAAATATCAGGATGCATCGTGACTTTGGGCAAGGCTTTCGATAGCGCAACTGTGCCTTACAGATGGCGGGTCAAGGTCAACGCCACCAGCGCTTCTTTCGAGCAATCACGCCCTCCACCAACACTCACCCGACTGTGCCGCATCACCTAGATGCACATCACTTTCGAGCGACCATGGTCCGAAAACTCCCGCAACCGCGTACCTCCCCCACGGCACATCCTGCATCCGCGTGCCATCCTTTCCGCAGAAACGTGCGTGCTTCCATCGTCCTTCGACCACGCGAGTATCAGACCACTTAGTTTTGACACTTGCGGGTAATTGCATGTTTGACATCTTTGTCCCGGATACTCGAATGAGGCTGATGTGACGTCGATGGGCTCAAGACGTGATAACTTGGGTGGTGAATCGTTGCAAGTTTGAGGCACCGAGCAGCTCTGACGCGAACACCAGGTACCAAGCAACATGTCACAGCAGAGACAGGTCTTGGGCGTTCCAATCCGATAATAGGGTCATGAGGCAGGGATGATGTGGTGGGATAGGACAGGGGCTGGGCGTGGTGCGCATGAAGTTTCAGGTACGCGTGGGAGTGACGTATTGTCTATGGACAGCGATGAGAACGAGACGAGATTGTGAAGAGAGCATAAGAGAGTCCGACTGCAAGAGGAGCGGGAGAAGAGGACAATGATGCGAGTGTAGGTGTCGTCTACATGTTGTACAATTCGCCTTTTCATACGCGACGTCAACCTCAACCTATCGAGATTCCAAAATTTCTTCCCAACGCCATTCCCATGCTTCGTTCCAAGTCATCCGTTTTGTTCTTTGTACAAGTTCGACGCGATGTTCGCTCAAAGCTTCATTGGTGCTTGCGATCATATTGTATGGTCGGTGCGGTTGGTCCACCGCTTGTGTGTATGCTTAGGTCGTGTTTACGCGGGTAGCAAGTTCTCCGCCCAGCTGCTGTGTAGAAATGCAACGCCAATCTGATCCATAAGTTAGATTTCTTTCGTACAAACAACTTTCAATAACCGTGCAGCTGCAACTTCAATCTCCACCGTGTGTAGCCACGACATGATGCGCCAGGGTAGCTTACAGCAAACAGTCCCACAGCAGTAACAACACTCCGGTTCTCCTTGTCCGTGAAAGCTGACAGTGTGGTTTGCGCAAAGCTGGGTTCGGCGAGCGTGCGGCCCTTTCCGTGGATCTGCTTGGGAGGCATGGTGATTGACTCGATGAAACGCTGGTAAATTCTCTCTGGGGTTGTGCTGCGATCTGAGGGGTGTTCGAGAGGTTATCGAATCAGTCTGAGGGATTTATGCGATATGGCGGGGTTGTCGATGTTCCGCAGTTCGTGGATGCAGAGTGACAAACTTTTGGGAAGGAACGAGCGTCATGAGTGCATTACGTAAGCATAAATGGTGGACAATACGAAGGAGCTCGTATTATTTATCGCATGAAGCTTAGTGGCCTGTGCACCAACGTTGATGCGATAAAAAATACGAGCTCCTTCGTAGATGCCGTGTTGTTATCACAATTAATACAGCAGACTAATTTCAAGACAAACATGATTCTTGACAGGGTCACTGCGTGTTTTTGCATAGAAACGAGTAACAGTCACTTTGATTGATGTTCTACTCGTGTGAAGAGTTTCTACTCTCCTATCGTCCCTCAAGTTCAGCTGTGGTATCATGGTTCTACTCTCAGTATACAATCGTCCCCTATAAATGCATGAAAACGCCAAATGTTATATACAAACAGCCGTCAGGTCGTTAGGCGAAGCGAATGACGTGTGCGGGACAAGTCGCGTTTACAACTTTGATTTGGCGCCCTTACGGGTCACGGTGCAGTGGATCAGGCCGTTGGGGTCGGACTGAGGAGCAAGGACAGTGGCGTCCTTGCCCAGGTTTTGAATTCCCTTGTGCCATGAGAGATCTGTTATGATTGTTAGCCGCAGAGTCTTTCAACAGGATGATCTGAGCACCTACCAATCTCGAAGTAGTGCTTGTTCGGAAGTGCATAGTCGACAGCCTCGACTTCGGGAATAGTCGCGAGGATCTTGTCACACATCTTGTACATGGTAGCCTGGACACTTGCACTGTTGTCCTCGGCAAAGATCTTCATAGTGATGTCCCTCACGGCCTTCCATGCGCTGTTGAAGTCAATTTTGCCGGACTCGTTGGCATTCTTGAAGAGCTTCCATTGCCAGCCAGCCTCGATCTCGGTGCTGAGAATCCGATCCCAGGTCTCGGGAAGCTTGGTGTACTCGTCGCGATGGAAGCCATGGAAGGCGGACCCAGTGCTCTTGAGGACCAGGAGCTTCTCAATCTTGGAGCGAATTGATACACCCTGACCTTCCCGTGTGACAGACTCGACAACGCGGATCTCCTCACCGTCGCGGTAAAAGGAGTGTGGGTGCGCCTTGCCGTCGATCTCCATGCGAGTCCATCGATGCTGGATGATCTTGACATGCGCGGCGTGGATGTGGGGGTAGGTCTTGATGAAGTGCTCGCCGATAATGGCAGCGAACTGCTCGGGGGGGTCGATGGGGTGCTGCTTGGCAAGGATGTACGTGGTTTGCTTCTGGGTGTCGGTAGCGACAACGACCGAATTGTCTGCTTTGGTGTAGCTGTAGACTGTTAGCTTGCGTCTTCGTGAAGGGGACGAGACGGCGCGTACGAAGTCTCAATGTCTCCCTCGAGCAAGATGCGGACGGTCTGCTCAACAATCGTGTGAACGCCGGTCTTGGGGTTCTTATCAACCTTGTAGAGGCGGACGTTGTCCTTGCCGTAGCGGGCGTACGAAAGCTGAGACATTGTGAATGAAGCTTGTGAGTAGAGCTGTGGTTTACGATGGGGTCTGGAAAGCTACGAGGTCAATGGAAAGTAGTGTGTGACTGATCTGAGTAGCCACTGGGGACGGCGAGGATAATAGTTATAGTGTCAATTGGGGGGTCCTTATCTGATCACCGCGACGGCGTGCGCCGAACTGCACGGAGTTGCTTTTCACGATTAGAGCTCGCGCGAGCTCTGGACGACCGACATCAGAGGCGGCCAGAAACGCCCTCCATTCGTTTGCATGGCCATCGGCGACCTCCGCCCTCAGAACTCGAGGATAACGGCCTCTAGCGAGCAGCGCACGTGACACCTCCAGGGCAGCTCCCCGCCCGTTTGGTCCAGCATTGGTGAAGCGCGCACGAAGCTTGCGGCTATGGTGGGTCATTATGGGCAAGGTCAGGCCAGCATGGTGAGGTTGGAAAAGTCGGCGAGCATGCAGAGGCTGCTCATGCGGCAAGACGGGCCACATGGGAAAGATGGCACGGGCGCTCGGCTGGTCCCACTTTGAGACGTTGGGTTGGCGGGCAGCCTCCATGTACCGCCGTCTAGGCTTCGGATACACGGTGAAGCACAGCACCACGAGCAATTGCAGCCCCGACTGTCTCTATCCGCCGTCCACGCTCACTAGCCACACGTCCCGAGCTGCTGCCGCCGGCTCCACCGCTCCTTGCACGCCCAGCCACAGTCCCGCCGACGCGCACTTGATTAGACCTGACTACACGACAGCTCATGAGGCACGCGCAGGGCATCGCCGTGAGAGAGGCATGCGATGCGGCTGGAGGGCGCACGGTTAAGGCCACATGACGGACCAAGGCCCCCTTCTTGCGCCCAGTCGAACTAGAGATGGCCGCGCTCTCTCCGCGACCACGGCGACCAGCGTCATGTCGCGGGGCGGGCAGTCGTCGTATGCGACTGCAAACACGGGGCCGGGCAGCTTCAACTCCCAGTTGACGCCTACTACTTCAGGCGATGGACGCCTCCGCCCCAGCTTCGACATGCATGCAATTACCGTCGGCGACAACGACAACTCCACAAGCGAGCAGAGACAGGCCGAGCTGCAGGACCAGATCGACAAGGAGACCAAGATCAAGATTGGCTCGGAGAACCTGCTGGAGGCTTTGACCGCGAAGAACGCCAAGAAAGACCAGCGGCTGCAGGTCGAGGAGCAGCTCAATATATCAAACAGAAAGCTGGCGCAGTTGAAGTCAGGGCTGGCAGCCGAGATCCAGCGGGCCAAAGACATCAAATCACCGCCTCCCGACCCCCAAAGCAGACTCTCGTATCTCTTCCGCCGCAACTTGTCCCGTTCGCCGTCACGCCATGTTGCGAAGAAAGAGGAAGAAGACGATGAGGAGACCGAATCGCCAACGTTCGTGCTCGCTGAAATACTGCAGGCACTGGAGGTGCAGGGCATGCAGCCCGAGTACTATGTGGAACGTGCAAATTCCCTAGTCCTGCTCTTCAGGCGACATCCCACGCTCAAGTACGACCTGGCATGGTCAATCTTCGGCCTCCGCATGCAGACGATGCTTCTAAGCGACAGTCGAGAAGTTGTAGCAGCTGCCTACAGAGTCATGCGTTATGCCTTTACCGACCGCAAATCCCTTCGAATCATCCGCGCTCTCCACACAGACTATCTTGTCATCTTGTCACTCGTTAAGGAGGGCAAGGCCAGCGTAGAGCGTGAGCAAGCCATGAAATTTGTCCGCGCCTTTCTCGACGTGAAAGACGGCGTGGAGGAGATTGCGCGCTCTGTTGTCCGGATTGTTGTCGCTGTTGCTGAGCACGCGGACGACCGGCTCAGGAACATAGCCACCCTGACGTTAGCAGAAATCCTGGTCAGGAAGCCATCCCTCCTCGTTGACGCGGGCGGAATGGGTGTGCTAGCTGATGCACTTGGCGAAGGTAGCTACCATGCCGCTGAGAGTGTTGGTGCGTCCTTCTTGTATCTACTCGACACTCCACGACGGCGTCGACTTCTTCGTTCTGGACGTGAGCTCGAGGCGCCCTTCGCGATGTTCACCGATGCAAATGCAACGTACGGGCATCTTCACGAAGAGAAGCTGAAGGCGAATGCCAAAGTCATTGCATCTTTGCTGCGAAGTTGGCCTGGGCTGCTCACCTTGTGCATGAATGATTTCTTACCACTTCGGTCTCTACTCCTCTCATTGCAGATTCCGACTCCACATGTTCGAAACGTCCTTTTGGAACTGCTCTTTGACCTCCTTCGCATCAAGCCTCCGTCATGGTCTTCTTCTTTCCTCGCTGGTCGACGACTTACCACCTATGGACGTGTCACCAATCTCAAAAACCAACAAATCAAGGACACTTCGAGCTCTAGCGGAGAAGACAACACGAACAAGTGGAGCCTGTTAGATCACTACGTTTCGGTTGTGCTTGCCGCGTTCCTGCATGCAGGCTTGGTACCAGCCTTGCTACTTGCTGAAGAAGAGTCACTGACTGCAGCACTGAAAAGAAAAACAATCCTGCTGCTGGGTGAGGTGCTAAAGATGGCGAATGAGCTTCTGCCACCATCATGGAGTGCGCAGCTCCAGGTTTTGCCACAACTCTTACTTTCAGCTGCCAAATTCCAATCAGAGGATCGCTTCACCGCAATTGGCACGATTTATCAAGTGGACAGCGTGAACAGAACCCTATACCGATCAGGACCTACCTCGCTGTATTCTAATAAGGCCACTACAAACATCGACACCAGTGCTTCCACTCGCCAAACGGACCCATCTAAAGTACAGGCAGCGATGCAGGTAGACGAGCAATCTTTCCGGAATCTGATGGTAGACACCCAGGTACTCAACACCGTGTCTTTTCAGAAATGGAGATGGGACCTTATACAAACGATAATCGAGGGCCCTTTACTCAATGCTAAGCGTCTCGACGAGGCAATGAAGGCCACGAAATTTGTTCACCGCCTCCTAGGCTTTTATCGCCCATTCAAGTACCGATTCTCTGAGGTGAAGAACACCAAACCCAACCAACGATACGTACGCGCCGGTTGTGCCTTGATCAACAGTTTATTACAAAATCCTGAAGGCGTCAAATATCTCAGTGAGAGCAAGTTTGTCCGGCAACTTGCAGAGTGCTTGTCCCATTTTGACAGAATGAGCGGGTTGACATCTGAGTCGCCCATCTTCCAAGCGGACCGCATGAATGAGACCCTCACTGGCGGTTACTTTGCGCTTTTGGGTGCGCTGACCAAAGACATCAGAGGCATCCAGATTCTGGAGCGGTGGAGAGTCATCAACATGTTCTACCATATTGTTGAACTTAATGACCGCGATGACTTGATCAAGACCCTGCTAAGCAACATGGACTACAGTCTAGATGGGCATCTGCGCATCATCATATCGAAAGCGATGACATCATGCTCGAAAGAGATCCGAATCTTTGCAACGAGGCTACTGCGCAGATACGCAACAAAGCCAATGCAGCTGACGACCTCGACGGGCATCGCAGAATGGGCCATTAGGTTGCTCGTGACGCAACTTTACGACCCCGACGTGGAGGTTTGTGAAGTCGCGATCAAGATTCTGGAAGAGGCTTGTAATCAGACCGAGTCACTGGAGTTTGTGGTCAAGTGCAGACCAGCATTGGATCATTTGGGTGAAATTGGCGCTCCGCTTCTGCTCCGGTTCCTCTCGACCTCTGTAGGTTACCATTACCTTGATGGTTTGGATTACATCACGAGAGAGATGGACGACTGGTTCCTTGGGAGGAACGATACTTATGTGGCCCTCATCGAAGCCTCAATGGCTCGTGCTCTTGCTGACATTCCTGAAAAACCTTCGGCTCAGCTTTCATATGATGATTCGCCTGAGACCCCTGAGTATGGCCTAGTGCCACCGCACTTCTATCGTGAGCTTACCAGGACGAAAGAGGGCTGCAGACTTCTCAAGCTCAAAGGTCACTTTGATGAATTTGCAGCCACTATTCGCGACTTTGCGATGGAAGATGACGATTCGGAGATCATTCTCAAGGTCAAAGGATGTCTATGGGCTGTAGGCAACGTCGGCTCGATGGAGCTCGGTGCGCCGTTCCTCGAGAGCTCTGACGTGGTACAGTGGATTGTGAAGATTGCAGAAGAGTCTGAAGTCATGTCACTGCGGGGCACGGCTTTTTACGTGCTTGGCTTGATCTCACGCAGTCTTCATGGCCAAGAGATACTCCTCGAGTACGGGTGGGACGGCGTCGTTAACGATGCAGGTGAAGCTTTGGGATTCTGTCTCCCGCTCCATTTTCAGAAGCTTTTCGCAGTGAGTGCCTTACGTCGTGGACAAGGACACAGGGTGACTAACACGGTACAGGTGGCGCCATGGACAGCCAAATCGGAGGACATCAGCTGGAAACGCAAAGCTGAAGCCAAGGTCGCTGTGACCGACAGCGATCCCGTCAACGCGCGCATCCTCAAGCTTGCAACCGATCTGGGTAACACGGTGCTGGCAAAGAAGGCCGCAAACGACTTGCAGTCGTCAGTACCACCATGATTAAACAAAGGTTGTACACTGACACCATCGTACAGTATCAAATCGAAGAAGGTCCCAGGATTCAGCAGACCTTCCATCTTTCACAAGGTGATGCAAATACTAGAGGCTCATCACTTCCGTCTCCCAGCATGTCGGTTCGTTCTGGACCTGTTTGACAAGCGGGTCCTACAGCAGATTGTGCTAGACGAGGAAGACGACCAAGAGGACGAAGAAAGCAGCGAGTCTGAATCCGACTCTGATGTAGAACGGCCGGATCTGAACGGCGCAACGGCATCTTGACGTGTTGACTCGAATGAAGGCGAGGAACGGCTCTCGGTGTTCAGGCGTGCAGTAGGAGGCTCTCTGTACACTAAGGTCATGGCGTATCGAGTTTAGGCGCGTTGGTCTTGCATGGTACATGGTGCATTTTAGGTCATCTTCGACAAAATCGCTCCAGAGGCTTTGAGCCGTGTTAGGATATTTTAGGCGAAAAAGCGATACCTGCAACCATGGTCAGATGAGGCTGAGAATCAGGATCGAGTTCGAATCGAGGTAGTGCAAGGGTCATTCATATTCGGTGCATCCCGCATTGTGAGCCCGCCTATAGAAGTGCGCCTAGTCAAGGTCGAGCAGGACACACGAGCAACCACGGATGTGCCCCGCCTCCAGTACGTCACGAAAGGGTCCTTCGGCACCCGCGACATGTGTTGACAGCGGCGAAATAAGGGCCGGGCTAGTGCACGCTTCGATTGGTCACATGGAGCTTTCAATCGACGTGCATCAATGACGCGTGCAAGCCTCCCTTGATGCCGGTGAGCGCCGAGCGCTGGACGGGGCACGCAGCACACACAAACGGGTACCGTACGTCGGGGGTCGCGCGGCACGAACGATGGGCGCTGAGTGGATGCGCTGGGGCGTGGTCTTGTACACTGACAATGCTCACTTATCACCAACATTGCCGCAGCTCATCGAAGAAGCGCAACGGATGTGTAGCGGCAACGACAAACCGCAGTATACACGACACCCCCCACATGGCCCGAGTAGACGGGCAGACCATGATGGTGGGAGGAAGCGTCGCGGAAAATTGATACTGCTATACCCAAGTACGGCTTAGTAAGACGCTCGATTTGCGGGCAAAATGTCGATTCTGGAAACGACCACACTTGTCCGTATTGATCGGGTTCGCCTTGAACGGGAGCCCAGCCTGCACGAAACACCAGGCTGTTGGATTGGATCGGCCGATCCCACAACTATCCACAATGGATGACCTCTGCACTCTCGCGCGCATGATTCGGGCCTCTACTTCCTCGGGCTCTCCCCATCTGGCCTCTTTCGTTTCCACCATCCCACCTAGTGTGTCTGCCACCACCACAGGCCTTTATCAGACGTGACGGCGGCCATTTGACCTGCTCACACAAGTCTCCCCGTCCCCGTTCCCTTGTTCCTGCGTCAGCACCCGCCCTCGACCGTCTTGCCAGCAGCCCTGAGGTCCAGACGACACGCTTAGGCTGCCGCTTCGTTGCCGCCACCATTCCAAACTCACCTTCACCACACCCCCGTGTAGAACAATCCCACGGGCCGACATCGTACATGGCTGGCGCCGCCATCGCCCAATAGAGTTACAGATCCTACATGAATCGACAACGAACTAAAGGGTGCTCCATCGTCAAAAGCGTTGAGCACTCCTTCGAACCGCCAGTGCCGCTGGAAGCCTTCATGGTCAACAATGAAGCCCCGGCAGAGTCTCCGGAGGTCGGGGCCCTGGGAGCCCACACCGATGCCAGACAGTTGGTCCGTCTGGTGCAGTGTCCACGATGTTCGCTGCCGCTCCGATCGCCGGTGACGCTGCCGTGCGGTCACACCATCTGCAGGTGCTGCCTGCCGGCACCCCGGCCGCGCACGAATATCTCATACCCAAACACACCAGACCGCTTGACTGGCATCGCGTGTCCGTTGATGGGATGTGGGGCCGAGCATGCGTCTGCAGAGTGTTCTGTAGACGTAACGTTGACCAAGCTAATGGAGCTGATAGACGTAGAGATGGCCCAGCACAGACCAATGCTGCAAGATACGCCGACGCTTCTCGAGGAGATACTGCAAGAGGACGAGCACGCAGCAGCAGAAGAGAAAGAGCGCTCTGGTGAGAAAGGCAATCATGAGGTGTTACATGGCGGGCGCCTTGTGGCAACCTTCACCTTGGCACAGATGGGCAAGCTTCGGTATAGCTCTGAGGTGCAGTACAAGACCATGTCGCCCACTGGGGACACCTACGAGAGGCTTGACGTCACCCTCCTCGAGCGATTACAGGACGTCACACAGAAAGAGTTGGACTGCTTGGTGTGCTATAATCTGATGCTGGATCCGACAACGACAACGTGTGGTCATACGTTCTGCCGACGCTGTCTTTCACGCGTTATGGACCACAGCAGTATCTGTCCCTTCTGCCGCAGGAACCTACATCTTCCGGCATCGCTTCAGAACCAGAACGGCAATGCCATACTCAACTCGTTGCTCAATGGTCTATGTCCCGAACTTGTCACAGCAAGAGCCGCAGCCTTGAGGGCAGAAGAACAGGCGGGAGACAACGTACTCAGCACTCCGCTATTCATCTGCACGTTGTCTTTGCCGGCCATGCCGACCTTCCTCCACGTCTTTGAGCCCCGTTATCGGTTGATGATGCGACGTGTAATTGAGGGCAACAAGCAATTTGGCATGGTCATGTACAATCGCACTTCGGCTCGACAAGGAACCCTTGGTGCGACACCGTTCCTGGAGTACGGTACCTTGCTGGAAATCGTCAACTACGAGTTGCTTCGTGACGGGCGCAGCTTCATCGAAAGCCGTGGCATTGGCCGCTTCAAAGTTCGCGACCATGGTATGCTTGATGGGTACAATGTCGGCCGTGTTGAGCGCATCGAAGACGTCTCACTCGCAGAAGAAGGTGCTGCTGAGCAGCGCGAAACGACCATGGCACGCGATTACGCGGAGGTGTTTTCCCGCGAGCATCCACAAACGCCCCTGCCCAACGACATTGCCATTGAAGCGCTGTCAACGCAACATCTACTTGACAGCTGCACCTCGTTCGTTCGAGAGATGCGGGAAGCTAGCGCTCCATGGCTGCGGGAGCGCATTATCCAGGTTTACGGTGAACCACCGGATGACCCCGCACTTTTCCCGTACTGGTTCGCGTCCGTGGTACCGATTGTTGAAGAGGAAAAGTATGTACTCTTACAGACCACTCGCGTGCGAGAGCGATTGAAGATTGTATACTCGTGGATCGGGAGGATTCGCGGTCAGCGCTGGTGAGTACTCATTCTTTCCCACGTGTCATCCTATGATCTGCAAAATCTGCCCTGAAAATCCGGTCCCTGAACCAGAACCGAGCGTTTGTCACACGCCATTCGCAACGGCGATCGACGCTGCATGCATTTGGCCGTCCCGTTGCGAACGTGGTCATCACTTTCGCATCATGGATAATAATGACGACACCACCTTGCATATCGGCTCGTGACACACTTTCCAATCATTTCTCCCTAGCGAACTGAAAACCCGCTTCTGGCATGTGCTGACTAGAACTACTAGGTCCACTGGGAATGCTTGCAGCATCCTCTGACTCGCAGCCCTCATCGCAATGGGCATCGCTATTGTATTGACTTCGACGTCGCATCCGCCTCGTACTATGTCGTCGACCTGATCAGCTTCTCACCACCCTTTTCGCCCTTTCATGGCCCAAATTTGACCACCCGCCTCTTTCGGCGCCTTCCGGGATCTGTAAATTGTTGATCCCAACGTACACCGTTGTTGCATTCTTGATTTTTTTT